>Ga0164292_10005181_pt1 | contig 10653 bp, 12 predicted proteins | sample GEODES117metaG_FD_111486 | JGI IMG/M metagenome (GOLD analysis project Ga0164292, IMG submission 111486) | Eutrophic lake water microbial communities from Lake Mendota, Wisconsin, USA - GEODES117 metaG | ecosystem: Environmental > Aquatic > Freshwater > Lake | place: USA: Lake Mendota... | reverse complement strand
TGCCTTTTTCAAAAGGGTGCACCTTATCCATCATTTCCGTTCTGCCGTATGCCGTAACTTCCGCAGTGAAGCGCACTTTGGGCGTTTTCCCTTCTATTTTGGGCGCCATGAACCACAATTCGGCTTTACCTGTATTGTCGGTTCGGGCATTCCACAAAACCGCACTGCCCGATTTCAACACCACGGCGGCGTCAACCACAGGTACACCTGCGGGTGTGGTAACCTGCACCACATAACGGTCGCCCTTGCTCACATGATGCCTGTATCGCCTGCCAAACTGCTGAAAAATGCCCTCGTGCAGGTCTGACCACATTCTCCATTTGCCAAAATCCAGTATACTTCCAGCCGTTAATTTTCCGGCCGCACCGACCGAAGCCACAGGGAATCCATGTATTGTCCTAACAGGATGTATGCCCATGGCTGAGGTTTTGGGTTCAGCGCTTTTCATATATTTGAAAGTAGCAGGGACGCCGGTTTCATAATCATATCGGGGTGTTGCGTCATCGGTAGCAGGTTCTGCAGACTTGAGGTATTTGATACGTTTTCCATCATCGGTCTCCACCTTTGATTTTGACACCATAGAAATATCCACCTTGTTCACAGAGCCCTTTGCGGCTTCCATGCTGTTTAGCTCGGTGATGTAACCATCGGCAATGGCAAAAATGCGATTCTTACCTTCTTTGGTGGTGATGTTGTACCTGCCATCTGCGCCTACATCAAAATAGCTGGTATCGCGGCTATTAATGACCATGATTTTCACGTTTTTTAACTTGGTGCCACTCACCGCTTCGCTTACACTGCCATTGAAATAGGCCTGTGAAAAGGCATTTTCTGCCATGAAAGCCATTACAGACAATGGGACTAAATATTGTGTTTTCATCATTTTCATGTCTATATATACCCATCACCCAAAAAAAGTAAATGGTTGTTTTGTAAATTATCTATGCGATTTTTGCTGCAAGATGGAATGTCATAGTTTTGAGTTCGGGCCTTTTGCAGAAAATACCTATATCCTTATTGGCGAAGAAAAACAATGCATCATTGTAGACCCGGGCTGCTATAATGCCCACGAAGAAATCATATTGACTGATTTCATACAATCCCGCAATCTACATCCGGTAGCGCTTCTGAACACCCATGCACACATTGACCATATTATGGGAAATGATTATGTAAAGCATAAATGGAATGTACCTTTATACCTAAGCCATTTGGACATTCCGCTGTTTGAAAGGGCAGAAAGTATGGCAGCTTTATGGAATCTAAAGTACACCCCTTCCCCACAACCCGATATTGATTTGCAAAAAGGCACACTGGAACTGGCAGGATTATCATTGGAAGTACGTCACGTACCCGGGCATGCACCCGGACACATGGTATTCATACACCACGACAGCAAAACGGTAATTTGCGGTGATACCCTGTTTCAGGGCAGCATAGGCAGAACCGATTTGCCCGGTGGCAACCATGAAGAATTGTTGAGCAGCATTCGCGAACAACTTTTTACCCTGCCCGATGATTATACGCTGCACTGTGGACATGGACCTTCTACAACCGTAGGCCATGAACGCGCGCACAATCCGTTTTTCTCGGCAGGTTCGTAACTTTGCAATCGATTGTCTCATTTACGCCATAACCTGGATTCCTTAGCCCATTCATTAAAACAACTGGGCATTGAACATGTGGTAATTTCTCCGGGATCGCGCAACGCTCCTATGATTGCCGGTTTTTTAAGAATTGGGGGATTTAATTTGCTTTCCGCACCCGATGAGCGAGCCGCCGCATTTATGGCGCTGGGCGCAGCACAGGCCACAGGTAAACCCGCCGTAGTATTATGTACCAGCGGAACGGCCGTTTTAAATCTGTATCCCGGCATTTGTGAGTCCTACTACCAGCGGGTGCCATTGATTGCCATCAGCGCCGACAGGCCGGAAAACCTGATCGATCAATGGGATGGACAAACCATTCGGCAAAAGGATATTTTTGAAAAACACATACTGCGAAGTTTTCAGTTAACAGCAGATGTACATGCCAAAGAAACAGAATCTACACTGGCAAAGATGACCGCTGAAGCATGGCATGCAAGCATGGGAAGGCCCAAAGGCCCGGTACACATCAATATTCCCCTTGCGGAACCCATTTATGAAGGACTAGATGCTGAAAAATCGGCAATTTTTATAAATCCACCGAAATATGAAATTGAAAAGTACCCAACACAACGCATTCCCGGTGAAGTTTTAAATTCCCGAAAAACACTGTGGGTGGTGGGACAGCACCCACCTTCCGAATCGGTGAATGCTGCCTTGAAAACCATATCCCAACATGCACCCGTACTGGCAGATGTGCTAAGCAATGTGCAGGGAGGTGAGATTGTAAACGGCATTGAAAAACTCCATTTAACGGATGAAAACCAAACGCCGGATGTATTGATTACGCTGGGCCTGAGCATGGTAAGCAAATCGCTGAAACAGCATTTACGAAACCTACCTATTCAACACCACATTCACCTGGGTGATGGCGGATTTACCGGTGATCCTTTTTTCAGCAAACCGCAAACCCTCCAAACGGATGTAGCCGGCTTCATGCATCAATGGCTAAAGGATTGTGCCCAAAACCAGGACAGTGCGTTTTTGAGTGCCTGGCAATATGCATTTGAAAACCAAATTCAGGGCGATACAGAGGCCGACCTTGTGCATGATGTTATCAGACAAATTCCGCGTAATGCCTGCCTGCAACTGGGAAACAGCATGGTGGTACGACATGCCAACCGCTGTAACAATCTACCTGATTTTGTATTTGGGAACCGAGGCAGCAGCGGTATAGACGGATCTGTCAGTACTGCCGTTGGCTATGCCTGGGCTAATCCACAAAAGCGGGTTTATTGCATTACCGGCGATATTGGATTTTTATATGATAAAAATGCCTGGTGGTGTAGTCCTGTGCCCGAAAATTTGCTCGTCATTATTGTCAACAACGGAGGAGGAATGATCTTTGACCGACTGCATGGCCCCGAAAAAATGCCCGAATTAAGGCCATTTGTGCACACGCCTCACGATTTCACTACCAAATCCATAGCAGAACACTACCACATACCTTATCGTGGCTTAAAAGCCCCGGAATTGGGTTTTGAACTGCGCAATATCATCTCCGCAACAAGGGGAATAATCGAGATTTTTACCTCATGAAAACAGCCATCATTGCAGGCACCTCAGGATTGATAGGCACGGCTCTGTTGCCCATGCTACTGGACAATCCGCAATATGAAAAAGTTATATCCCTGGGAAGAAGAACCTTGCCCATTCAGCACCCAAAATTGCAGCAAATGGTAGTGGATTTCGGTGATTTATCTGCATTCAATATTCCATGCCATGATGTTTACTGCTGTTTAGGAACCACCATTCGCATAGCCAAAACCAAGGAACGATTTTTTCAGGTAGACCATGATTATCCCTTAGAACTGGCCAAAGCCACCCTGCGCAACGGAGCCGAATCGTTTTGTTTGGTTTCAGCGACTGCATCCGATGAAAAATCACGTTTGTTTTATTCCAGGGTAAAAGGCAAACTGGAAAACGAGCTAAAAACGATGGACTTCAAAAGACTGGTCATACTGAGGCCATCGATGCTATTGGGTCCACGAAAGGAATTTCGCTTGGCAGAATGGATCAGCAAACAGATTATGTCGTTATTATCTTGGATGATACCTGCGCGATACAAAGCGGTGAAAGACACACAGGTAGCCCGCACCCTTATGGAACATTGCATCCAGGGTGCAGCAGGCATTCAAATACTGGAAAACGAGGTAATTCTTCGCACTAAGGGTTAAAAACCAACCCCGCACGAACTGCAATAAACGTTTTAAAATCAGCGCCCAGACGCTGATGATGGGATACATCGGCCCATATTCCCGTATGTTTACCCATCCTGAAAGATTGTCTGAATCCCGCCCCTACATCGGCGTGAACGTCATGAAAACCGGCCTTGCGAAAAGCGGGCAAATACACGGCAGAGTAGCAGCCCAACAAATCCAGGTTATAGCGACTGTTGGCAAGGCCCATCGCTTTCAGCGGCGACCAGATTAATTGCCCCTGTAACTTGCCGTAAGTTGCCACATCGGCTGTCTCGGAATTTTCGAACTGTTGCCGCACGTCGCCTGCGCCAAGGGCCATCCCCCAAGACAATGAGGGAGTCAGGGGTTTAGAAATCATGAGTGTCAGCCCTCTTCCCCAGCCGACACCCTGCGTTTCTTTGTTGTTAAGCCCCTGCCATGTCAGGTTTGTATACTCTACCCCAGCCATAATGGACTGGGCGGAGGCGTTGATAACAATTATAAAATGTGCTATCAGAGATATGAACCGAATAGAGGTCAAGTATTGTATTTTCTTGTAAAATTATTGAATTTTAGTGATGGAATGAAAAACATGTACTTTTTCACAACCAAAATTCTATTAAATTTGTATATACTTGCAATCATGAAAATAAATCAAATTTGTTTCAAAACACTAAAAGACTTTGACAGCAACTCAAAATACAGAAAAAGCACTAAAAATCCGGGGGTATATATTTGGGGGTTTTCTCTTGAAAAAGATGAATATACAATACCATCTAACCATAATATGTTCTTTCCATATTACGTTGGAAAAGTTGAAAGAGAAAATGGCTGCATGTTTGACAGGACCCAGAATCATCTAGCCCAATTAATGGGTGGTAATTATCCGATTTTTGACATATTAGCATCCTCAACTATGAGTAGTCCTATTGGCGTGATTCATAAGTCGTACCAAAAGGTATCAAAAAAAGCAAAAACTACTGCTGGCATAGGCCCTGCTCTCCCAGACCCTAGTTTCGCTAACTTACTTCATTTTCCTGAAGGCGTGCACAGAATGCATCACTTTACTGCAGATACAGATATCAAAAGTCAGCTTGAATGGATGCTTAAACATTTTTGCATTATGTATCTAAAGTTGGAAAAATACAATAAAAAAGACATCATAGAACTAGAAAAATACATTGGCAATCTAATCAATTATGATTTCCTAATTACCAAAAGACTTCAAGCAAACCCAAATTTAAAAGTTACAATATTGAATAGTTCTGGAAATATTAATGTTGTTAAAAAAGAAGATTTATTTCTGGGATGCAGAGGTCAAATGCTAAGTAGCAAATTCGGAATTTAAAAAACAGTAAAATACACTTAATCGATACCAGATATTTTCTTCTCCCCCAAAATCACCTTAAGCTCCTGATACACTATAACCTGCTCTGCATAATCCTCCCTCATCCCATCTTTTTCGGCGATTGCAAGGGTTATCCTATAAACCAAATAATGCACCAAACTGGCGGATAGCAATATAAAAATACCAAATCCGTTTAAATACATATAAATGGCGGTGCAAAGCGGTGCAATTGCAGAAAAAATAAAGATTGCCTGCCTGGTATATAAAAATTTCAAACATAGGGTTAAAAAGATTAAACCCCTTAAGGTCTTAATATCGGAATCATCATATAGCGCCCGGGTTTCTGCTTTGATTTTTTCTTTCTCTATCATTGTTATCATACTAAATTTTAACAAAATGTAATAAAAATAAGAACGAAAAAAGTCCTTATTCATTTTACAGAAAAATAAATAACATAAGAGAATCAGGTCGCAGACCTTCAAAAATCCTCTAGAATCCGTATTGCTCCTTTATCCTAATAAAATCAGAATCTAACTTCTTGACATCATTCACTTTTTCATCCCACAACAAACCCATCATTTCTTTTAAGGTATAATCTGATACTCTATTACCATTGCGAATACCTGCTATAAAGCAATTTAGCTCGCCAACTGTATCTATTGATTTATCATTAATCATCACATATCCATTATAAGGCCACACCTCAAACATAGCACAACGAATTTCTTTATCTGCCTTTAGTTTCTCTGAAAGATAATAATAACTGCTGGGCTCATACTGCATAGCAAGCAGCATTAGCGCTTTGTCGTTTAATATGGATGCACCCGTTGATTTAACCAGCCCTAATTCAAAATCTACGTAATGACATAACCCACCATTTTCACGCATATTTTCAGGGTTTATTTTATTTTTTTTAAAGTATTGATGACCTGTGTATTGTATAGCGACTTTGAAAAGTTCTTTGTTATTACGAAATTTTGCCGGCAGGTAATTAAATATATAACCGGAACATTTTTTCATTAGTCGGTCCATGTAGCCAAGGTCTTTTAGCAATGATTCATTAATATACTTTGCATATTCCAGATTTATCAAAACCGACTTCTTGTCCGTATGACTTGTAGACTGAAGTTGTTTAAAATCAACGATTTTAACAAAACTCCTGAAAAATGCGGCGTCTATAACCTCTTTATCAGCCGTAAGTTCAGGCTTAAAATATTTCAACAAAGAATACTGATTGTTTTTTAATGCCTTGATGGCGGATTCTTTATCTAAATCAATCTTTTTCAAAATTATAAATAATTAATGGGGCAAAGGATATTGTTGCAAGTTTATTGCTGACAATCAAATTTTCAAACAATCCGGTACGAAATAACCAAAATTGGCAATAAGCAACCTTAATGCTTAAACCTTGCCATCTCCCGCTGTACATCTTTGGTTTTCAAATCTTCCCGCTTGTCATGCGTCTTCTTACCAGGCCCTACCCCCAGCTCTAGCTTAAAAAGGCCTTTTTCGTTTTCAAACAATCGGATGGGGAATGCAGCAATGCCCACATTTTTAAGGGCTACGCCAATTTTTCTGAGTTCTTTTTGGGTTAGCAGCAACTTCCTGTCCCGCAGCGGCTCGTGCTGACCAAAGCTGCCCTGGGCGAATGGCGAAATGTGCAAATGCTTGAGCCATAATTCACCATCATCCATCACCGCATACGCATCGCCCATATTTACATTGCCGGCACGTATGCTTTTCACCTCGGTTCCTGTGAGCATAATCCCGGCCGTATACTTGGTATCGGCATGGAAATTAAAACCGGCCTTGCGGTTCAGTATCTCTATTTTTGATTTTTTAGCCACCGGTTAGTTCAGCCACGATGCGGGCAAGTTTTTCTTTCTTCAAAATTTTTTGTCCCTGGGTGCCTTCCGCAATCAGCCGGTTTCCCACTTTCACAGCAAATTCGCAATCAATGGCATTGCCTTGCAGGTGAATAATCCTTGCGGTAATTGCAACCTGATCTCCCAACATGGCGGGACTTTTATGGGCGATATTCAGAAAAGTGCCTATCCCCTCTTCGTCATCGTCCTTCATATTCAGCACAAACTGTCGGCAAGCCCACTCCACATCCCTTCCCAGCGCAAAGGTGCCATAAAAAGGATGCACATTACCAGCTTCAAATGTGGCCAAATCATCTTGCAGCACCGTTTTGGCACTGCTGATTTCATCTCCTATGCTGTGAATCGGTTTGATGGTTTCGGTTTTTATTGCAATGCCAACAACTCAGCATGAATTTCACGTGGCTGAATCTCCAGATGGGACACTTCATACACACATGCTCCGCGGTGTATGAGCAGCAACTGTGGAGAAGCATGTTGCACAGAGAAAACCTCTGCTATGTGGTTGCTGACAGGTCGGTCGGCGATTACGTCCACAAGCCGAAAAGGCATATAAGGAACAGCTTTTTCCATGCGATTGAGGGCCATGCTGCTGATGGAGCAACGGGTACTATGCTTAAAAATCAATACCGGAGCCACGTGCGATTCAGCGATCAGGGCATTGAGTCCGTTTTCGTCTGTAAGGCGCAGTGGTGCAGACATTACTTTTTAATACTCATGCCATGGTTTGCGGTTCCCACAGAAGGACACTTGTCTTTCTTGCGCAGAGAGGCGCAGGAAACTGCGGTTATACAAATCAGGACTGCGATGATTATTTTTGCCTTGTTCATGGTTAGGGAAATTTACTGCAAATTAAACTCAATTTTGGGAGATTCACTTCGTATTGAACGAATATCCGATGGGTTTTATTCCAAAGGTGACAAAAAATCAGGAATTTCCGATGAAGATGCTACTTTTATAAAAACCACCATTCAGGAACAGCAATCCTGCCGGCTGAAGGCGAAACACAAACTACCTTCATGGCTTACCCAACAATGCTTATTTGCCACTGTGCCACTGGAACAATGCACTTCCGAGAGAATCTCATCGGTAAAAGCCCACCTTTTTGGAGGCGAAAAACTACTGAGTCTCACCGGCGGACTTGGGGTGGATGACCATGCATTTGCCCGGTCATTTGATCAAATTACCAGTATTGATACAGACACAGGACTGAACGCCATTGTGCGATTCAACCAGGCCCGAATGGGCATAGACAATGTGACACGGTTGGATATGGGGGCTGAAGAATTTTTACTTCAGCATACTTCCCAATGGAGCTGCGTTTATGTGGATCCTGACCGCAGACCCGATGGAAATCGCATCATGGGCAATACGGCGGCATACTCCCCCGACGTTTTTACGCTGTATAAAAATCATTGCGGTATTTCCCGTCGCTGGCTGATTAAACTCAGCCCCATGACCGACATCCAATGGTTTCAAAAACAAGTGGACTGCCCTGTGAAAATGTATGTTTTCAGCTATAAAAATGAAATCAGGGAAATGCTCGCTGAAATAGGTAGTGCAGACACCACTGAAACCTGCATAGTAGAGGTGAATGACATTGGATTCAGCATCATTGACAATGATGCTCAGCTTACCCTGATGGCATCAGAAAAACCGATTTTTTGCGAATTGACCGCAGCAGCTATCAAAGCGGGATTCAAACAACATATCATTGAACAATCAGGATTAACCCCCATTAACAAAAACAGTTATTACCTGACAGGAAATGCGATTATTCCGCATGCATTGGGCCGCAGCTTCATACTGGAACATACATTTTCAGGTTCTTTGGGTGAAATTGAAAAGCAAATTAAGTTATTGGGGATTATTAAAGCCAATGTAAGTGCGCGGGACTTCATATTACCGGCCGAGGAAGCTCGAAAAAAACTGGGATTAAAAGACGGTGGCGAAATGTATTTATTTCTTACCGGTAAAGACAAAATTAAAACCTGCTTTGTAGCGAGGAAGCCCGATTGATTATTTCTTTTCGGTATTGGCCCGTTTCACATACTTCTCCAGGGCTGCCAGCATAGAAGGGCTGTCGGGGGCAGGCGCGGGAATATCCAGTATCAGGTTATGCTCTAGAATGGCTTTTTGGGTACTATCTCCAAAACCTGCAATGCGGGTAGCATTTTGAACAAAATCAGGGAAGTTGTCGTACAAAGACTTAATATCGGCCGGACTAAAAAACACCAGAATATCGTAAAACACCTCACGCAAATCACTTAAATCGCTGCTAACTGTGCGATAAATGATGCATTCTTTGAGGTTCAGGTTATGTTCTGCAAAGAAATTGGGGATGTTGGGCTTACGAATATCTGAACAGGGAAAAAGAAACTTCTCTGAACTGTGATTTTTCATCAGGGCCAGAAAATCCTTTTCGGTTCCTTTGCCATGAAACATTTTGCGCTTTCTGGGCACAATGTATTTCTGCACATAGTTGGATACGTTTTCATTCACCGAGAAATATTTGGTATCCTGAGACATTTCCACTTTCATTTCCTGTGCCATGGTAAAAAACGAATCCACGGCATTTTTGGAGTTGAAAATAATGGCTGTATAGTCGGGGAAGGCCACCTTTTGCCTTCTGATTTCTTTGGCTGTTAATGGCTCTATGTGAATAAATGAGCGGAAATCTATTTTCAGCTTATTTTTCTTTGCAAAATCCTCATATACATTTTTCCCCGCTTCGGGTGGGGGCTGGGTAATGAGAATGCTCTTTACCTTTTTCTCTCTTTCGTTCATTGAGTTTGTGAAATGCTGAAAAGGGTTTTTGTCAGAATTGCATGGGGCAAAACTTCCAAGGCGCAAAAATACAAAATATTGGTGAATGAATAATTATTTTCACGAAATAAGTAAAATAACTGCACCAGCATTTTTAAAATAAACCAGGCCAATACCATAAGTAACAGGCATTGAGACATGTTAAAATCCTTCAAGCGATTTGGATTATAGTAAATGATATTAATTACAGGAAATATCACAATCGATACCCAAAAATCTACAGAGATTTGTTTTTGAAGCAGCGCCCTGGAAACGTCTACAGCAGAAAAAACAAAAGACTGCAGTCGTTGTGAAAAATATAAACCCAGCTTCCATACAGAAACCGCCACCAGCATCACAATGAAAAACACCAGACTGTTTAGCTGTAAAAACTGACTGTAAACTGCAATCAACAGGCCAGTCTGAGCCATAACAAAGGTAGATACCAAAATGCAGACCAGACTTCCGGAAGTGAAAGAAAGTGATCTGTCTGATATTAATTCATTGAAATAATAGTTATTAAACACCCCCCGGTATCGCTGATAAAATTGCTTGGGAAATGCAGCCCGATAATACAGAAACAGTCCCAGCGATAGCAGTGATATCAGAAAAAACCAGAACTTGGCCTGCCCCACCCTATAGAATGCCTGATGAGCGTATGGATCAAAAGGGTCAATTGCCTTGGGTATGACTGTTTTATTGACATTGATGCTAAATCTGGAGACAAGTTTATGCTTGAGACTATCATTTTTCAGACTGTCAATAAATGAAAATTTGAGTTTTTTTTGGGT
>Ga0164292_10005178_pt1 | contig 10656 bp, 9 predicted proteins | sample GEODES117metaG_FD_111486 | JGI IMG/M metagenome (GOLD analysis project Ga0164292, IMG submission 111486) | Eutrophic lake water microbial communities from Lake Mendota, Wisconsin, USA - GEODES117 metaG | ecosystem: Environmental > Aquatic > Freshwater > Lake | place: USA: Lake Mendota, Wisconsin... | reverse complement strand
TCGATTTTTGTTAAATCAACATCACCATCTTCATCCACAATATTCGGTAATTGTTCCGACATAATTTCATAAACGCCAATTTGCTTTGATACTTTGTCGTTCTTAACTAGATAAATCGGATAATAAATGATATTATCATCTATAAAAACATATTTTGCTTGACCTAAAGCAATGACAACATCGACGCCTAAAATGTTTACTTCGTACATAGACGCATCAAAGCTTTTATCTTCTGAGTCCAATTTTTTTAATTCCGGATAGTTTATGTCTGAATTTAATATAGAATTCACCATTATACTAATTATATATTAACTATTTATATTTTTATCCGTTAAATATAGATTATCTAATTTTTACCCAATATTTTTGACCAATATTTGACCAAAAGTACAATTGTCATTAAACCGATTAATTAAATATAACAAATTTTCCAAAATATTGATCTGTTTTAAGCTCATGTAAATAATGCCAAAACCGTTTTCTATTGTAAACGGCGAGGGTATTCTCCGGATCATTTTCAAATAAAATAATTAATTGAATAAGTTCTTCTTTCCTCAGCTTCTTCTTTGGAATATTATAATAATTTGCGATATGATATAACATTTTTAAATTATAATTTTCAAAATAATCCACATGTAAAGCGGTCATGTTATCGTGGTCAAATATATCAAACTGCTCTTTAAAATCAGAAAAAAAACCTTCACTATTGAGCATGCTGTCAATATCGTTTTTTGCGTCAATATCAATAGTAAACTCACTGTCTTTTATTTCATATTCCAACTCAATGTTATCCGAGACGATTGATTTATATTTATCTGATGTGTCAGACGTATTGATGGATTGCTCCACTATATTGTTGTTATTCTTATTCTCAACAGTTGTTTCAATTTGTTCGGACAAGTTCATTATACATCTGTGAAGATTTTAATTCGCACAAAAATACGAAAAAAAATACATTCAAAGTTTAGGTCTTTTCATACCTTGTGTATATTTTGATTGTAAGCACTCGGTGAAGCACTTTGATTACTTGTTCTACATAGATAACCTGGTCTTTCCAAACCATATATCGCTTGATATGCTATCTTGTAAATATTCGATGAACCATTACGGTCTCTGTTCCACGTCCCACAACCGCTCTTACAGCGTAGTAGTCCATGAACCAACCGTATATCATCTTTTTTTGGTCTGGGGTTTTCCCTTACCATAAACTTCTCACATACTCCTCCATCACATCTGGAACATTTACAACTTGTTCTAAACTCATCAACCAAATATACTTTGTATTTGTTTTTACGAAGCAAACCTCTTATTCCCTTTCCTAATGTTGGTTCTTTGTATTTCATTTGTTGGCGTTGTTCCCAGTCACCTATACAAATAACAACCTCATTTGGATTACCATACATCTTCCTAAAATTGCTAATCATCTGTTGCTCGTTGCGTTTGATATTGATATGTTTACCAAATTTCAATTTACGAAATAAATACTTCGCATAAAATCCAAATAATATATTATTTATTCTGTTCTTCTCATTTATGTAGGTCTTAAATTTATCTATTTGAAGTGTCTTGCGGTTGTAATTGGATAACTCTGTTTCATATTCAATCACACTTTTTCCTTGTATTTTATTGGTTTTCATTCCTAAAATGATGTTGTTATATTTTTTCATTTTGGTTTCCTTTCTTCGTTGGTTTTGTGAATAACGAAATATATTCGCATCTTTGGAAGCATCGTCCACGCAATAAATCAAATCTTCCTTACCTGGGTCAATTCCAACAATCTTTTTATCTTGTAAACCAGAATAATCATTCAATTCATCAATATACAATTCACGTGATATACCCTTTTTAGCATTCGGTAATTTTTCCCCTACCAAATCATCACGTAAAAATAAAACACTTACTCCAATACCATCGGTAGAAATCATATGATGGAATGAGTAGGTTGTTTTACGGAATACCTTCTTTTCCGTGCGGAAAAAGAAGTTCCATATTTTATCTTCGTGCTTCTTTGTATTCCCTTTATTACTAAAATCACCTTTCTTTCCTTGTTCTTTTCGTAAAAGCATATTTACCAATGTAATTGTATCTAACCGAATATAACCAGGAGCAATACTGCTTCGCAAAGGAAAAACATTACTTATAGTTTCCAACTCATTTTCTACTTGTTTCATCATCGCAATCATACACGGAAAATAATCCATTGGTTTACATTTCAAATCATAATAGATACTTTGTTTTTGAAACTTATCTTTGTTGGGAAGTATATGCTTCTTTTGTTGGGTAATCCATTTATGGTAGTATGATTGTGAAGTATAAGCAACATTATTATCAACATTTAGCAAATCATTCTTTATTTTTCGCAGTTCCTTTTCTAAATGTCTAATCCGTGCTTCCTTTTCTTTTTTGGTAGGAAATATTTTTCGTATCTTCTCAACAAGCATCTTCTTCCTCCAAACAACATTTACAAAACGTTCCACATAATCCACGTAATGTAATTGGATGTTATTTTCATACATAGTCATAATGTCTTCACATAAGTAGGAAAGAACATTACTCATATATTCATAATCTAATTGTTCTGGTTGCGTATATGGTTTGTAATGTTCTGTATAGAAAGCAGTAAGTTTGTCTTTAAGTTCAATCGTTTCTTTCTTGGGTGGTTTTCCAGTGTTGGTATGCTTTTCCCCACAAACAACTTTCATTACATTCAAAATCAATACCTTATCAATATCGGGTAATATATGATTATTTGTTTCGTAATGATGAAGCATATACAATTTTAGAAATTGTAAAGTGTGAATAACGATTTTATGTGCCTTGATGACTACATCGTTGATTTTCTTTGTATTTATTTCTGGATGTTTTAGAATGCTTTTCAGCGAGGTCTTGGTGGATTTGTAAAACTCAGGTGGTTTTTCTTTGGGAATTTCCATCCTATACATTTACTAAACATTTTATTTTTAAGTAATTTCTTAATATATTCCTAAATATTTTCATCCGTCTCTTTTTTTAATTTTTCTTTTCTTTTCAAATATTCACGCCTATTGTATTCTTGTTTTTGTTCGGGCGTAGGTTTATAATTTTTATTTCGTTCGTTAATAACCTTTTTATTCTTTTCATAATATTCCTTTTTGTATGAAGGTGCTGTATATTTTTTGAGATGTTCTTTGGTTGCTTGTAATTCCTCTTCTAATTTAGCATTCTTTTCTTCTAATGCCTTTATTTTTTCTTCATTATCCATTACGATACTATATATAATAAAAAATATTTATATAATTTTTATTATATTTGTTGTAACAATTTTTGTGCGAACTTAAATCTTCAAAGGTGTATAATAAAAAAATGTTTAATTATTTTTAAAGGAAATTATATTTCATTTCAATTGTTTTATTTAACTTTATCAAGAATATCCATATGTTTAAATTTGGCCTTTGTCGAGATGCCGCTATATTGTTTAAGGTCGACCGATTTAATGCGTACAATATTATCATATACAACATTCCATTGACTGTATTTTTTTAATGTGGCGATCGGAATGTTAGTAAGTAGAATATACAAATTTTCGGACAATTCTTCCACTTGAGCAATCTTACTGCTATTTTTCATAGTCTCTTCATTTACAATCATACTTTGAATGTTATTTATATTATCAAATACATAGTCCAATGTTATTACATTATTCTTAAATAGGTTCGTAAGGAATAAACTCATAGAACGACGCTTTTCATTTACAATATTCATTTCGCAAAACTTGTCATAATTTTCATCCGGCGATACAAATTCCATATTTTCAAACAATTTCATAAATTCATTAATATTATACACTATGATATCAGTCATGAACGCATATTTAGCTTGTAATTCGCATGCCAATTTCGCATACACATTGCTATTAAATTTATTAGAAGTAGCCATATTAAAGATAGCATAGCCGATTTTGTTGATGTATTCAGCGTCATAGTTTTCATTTACGGTTATTTCATCTAGCGCGGCAAATAATTTTTCAATAATTTTATCATATGTTTTTTCAGTCAACTTATTAATCAATAAGCGGATACCATCAATCTCCTTTTCAATACCATCCTTTTTCACAAACTCCGTCTTTTGAAAACTGCGAAGAGTCTCCCAATTGTCAGGGCTAATTTCCTCAACATGTTTTCCCTTCTTTTTATATGCTGGCTTTACACGAGTGTTATTATTATCGACATTATTCGAAAAATTCGGTGTCTTTACATACGTAGGCGAACCAACTTGTTCGGTTAACAGCTGAATCAAGCTGATTGTTTCTTGAGGTAATGTAAATGTGGCATTATTGGCCCACTTTATATTTTCAAAATCTTGGATAGTATAAACTACTGTGGCCATTGTATATAATATAATGCTAATAAATTTATTATTTTATATCAATTTTATTGTTAATAATATTATTAATAGAAGACAAATATACTTAAACATATAATTCGGATTATAGTATGGATTCTACAGCAGACATAAATAATTGGAGTGATTTGAATTTAAAGGAAAATATATTGCGAGGAATATATAGTCGTGGATTTGAGAGTCCAAGTCCAATTCAGAAACGAGGTATTACACCCATTTTGAGTGGCAAGGATGTAATTGCGCAAGCCCAGTCCGGCACTGGAAAAACGGGAGCATTTACTATTTCAGCGCTTCAAATGATCGACGAGAAGGTAAATGAAATTCAAGGGTTAATATTAGCCCCGACTCGTGAATTGGCGACACAAATTCACAATGTATGTTCTCAAATCGGCTCATTTATGGATAATTTTAAATGTGTTCTCTTGATTGGCGGTTGTTCCATGGATCAGGATCTAGCTAGCCTAGAAACGAAACCGCAAATTATTGTGGGCACACCGGGACGAGTACATGATTTAATTCGCAGAAAAAAGATAAACCCCAGAACAATCAAGCTATTGATATTAGATGAGGCGGATGAAATGTTATCTAGTGGATTTAAAGAGCAAATATACAATATTTTTCAGTTTTTGGGTAATAAGATTCAAATTGCGCTATTTAGCGCGACCCTACCACTTGAAATTCAATCACTAACCGAGAAATTTATGCGTGATCCGGTGAAAATTCTAGTTAAGACGGAGAGTGTTACATTAGAAGGAATTAAGCAATACTACGTTGCGGTTGAAAATGACGCTCAAAAATATGAAACCTTGAAAGACTTGTTTGAAGCCATTTCAGTCAGTCAATGTATTATTTATTGTAATAGTATTAGACGCGTAAATGATTTATGTGATGCGCTATCTAAGGATAACTTTCCAGTGTGTTGTATTCATAGCGGTATGGATAAAGAGGAGCGATCCAAGGCATACAAGGAGTTTGTAAATGGTGGTTCGCGTGTGCTAATTTCGTCAAATTTGACTGCTCGAGGAATCGATGTTCAGCAAGTAAGTACGGTTATTAATTTCGATTTATCCAATGATATTCACACATATATTCATAGAATTGGTAGATCCGGTAGATGGGGAAGAAAGGGAATGGGTATTAATTTTATTACGAGACGAGATATTCGAAAAATGAAGGAAATTGAGCAGTATTATAATACACAGATAGACGAATTGCCGGCGTCTATTGGAAACATCAAACTATAAACATAAATCAATAAATCAATAAATCAATTCGTATAGAAATCATTTATTAATTAGTTAAATATACTAATTAATGAATTCAAAATTCGAATTACCTATTTTCTATTTAGAAAACAAGGAAAAATTAGACAGTAATATTATTGATGATTTAGAACTATTGGAACTCAATGAGGAAAGCGAAGAGCGAAAATGCTTATTGGAAACGGTTATTCAGCCAAAATCTAAGATCGGCATTGAAAACTTGAATAAATTATGCGAATATTATACCAATAATAAACTCTTTTTAAAACAAACACAAAAAATAATTAAGGCATGGAAGCCAGACGATAAACTGGAATTAAAACAAAAACAATATGATGATTTTTACGAATTATGGAAAAATATAAAAGGCGACGAGAATTTTACCGACCGATATTATTATGTCGATGTCGAGTTTTTCAAATTTTTAAACCACTCGTCACCATTTCTACAGCTACTTAGCATATATAATTTAGTGAGTCCAATTTTGAGTCTAATATTGCCTATTATTCTATTGCTAGTGCCTTTTTTTATGTTGAAATTTAGCGGAATAGCAATTACATTGGAGAGCTATTACAAGGTGCTAACTAATATTTTTTCAAAACACGCACTGGGAAATATATTTACCATCATGGAAGATATTTCTTGGGAAAAGCGAGTATATGCTGTTATTTCCGTCGTGTTTTATTTCTTCTCTATTTACCAGAATTCGATTGTTTGTTATCGGTTTTATAAGAACTTTAAATCCATTCATACTGATTTGTTTTTATTGCGTGATTATTTGACAACGACGATTGATAATATGAATATTATTGAGAAGTCGTGTGTAAAACATAACACTTATCTGCCATTTTTACAAACCATGTATCCACATAAAGAATATTGTATGAAGTTACTCGCTGAATTAGATGTAATAACCGAATTTGATATAACACGACTTCACACCAAATCTAGTCAAATTGGGTATATAATGAAATACTTTTATGAATTCCACATAAACAAGGATATACAGAACACGATCGAATTTAGTTTAGGGCTCAACTCTTTTATGGAACATATGAATGGAATAAATAAACTAAGTCGAGAGAAATTCATAAATAAATGTAAATTGGGTAAGGCGACAAAAATGAAAAACGCTTATTTCCCGTATTTGATGTACAATCAACCGGTAAAAAACGACATTGACTTGAGTAAAAATATAGCGATTACCGGGCCTAATGCTTCCGGAAAAACGACAATATTGAAGACTGTGTTATTTAACTTGATTTTCTCTCAATCATTTGGTTATGGATTCTATTCTGATGCTAAAATTAGTCCATACAATCACATTCATTGTTATTTGAATATACCTGATACATCTGGTAGAGACAGTTTGTTTCAAGCGGAAGCCAGACGATGTAAGGAAATACTTGAAAGTTTAGAAGACGGCAAAAAACATTTTTGTATATTTGACGAATTGTTTTCGGGCACAAATCCGACCGAAGCTTGTGCTAGTTCTTATGGATTTATAAAATATCTAATTAATCAGAAAAATATTGATTTTATACTAACAACCCATTTAACGGATTTATGTAAAAAACTGGAGCCGATAATGGATAATAATCATATGGATGTTACAAAGTTGGATGATTTTAATTTCAAGTACACATATCAAATGGGTCGAGGTATATCGAGTGTGAGAGGAGGTTTGAAAGTATTATATGATTTACATTATCCGGAGTATATTTTGAATGAGTCGAATAAAATATTAGGGGGCATTTAGATGAAATACAGAAATACAGAAATACAGAAATATTCGTTTACATATTATTTAATTAATATTTTGATTAAATAATAATGCTTGAAGTTTTTACCAATCCTATTACTTTGCTTTGTTTAGGCGTTGTATTTTTATTAATATCTATATTGTTCTTTTATTTTAAGAGATCTATATCTCTTTTAGAACGAGCGCAAATGGAACAAGCCAGAATTTTACAATCGTTTATCACGAATATGGAAATGTCCCGGCATATGGCTTTAAATAGAGGAGGCGGTGGTACACAACCTGCGAATAATCGTAGTATTTTAACAGAACCAGCTGCTTTATCTACCCAATCATCAGATCAACGATTAATTGATGTATCTGATGAGGATAATGATAGTGACGACGACGGCAGTGATAGCGACGGCAGCGACGACGACTCTGATGACGACTCTGATGACGACGAAGAGAGTATGAATGATACACCAAACAATGAAAATGTATCAATGGTATCTAGTAAAATACCCATTATCGAAATCGACGAACTAGAACACGACAGTGACTGTGATAATGACAATAACAACAATATAAAAGTAATCCAACTTCCCGAGAATACTTTAGAAGAATTTAACCCAGAAGTATTAGACATGAATACTTTAAGCTGGCTAGATAAGCGAGTAAATAAGAAAGACGACTCGTCTGATTCTGATGATAATTCTAGCATAAACGATTCTATCGCCGATTCAATTCAATCATTGTCTGAGGAAGAGCAGCAAATAGTGGACGAGGTTAAGAAAGAAAAGATACCGATTGCCGATTATAAAACACTAAGTGTGCAAACATTAAGACAAATCGCAGAAGACAATGAATTGATTAAGAAGGGAGAGAAAAAGACGAAAAAAGAATTGCTTAGTTTATTAGAAAATACAAAGAAATAATTGTAAATACATTTTCTCTCCACCTATATATAAATGAGTTGGGGAACATGTTATTCTGGATCTAATAATATTCATTTTGATTTCCCACCTATAATGGCAGATGGAAGAAATTTCGCAAAATGGCAACCCGGAGCAGTAATTAATCAACAAATTAGAAACGACAATAATATTAAATCGAACTGGCAATATAGACAATATTTAACAACAAATGCCGATTCTATTATTAAGTCAAATCAATTGGAGGCGTGTGATGAATCGTGCTATTGCCCAGCTTTAAGAACTGGTGAGCAAATATCAAACAGTCCCTTTTTGTACAAGTCGTGTATGGATAAATCTCAGCCATATGGCTATGAAACCAGTGATTTAAAGAATGTATATTTATCATCTTATCAACTACAAGCTAGAATGGTCGCTCCGGCAATTACACAAGAGCAATTATTACAGCAAAAGTATCCCAATCCTAATTAAGGTGGAATAAAGTACAGTACGCAATATAAGTAACAATTTATTTATTAAATTTATTAAATTTAGTAATTAAATAAATAAACGAATGTAGTATATTATCAACGATCGTCAATGAAACTATTGAGTGTTGATGTCGGTATAAAAAATCTAGCACTTTGTCTGTTTCATGTCGAAAGTAAAGAACAATATGAAATCGCGAATTGGAATGTAGTAAATTTATGTAATGAGAAAGCTGTAAATTGTTCATGTGGAAAGCCGGCAAAATATATGTACAGTGTAATGTACAGTGAAACGCATGATGAATCGCCAAATCAAATATATTGCTGTAAAAAACATAGCAAGGATTCCGGTTTATCTATTATTCCAGTAGATTTGGAATTTAATAAACTGAAAAAGAAAAAAATCCATGATATAAAAACGATTTTATCAACCCATCAAATAGAATTCGACCCAAAAAAAAGCAAGGTATTATTATTAGAATACTTAGAAACACAGCTTGAAAACAAATATGTGGTCCCATTTTCAAATAAAGTAAAAACAAACGACTTGAATTTAATCGAAATAGGAATTCAGTTAAAACAAAAATTAGACGAATTATATGGAGATATTCATATAGATACCGTTATTATTGAAAATCAAATCAGCCCTATAGCAAATCGCATGAAAACCTTACAAGGAATGATTGCCCAGTACTTTATCATGAAGAATACGACGGACATCCATTTTATATCAGCATCCAATAAATTGAAAGACTATGTTTCAAAGAAAACTACATACGCAGAGAGAAAAGGTATGGGAATTGAAATTTGCGAAGAATTATTAATTAATAATGAATTATTTGGAAAACATTTAGACATGTTTCATAAACACAAAAAAAAGGACGATTTAGCGGATTGTTTTTTACAAGGCATTTGGTATTTGAAAGATAAAATTATATATAATTAATGTGTTTGATTTAAAATTATAAGTTCTAATTAATTCATAATGAGTGAACCAGAAATTATCGATATTAGTAATTTTGATTCAGATAGCACAATAAATATAAATAATTCGGTAGACAGAGGAGGAAGAGGTGGAGGGGGAGGTGGAGGCGGAAGTAAATCATCCAATTTCGGTATTGGAATTGAACTTTTAATGAACGATAAAAAGAGAAATTCCAGTGGAAGCAGTAAATTATCTAACGATATTGATGTGAATGATTTAAATAATTTAGAGGACGAATTGAATGAGCTAACAATGCCGTCGAAAAGTATAAAATCGGCAAGATCAAATATGTTTTCTACCTCATTTAAATTAAACGAAGAACAAGTGGAAGACATTAATATGGATGATGACGATGACAATAACGCCGGTGGCATGTTCAATGAACCATTAAATTTAGGCGCTTCCACCAAACAGCAATCTACTGATGAAAAAAAGACATGGGACGGATATGGTAAATTTAACGATATTCCTATTAATCCCGATATTACGAAATCCCAAGCTGAACCCAAATTGAGCAAAGAGGAGGCGTTGAAGGAGAAATTTTCTTACTTACAAAAGTTGGAAAATTTGGAAAAGAAGGGGGTTAAGTTAACCAAAAAATATGATATGGAGTCGAATTTGCTTGAAATGAAGGGCGAATATGAAACCATTATTGCTGAGAAAGAGAAGAAAAACGCCGTGAAATTTCAAGGAAAAATGTTAATGGCATGTATCACTGGCCTAGAATTTTTGAACAATAAGTTCGACCCGTTTGATGTGAAATTAGATGGTTGGTCTGAACAAATAAATGAAAATATTGATGACTATGATGATATTTTTGCGGAATTACATGAAAAGTACAAGTCAAAAGCGACCATGGCACCGGAATTGAAATTACTCTTTCAACTTG
>Ga0164292_10005176_pt1 | contig 10658 bp, 4 predicted proteins | sample GEODES117metaG_FD_111486 | JGI IMG/M metagenome (GOLD analysis project Ga0164292, IMG submission 111486) | Eutrophic lake water microbial communities from Lake Mendota, Wisconsin, USA - GEODES117 metaG | ecosystem: Environmental > Aquatic > Freshwater > Lake | place: USA: Lake Mendota, Wisconsin... | reverse complement strand
CCGTTTTGTGCATTATCAATAACTTGCTGCAACTCCGCAACCGTTTTATCGCTCTGGTAAAGCGTGGTGAGTACCACCCGGTCCAGTTCGTCGTACAACGTGGCCGTCCACTGTGCTGGTGCCATCCGCCGCTGGTTGCCATCTTGCATAAACACCACACGGTTGCGTTTGTCGTACAGCATCCGTAAGCCTTCGCTACCCGGTGCCTTCTTATAAACCATTCTGCCCTTGGCATCATAAAAATATTGAAAACACTGCGCATTAAACAACTCCACCCCTAACCCATTACTAAACCCCCATTGGTAGTTCGCAATCGTTGACAATGCCTCAACGGCTGCAGGCTGTATCACCGCACGCAACAATCCATAATCATCGTATACATTATAGGTGCATAGCCATCCCGCATACCCCGGCAGATCATCAACAGACGTGGCTGCCGATAACTGCTGCTTACTCAATATCAGTTGACCCGACTTATCATAAAACTCCACCAACAGTTTATGCGCCTCGTCCGTCTTCACCAACTTATACAACTCCCCTTCCCCATAAACAGCTTCACTATAAGGCAAATCTGTCAACTGGTACCCTATAGAAAAAATCCTTACCTCATCCGACTGCTTATTAAAACTGTACGATATTTCATTACCCCACTGGCTCGTAGACCACGACGTACCCGGCTTGCGCACGCTGTTTACCCTGTTCAATGGGCTGCCATCATAAAATGACGCTACATAGGAAGACGTCTCATTATACGTGCTATTATAATATCCAGCCTGATCCTGCACGGCTGAAGACTTGAACTTACCCGGTGCTACTGTGGAACTATAGGGCAGGTACTGCTTAGGCTGACGGCCGTGCCCATCGTATTGATAAAACTGTATCACATCCGCCCAGGGGCCTGTACCAGTAGCGGGTGTACCCGTCCCGCGCGATACCTGCTCTAACTTACGGCCAAGTCCATCATAATACGTTGTTGTCTGCAACTTTGAACCAATCGCTAACTGATCTATCTCCCGCCAATCCGATTGACCAGCTATCAATACATCATGCTCACGTACATAATTATAAGGCTCCCAGTTTACTGACACCAAACTCAACTTCACCGTATTGGAGTAAAACACAATGCTATTAATGATCGTGATACGACGGTAATAGGTTGTTGCCGGCAACGGAGAACTAAAAGAAAAAGAGGAACCCGTGGCGCCAGGAACAATAACAAAACCAGACAATGGCGCATCACTCTTCTCCCACGCATAAGTCGCTAAAGGTAAAGAACCCGAAAACGAAGAAGTTAAAGCTGCCGGTACAGCATTATATGAATAGTCGTAAACACCCGTTGACGACTTGATATCCAAACTCCCTGACTGACCTCGCAAACCATTACTGATAAATGAAAAAATGAAAAAGAAAAAGAAATGATATGGAATGCGTGAATAAAACATAAACCAATCTATTGGATATTCAAATGGTTATTAATTGTTAATAGTAATAATTGAATTGTTTACATTGATAACAGGTAAAGAACTCATAAAAAAACTTGATCCTGATTGTGTAGTGCTATAAAAAGAAATAGAATTGGTTGAATTCCCCATAGGTAAATTTATACTCACTAAATAATTTCCTGGCATCACTGAAATTAAACCTGCCGTAGATGAACTATTAGCAGGAATGGTAAAGGTGAAAAGTTGGTTGTTATCCAATCTCTTCATACTTACTAATGCAGGTGAATTTGATAAATTCGAGTAACTGATATTAATTGGTGGTGGAATCACTGCCCCACAATCTGCACTTAATTCGCCCGGTACCCACTGAGTTGGTCCAGGGAAAGGAGTGCTGTTGGGATTTACATTAATTACTTCATATTCCTTATGTTGATAATATGGGGAAGCAGGATCATTATTGCACCTTTCTTGCCCAGTACCTTCATATATTGGTTCAGTTGTTATACTACAGGTACCAATAGTAGGCATATTCGCGTAGGCCTGCCCGTTGGCATTGATTTCTATCTGAGCCAAATAATTAGCAGCATCCTGACTAATAGTTGAAATGTATCTATTCGCAGGAACGGTGTAAATAACAGGATCACCAATGTAACCAATATCGCAACCTTCTTTACGGAACGTCTCACTTTTCTCTCTATTAAAAAATTGCTTCAGACAAATACCATTTGCATTTGCATTTGCCTGCCCTTCTAGGTTTAACAAATCGGAAGCTTGTTGATCAACATACTCCTGACTTATGCCAGAAGTAAAAGTGCCTGCTTGAACAGAATAGAGTACTTCCGTTCCTTCATAATCTTTTGGGCAGTCATTTTTTCTAAAAAATTCAGACATGGCAACATTAGAATAGACTATATTATTTGGGCAGTTCGTATTGTTAGTAAACTGAGAAGTGTTATACTCATACATTTTAATCACATTCTGTTTTTCATCTTTAATAAAACGTAACCTACCATTATCATCATATTCAAAATAAGTTATTCGGTTGTTTTCATCACACTCACTTGTTTTGCCTAGAATTTCATCATAAGTTGTAGTTCTCATCCTGGCTGCGACCGGATAAAGCCTCAATTCATCAATAAATGTCTGACCGGTTATCTTAATTTCTTTATCAATACTTGGCACTTCATATTCATAATAAGTGAAGCCATTAATAGTTGGAGTTGATTTTTTCAATACGGCAATATGATTGCCATTATCAATACTAATAGAATTATTCATAGCCCAAAAAGAAATAATGTAGGGCTTGGGGTGATTTACCTTTGCCCACAATTCATTTCCATTGGTCAATTGAAAAGAACGCTTACCTGTTATACTTCTGTTATCATAAATAGCATTGCCATTGAGAAACCATCCACCAAGACTACTGGTTTCGAAACTAGAATAAGCTGAGTTCTCTTTTTGCTCAATTTGATCTGCATTTATTATGGAAGCAACCATTAACTTGTCATTGTAGTCGTAAATACTACTTACCTGTCTTCCTGCTTCATCCTTGACGTTTATTGGTTTACCTAAATAATTATAACTAATTCTTTGAACTTCATCGTATGGTGGATTAGAAGCGCTTAAATCACCTTCATAAAGGTGATTCGAATTACTTGTTAACTCAATAGGTTCATTTGTACGATGTACATATTTAATAAAGGACTTTATATCGCCATCAGGTGTCTCCATATAACGAGAAACATTCTCTTGCAAAAGGTATGCTTTATTGCCCTCATAAAAACCTTCAACACTTGTTATGGGTAAAGTCAAAATATTATTATTAATCAAGCTCTTTAATAAATTACTTTGATTTGAAGTGTATATATAAGTATCGCCACTGTACAAATTAATATTAAAACTTACTTTCCCATCACTTTGTCTCGTTGTAATACGACTTGGCAAATAACATTTATTGTAAGTAAATTGCTTTTGAGTTTCAAGTACTTCCCCATTTAACTTAAATTCCTTCTCTATTGTTGTGGCAAGTTCCAATCTACCTGTTTTGAAAGAGTATTTTTCAGCTAACAAATCAGGATTAGAATTGGCATCTTGTACAAAGTCGGAAGCGTTTGTATTTACTACTTGCCAATGATCAGATCTTAATGCAGTGCTTCTTTTCACAAAGCATTTACATGAAGGGAAATCAGTTTGTACAGAAACAGGTACGCCGTTTTCATATACTTCTGAAAAATCGTTACCAATATAAATTGAATTGTATCGATTAAGCGTTTGCTTTATTATGTGATTATCTTTATCAAAAATCGAAATACTTTTCGGTAATCCATAGGCCCAAGATGCATACCGTTGTTTAGCAGAATATAGATTGTTTTGTGGCTCCCAAATAGGGTAATCATCATTACTGGTAAATATCATCTCGGTTCGCCCTATATTATCACCAGAACTTTCCGTGACGACAACTCTTTTAAATTGCACTGGTAATGGATTATTCGTATTTAAATCAAAATTAAAATACTGGGCTACACTACTTGAAGTTTCTTGTGAAGTAAAACAAGACAAAATAATATTTACGATTCCAAAAAAGATAGTTATCCCTAAAGTAACAGCATTCCCTCCTCCAATAACACTAATAACATCTATAACTGTTGAAACAGCAGAGAAAGCATCTAATGCCATAGTTACCAATTCCATAACTATGTTTACACCCTTAACATCAACAGCATTTTCAATTGACTCAATGCCTGGGAATTTAAATCGGTATTTGCAACAACCTAATGGAAAGCATCCACCACTAAGACCCCAGGTGTAATACTTTCCTTGTGGTTCATATTGATTTGAAACTAAAATTTTATTGACTGGCATTTCAACTCCCCAGAGAGACGGATCTGTATTATTATCACTTATGTAGTTATAATTTGTTATTACCGCATTATCAATACACTCGAAATTAAACCCTCCACTAAATACTTTTATCTGAGAAACATGTACCCCGCCTACATTTTCAATTGATCCATTAAGTTTTGCCTTATTTTGACTATACTCATAAATTAAACCTCCTCCTAGTGGGTAAGTTATTTTCTTTAAAAGTCCGTTTTGTGCGAAACCAGGTTTTGCGTTTAAGCTTACTGCATTTGAATTATCTCGCAAAAAACAAAGTCCTTTTAGCGCTATGAAAGGCAAGTCTTTACTTTGCTGATAGATGTTAAATGTTGCTCCGTTGAAATCCTTCGAATAATTTCCATTGTAAAAACCCCAAATATCTTTAATGAGTGTATTCGGTGATGGAACAATGTCATCTCCACCATTACCTTTATAATAATCAAATAGATATGGAGGATCAATTGATTTTAAATCGCTATTTACTTTTTGGATTGAAGTGAGGCATAATCTCGCCATATTTTTTTGGTTGTCCGATATGGGCTTACCAATCCTATTCCCTATAAAATAACTTGAAGTAAACAAGTATTTAGATAAAAATCTATCATTTAGTTTTACATCTATAGAATTCAACGGATAGTCACCCTTCAAGTCGTATCTTTCTTGATTTGTGCTATAATTAAATGCAACCATGTAGCCATCTGGATAGGTTATATTAGCAATAAAAGGAATAATTGCCTTTGTTTTATTCTCAGATAAGATAACATACTCCCTAGGATTTTGAAGTAAACTTGAAATTGGATGTCTGTTTAGCGTAATTGTATAATCTGCTGTACTTGTAATACTTCTCGTTGTATAATTGTAAAATATTTTACGCCTTGTTAAAGGCTCTTCTACTTGCTCCAAATGCCATGAATTAACAACATAAGATTCTACCGGTGTATCGAAGGAAGATTGATAATTAACTGAATTAGTAGGAAATTCTGGTGCTTGTAATTCGAAGTTTCCAGTTTTATCTGTAAACTTCACTTTCTTGACTCTTGTTTTTTCTAATATAGAAAATGTATATCGAATACCATTCTCATCGGTAATAATAAATGACGAGATACTATTACGAATAGTTGGGTCAGTAATTTGTCCAATATGATATTCAATCTTAATTTTGCTATCCCCTAGCATAAACCCTCGGCCTATATTATTTTCCCTTCTTTTATCTAAGACAAATATTCCTGATCTCCCATTAAACTGAAACATAAATCTATCTAATTCCTTATCCCCTGCAACGTTATTCATTTGCTTGTAGAGGCGGTTTTGATCCCTAAAAATGGGGTACTGAGCAAGCCTTACATGACAACCGGAAGTAGGATCAATATCATTATACAAATAACCAGGAGGGTATTTATTGATGTCATCTATACTTCCATCTTTGGGAACCTGATCATCAGGCTCACCAATTTGCATTCGTGTAATTACGCCTCCACAAATTAGGCTCCATCCTTGTCCTAAATTTGATGCTACATCAGCAACCTTCAACCCATTACCAGAATTATAATTTATAGATAAACTACTTGACAACCTACTCCTATCATCGCTCCAGTTAAATACTGGCAAGCCAAAAGTTGCGCTTCCGGTTTGAGGAATCACTTGAGAATAAAGTGATTTACTAAACAGAGATAAAATAAAAAATGCAATTTTGAATTTATTCATAACAAATTAGCTTATGGAATTAAAATTCATATCCCATCCTTAATACAAAAGGATCTGTTTTTGGCAACTTATAGTTATGAAGAAAATCATAAAAGAATTGAATATTCCCTTTTTTCTTTCCTGATAAACGATAACTTTTTACTATGCCTAACAAAGCAGATTGTTTCCATGAATTCAGATGCACAAAACTTGAATAGCTTTTAAAATTTGGTGATAATGCATTACTTTCAAATGATCCTAAAATTGAAAATCCTTTGCTTATTTTCCTTTTCAAATAACCCCTTGCCCCTATTGATAAAGGAGTGAGTTTAATGTTATCCCACCCAAAACCAAGACCTAAATCGAAACTTGCACCAATTCCAAACGAAAAAAAGTCACTCAGTTTATACCCAACATTAAAACCTGCTTTCATTGAAGATGGAATATACTTTTTACTTTTACTAAATTGGATATCAAATCCGTATTCTATTCTTTGTTTAACCAGTTTAGTTTTTTGTGTATTGATTTTGAATTTAATTTTTTCCTTTGGTATCCATTCTTTGATCTTATTTAAATAATCACTATTGTCTAATTGGCTGCGAAACTCAGATAAGTTACTGAAAATCTTTTGTGATAAATTTATACCTGATTCTGATGGATATGAAATGTTTAATTGATTTTGTAAATCGATTCTACTTCCAATTCCATTAATTATTTTTTGAGTACTTCCAAGTTGTAAACCATTACCAAGATTATTAGGAATACTAAGGGCTGCAAATTGAGATTTACTTTTTGAAAAAGCCTCAAATCCCTCTACTTTACTCAATACAGATATGGCAAGTTCTTCCGCTTTTCTTTCATCAGAAAATAGGTTTTCATAATTTTTAAGCGTTTCTTTATAATAATAAGCCTCTTTATTAATTTTTCTAAAAATCTTAATATTTTGTGATAAATATTTTATGGATTCATCTATCAATTCTTTTTTCCGAAGATTGATAAATTTACTTACTTGCTCATTTGTAGATAAAACATCTCTAAGGCTATCATAGTTACTCAATAGCAATAAAGCCTTTTTTTGAGTGATCGAATCGAAGTCATTTGAATTAGTTTCAATAAATTTTGCAGTAGTGAAAATTTTATCCTGGTAGCTGTTGTACTTATTTAATTTCTCATTAAAGTACTGGGAATTTGTATTTAGTTTCTCGTATAAAGAAGTAAATGTCTCTCTGCCATTTCCAAATAACTGTTCGGCTGTTTCAGGGTGAACTTTTAATAGAATTTCATGAATTTTCTTTTCAAATTTCATCAATCGCTTTAGTGTTTTTTCTGTTTTTTTTGAAATCCTGTCAGAATAGAGAGATATTTTTTTGTTAGTAATTTTCAGGTACTCAACACCGGATTTATTGTAATCTGCATTGGAAGTATCTCTTTGAGCAAATAGTAATACAGGCTTAAAAAAACCTGAAAAAACGAATAGTAAAATCAAGATTACTTTCATGAGAGATAATATCTAGTTTTGCAACAATTCAATTTTTGCTTTCAACAATTCATTATCTCTTGATATGTTGTCAATTTCCTTTTTAAGCTGAATGATATATAATGTCATTTCTTCAAGTTTTTTTAAAAACATTGCATTGTAAGTTTCAACATCAATACCCTTTTCTTGTACTTCTTTTTGAGAAGGAATATCAGGCAGATGCTTATATTTTTTTATAAATGCTTCAATTTCTTCAAGGCTGGGCAACTTATAAGTATTTTCAAAAACATAGTCAGGCCAGATAGAATATGACTTGATCTTAATTTTATTAAAAATAGCATTCCCGTTTACTGCGAATGAATAGTCAGTTAGAATGGATGCATCCTGAGCGGTAGTACCAATGAACATTTTTCCAGACGCACGTATATCACCAATTACATCCAATTTTGTTAAAGGTGTTATTGTACCAATCCCAATATTTCCTGTATTTGTATTGAATACATCGCTTGTTGCATTTGATGTCCAGAGGCCACTCATAGGAACAGTTGTTACAGTTCCATTTACTGTAATATCATCAAGACGCATAGTTCCTGAAGTTGGCAAATTATTGCCCGATGTATTCCAAGCATAAAACCGAAATTTTACTACTCCTCCCATACTGGAAGAAAATGGCTGAAAACTTGTCCAGTTAATCAAACTGTTACCGGTTTGAATAGGAAATTCATTATACGTTGTAAAGCTACCTGAACCATTATGATAAATTCTGCCGCTTGTTGGAGCATTGGTTCCAGCTCTTTGAACAAAAAAACTTGCAGAAGAAATATTTAGGTAGTAACCTGGTGAAGCCGTTAAGGTAAGCTCAATATAATTATCATTCATATTTAATGTACCACCAGAAAATCCAGAGGTGTTAAATCCTCCTGTAGATACAACACAAGCCAAATTTGGAGCATTATTGGGATTATTCGGATTCGGAGCGCTTACTCTCATTATTGGCGAAACTGAATAATTAGCAGAGCCAGGTATCCCTGCATCATTTGATGTATTTGGGCAACTACCATCAGGGAGGGGGAAACTGCATAATACCTGACTTTTGGTTAAGAATGGCGCCAATGCTAAAAGGATAATTATTGAATATTTTTTATACATAAAAAGAATATTTATAAAATAGCAGTGTGATGAAAAGTAGTAAAAACAGAAATCTATAATCTTTAATGAATGTAATCATTTTGTTTTGAAAAATAAAAATAATTTTCAAAATAACAATTACATAATATTTTGAGGAGGCTACTATAAATACAGATAGTAGGAATTACTATAACTATCAATTTTAAAATTAATTACAATTTTGATGTAATATTCAATTTAGTAATGCTGTAAACCAACTAAAAGCCCCTGGTGAAAAAAAACCATGCGGCGGCTACTACTTTTATTCTTGGAAGACCAACGGAGGCAAAAAGATCTATTGAATATAAAATAATAGAAATAAATATGGCAGAAATTACTACAACTATCAACTTTAAAATCAATTACATTCTTGATGTAATATAAAATTTAGTAACGCTGTAAACCAACTAAAGGCCTCTGGTGAAAAACACCAGGCGGTTGCTAAAAACACCAAGCGTCGGCTAAGGGCAGCTGGAGAAAAACACCAAGCGGCCGCTACCACTTTTAATCTTGGAACACTAGCGGCGGCGAAAAAGCAATATGTTTATTTTTTTTAATTGCTTTATTTGGCCAATAATTCAATTGTCTCTTCATTTAAGTAAAGAAAGTCCAATTTCCATTCTTTTCTTTTTATGGCAAATACCATATTACCAACTCTTGCTATACCCGCATTAATTAAATCAGTTGGTACTCCTGTCCTTTTAATAAATTCCAACTCTGTTTCCTCATTTAAATCTTGACCATTCCATTGTTTTAGAAACAAAGAAAATACCATATTGAATTTATTCTCGGATATTTTGATAATTGGGTCATTATCCAAAGGGCCTCGACATTTAAGAGGCAAATTACTTCTTTGCATTATATCTAAAGTGTCAAAATTTATTATGGCTTTTCTAAATTCTTTCCAAAAAAGAATAAAACTTGGAATAGTATCCGGAATAATTAATTGCTTTGAAAAATTTGTATCATTTGAATTTACTATTGCAGAGTCATCTTCATTATGTAGGTCCTTTGATAATTGTTTTTCGTTGCAAGACATACACATGAGAATGTCTAATATTATAAATATACTTTTATTCATTTTTCAATTTTTTGTCCTTAATACATCCTGACATTTGCACCCGCATTTATAATAGGCAAATTGTAATTAGGCGAATACCCTGAAGGATAATTATACTTTAATTGAGATGCAGGAAAAGATTCATATTTTACCTTATCACCTTGATTTCCTCCTAATAAAACAATTCTTCCATTAGAAGTGATTCCTGCGACAAATCCAACATGCCCGCCTCCATTCCTTGTTTTTGTTGCTATGCTTCCGTAGGCAGGTTGACTAAGCTTCTGCCCATATCCACGCCAACTTAAAGCCCAAGATGCTTTTTTTACACCAGGAATTCCCACTTGATTTAAATTCCAATTTACAAATGCTCCACACCAAGGCTGGCCTTTTCCTAAACCAACACTTTTTAGATATTTTTCTACATCTGTACCATCATTGTTTCCGGTAAGTTCACTAATCCCTAATTGAGTTTTTGCTATTTTCATCCAAGGAACTTCAGTTGCTTTAGGTTTTTGTCTAGTAGGATTGGGTAAATTAATCTTTATATTAGGAGGGGGTGATATTGATGAAGGGATATCATTGATTTCTGATTTAGTAATTAGCTCCGCAGAATGAACACCCATTGAAAGTAAAGACCTCCCATTTTCAGTTCCTTTGAAAATAGCACCAATATCAAAAGGCTTTATAAAAGTAGCGCCTAAAGCAAGACCACCACCAATTGCTGCACCAGCCCAACCATTACCCCCTGATAATTTATCTATTGCAAAGCCAACTGCTGCTCCACCTGCTGCAACACCAATTCTTCCTAAGGTAGTTATTGATCCGAAGTTAACTGAAAATCCGCCGCTTGGGTCGGTATTATTCACCGGATCATTACCCATACCTACATACCCACTTGCAAACTGGTCATATGGGTCAGCATTGATAAACCTGCCTGTTTGCGGGTCGT
>Ga0164292_10005175_pt1 | contig 10658 bp, 12 predicted proteins | sample GEODES117metaG_FD_111486 | JGI IMG/M metagenome (GOLD analysis project Ga0164292, IMG submission 111486) | Eutrophic lake water microbial communities from Lake Mendota, Wisconsin, USA - GEODES117 metaG | ecosystem: Environmental > Aquatic > Freshwater > Lake | place: USA: Lake Mendota... | reverse complement strand
TTGTTAGGTGATTCGACAAAGGCAAAAGAGGAATTAGGCTGGGTCCCAAGAGTAAAATTTGAAGATCTAGTTAGAGAGATGGTGGAAGCGGATTGTTGTTAGATTAAATAGATGAATGTTTATAGCAATCATCAAATTGATTTTCTTTCATAAAAATGTAACCATTTGCTTCTAATAATTCTCTTATTTGACTTCTTCTAGGTTCTATAAAATTATGCTCAACATCAATTAATCCAAATATGTATTTTGTTAGATCAACCGATTTCAATATTTCTAATTCACTACCTTCTGTATCTAATGACATATAATCAATAAATAATGGAGCATTATATTTTTCTAATAAATCATTTAGGGTAATTGTTTTAACTACAATTTGTGTTTTATTATTATCAACTGCATTTTTATGACGATCAATATGACTATTTATTCCAGATAATAAATCGTCATTATTAGCTATATCAAAAATAACTTCTTTATCACTTTCACTATAAACCGCATTATTGCAGCATGCCGCATATGGTCTATTTTTACATAATAATTCAAAGTTTTTAGGTATCGGTTCAACACATATTCCTTTCCAACCATATTTCGTAGCTAATAGATAAGTATTTGATAATGTTATTCCATTACTAGCGCCAATTTCGATATAAAAACCATTTTTTTTATTATTATAAAATTTTAGAACTCCTAAATCTTGACCTAATTGCGAATAAGACATATAATATAATATAATATAATACAATATACTATATGCAAAATAAACAATATTTTGTTGAATATGTAAAATCAACACATAATGCGGGATTTTTTTCTTGTTGCACAATTAGATTAGATGATATTATTAAGTTTTTTAATAAATATAAATTATTACCTATAAAAGTAGATAGTTCAAAACAATTTGAATGGTATAAAAATGGAAATAATAATGATATTACATTTGACTATTTTGAATATTATAAAAATGTAAATATTTTTCCAATATATAAAAATAATATTAATTATATTGGTAGATTTGATCAATATATTGATTATAAAAAAATAAACTATGAAAGTATTTGTCCTTTTGTTGAAAAATATTTTACACCATCAGTAGGTATAAAAAATTTAATTATTAACTTAGAATCAAAGTATAAAATTGATGACTATACGCAAATATGTGTTTTATTTTATAGAGGTAATGATAAGGTAACTGAAACAAATTTATGCACGTATAATGATATTATAGATAAAGCTAAAATAATATTTCATAATAATAATAATGTCAAATTTTTAATTCAAAGTGATGAAACAGAATTTATAGAAACCGTAACAAACATTTTTCCTCAAAATTCATTTTATTTTAAAGATGAAATACGACATATGAAAAAACAAAATTCAACAGTCGATATTAAATTCAAAAATACAAATCATGTGTTTTCAAAATATTATTTAGCAATTACAATTATCATGTCTAAGTGTAATTATATAATTTGTGGTAGTGGCAATTGTTCTTTATGGATCATGCTATATAGAGGAAATGCTAATAATGTATGTCAATTTTTAAATGATAAATGGGTATAATCTAAAATTGTAAATCTAAGATATAATATTATCAATGATTCGTAAAACTATTTTGGTAATATGCGGGTCTGGTTTAGAGAATTATCTATTTTTTCAATTTTACAGAGATTGAAGAAGGATTGAAAATGACAATTAAATGGTTTTTATTAAATTATTAAATTATCAAAATATTAGAAAATAACTAACAAATAGTTGATCATGTTAAGATAATATAATATATTTAAATGGAATTTTATTTATTACTGCACAATATTGACTAAATCCTGATATCTGAGAATAGATAGTAAATGTAAATATAGCATTGCTATAGCTCATTAAATAAAAATCTAATAATGTATTCATGACACCATTTGTTTCTTGTGATTTTAAAAATTGACCACCCAAGTGATTTATTTTTCGATTTATAATGTAAAAATTCGGATATGATTTCAAGGCTTCTTTTAAACTATTTGAATCACTAATAATTAAATATTTTTTATTAGGAACAATTAAATTATTTATATATTTTTTTATTTTATTTATAAAATCAACATTCATGGCTTGTGAGTTTGTTAGATATTGATCTCCACTTCTAATGTGAATTGTAGCATATGTATTACGAGATAAATTTATTTCATTTAAAGTAGTATCTATATATTCTTGCATACATGTATTTGGAATTAACATACTCTTCATTTTTTCTCTCCCAGTATCTAAAAAAGTATTAAATATAGGAAATGCATTGGTAAAAAACGCATATGTATCTGAATTTGAATAATTATTTAATTTATCTATTATTTCGTTTGCAAAATCAATATTTAAAAATTTATTTGGATCTTGTCGTAAATGTGGTGGTCTATTATGTCCCATGACCCATTCCAAATTATCATAATTAATATCCAGATTTTTACCAGGATTTTCTATGTATTTTGATATTGGATGATTAGAAATATCTATTTCAAACTCTAAATCCAATAATTTTGATAATTGCATAGCATAAAAACTTCCTCTTAAAAAATCGCCAAATCCTTCTGATTTTTCATTTATATATTGTAACTGAAAAACACATACAATTTTCTTAATATTTTTGTTAGTTAAACGTTTTAAAGGCATATAATAATATAATAATATAATAATATTATATTATTATAAAATAATGGCACATACATTTAAACCTATTCCAGGCAAACCTGCATTTGGCACTTTAACTCAAGTTGTTTACCAAGGTGATTATATAACCAATAAAAAAGCTAAACTGGTTTATTGTTTAAATAGTGATAAAAAAAAATGCAATAAACTAGCAAAAGCAGCTAATTATGGACAATATAATTTATATAATAAAGGTCGGTATTTGAATGCTTTAACAAATGGATGTATTCTGCCTTTTGATAAAACAAATCTAATTGCGGGTCAATATTCTAAAATGAATCTGACTGATGTTTGCACTGTTATTGATGGATATCCTTGTTCTCAGATCGATAGTTGTCCAGGATGCTTAACCGGAGCATCTATTAATGCTACGACAGCTACAGAGCCATTTTATCAAACAAATACAATCGATCCTGTTGGCAATTTATTTGGAAAATCACAATGTGGAACAAATAATTTTACTCATTATATGGTATATAGTCCTCCAACAAAACATTTTTAAAGTTAATTTAGACTCTAACTAGAAAGATAATAAGAGCTATATGAGATATGTAAAATACTGAGGTTACAATGATGTTTTGTAAATTTATTAAATATAAATATACTTTTGGATTTAGTTTTGGATTTGTTTCATTTTTATATATTTTGCCTGTTTCAATGTCTTCAAAAAGTTCTTGCTCTTCTTCTTTGATCGATTCTAAAATGTCTACATTTAGATTAGACTTTTGATTTTGATTTTTTTTTTTGAAAAATTTATTAGCCGGTAGCTGTCTAAATTGAAGACATGGTTTAAGTATAAGATACTTATTTTTAGAATTTATTATAGTTTGTGTCTCAATATCAAAATACTGATCCCACCCATCATATTCGGAATCAAAATTGAAGTTGAAATCTAAATCTTCAGTAGCTTCAGTTTTAATAGATAACAAGTATGTTTGGTATGTTGATGACATAATTCCAATTGTTTAAATAATATAAATTATTATTATTTAAATATAATTCAATTTTATATAATTTTTAATTTTAAATTATTTGTAAAGCTATTGAGCATAATTAGAAAAGAATGATTTATATCTTTAATATATATATAATTTAAATGAATCTTTCAGGTTTAAATAGTAGAGGTAACTTAAATGCATATGGTGGCAGAAATAAATACTCTGTTGGTTTAGGGAAAATTAGAAATACAATTGGATCTATTAATCGTCCTTATCAATATTGCCGTAAGACTTCTGTTAACCCTCTTTACTGTTTGTTTCGTTTTTCTACTTATAATTTCATGTGGACAAATCCTTTTGGTAACGGTTTAACATTAACAGGTTTTGAAGACCAAACTCAAAGTGTCAATGTCATGGCATTCGATTCATCTGGCTACTTATTTGTTGGAGGTAGTTTTGATAATGCAAATGGAGTTCCATGTGGTTGTTTAAGTGTTTTTAATCCTAAAAACAACAGTTGGTCAAATCCATTTGTAAACTCGTCACAAGTAAACTTATTTCAGGGTCCTGGACCTGTGAGGGCAATTGTTCCAACAAACACAAAAGTGTATATTGGTGGCATTACAAATGATGGTAGTACTAGTATTAATGGTGATAATGGTGTTGTCGTGTGGGATCCTTCAAATCCAACAATTTTCAGTACTTTACTGGGAGGAACAAGCAGTACTGAATGTTACTGTATTGCAGTCACATCTAATTATGTTGCCGTTGGTAACTCATTTGGATGGGTTTATAATACTGTTGATCCTAGCGATGATATTACTTTAGCGAGTGGAATTGCTATTTGGAACTTAAACACCGAGTCTTGGGAAACTATTGAACAAGGAGAACAAGGTATATCTCAAGATGTTAATACATTTAAGCAAGTTCAAAACGGAACGTTTATTGGCGGTAGATTCGAAAAATTTATAACAAATCCAACTGTCTTTAATAATATAGCTTTCTATAATGGCACACAATTAGTTCCGCTTGGCACTGGCATACACTATTATGACGAAAACTGCGTTAATTCGATTGATGTCAGTTCATCTGGCATTGTTTATGCTGGAGGCAAATTTCTCGCTACAGGAAATAATGACACATTGAATAATACGTTTAATAATATTGGGAAATATAATGGTGTTGTATGGTCTTCATTGGGAACTGGATTAAATGGCATCGTAAATTGTATTAAATTTGCTCCTAATGGCGACTTATATGCTACAGGCGAATTTACGGCCACTGGAGATGGCCTTGTTCAATTAAATTATATTGCTAGATGGAACGGAACATCATGGTTTCCAATACTAGGTGGACTCAACGCGAAAGGCTATAGTTTGTGTTTCGACACTCAAGGCAGTTTGTATGTTGGTGGAGAATTTACAATGGCAGGTAATGTGAATTGTAATTGTATTGCAAAATTTGAGAATGTGTGTATTAATTGTTTTTAAGAAATCGGTTTAACTATAATTTATTTGTAAAGCATATTATAGGCTTTTCTGGCTATATCCTTGTATTTTCTAGAATTTTTACCTCTGGTTCCTGTTATGCTTTCATATTCTCGTGCTCTGGCATAAGCAGCATGTAATCCTTGTCTATTAATTTTACATGTATTTTTACTACAAATAGGGAATGATTTTTTAGGACCCAGGAAACATTTTTTACCGCATTTCTTTAACATAATAGTTCTTTGTTTACGACTAGGTTGTGCTTTAGACCAACCACGTAAATATGCTCCTCTGCCTTGAATACCTGTTTTAAGCGTGTGACTTTTAAGTTTACGAGATCTAAGTTTACGAGATCTAAGTTTACGTGTATTATGCATTATATTATATATTTATATAATAAATAAATAAATGAATACTGTAATGTTAAATATAGATGAAATAGAAAAGGAAAATATTCCACAATTATTACAAGATAAGGATATTTTGTCATTTTCAAAATTAGAAGAAGGTATAAGTGGTATAAGCGGTAGCGGTATAAGCGGTAGCGGTATAAGCAATGGCAGTGAAAATAGTAATAATTCTGACATTAAAAAACCAAAAGTTAATCCAGTAACTGTATTAAAAAATTATTTACCAGAAGATGATGACAATAATTATCATTCAGAAGATGAAAATCTGATCACGCTAACTGACAATATTCGATTAAAAGAAATCTCTGTATTCAAAAAATTAGAATATAAAGATGTGGAATATAAAATAGATAAGGCTTATTTTGATATAAATCATAAATATAGTAGCGCTTTAGATATTTTGGCAAGTTATTTAAAGGGACAAAAGATTATCTATATGGAATCCAAATTTTATTGTGAATCTCAACTCAATTGGTATATGATGCCAGCAATATTATTTTCCACCGTGGCGACTGTTTTGTCGTCATTTATGAAAAGTTATACATGGGGTTCATTATTTATTGCCTCATTAAATGGTATTATAGCTTTTTTACTAGCAATAGTTAATTATCTTAAGTTGGATGCAGCATCAGAAGCGCACAAGATTTCTTCGCATCAGTATGATAAATTACAAAGCACAGTTGAATTTACATCCGGATCAGTGCTGTTATTTCGATACAATGATTTACAAAAAATGGAATATCAATTGGATCAAATTAATAAGATAGAAGAAAAACATCATGAGTTAAAGGAAAAAATAGACATAAAGGCGTTAGAAATTGAAAAGGAAATGAAACAAAAATTGGATGATGTGGAGAAGAAGATTGCAGAGATAAAGGAAACAAATCAATTTATAATTCCTAGGCGAGTTCGGCTACGATATCCAGTAATTTATAATACCAATATTTTTTCAGTTATAAAAAGAATAGATGATCAGCGTAAAAAGACAATTACTGACCTAACAAATGTGAAGAATGAAATCCGCTATTTTTGTCATTTAAAATATATATATGAAAATGAAAGCACATGCGGGTCTAATAAGGAAAAGATCAAAATAATTGCGAATATATTAATTAAATTATTCAAAAAGAAGCGTCATTTGCTGAGAGAAATTATATTGTTAAAGTCTGCTTTTTCGATAATAGACCAAATGTTTCATAAAGAAATAAAAGATGCAGAAGAAAAGCGAAGTAAATTCTTTTGCTTTGGAGATAATGCAATAGAATACAAAAATCCAGAAGAGATGAATGACTTTATAAAGAACTTGATGGATCCGTTTAATAATTGTATTGTTCAGACAGTTAATGATTTTGACACCTATTATGAGGAATATTACAAGTTGTATGATATAGAGCAGCCGCCAGAAATTGAAACAAAGGCGGCTACAAATTCGCGATCATTTCGGCTGCCTTTTTTGCCTACATGATGTAGGGGATGGGTTCGATGATTGTTACAATTTGGTCCTACATTGTATGTAGGTGGTTGTATTATGTATACTTACATGCGATGTAGGCTGAGTTTTGACCTAATTTATGGCCTATGTAGGCACATGTAGGTCGCATGTCATAGAAAATTATTGATAATATTTTAACTATATAATATAAATGTTATCTAAAAAAATTGTTTTTATATTTTTTATTAAAATACTTGCTATTCTGTATGTTACATTTATTGCAGCAATGTTTGGTTTTGGTATTTCACAAATATTTGATAAATATATTTTTCAGTCAGATAATATTAAAATAGATGAAAAATCTATCAAAAAAAAACCTTTATATAAAATATTAATTAAACCATTTTTGATTTTGGCATTATATGGCGTTTTTGCATATTTTTTTAGAAATATTATAGTTTATATTCCATTTCCATTAAATGGTTATTATGGTTTTAAATATAAACGTCTAAAAGAGGTAACAAATGGATCAGTATTTATAATTGTCATGCTTACCTTTTCGGAAACACTTAGTAAGTTATATTCGCAAATTAAAATAAAAATGGATATTAATTAAATTATACAAAGGAAAAAAGGACCTCTTGGTAGAGGTCCTCTTTTCTCTTGAAAACCTATAAGAATATGTTAGTTTAAAGTCATGAATAGATTAATATAATAAACGCTTACCTTTTATCCAGAAATGATATTTGAAAACAAATATTAACAATTTAAATATATTAGTTGATTAGTTGATTAGTTGCTTAGTCGATTCTGACGCTTATTTCTAACGCTTTTTGCTATTTTAGTCCTTCAGGAGTCTAGACACAAAATTTTGGAATTGGATGGAATTCTCGAGCATGAACAGTATCTCTTGTTCCGCAAAATACTCCGCCATTTCTGCTTCCTGTTGCGCGTAATACTGCTCCAAATAGTCCTCCCATTCCCGGATCTTTGCTCTCAGAGCCCTGCTTAGCTTCGTGTCTACTACAGGCTGTAGTTCGCAAATCTTGAGCTTTAATACGGTTTCGTCGTATTGTCTGGCGCCGTCAAATAGGTGTCTGGGAATGCGATGAGCCTTGTATGTAGCCCATGCTCTGTTTAGCTCTACCTTTTTCTCCTCGTATTCTGTCAGGGTCATTATTGAGTTCGCCTTTAGCGCCTTTAAGCGCTGTTTGTTCTCATAGCTGGTTATTTTTCCTTTTAGATTCTCTTGGAGCCGCTGGACCTGAAGCCATTCGTTTACTGATAAAGGACCAGTGTGAAAGGTGATTGCTTCTTCTAGCTCTTGTAGCTCTTGTAACGCGCTCTCATATTGTTGAAGCTCAATCTCTTCGATTACTCCAGGCATTACAAAGGCACAGAAGTAGTCGCCTTCATCACTCAAGACTTCGACGTGCGCCGCTTCAAGATCCACCGTTTCGCCCATCTCGATGTCTTCCCATTGGTCTTTCCAGTTCTCCTGTGCCTTGCGTTTGGGTTGCCCTTTGACTACAGCTTTAGCCTTGGGTTTTTTGGGCTCAGGAATGCGAAACTTTGATGGCTCTTCGGTCGCTTGAGAACGCTTTTGAAAGCGTTTGGTCACATGTTCTCGATGCTGTTTTTTGTGCGATTTTGAGTCCTTTGATAGCTTGTTGTCTTTTTTGGAATAGTTCCGGTTTCTGATAAATTTTCTTGTCTGCTCTTCCTCGTCACCTACATAAGCAAGGTTATTGTTATTAATTTTTTTATTGGATAGCATTTTATTGGATGGCATTTTATTGATCGCTTTTAAAAGTTTAGATATGGTTAAATAATACAGTCACTTCCTAGAAATCAATATTTTTCAATTTTTTTTAAAAACTTATACATTATTTACATTACTAAAAATTTGTTATTCTTCTTATATAGCGTATATGAGTAGTAGGTTCCTATCTACATACGATATAAGGACATTAATGCATAATTATTTTTAGTAACAACGTTTTTTCATTTAAAATAAAAAAAAATTGAAATATTATGCTTGTTTATAATGAGTAGTATTATTTCCAAGCCTTATCATTTTAAAAATGCAATCGACTATTAATAACTCCAATAACTATGACGCTTCTGCTTCTATAAGCAATAGCGATTATGAGAAAAATGAATATTACGCAGAATTTGGCCTCGCCAAAGGACAGAAAAAAGACGCAAAAGCACGCAGCTTCTTAGCTGCGCAACAAGCTGGAGAACGCGAGAAGAAAGTGGCTGAGCATATCAGCCTGTTACCGAAGAAAATGCAAGCAAAGCTCCAACAAGAAGTAGCATTGGCTCCTACTGCTACTACAGGTAAGACTAAAACTGCACATACTACTAAACCATTTTATGATAGGCAAAATAAAGCGACCCAAGCCGTGCTTTTAGACGATTACGCCGAACAGTGTGTAGCAGAAGATGACGCGCATCACGAACTACGGAAAGATAAAATAGATGCAATGTATGCCGATGAAGAAGAAAGACAGTATCAAGAATACTTGGAAATGAAGCAGACATGGGACAGTTATTTAGGTTACGGCATGTCCACATGGGAACTGATGCGCTTAGAATACGATATCAAAGCGTATGAGACAAAAATGAACGGAAAATTGGAGGAAGATGTAAAAACTAGAACGCTTTTGGAATATGAGGCAGAAAAATGGGAAGCTGATAGTCATTACAATGACTACGAAAGAGTGAGAGAAGAGGAAGATGAAGGCTACAAAGCTGGACTTGCATTGTGGCTCAAATACGGACTTACCAAAGCGCAATACGATGCTAATCGAGAATATGAATCTAATGTTAAGGCGCTAAATGCTTTCTATCGAGAGCTTGACTATTATAACTATCCGGACTACGAAATGCGATTGAAAGCTGCGATCAAAAAATACGAGGATGATTTTGATGCAGAACAAAAAGCAGAGGCCTTAAAAGACGAACAAAATGAGTGGTGGATTGATCCTGAAATGGCAATTGAAGACGACTTTGACGATAGAGAAATGGAATCATACGAGGACTGGCTTGAAAGACAAGAAGAAGAGCGCATTCAATCCCAAAGAGAAAATGCAATTGATGATATGCGAGACGATTATTAAATCACAAATCTAACTCTAACTAACTAACTAACTGAAATAAATAGGTAATATAATATAATATTTAATACTAACTATCTTTGTTTATAGGTTCTTTAATGATTTATTTGTTGATTTACTTTAATAAAGGTAAGTCACTAACATACTATCTTATTAATTTGCAACTAACATATTTGTTTAGGTTCTCAAGGGAAAGGATCTCTACTAGAAATAGTAGGGATCTTTTTTCCTTTTATGTTAGTTAGTTAAATTTGTAACAAAAATATATTTTATATTTTATATACTATGGAATCTAACAAAGATGCGGGGTCAAAAGGTCACACATATGTGGTGGATGGGAAAGTATGGATTGTTGGCGAACAAAAAATATCCATGTTTGATAAGGCAAAATGTAATAAGATAAAAGAAGAAAAGAATGAAAAGGATAAGGAAAAATCATAAAGTCAGCTATAGATCTCTTACACCTTTTAACATTTTAAATGCCGACTATTTCATATATATTTTTTAAGAAGATATACTGACATTCCTAGACCAAAAAAATATTTATATGTATTATTATTGAGTAACACCCAAATATTAGT
>Ga0164292_10005172_pt1 | contig 10662 bp, 7 predicted proteins | sample GEODES117metaG_FD_111486 | JGI IMG/M metagenome (GOLD analysis project Ga0164292, IMG submission 111486) | Eutrophic lake water microbial communities from Lake Mendota, Wisconsin, USA - GEODES117 metaG | ecosystem: Environmental > Aquatic > Freshwater > Lake | place: USA: Lake Mendota, Wisconsin... | reverse complement strand
GTGATTTTGGTATTTCTAAGCCCCAAATTTCTCCTTGGGTGCTTCATTTATTGAAAAATGAAATTGACCAAATTGATTTTGGCATGCTTCCAAACAGGGCTCTCGCAATAACTTTTTGTATCAGCCCAATTATTCTCTCGAAGGTATTCAGAATAGGACTCGGCAACCGGCTAGTCAGAGTTTCGATGCTTAGTACGATGTTTTCGGTCCTGCTATATATCTTTCTTGGAATTGAACATACTGAGTATGCGCTTTCATTTAGTTTCTGGCTCTCCGTCATTCTTTTAGGACCACTCGTTGTTCAGGAAATCCTGTTGAAGTACCCTTTTCAATTCGCCAAAGCTAGATTGATCGGTTTTGTATTTCTCGGTGTGGCGATTTCGTTGGGCTCATACTTGGTCGGTATCAGATGGATGTCACTTGACTTTTGGCTACGTTTTGACACAGACGATATTTACTTCGTGACACCCGTCTACTTTGCAAGTTTGTTTTTTGTTCTAATCGTTCGCTTTTGGAGATTAGGGACGATTCGATTGGTGAGGCGTAATTCTCTAACTGTTTTTTTTGTTAGCGTATTGCTCGGCTCCCTAATTGCAAAAGATGCGAATCTACTAATTAGTGACGTTGCACTCAGATCATCTAATGCTCAGCGCTTGGATACCATTACTCAGTCGGTTAATGACGACGAGTTAATCAAGGCAACGACTTGGCTGAGAGAACACTCTCACTATTCCGACATAATTGCATCTAATGTGCAATGCGATTACGAAATGTCATGTCCTTTAGATGGTGTCACACCCATTGCCGCGTTGACTCAAAGACGTACTTTTTTCGAGGCTCCAAGGTTTGCCATCGGTGCGCTTGATTCGCCTTTGACCGATAATGATCCGTCTACGAACTTTCCCGATTGGGTGTTGGCTCGTTGGAAGCTATCCGCCGATTTAGAACCGATGGTTTCGTATTCTGCGTATCAGCAGCTGAAGCAATTTGACATTAAATGGTTACTGATTTCTACACCAAATTTTCAGCAAGATGCCACGGGTAGGTTTAGCTCAATTGTGTTTGCAAATTCGAGCTACGTGGTTGTGAAGTTGAACAACTAACTTTGTCGCTTCCTCAGCCAAGCTACATTCGCTTTTTTGCTGATATCCAAAACTGCGCCCCTACGGGTACGCGTGAAATAACTTGCTCAAGGCCTTTCATTCGTTTTAAAAACCCTGGAAAGATCATGAAATAGCCGCTATTCACGTTGCCATAAGCCTTAGATGCATTGATCAGATCGATGCTTTGTTTTCTTGTTAACAGTTCGACGCCGACATCAAATTCACACCGGTCGACGATGCGTCTCGTAATTGGATTTTTCTTGTTATGTTCAAAGAGAAAAATTGCTCCACCTTTTCGCAGGTGATTTGCCTGAGTCCTTATCACATTTGCTCTATCGGAGGGCTCAATATGGTGAAGAACATTTGAAATGACTATCAGGTCGAAATATTCCGTCACTATTTCAGCCGGATCTACACAATTCATCGTTGGGTTTGCCTTTTTGGCTATCGCGAGTGACTCCTTGGATACGTCGGTACCCCAAATTTCTGCGTTTGGGAATTCCTTAAATAACTCAGTAATCAAAAGCCCTGTGCCACAACCAAAATCCAATATTCGCATTGGTATTTGGTCGAGATTCTGTTTTTTGAGCAACTCCGCTTTTCGGCTTGAGTAGTAATCCGTTTGACCTGCAAATCTGCCTACAGCTCGGCGCAGCAGCGTCTCATAGTCTGCTGCAAATTCGTCAAAGTCACCAACACCACTATTCATTTCCCTAGCCTTTTGACTGCCGTCATCGTGCAGACCCTTCTCTGATTTGACTCATGATTCCATGCTTGATGTAGTTCACTGCAATCGCGAACGGTACTTCCCGATTGGAAATTTCGGTCTTTGAAACCAACGATGCTAGTCGTAGATCTATTGGTTGATATTTTGTCATCGCATTTGACGAAAGTGAAACCTTTAGTTTCTTTTTTGTGACTTCCTGGGTCATCTTCAGAATACTGCTTATGCTCCAATTGTTTGATGAACCCACGATGACGACTTCGTTCTCCTTTTCGGAACATTCGGTCAAAGACACAATTTGTCGTGCCGCATCGGTCGTATAAATGTAGTTTCTTGTTGTTTGCAGCGGAACATAGATGTTCAAGGTTTGATTTAACATAGCTCTTCTCACCAATGTGGTTATCAACCCTTGTTGTTTGCTGGAGTTTTGCCCCACCCCATACAAATTGGCTATCCGGCCTCGAATTATCGTCGTACCGCTCTCAACTCCGAAGCTCGTTAGAAGACTTTCCATGTAGATCTTGTGAAATCCGTATGGACTTACAGGATTGGTAGAGGTTTCTTCATTAAACGGTGGATTCACCGAATCTGCATATACCCCTCCAGCAGATGAGGCGTAGAAGATCCGCCCCCTTGCCAAATCTAAATGATTGCTCTCCCTTAACGCATCAAGAAAGTTCATCATCGCGATTTCCTCTATCTTCAGAATTTCGCTTGGTGAACTAACGACCCCTATTCCTGCACACCAGTAAATCGCCCAGTTCGAATCCTTCACGATTGATGCGAATTCATTTACCGCGGCAAAAATTGAAGCTTTTTGGAATTCAAGCTCTTGATCGGCATTGTTTTTTGCCCAACCAATTTGCATATTTTGGTTCCAAACCACATTGGACTTGAGCAATTCATCACGAACTGAAGACCCCAGTAAACCCCTACCGCCGATCACCCAACTCTTCACAGCTGTTTGTGGCGGCCTAGTGCTGAGTGGTGAGGATCTGAACCTATGACATATAGGGGCTTCCCGATCGTGGTTCTTACCAGAAGTCCAACGTATTCGGCAATCACTCCCAAAAAGAGCAATGTGAGCCCACTGAATAGGAGTAATGCTACGAATACAGAAGCCCAGCCAGTTACTGGATAGTCAAGAAAGACTTTGCCGAGGATGACCCCTATCGCGAGTATCAATCCTCCCAGGAACGAGATCACTCCGACCAAACTTGCAAGTCGCAAAAGGCGCGTACCAGAACTGAGGACCAATCTCCAGAAATGGCTCAGCAAGGTTCGCCTCGTATACCCCGAATTCTTCCTCGCTTCCGACATCAATACCACATCACAGGTCGTTGCCTTTTGGGCGATCCACTGGAGCGCCACATCGAGGTAGACACCATGGCCAACATACGCGGCGAGAGTTCTCCCAACCTCACCCAGGATTAGACGAAAACTATTGAAGTTTTGAACTTCGCCGTTCGTCAGCAATCTCGATATTGGTCCTTTAACAACCTTGGAGCAGGCGTTTCTAACCAGACCATGTGGGGGTCTATTTGTTGGTTTGGCATAAACTATTTGAGAGCCGCTCATCATTGCGGTATCAAGCATTCTGGGTATGTCAGCGGGATTCTGCTGACAATCCTCATCAAGTGTGACGATCCAATCGCTTGTCGTCGACGCCATACCGGCAATGGTCGCTGCATGTTGACCAAAGTTGCGCATAAGCCAGACAACGCGCACAAACAAATGATTCTCCTCAAGCTCCTTGAGAATCACTTCTGATCCGTCTGTCCCACAATCAAAAACCAACACAATTTCCGAAACACAAAACGAGACACCGTTGGCCGTCGTGCTTTCGTGGGTCAAAGGCTCTAGGTTGTTCACCACTTGAGCAATGGAAGCTCTCCCATTAAATATGGGAATTACAACCGATATTGAATGTGTTGTGGCTATCTTGCTCATACTCCCAATCATACTCATTACTATTATTTGTTAAGTTAGTGTGATATCAATGCAAATCACAGGAGCACCTGTCACTAAATCACTGTCAACCCGCATCGGCGGAGGGTGCAAAGTTGCCGTCTTTCCCTTATTGGTTTCAATTTGGTTGATTCTTGGAGGCGTTGAGGCTTCAGACAGTATCTCTCTTGCGACAATCTTATCTATACAGATATTCACTGGTTCATGCTTCTGGACCATGCTCATCTCAGATCATGTACCTGCAGCAGCAGAGAAGATTGGAATGGGCATAGCGATCGGTACTGCTTTAGCAACCATTTCAGATCAGATGTTTCTTTCAACTCCTCTGAAACCAATCGCTTGGTTGATACCCACCATCGCAGTGGTGGCACTCAAACGTCGAGAAATCTTCGCAGGTCTTTCCAGTTCTCAGCATCCAGATAATTATTCATGGCTATATTCAGTGGCAATAGCAGTCTTGCTTGGATTTGGGCAGCTACTAAATGGATCTGCGATTGCAATCTCGTTGATCGCGGCAGGGTATTTTTTGGGCCGAAGAAAGTCTGGCCGAACTCAGCTGACACTCTTTGTTGCGTGCGTGCTTCTGGGATTCATTGCTCAAAGAATTTTCCGGCCAGAAGTACAATACGGAACTTGGCGACTTTACCACCTCTACACGGGAACTGATGATCTAATTTTCAGCGAATCACTCGCGAACTCTCTCAGTAGTTTCGGATTACACGAGTACGCAGCCGCAATTGGCAACTCAGTTCAATACCACTGGTTTTCCTTGGCCTGGACGGGATTGATGACAAGAATTTCGACGAGTCAACCTTTTGATGTGACTTTGCATCTTGCGCCAATGGTTGCATTTCTGGGAATTGCCTCGCTTGTTTGGTCAATCACTGCTCGCTTATCAAATTCAACAATCGCTCCATTCTTCGCAATAGTTGCTCTATTTGCAACAGAATCGTTACCCGAATCAATGCTCTTCTACTACGTCCTAAACACATCAAATCTGTTAAGCCTCGTATGGGCTGTTGCTTCTGCTCTCTTGTTCTACTTTGCACTGCAAAAACAGAATTTGGCATTATTGATGGCATTTTCTAGCTCTGTTGCCGTAACTTTTTTGGCAAAAACACCGTATGGGGCGCTTATCTATATAGCTACCTTTTTAACATGCATACTCAACAGTGTGCGAGACCCAAAACGTGCCAAGTTTTATCTGGCACTCATCTCAACGACTACATTGTTTGTCGTATTCACATACATCACATTTCTAAAGCCCCACGAGTGGGAACAACGCACTTTCAACTTAGATGTTGACCCGTATCAATTTGGTGGGTTCTCACTAATTACATTCGTTGTTACCATCCTTCTTGTATCTTGTTCCTACTTTTTGCGTTTCCCGATTTCACCAAAGTACTTGTTTGGAATTATCAAGACGAGTACTTCTGGACTCAATGCATTCCTCGTCTTGGTGATTTTAGGCAGTACCGCGAGATATATGTTTGAGGCGGGTTCAGCTGAGAACTATTTCATGAATGCATCCTTAGTTTTTGGCGCAATCCTGATTGGTCTATCCCTATCTTTTTCGCTTAATGACATGACACGATTTATCAGATTTGCAGTTTTTGCTCAGTATATTCTTGTAACGGTTTTGTCAGCCCTAGCGGTCTCCAAGTTCATTGATGAGACCCAAATTGACACATGGGTTCTTGGCAGAAACAATTTGAATCTGCTTTCAGCATTTTTTGCCGCAGTCTCTGCAGTTGTGGGCTGGCTCATCATCTCAAACTATTCGAATATTGTAAAAGGGATTTTTCGACCGGTACTTATTGTGTCGCTCATCGGTGTGTCATCGGGAATCTATCTTGCAAATTCCGCAACGGTTCAAGAATACAGTTTCACTGACGGTGTTGCTTCAACACGTGATATCAAGGCTTTGGAATGGTTACGAGATCGCAGCAATTCGAGTGACATCGTCGCTACTAATCGATTTCTTTGCGATCAAGAAAGTCCTTGCTCGTTTGATGACTCCTCGTTCTTGATATCTGCTGTGTCGGGACTGCGGGTATACCTAGAAGGTCCGCGATTTGTTATTGGAGGACGGCCATACCCTGATTGGGCAAAGGAACGCATAACTACGAGTATTGATTTCGCAGATTATCCAAACGACAAAGCATTCAACACATTAAAGGCGTCAGGCGTTAAATGGTTTTATGTAGACGAAAATTTTCTCGGCAGTGGGGATTCCAAATCAGTAAATCGCTGGAACAATTGGGCGACTGTTGAGTACTCTGACGCCAACCTCTCGATTCTATTGCTAAACGATATGTGATTTCGATAACTCGTTTATGCCAGCGTCAGGATTGAAAAATAAACGCGGATTTAATGAGTGGTTCAGGAAAGAGAAAATCACTGCTCTTGATTTCTGTCTCAACGCCACTACGAAGATTCAATCTGGTTTCAAATACCGGACTTGACGGTTCAAGCGAATCCGAGTATTTGATGACAATTACTGCATTTAACTTGCCGTGTTCGAATGATTCGTAAAAAAGGCGAATTCCACCTTTTGGTAAAACTTTGTTAAATAAAGTGCTAGATACTTCAGATCTTTCATTAAACCTGTCAATATACACCGCCGAAGATTGCTCACTATTGGATTTTACTTGCAGTATGAAATAACAAGACCCCGCGACAATAGTGAAGTACTGAAAAGACTCTCTTTGACACTGAAGTGAATCAAATTTTCTTGATTGTGATTCAAAGACGATCCTTTGATCTTCTAGGAACGACGGGCCATCAACTGTTTCAATTACAACAATTGGATCCGTTGTGTTTCGTAGGCAAGTATTCGGTCGATCAACTGTTTTCCCGACCAAAGCAAGCGCGTCGTTCCTCCAAAAGCCTCGTAAATTCTCCATATTTGTGAACTTGGAAGGGTAATTTAGTTGGAGATAAGTCAATACGTCTCTGTTTTTTGATCGATCAAAAACGCAAACGTCGTCGGGCAGCTCATTAAATCTTCTGGCATCATCAGCAAAAGTGCTCCATTCGCTATGGGACATAAGCACAGGTCTGTTTGTTGATCGGGCTAAGGGTGCGATTAGAGCAAGCGTAATTACCAGGACCAAAAGCGGTAATAATTTGGTTTTAGAAAGAACTTCCCTCATTGTTGAAAGTGAAAAAGCAACAAAACTCCAAACCACCACATAGAACGCTGGTCCAAACTTTGGATAAGGTTCCCGAAACATTCCCAAAACAGAAGGGATCTTTGCACGGAGATCAAAATAGATCTGATAATTCCCCATCAGCGTTAGGAAAAAGAGAGGAATACAGAGCGATAGAAAAGCTACGGTAACTTTTTGGTGCTTCCTCCTGGCAATTCCATTCGTAGTGCTGAAAGAATATGCAAGTGCAAAGGCAATTGATGTCATTAACACCGTTCGTGCTATCACCAAGTAGTTATTCACTAAAGCAAAATTTACATTGTCATACGGAATACAAACGCTTTCCCAACAAACTTTGCGAAAGTACCACCAACCAGCAAAACCTTGAACGACCTTCCACCAACCCGCATTAGAAAAATGGCTCATTAGCAGCGGATCTATCCCGGATAACTGATCTAGATTGCTTAAGAACCACAAAGCAGGAGCTATCCAAATCAACATAATCAGGAACGTGCTCAGAAGCACCCTCTTCAACATATCTCTTCGACTTACCTCATTTGTTACTAATGCAAATACCACTGCTGCAGGTATTCCGATTAGCGACGTTATGAGATGGGGAACATTCGTCCAGACTCCTAAAGTCAGGCTCACTAGGCATAGAAATAGAACAGAGTCGCGCATTCGAATTTGGTTTCTTTGTAGAAACAAGAAAATAATGCAAAATAAAACAACGTGCGACCACCAGTGAGTGTAAAAGGGAGCAACGCGCAGAGGGGTGAGCGTAAATGCAATCAGCGTGCAACACGTCGCAAAAAATGGTGAGGCCCGTCGTGACATCACATATTTCATTGCTAACAATAAAGTGATTACCCTTACAAAAAGCAAAGCGATAAAGTGTCCGCTTACGCCTAATCCCATTGAGTAGAGAAGGGCACTTAACATTCCCCACGGCCAAATTAGGTTTATTTGGTCGGCGAGTCCAGCTTGTTCCCAAGATGTATTTTTCGAATCAAGCACACGAAAGATCCACCTAAAATCCAGGAAGCCGGGTTCCTCGGGAACAAAAATACCGTCCTTAGATTGGACGAAAACATAACCTAGTGCAAACAATACGAGCAGTAAATTGTCAATCCTGACTCTTCGGATTGATTCCATGTGCCCCACTTTTCACTAATATATTTATGCTGTCTATTTACTCCATATTTTACTGCGATGTACCAAATGCGACACCAACATCGGACCATATCCTAAGATTCAGGTATTAGAAAAAGATCAAACCCAATTAAGAAACGGTCATTTGAGACCGGCGACTATCCAGCGGTTGACTTACTGGAACACTTGTCGTCAAGCGAGAAAACAGCCCTTCGAATAGTTGCTCTCTTTCAAAAATTCCTTGGGCAGAGTGTACTTGAGGTTGGTGGTGGTCTAGGACAGATTACCGACGAGCTTGTCAAAATCGGCTGTCTCACCACCGTACTTGAGCCAGATTATTTACTATTTGCCGAACTAGAGAAGAAGTTCGCGGGCAAGGAGTCGGTGACACTGATCAATAAGAACGTTCAAGGGTTATTAGCCAAGGATGATATTCAGGGTCTATTTGATTCAGTTATATACATAAATGTTCTTGAGCACATCGCTGATGACTGCCTTGAGTTAAGTATGGCAGGGCAAACCTTAAGGCAAGAAGGCCACTTAATCGTATTTTCCCCTGCAATTCCTTTTCTTTATGGTTCGGTCGACCAGCTTTCTCACCACTACCGAAGATACACAAAGAGTGGTTTAGTGGACTTGGTCGAACAAGCTGGTTTTCAGGTTCAAACGGTTGAGTATTTCGACTTTGTAGGAATGCTTCCATATTTCTTGATGTATCGAGTTCTAAAAATACAATCCATCGGAAGTGGTGGCATGTATTTCTACGACAACATTATTCTTCCGATTTCCTCCCTATTGTCGCGCCTCACTAGAAAACGAATAATTGGAAAGAATCTATTGATAATTGCAAAAAAGCCCAATGACCCTGCGAAACCTTCAGGGCATTCAAAGTTTGGCGTCCTTGCCTAATCAAAAGGAAATCCGATCAATTACAGGACTGCGAGCGTTTGCTGCAGTTGCTGTTTATCTCAATCATTTTGGATTACCCGGATTTAGCCCAGATTGGCTGAACAACATCTCCACCAACGGTGGATTGGGGGTTCCGTTCTTTTTTGTGTTATCGGGTTTTGTGCTTGCACTCGCTTACGAGGATCGGCCGTTGATTATCCGTCAGTTTTTCATTGATCGAGTTGCCCGAATTGCCCCGACTTACTACGTCGGTTTAGTTCTTGCACTTTTCTATTTTTTTGCAACGAACAATTTGCAACTAGATTACGTTCTTGGTGCTCATCTATTGGGACTGCAGGCATGGTTTCCGACGTCCGACTCGGGTTTTGCTTTTAATGGGCCAGCCTGGACTATCAGCGTCGAAATGTTTTTATATGCCACATTCCCGTTTTTGTATCAACGCATGGTACAAAAAGCCGGTTTTGGGGGGAATTGGCTTACTGCTTCCGTTTTTGGGTTGATTTGCTCCTTAGTTCCGTTTGGTATTCACTTATATTTTTTGGGTCAGTTGAACGGACTAGAAAATCAACAAATTTGGACTTACGCCCTCCCTGTTCACTACTTGGGATTGTTCATTCTAGGAATTGCTGGCCATAAAGCACGTTCATACTTTTTAGTCAAATTACCAAGTCGATTAATCCGATGTTTGATTTGTGACCTGTTGATAGTTGCTTATGCGCTCGTATTTACCTTGATTAATTTGAAAGATCCCCAACATCCTCTCGTCGCCAAGGCTGCTCAGTTCTGGCTTTTGGGGATTCCAACAGCGTTGATTTTTCTACTACTCTCAATTTCACCACGCTCGCCTATTTCCAGATTTCTGAGTTCCCAACCTGTGTGGTTTGCTGGAAAGATATCAATGGTCTTTTATTTGCTTCATGTTCCGACCGTTTGGATTGTCACTCGACTATTTCCAAACTCAAGCTATGAGCAAAAGTTCATTGCGGTTGTGTTGCTTACGGTAATCGTGCATCTATTTGTTGAAGTTCCAGGAAATCGTTTCATTAAGTCGGCACTGAAAAAGGCAACTCAAACTAATTGAGTTAGATCCGTACTAAATCGCTGGGAATATCAAACTTGAAAGGTTGAGCAGCGCCGAAGGCACAACCCCGACAACAAGCGTGACCGCAACGGTGGCGGCAATGGCAATGCCCGATGCGGTTGGGATTTCACGACGTTCGGTTGATGCGGGCTCACTCAGCCACATGCTGACCATGATGCGCAGGTAGAGGAAAGCCGCAATGACTGCGGCGAGCATGGCTACTACTGCAAGCACGTAGCTCTCGACCGAGACCGAAGCGCGAATGATGCCGAACTTGGCAACGAAACCCGATGTGGTTGGCACGCCGGCTTGGGCGAGCAGAAGCACTGTCATGCCAAGTGCAAGCACCGGATTGGTTTTGCCGAGGCCGTTGAAGGCACCGAGTGTTGTGGCGTTGTCGCCCTTACCAGCAATGAGCGAGACGACGGCGAGAGTGCCCACAACGAGCACGCCATAGACAAACAGGTATGCCATGGCTGATGAAACACCAAGCGATGAATCGGCCTTGGAGACATGCGAGGCGGCTTCGAGGCCGACGAGGATGAAGCCTGCGTGGCTGATGCTGGAATACGC
>Ga0164292_10005171_pt1 | contig 10662 bp, 9 predicted proteins | sample GEODES117metaG_FD_111486 | JGI IMG/M metagenome (GOLD analysis project Ga0164292, IMG submission 111486) | Eutrophic lake water microbial communities from Lake Mendota, Wisconsin, USA - GEODES117 metaG | ecosystem: Environmental > Aquatic > Freshwater > Lake | place: USA: Lake Mendota, Wisconsin... | reverse complement strand
CAAGCTAATCCTTATGAATATCGTCATGGTTTACAATATGAATTGGCTGAATTAGATGATTATAGTAATGAAGCTTTAGAAAAAGCTAAAACTATTGTGTTAAAAAATTTAGCTAAAGATACTAATTTCTATTCTAATCTATTAAACGCTAAACAATCATCATTTACTTTTAAACAAACTGAAACTGATGCTCCTGGAATGCAAGCTAACGCTGATGGTACTTTGAAAAAAGGTGCTGGTAAGTTAGATAAAGCTAATGTTCAAGATTCATTAGGTAAAAAAGAAGAAGGTTCTAAAAAACCTAAAGGTGTTAAAGTGATGTCTGATAAAGGTGTTGAAGGTAAAGAGAAAGTAGTTAAAGAAGGTAAAGAAGAAATGAATGAAGACTTCAAATACTTTGATAACTACGAAGAGTTTGAAAATACATTATTCCAATTATATCCTCAAGTTAAAGCTAATCCTGAAAAATATAAGAAAGATGGACTTGATGGTGAAGTTAGATATAGTGATGGATATGTAAACTGGGCTTCATGGTATCCAAATCGCCCACAATCTTACTCAGGATTACCTCCAGGAGCTGTTAATATGAATAATAAGATGTCTCAAAGTGATCTTATTTATCCTGCTGGCTCTAGAATGGATGAAGATAATATGGAATCAAGCCCAGTAAATGGTGATTCAAGCGCTGAAGGTCAATTTAATGACTTAATGTCTAGATATGATTGGTATTATGAGATGAGTGATGATCCTAGAAAATATGATACTGGTACAGCTCTTGACCAAAAACTAAAATCATTAGCTAAAACAATTGGTACTGATAGAGCTGTAGAATTATTTAATTTAAAAGCTCCATCTGATAGAAAAGTAACTAGTACTTTCTTTATGGAAGTTAAAGATGATAAACATGCTAAATTAAAAGAAGCATTAAAAAAAGCTTTAAGAAAAGAAGGTGAAACTGAAGATGAAAATGCTAAAAAATCAGCTGTTCAAACTGAAAAAGCTAAATTAATAGCTTTAAGTAAACAAAAATCTGAATTACAAGCTGATACCACAAAACCCGAAGAAGTTAAAAATGCTGAAATAAAAGGAATTGATCTTAAAATGAGAGCAGCTAACAATAGCTTAACTAAAATAAATTCAGGAAAAATTGATGTAGTATAACATGAGTAAACAAGTATTAATAGAATATTTTTCATTTTCACCCTCGCCTCGTGCTTTGCATGAGGCAAAGTTGACTCCATCTAAAAACTTAATTGTTGAGGGTGTAGTACAACGTGCTGATGCTAAAAATCAAAACGGTAGAGTATATCCTAAAGAAACATTATTGCGTGAAGTTGAAAAATACATGGCTGGACCAATTGCTGAAAACAGAGCATTAGGTGAATTAGACCATCCAGATTCTTCTATTATTAACTTAAAGAATGTATGTCATAACATCAAATCATTATGGTGGGATGGAGCTGATTTAATGGGTAAAATAGAAATTTTACCAACACCAAGTGGTAATATATTAAAAGAATTATTTTTAAATAATATAACTGTTGGTATTTCATCTCGTGGTATGGGCTCAGTTCGTCCATTAGGTGAAGGTACAGTTGAAGTACAAGATGACTTTGAATTATTATGTTGGGATTTCGTATCAACACCATCAACTCAAGGTGCATTTATGAAACCAACAGGACTAAGTGAAAGCTATGTACCTGGTACTCGCTCATTTGGTAAATACACTAAAGTAAATAATCTAATTTCAGAAATTATCTGTTCTCAAACAGGTATATGCTGCATAAGATAAGTACCCCCTTATTGATAGTATCAATAAACTGACCCAGCCCTGTAAGGCTGGGTTTCATTTTTGTCGCTTTTCGTACTTGTCACATATTTATGATTACCCAAATATGAGATCTCCAATATCTCATTAAATTAATATTTACAATCCTTATATTACTTTTCTAATAAGTAATCAAGTCAAAAAAGGAGAAATTCACAATGACAAATCAAGAATTATTTAGTCAAGCAATTGCTGACGCTAAAGCTGTTCGCGACGCTGCGGTAGCAAATGCTAAAGCCGCTCTTGAAGAAACTTTTACTCCAAAAATCATGTCTATGCTTTCAGCTAAATTAAACGAGATGGAAGAAGATAGTTTAGAAGAGAAAAAAGAAGTTGAAGAAGAAGGCTACAGTAAAACAGAAGAAGGCCATGAGGCCGAAATTGGTTTTGGTGCTGCTTCTCAAAAACCTCAAATTGAAGGTGAAGAAGTAGAAGAAGGTAATTCTATCGAAGAAGCTGAATTAGACGAAATCTTAGCCCAACTTGAAGCTGAAGAAAAAGGCAAACAAGAAGAAGGTAAAGAAGAAGTTGAAGAAGCTAAAAAAGAGGTAGAAGAAGGTAAAAAAGAAGTTGAAGAAGCTAAGAAAAAAGACGACGACAAAAAAGAAAAAGTTGAAGAGTCTTTAGAAGAAGCTGATGACGACGACGAAATGACCGAACTAACTGTTGACGAACTTAAAGACATTATCCGTGACGTATTAAAAGACGTTTTGGGTGGTGAAGAAGCTGGTGAAGAAGCTGGTGAAGAAATCGACTTAGATGTTGATGCTGAAGCTGGTGAAGAAGCTGGTGAAGAAGAAGAAGTTGAAGATGAAGAATCAATTTCTCTTGAAGAACTTTTAGCTGAACTTGATAAAGAAGACGGCAAAAAAGTTGAAGAAAAGAAAGAAGTTGAAGAAGCTAAGAAAGATGAAATGGATGAGGCTAAAAAAGAAGAAATGGAAGAAGCTAAGAAAGACTTAGAAGAAGCTATTTCTACAATTAAAACTTTACAAGCTGAATTAAACGAAGTAAATCTTTTAAATGCTAAATTACTTTACACAAACAAGATCTTCAAAGCTAAATCTTTAAGTGAAGCTCAAAAAGTTAAAGTTCTTCAATCAATTGACAAAGCTGCTAACGTTAAAGAAGCTAAGAACATTTATGAAACACTAAATGAAGCTTTAAACAGTAAAACAGTTAAGTCTTCAATTAAAGAATCAGTTGGATTTGCTTCTAAAGCAGTAGGTGTTGCACCTAGCCAACCGATTGTAGAAAGCGATGCAGCTATTCGCAGAATGCAACAATTAGCTGGAATCATTAAGTAAAAAAAACAAACAAACTTAAAAAGTATTAAAATGAGTGCTATTCAAAATTTAATCGAATCTGCTAACCCATGGCAGTCTCAGCAAGGCGACGCGGCTCGTCTGTCTAAGAAATGGGATAAGTCAGGTTTACTTGAAGGTCTTAAAGACTACGACAAGTCAAACATGGCTGTAATGTTAGAAAACCAAGCTAAGCAATTAGTAGTTGAAACTTCTCAAACTGGTACTGGTGGTACATTTACTCCAGGTACAGGTGAGCAGTGGGCTGGTGTTGCTTTACCATTGGTACGTAAGGTATTTGGTCAAATCGCTGCTAAAGAATTCGTTTCTGTACAGCCAATGAGCTTACCTGCTGGTTTAGTGTTCTTCTTAGATTTCCAATATGGTACTTCTAAGAATCCTTTCACTGCTGGTAATTCACTTTATGGTACTCAGTACACTCAAGGTGATGCAAGCTTTGGTAACTTAGCTGAAGGTGGTTTATATGGTGCTGGTCGTTTTGGTTATTCAATCAACCAATTCTCTAGCTCTGTAACTGTTGCTTCTGGTTCTGCTGTTGCTACTGCTTCTTTTGCTGCAGTTAACTTTGATTCTGCTTACAGCGCTTCAGTTGTAGCTGGTCAAATTAAAGCAATCACTGTTGCTACCTCTTCTATCTCTTCTTCTTTAGACGTTAACGCTGTTAGAGCTTTCTCTATCATCTCTGGTTCTATTGCTGAAGCTGATAACTTACATCAATTCCACACTATCAGTGGTGGTAACGCTATCTTCTATGTAAGCGCTTCTACAGCTGAAATCGCTCCTTCTTCTGTAACAACTGTGTTCTACAACAAGAAGACTGCTGACAACGCTCGTGGTGATTTCGAAGATGGTCAAGCTTATTCTAACTCTGGTTTCAATAGCGGTGTTGCTATTTCTATCCCAGAAATCAATGTACAATTACGTTCTGAAACTATTGCTGCTAAAACTCGTAAGTTAAAAGCACAATGGACTCCAGAATTTGCTCAAGACTTAAACGCATACCAAAACTTGGATGCTGAAGCTGAATTAACTTCTATGTTATCTGAATACATCTCTTTAGAGATCGACTTAGAAATCTTAGATATGTTAATTGAGAACGCTCCAATTCAAGAAGTATGGTCTGCAAAAGTTGGTAACCAATTAAACGCTGCTGGTACTGGCTTCGATGCTAATACAACTGGTGTTTACTACACTCAAATGACTTGGTTCCAAACTTTAGGTATTAAGTTACAAAAAGTATCTAATGCTATTCACCAACGTACTTTACGTGGTGGCGCTAATTTCATGGTAGTTTCTCCAACAGTAGCTACAGTTTTAGAATCTATCCCAGGATTTGCAGCTGACACTGATGGCGCAGCTGACAACATGAAATATGCTTTCGGTGTACAAAAGATCGGCCAATTAAACAGCCGTTACAAAGTATACAAGAATCCATACATGTTAGAAAACGTTATCTTAATGGGCTTCCGTGGTAACCAATTCTTAGAAACTGGTGCTGTTTACGCTCCTTATGTACCGTTGATCATGACTCCATTAGTGTACGATCCATCTACCTTCACTCCAAGAAAAGGTATCATGACTCGTTACGCTAAGAAAATGGTTCGTCCTGAATTCTATGGTAAGGTGTTAGTATCTGACTTAAACGCGTTCTAATTTAACCGTTAGATAGTCAATAATAAAAGGCCCGAGCGCAAGCTCGGGCTTTTTTTATCATATTTATATCAAACATTGTTTATGAAAGAACCTAATCGTGAAAGAAAGAATGATATTAAAATTATCAATGCTTTACAGTTAAACGAAGAACAAAAAGAAGCAAAAAGGTTAATTGTAGAAAATCAGATTGTAGTAGTTACAGGTAGAGCAGGTAGTGGTAAGTCATTAGTGTGTGCTCAAGCTGCGTTAGATTTTCTTAAGAAAAAACAAATTAATTGCATCTACAATACACGCGCCGCAATTGAAGTAGGCAAATCATTAGGGTATCTACCAGGTGCTCTAAATGAAAAATTTGATCCATATATGGAAGCATTGCTTGAAAATTTAGCCAAGTGTTGCTCAGATAAAAATGAAATCCCTAAACTATTACAAGACGAAAAAATTAAAGCATTACCAGTACAATTCATTAGAGGTAAGACTATAGACGACATACTAATTGTAGAAGAGGCTCAAAATCTAACTAAAGGTGAGATGTTAGCTATATTAACTCGTTTGGGTAAAACCGGGAAAATCGTTATTAACGGCGACAATGAACAAACTGATATAAAAAATCCAACAGGAGAAATTAACGGTTTATCATATGTTATTGAATTATCTAAAAAGATTGATGAAATTAAATGGATCAAATTAGCAACTAACCATCGTTCAGATTTAGTTGGTAAAATATTAGATTTTGAATACGGGAAATAAGACTATTAAATATTTATACTAGAATAATACTAGTGTAAATAATATGGCTAATCAATTATCATCAAATACATTATTTGGAACAGGATATAATAATCGTTTAAATTTAGAGCGTGTTAAAAATAACACACCTTTTGGTTATTATGATAATGATTCTGAATTCATTAAAGATGCCCAAAAAGCGACATCCTTTGTAGCTCAACGTTTAGGTGTTGGAGGTACAGGAAATGCTACAACTTATATAACTGAATTAACAGTATACGCTGCTTTAGAAGAAGCAGTTACTACTTATGGTAACTTAGTTTACCAATATAAAATTAGAGATAATTATCTTAATTTAGAAGGCGGCCCAACACTTCCATTTAATCAAACTGAAACAGCTGATAAAATTGTATTAAGTGAAGATCCATCAATCAACTCAGTTGTATTTTGGTCAAATGGTAGAACAGCCACATGGGATGAAATAGGAAAAGATTTACCTAACTCAGCTTCAGCTGCTGGTGGTGAAATATATGTTTCATCAGCTTCTATTAATGACTTTATATCTCCTGACTTAACTAAAATTAATAACTGGAATTTCTATTATTACCAAAATGCATCTCTATCAGGATATGACAATTATGATTTTAGCCAAACAACATATCCTCAGTTTAATAAAGTAGCAGGTGATACTATAGCTACAACTAATTATTCAGAATCATACACTACATTTGATACAACAGATTTAGCTATTTTTTCTAGTTCACCTGGTAGTAGTTCATTTAGTGTTACTGCTAGTAATGGTACAAGTACATTTTTATTTGTAGTTACAGCATCTGTTTTACCTGGAGATACATCAAATGTTTTATACATAGCTACAGGTAGTACAGCTAATGAGACAGCTAAAAATATTGCTCATAAAATATCATCTGCATCACCAAATTTTGGAGTGACATTCACAGCTATTACAGGATCAAATCCTGTTGAATTAGAATTAAGTTCATCATTTGGTTTAACAGTAGATCCAAGTGTTGGATTTGAAATCAATTGGTTAGATAATTCTAATACTGCTCAACAAGTTGTTTTCACACAACCTGGTACTTGGGATACATATCAAATAACTAGTGGTAGTTCTTGGATTTATTTCTTTACAACTTACCCAATTCAATCTTTATTCTTTGGTGGTGATACTTTAAACACAGCTTACTATCAAGATGTATTAAAAGGAAGAGGATTGAATGGTAAACTAATAAATAATAACTTACAAACTCAGATCAGAATAGCTGAAGCATATGCTCAAGAAGCTGGAGTTGGTGGTTATGTAACTGAATATACAGGAACACTTCATTTAGAAGCAGGTAAACAAGTATATGATTTAAATGCTTGGGCTGACGCTTCAGCATCAATAGAACCTGGAGACAGAATAGAAATTAGACAAATTTTCTATCAAGAACCTCCTGCAATTGTAAGATATTTTGATCCATATGCTGGTACAGGTACTGGTGTTCAAGGTTTATTAGAAACTTTTGGATTTGGTTCTTATTCACCTGGTATTAACTTTATGTTAATGCCTGTATATTGGGATATTCAAAAAATTCAAGCAATTGAATTTAATGACCAAGTAAGAAAATCAGCATTTAGCTTTGATTTAGTAAATAATCAATTAAGAATATTCCCTGTTCCTACAAATGATGATGGTCATATGTTACTATTCAAGTATATGAAGATAAGTGAAAAATATTTACCAACAACTGATAACAGACCAAATGTTATAGCTGATGTAATGAGTGTTCCTTATAGAAATCCAATTTATACCAGCATAAATCAGGTAGGTAGAAGTTGGATCTTTAGATATGGTTTAGCATTATGTAAAGAAATAGAAGGACAAATTAGAGCTACTTTCCAAGGTTCAAACTTTGGTGGTCTAGTAGTTAATGGATCTGAATTATTAACAGATGCTAGAACTGAAAAATTAGAGTTGATGACTGAATTAAAAGAATATTTAGAACAAACAACTCGTAGATCTCAATTAGAGAGAAAACAACAAGAAGCTGATTTCACTCGCCAAACAATGAATGATATACCTTTATTAATATACGCTTTATAATTTAGTTTATGGGAGGAGTACCAGCCTATTCAAAACCAGCTCAATCACCAAGTAGAACACCTAGTGTAACACCTACTATATCAAAAACACCTAGTGTTTCAAAAACACCTAGTGTGACGCCTTCTATATCTAAAACACCAAGCATTACTGCTACTCCAAGTATTACACCAAGTCCAAGTCCACCTCCAGGTACATCTAGAACTCCTTCTGTGACACCTAGCTTAACACCTTCTGTAACAATAACACCAACTTTAACACCTAGTGCTACACCTAGCGCTACACCTAGTGTTAGTAAAACACCTAGTGCTACACCTAGTGTTAGTGCAACACCATCTATTTCAAAAACACCTACACCAACTCCTACACCAAGTCCAACAGCTGATTGTAGCCAGTTAAATGTATTTTCTCAAATGCAACAAGCTGCTCTTCAATTTATGAAGACAGATGTTGCTTATTATAAACATAATTTAGATCAAACTAAGAGAAATATATATGGTGAGTCATTAGAAAAATGGTATTATCAACCTTTCTTAATTAAGTGTACTATTGAAAGAAATCCTGACATTATTAAAGATGAAATGTTTGGTCCTGATATAGATAAAACAGCTAAATTAACTATACCAAGAGTAGCTTGGGAACAAGGTAATGCTGGATTAATCCAAGGCGCTAATGTCCTACCAGAAATAGGAGATATAATTTATGATCGTTCAACAGAAAGATATTATGAAGTTCATAATATAATTCATGATTATGTTCCTATTAATGCTAATATAGGACTTGGACAAACATCATGTCCACAAGCTGAACTTGTGACATTTAATATAGAATGTCATCAAACAAGAGTTAGCAGACTTAATTTATCACCTTACAAAGTATTATAATGCCTAGATCTACAAAACCAAGACCAAAATCAGTGCGTGAAATAGCCGATGAAATGATCGGTGAAAAAGCGTATTTTACTGATGAACGTCCTCCTGTAGAAAAACATAATAGAGGAAATGATGTTTCTACTAAAGGAGATAGAGTAAAAGATGTATCCATTAGCATAATGGATATTGATACTGCTATTGTAAAGTATATTGAGGAAAAAATCCAACCTGCTGCTATACAAGATGGTAATAGAATTCAAGTGCCTGTAATGTATGGCTACCCAGAAAGATGGGCCACAATACAAGAAAAAGGATACTTAAGAGAATACTCAGGCCGAATGATGGCTCCTGTTATTGTTGTTAAACGTGATAGCTTAGAAGCTAATAGATCTTTAGGTACTAAAATTGACGCTAATAATCCTCAAAACTTACATGTTTTTGAAACAGGATATACTAGAAAAAATCAATATGATAATTTTAATGTTTTAAGTAATAGAAATCCTGTTAAAGAATATAGATTAGTTGTAATGCCTGAATATGTTACTTTAACATATAGTGCTGTTATATTTACTAATCATTTAGAACAAAATAATAAAATAATTGAGGCATTTAAATATGCCGAAAACACATACTGGGGTGAATCAGGTAGATTTCAATTTAGGGCTAGAATAGATAGTTTTTCTACATCAACTGAATACTCAGCTGGTGATGATAGAACTACAAGAACTAACTTTACAATTACTTTAAATGGATATATCATTCCAGATACAGTAAATAGAGATATATCTTACCCTAAGAAATTTTTATCTAAAGCCCAAGTTATCTTTACATTAGAAACTGAAGGAGTTAGAGAAACAGATTATATTAGATTTGGAGGTATAAAACAAAAAGGACCTATTTTTGGACCAGGTAGCACAATATCTTATGTAAATACAACAAATGCTGTTGTTGATTACTTAGCATCAATAGTAACTAAAAATGGACCTGGTCAGTTGTCTATTTTAAATGCTACTACTATAAGAGTATTAAATAGTACTATAGCAATTGCTCCTAGCCCATTACCAGCAACTGATAAAACTCAGTTTAGTGTTATTATCAATACCACATATATACCTAACAACTTAATTACATCTGTAACACAAAATGGATCAAATGTTGATATAGTTATTGACACAACTACATTATATTCTTTATTGGATATAGAAGACTTATATAGTGTTTCAGTAATTGGTAAATTTGCATAAGAATGAGTTTAATACATGGATATCAAATAGCAATACCCTTTTACCTTAGCGGAAGCAAAGGTACATTTTTATTTAGTGGAAGCTATGTTGAGCTTAATTCTTTAACTTCAAGTACTGATTTCTTTATTATTAAAGATAATGGACAGCAAGTATTTAAAGTAAACAAACAAGGAGTTGTCGAACATAAAGAATTAATGAACACACCAACCGTTGTAACTGGAGGATTATTCTACAGTGGATCTGATGATTGGTACTTATATTATAATAGATAATGGGAACATATTTAAAAATAGCACCCCAAGGATCTAATGTATCATTTACATCAGTCAATACAGGTGATGTTAACTCCACAACATTAACTTCGTCATTTGCCTTATTTGAAACAGGCTCAGGATATTTTGAAGGTACATTTAGTGGTAGTTTTATTGGTAATATAACTAGTGGTAGTTTTAGTGGTATAACACCATTTTTTGTTACCGCATCTAAAGGTTATTTATCATATCTTAATAGTTCTGTATTAACAGTAGTATCAACAGGTTCTGTAGCAAATATATTTTTAGTACAAGATGCAACAGGAAGTGCTTTCGCCATTAATGGACAAGGTGTTACTGTTGCAAAAACATTCACGGGTGCCGCACCTACTCCAGTTCAAGGTGGTATTTACTTTACCTCTACTGATATGTATATCGGAACAACACCATAAAAACAATAAAAAAGCATGGCAACTTGGAAAAAAGTCATAGTATCGGGTAGTAACGCCGAGCTAAATAGTGTAAAAGTACAGTCGAACCAACAAATTTCTGGTTCAGCTGCATTTACGTTTTTAAGTGGTTCGTTCAGTGGATCATTTCAAGGTGATGGTAGTGGGTTAACTGGTTTAGCTACAACATTAAGAGTTACAGGCTCTGTT
>Ga0164292_10005168_pt1 | contig 10663 bp, 5 predicted proteins | sample GEODES117metaG_FD_111486 | JGI IMG/M metagenome (GOLD analysis project Ga0164292, IMG submission 111486) | Eutrophic lake water microbial communities from Lake Mendota, Wisconsin, USA - GEODES117 metaG | ecosystem: Environmental > Aquatic > Freshwater > Lake | place: USA: Lake Mendota, Wisconsin... | reverse complement strand
GTTGATTACTATGATTACATAGACGGGACAACAATATTTTTTGAACAATCTTCAGGATTTACAGAGAATAATTTAACACAAAGACCAATAACAAAAGAGGAAGTTTTAATCAAAGTTATTGACCAACCACAAATACAAACAAATGTTTTTGTTGAACGAGGAAAGAATTCAGCATACGAAAGAATCCAAAGATTAGGGGAGGTTGACAATTTAGGTGACATGATTAATTACGGATATGGATTTTTTAACGTTGAAAAAAAGAACTAAACTATTTATAAGATAAAATAAGATATGGCAATCGGTTCATACGGCACAATTAGACCTTCAGACGTTTCACCTGAAGACGTAGAGATTATATTAAATTATACTCCATCAAGGGATGTTACGAGTAATTTCGTCCTAACACAACTTGACGCACAAACAATTCTTAAACCTTATTTCAACAACACAGAAACAGGTGGAAACGCTGGTGTTGAGGTTTTGGGTGGATTATACAACTTAACATTACCTGCTGAGCAGTTCAACGCTCTTGGGATTTACACACTATACTTAAGACCCGCACAAATCAGAACAAGAATTACTGATTGTGGTGTGTTAAGTGCTTTGCCAAACGTAAAAGGAATTGTGATTGATATTTCAAATGTTCCAACACAATATCAAAATAAATTTGTTCCACAAGGATTGGTTGGATTTAGAGTTGAATATTTAAATCCTGATGGTTCAAAAATACCAAATTTCTTTAGAGTTATTACATCATCGTTCTTTTGTGAACCTGTGGTGACAAACCAAACAAATACAACACAAAAAGCAATTAGATATAGATATGTTGATGGAAATTCAAATTTAATATTCTTGACTTTATCACCATCATCATCCCCAACTAACAATCCAAACGCAACACCATTTATTGGTCAGCCAAATCAAAACATTATTATTTCAAATACATTTTTTAACCCAATTACTTTGGAAGTTGAAATGGTTGAATACGACGTATCATCTCTTGCAATTGCTCTTTATGGTAATCAAACCAAATCAATTGATGATGGTGTTTATACAATATATGACTCTGAAAATAACATATACAGACAATACAACTTGTATGAAATTAGAGACCAATTTAATGCATTGTTATATGAGGTTAGACAAAGTAGAGGTAATAATATTGATTTCAGTAAAAACTTTACAAACATAACTGGTTAATGGCAGTAAACACAACAAATACTAAATACTTTTATCCACCAAGACCAGGTAATGGCGGGGGGACTTTCTCTGACAACATTGTAGGATTACAAACTGTCGAGGGTGGAGGACTTACGCAAGGTAATTTTGAGTTTACAACAGGAGTAACAGAAAAAGTTAATCGTACATTCAATGTCGGAGCGTTCTCAGAACCAATGACTTTGGATATGATGAATATTGATAGTGTTGAAGAGAGTCGAAGAATACTTGCAACTCAATTTAGAGTTTATCCAAACTTTGATATTACTCAAGTTCTTAACTTTTCGATGTATGGTTCTCTATCTGAAAGATTTAGGGTTTCAATTACTCGTGTTATTAATTATTTCCCAGCGTCTTTAGATATTATATTTACTAATAGTGATTTCTCAACAGGTAATACTGCTTATGATATTGTTTATGATGTTCAAAATGATGAAACATATTTCAAGGTTAATGTTGATAGAATAAAAAATCCATTTGATATTGATTATTCTATTAGTGCGTCAACTAACTTAACATTGAGAGAGTTAGATGTTTCGCCATATAGAAATCTTAACAACACTTATTTAGATTATTGTGTTAGCATTGATGATAATATCTATAAGATTTTGGCGTTTATTCCGTCTACCACATTAACATCAGGTGACATTACATTTTACGTTTCTGGTTCACCATTTGGAACAACGGCAACCACAATCCAACAAGAATATCAAATCAGACCAAATGATTATATTGTTGACAAAATATTTCAAGAAAGTTTTGATGAGGTTGAAAAATTCTTACTTAATAGATTAGTTAGACCTGAATATACTGCGGTATTTCAAGTACCACAACAAAATGAATTTGGTCAAACATATACGGATTATCAACAAGTGACTTGGCCAAAAGATGGTCCTTGGAACTTAGATATTAGTTCATTCTTATTTGACTCATACTTGGAACAAATCCAAGCAATTGCGGTTAATTTGGATTCGTTTAAGACCAATTTAATTTCAAGATTCTTAATTTCAGATTCTTTAAAAGAATTTGATACTTTGGGTAGAAAAGTTGAAAAGATATTCCAAATTTACGGTAGAAGTTTTGACCAAATAAAACAATTTATCGAAGGGTTGGCTTACATGAATTCTGTAAACTATAATCCATCAAATGACATACCTTCACAATTATTGGCTAATTTATCTCAAACATTAGGATGGTCATCTAATTTTTCACCAATTACAAATGAGGATTTCTTATCATCTGTTTTTGGTAATACATCGACACCAACTTATCCTGGTTATGCTCGAGCTTTAACGCCAACAGAATTAAACTATGCATATTATAGAAATTTAATTCTTAATGCCTCATACCTTTTTAAATCAAAAGGTACGAGAAGGTCTGTTGAATTTTTATTAAGATTGATTGGAGCACCTGATTCACTAATTGAATATAATGAACACATTTATTTGGCTGACCAAAAAATTAATCTTGACCAGTTCTATAATCAATGGGCTCAAATTTCAGGTGGTACTTACGTTCAAGAAACACCATCTTATGCTGTAGGTCAAACATATAGTATTTATGGACAAATTTATACTGCATTTACAGAAACCGCAACATATACTGATACTAATATAACATTAGCAGCATACCCTATAGATTTTGAAGGATATCCAAAAGCTCCTGTCAATACGGAAACATACTTCTTCCAAATTGGTGCTGGTTGGTATGAAACTACACCATCACATAGAAGTCCTGATAATGTTGTACTTACGGGAAATGTTTACACAGGACAAAACTTTAGTATCCAAACACAATTACAACCGTTTACTTACGGTCAGACTTATTTGAATAGATTTAGGGACTTCCCTTATATGACGGAAGGATTTAAACTTCAAAAAGTTGTGGATAATAATAAATCATGGTTAGCGGACGATGATAAAATTAGAGTTTCAACTCAAGGAGATTACAATGCATACTACTTTATCGATAATGAAAAATTAGTATTAAACGTAAAGAACGTTGACATATTCTTAAATCCGGCCCAAGGTCTTGTTTATGATGTTTGGGACCAATCAAGAAGATATGATTACCCAATTCCTGAATCAGGTTTAACCGTTGGTTATCCTGTACCAGGTGGTGTTGATTGGACATATGTTGACCCTAAGCCTAAGAAGAAAACATTCTTTGAATTCTCTCAAACTTTTTGGCAGAATATGATTAACACTCGAAACAGACAATACATCTCTGATGGTAAAACGGGTGGTTATCCTACATTACAATCTATTTGGTGGAAATACATCGAATCAGAACAAACTGTCGGGTTGCCCAACAACAAGTACACGTATCAAAAGTTAATCGATTACGTTAATGGTATAGGTCCTTATTGGACTAAGTTGGTGGAACAGATGGTTCCCGCAACAACCATTTGGAATGGCGGGGTTAGATTCGAAAACTCTGTACTACATAAACAAAAGTTTGTTTATAGAAGACAAAGAGGTTGTCAGTTTATACCAGTACCTGTTGACCCATGTTATATTATATCAAACATTTTTGATTACACATGTAATTCAGAGTATGTTGAATTTTATATTTATCCGTGGTTAAATGGTGATATTAATGTATCTGATTTTAATAGTATTCTTGCAAATAGAATTAATAATATGTTATCATCAAGTGGACTAACACTTAATGAATGTTATCAAAATTCAGTTCAGACAGAATGGTATGTTGATTTAAGAATTAATAACCAAATCATAATTCAAGATAGTTTTTATAATGGGTATGGTTATAATGATGTACCAACAGATTCGCAGTGGAGAAACGCTTTAATAGATTATCTACCAACTTTATATGGTTATGGCTACACATATTTCTTAAATGGTAATACATTAACAATAACTAATTTAGGATGTGTTTCCCAAAATTTACAAGAAACGGTAGTTTTAAACGTAGGAATAAATATTAATATAAATTGTACTAGATAATGTCAGTGTTTAATTATAACATAGCGGTTACGGGGGATTGTTCAAATACAAACTCAGGGTCAATTAGTTTGACTTTGACTGGTGGTACTCCACCATATACAGTACAATGGTTAAGTCCTGTATTATCACCTGATATTGTTACAACATCACCTGCGGTTAAAACGGGATTAAGTGCCACAACATATGCGGTTAGGGTTAATGATAGTACCCTACCAACAAATAGTGAATTTTACATTAATATACCAGTATCAAGTGGGGTATGTGCAAGTATTCTTGGAGTTATGGGAACAACATGTTCTGAAAATAACGGGGCAGTTACAGGAACATCGACATCTGATTATTCCTCAACAAGTTTTTATTTATATCATGGAGATGGGGTATTTTCTCAATCTGCAACTACAAGCCAATCTACCGTTGAATTTGGAAGCCTAACAGCGGGAACATATTATATAACTGTTCTTGACTTGGGTGGTTGTACAGGACAAAGTGCCAATTTTATCGTTGAAGATTCCGATACATTAGATTATGGACTATATGTGGTACCAAACTCATCTTGCGGAGGTAGTGCTATGGGTAAAATTATGATTACTGGTTTAACAGGTAGTCCACCATATACATATCTTTGGAACACAAGTGCCACAGGGTCAACTGTAACTGGATTAACTGCGGGAAATTACTCTGTTAGTGTCACAGATTTTTATGGATGTGTGACAACAAAGTCTGCAACAATTGTTGATGTACCGCCAATAGGGTTGGGAATATTTACAGCAACGGAACCAACTTGTTTTTCCGCCGATGGAGTTTTAACCATTCAAATTACGGGAGGAACCGCACCTTATTACTATTCTGCATCCACAGGTCAAGTGGTGGTCCAATATCCGACATCATGGTCAATATCTGGATTATCACCAGGAAATTATTCTTTCCAAGTTACCGATGCAGCTTTATGTACAATCACGGTAGGTACAACTCTAACATCACCAAATGGTATAACGTCTGTTAGTATTTCAACACAAGGTTCAACATGTTCAAGTAATGGTGGTTCAATAACTGTTTCGGTTATTGGAGGTACATCGCCTTATATCTATACTTTAATTTATCCTAATGGGAATACATTAAATGTTAGTAATAATCAAACCACTCAATTATTTTCAAATTTAGCTTCGGGAACATATTCAGTTTCGGTTCAAGATGAATCGGGATGTTTTTATATGGATGAGGTTACATTATATGCTACTAATACCTTTACAATTTCCACTGAAACTACAGGAACAACTTGCAATCGTGATAATGGTTATATCACAGTTAACAAGAGTGATGGGGGAGAATCTCCATTTGACTATTCATTAGATGGTTTAGTTAATATAAATGATACTACATTATCTGCAATTACATTTGATAATGTTTCATCGGGACAACATACAATTACCGTTACAGATAGTACGGGTTGTACCCAAACTACTCAAGTATATGTTGGGGAAAGTTCACCGTTAGATTATAGTTTATATAGCACTTCCTGTGGTACAGGTTCTGATGGGATGTTAACTGCATTTATCTCATCTGGTACTCCACCTTTCGTATTTACTTGGTCTGATAATATACCTAATAACCCACAAGAAATTACTGTCACAGGTTTAACAGGTGGAACATACAATTTAACAATAGTTGATGATAATGGATGTTCATTATCAAGAACTACCAGTATTACTTGTGATGCGGCATATGTTTCTTATCAAACTTATGTAATGGGGTCTCAAGTGTTTAACATTCAATCACAAACTAAGTTTGGATTGTTACAAATGTTGAATGTTGGATTTGATGATTTAACTTCGGGAAATACAAGTTGTAGTTTAATATCTGCAACTTTTACAGTTAAAGTTTCCGTAAATCCTTTAGGTATAACAACAAGTGATACGTTCTTTACAACAACATCTTTAAATGTTGCACCAAGTGATAATGATTATTATGATACAGTTGTTAGTTTATTAAATACAATACCTGGTATTGGTGTAATAACGGTAGATTCTGCCAATAATCAAATAATAATTCAAACAAGTCCAACTAACAATAGTTTAAATGGTCAGGAAATTATTATTGAATTGATAATCGTTTATGATACAATTTGTTTAACATGATACAGGTAAGAATAACGGAAATATCGGGAGGTACATACCCAATTGATGTCTATATATCAGATGTATATGGGAACTATCAAACTTTACTTGGTACTATAAATACAGGACCCGTTCCACCTACAGTTGAATATAATAACACAATACCTTCAATATTTAATACTGCTCCTGAGATAATGTTAACCTTAACGGATAACAATGGATGTAGTATTTTTAAATTATTACAATGTACTTTTGGTTGTACTTTCCAAATTACTATTGAATTGGCTTCTTGTGTCGTCAATATTGATATTCAAGAAGCAAATTGTAATTTTTCTATTGTATATTCAGACCCTTCTTGTGTAATATAAGATATTTTTATTTTTATAATAATCTGTTTTATTTTTTTTTTATTCAAATAAGATAGTCGTGGTATTTATTAAGTAAAACAACGAATGTCGACTTACTCTATATTAGTAACAAATAATGCACCTGGATGTGGAACTGAAATTGAACAACAATTAACAGTAACAGGTTGTACCACATATATTGTTAGATTAGCATCTAATTCAAACGCCTTAGGACCATTTAATGTTTATGTTGACAATGTAATTTATTATTCCGCACAAACAAGAACAGACATGTTTAATGGGGTTGTTGTAACCCTTGAGTGTGTAACGCCAACACCTACACCAACACCATCAGTAACTTCAATTGCCACAACCCCAACGACTACACCAACAAATACACAAACACCAACTAATACTGAGACGCCAACTCAAACCCAAACACCAACCAATACTGAAACACCAACTCAAACTCAAACACCGACAAATACTGCTACTCAGACTCAAACACCGACAGTAACTCCAACAAATACACAAACACCAACTAATACTGAGACGCCAACTCAAACCCAAACACCAACCAATACTGAAACACCAACTCAAACTCAAACATCTACTCAAACCCAAACTCCAACTCAAACCCAAACTCCAACGGTAACTACAACTGCAACACTTACACCTTCTCCGACAGCATCTGTTGGGTTAACTCCTACTGCGACTGAAACTCAAACTCCTACACCAACTGAAACACCAACAAATACACCTACTAATACTGAGACTCCAACATTAACCCCTACTCCAAGTGTCACACCCGCTGGTGTTATAATTAATCTTGAAGCATTCTATTCGTCTGGTTCAATTTATGCAGGTTATGGTGCCACTGCGTCAACATTGTCTGATGTTGCACTTAACATATCATTTATTGACGAAATAGAAACAACGGGAATCCCAATTTTTAATTCGGTAAATATTGTAATTCCGTTTGGGGAAACAACAGGATTTACACAAACCGTATTAAACGATGTTTATACCGACGCAACTCAAATATCTATTTTTAATAACCTTATAGTTAGTGCGCCTGGTTCAATTTATACTTATGCATTTATTACAGGATATACGTATAACGCAACACCTACGCCTACACCAACACAAACTCAAACGCCAACTAATACTGAAACTCCAACAAACACACCTACAAATACTGAAACACCGACACAAACTCAAACACCTACAAATACTGAAACACCGACACAAACTCAAACACCTACTAATACTGAGACTCCAACACAAACTCCTACAGAAACACCAACACAAACTCAAACACCGACTAATACTGAAACACCAACATCAACTCAGACACCGACTAATACAGAAACTCAAACACCAACACCAAGTACAACTGCAACTGCAGGTTCAACACCTACTGCAACTGAAACTCAAACACCTACCCCAACTGAAACACCAACTCAGACACCAACAAATACTGAAACTCCAACTCAGACACCAACAAATACTGAAACTCCAACTCCAACACAAACTCAGACACCAACAAATACTGAAACTCCAACTCAGACACCAACAAATACCGAGACTCCAACACAAACTCAAACACCTACTAATACTGAGACGCCAACTCAAACTCAAACTCCAACTAATACTGAAACACCAACAAATACACCAACAAATACCGAGACGCCAACTCAAACTCAGACACCTACAAATACAGAAACACCTACTCAAACTCAGACACCAACAAATACTGAGACTCCAACAAATACTCCAACAAATACCGAGACGCCAACTCAAACTCAAACACCAACTAACACAGAAACACCAACTCAAACTCAAACACCAACTAATACTGAGACTCCAACTAATACACCTACAAATACTGAAACGCCAACCCAAACTCAGACACCAACTAACACTGAAACGCCAACCCAAACTCAGACACCAACAAATACTGAGACTCCAACGAATACACCAACACCAACGGTAACTCAGACACCAACTAACACAGAAACACCAACTCAAACACCTACACCAACACCAACTAATCTACCATTCTCGGCTTACATTTTCCCTGAACCAAGTGATGTTAGTTCAACTAATAATCTTGGTCAATATATGTCAGATAATGGTGCCGTTTCATTCTATGGTTATTGGCTTAATGGTCAGGTTGCTCCGGCCGCAGGACCAAATTATTCTCCTGATTTGGACGTTTATGCTCATTTCTCAGGTTGGTCAACTACTGTTGATGGGTTCCTAACGCCTGTTACAACTTTGGCAGGACCAATAAGACAAGTTTCTGGTTCGGGTAATGATTCTTATGGTTGTGGACAAAATCAATATACGTTTGGTACTATCGCGGTAGCACCTGGACAAGTAGACCCTAGTATTCAATACTTCTATTCAATTTGGGTACCATTGGCGGGTGTTGGAGGTACAATGACAAATATGACGGTAGATATTGGTACTGGTAGTGCATGTGCAACTAATGTTATCAATGATGGTACGCCTGACCCAGGTTTATCAACACAAAACGTTATCGTAACTTCAGGAGCAGCCATTCCTGCAGGGACTTATAGAGTATTATGGTTAGGTTCGTATGCTGAACAACCAGTGGCACCTCCATTGTCTGTTACAATCTACTTTAAGGGGGACACTAAAACATAATATAAAAACATATTTTTAATATAAACAAAACAACATGTCATTTCCATATAAAAATCCTATAACCGCAAGTCAACTTTCAGGTTCTGAATCCGTAACAAGGACAGCAACATTTGGTACTAATTTTTCTGTACTCCAAACAGGTGGATATATGGAGGTATATTCACTTTCGGATTTAAATTGGTCGACATACGGTGTAACATCAGGAGCAATTCAAAATTCTGGTAATACAATACCAATTCAATTCACGAAAGGAACGGGAAGTGCATTTTCACGTGATGTATTAACGTTAAATTCTGATAATATATCTTCAGGTAGAAGGAGATTAGGTATGCAAGTATTTGTTCAGGAAACTGAAACTGTATATCAATATACAATACCAAATTATGATACACTATGGAATGCGTTGACAGGATTAACAGGTAACTCTGGAATTACTGTTACTGACTATGCAACATCGGTTAATGACCGTTCACAAGCGGGTAGAGATTTTATTAACGCTTGGACTGGTTCGACAATTGAAGGTCAAAGTGGGACAACAGTAGGAGATGCTCGTTGGAGGATATTTTATGGTAGTGACGTTCAAATTACGGGTGGTACATATTTTTCAGGTACATCAGATTTAGATTTATATAATAATACTGGCGGTACAATAACAATTACAGGTTTAACTGCTCCAATTACAGGTGGAACTTATAATAGTGGTAGCCAAACTTTAACTCTTACCAATTCACTTGGTGAGGATATTCAGGTAACTGGATTTACAAGCGGTGGAGGTGGAAGCCCTCTTACAATTTATGATGCCACGTCAGGTGTAACGGCAACAAACGTTACAGGTATGACTTTTTCAGGTGCTTCTGTTATAGATAACGGAAGTGGTAATGTAATAATTAATTTTACAGGTGGAACAGGAACATCGGGTACTAGTGGTACTTCAGGAACTTCAGGAGAATCAGGAACTAGCGGTACATCAGGTTCAAGTGGTTTAAGTGGAGTTGATGGTTCAAGTGGTTCTTCAGGAACTAGCGGTACATCAGGTTCAAGCGGTTCAAGTGGCTCTTCAGGAGAATCAGGAACTAGCGGTACATCAGGTTCAAGTGGTTCAAGTGGTTCTTCAGGAGAATCGGGAACTAGCGGTACATCAGGTTCAAGTGGTACTTCAGGAGAATCGGGAACTAGCGGAACATCAGGTTCAAGCGGTTTAAGTGGAGTTGATGGTTCAAGTGGTTCTTCAGGAACTTCAGGAGAATCAGGAACTAGCGGAACATCAGGTTCAAGCGGTACTTCAGGTTCTTCAGGAACTTCAGGAGAATCAGGAACTAGCGGAACATCAGGTTCAAGCGGTACT
>Ga0164292_10005166_pt1 | contig 10665 bp, 10 predicted proteins | sample GEODES117metaG_FD_111486 | JGI IMG/M metagenome (GOLD analysis project Ga0164292, IMG submission 111486) | Eutrophic lake water microbial communities from Lake Mendota, Wisconsin, USA - GEODES117 metaG | ecosystem: Environmental > Aquatic > Freshwater > Lake | place: USA: Lake Mendota... | reverse complement strand
GCAGGTCACCAAGGAGGAGTTGGCCTTGCTGAAGTGGTGGATTGACAATGGGGCTTCGGAGACGGAGACCGTTGCGGTGGCGAAGAAGACTCCGGAGGTGGAGGGGTTACTAGCCGTTGCCCTCACGAAGGTGCCTGTGAAGCCGGTCGATTTGGTTCAGAAGATCGAGAAGCCCAAGGCCAAGCCATTGACCGAAGAGCAGAAAAAGAAGGTGGCTGAAATCACCACCAAGTTGTCAGCTCTGAACGCGACGCTGATGCCACTGGCGCAAGATACGGAGCAACTGCGATTGAGTGTGATCAATGCGGCGAACCAATTTGGGGACAAGGAGTTGACTTTGTTGGAGCCGATCGCTGAACAAATTTTGTGGTTGGACCTGGCGCGTAGCCAAGTGACGGATGCGGGTCTGGATACCATTGCCAAAATGGTTCATTTGGGGCGTTTGCATTTGGAGAATACCCAGGTCACTGACGCTGGGCTGGCGAAGCTTGGAAAATTGGGTGAGTTGGAGTATTTGAATCTGTATGGAACAAAGGTGACGGATGGCGGGATTGCGAAACTCGAAGGGGCCAAGGGGTTGAAAAAGTTGTTTGTGTGGCAGACTGGAGTGACCAAGGCCGGAGCGACGGCTTTGGAAGGGAAGGTGGCTGGTTTGGTGGTCAATGTGGGATTGAGTGAGGCCGAGATAGCAAAGCTTACAGCGCCGCCGCCTGTGCCACCCCCAGCTCCCAAGGCAGAAGCTGCGAAGCCGGCGCCGAAGCCGCAGGCTGATGCTGCGCCTGCAAAAAAGAAAGGCGAGGGCAAAGGGAAAGGTAAGCCAAAAGCTGCGGATAGCGCGGTTAAGGCGGCACCAGCACCTGCTCAACCTGTGGTGCCTGCACCCGCTCCCAAACCTGAGGTGAAACCTGAGACCAAAGGTAATTGAGGTTCGTTCGTTTAATTGATATCTCCTTTCATGAACGAATTCCATTCCCGGCGACGGCTTGCCGTTGTCTTTTGTTGTCTTTCAGTTTTGCCCTTCTCTTCAGCTTGTAAGCGGTTGGGTGAGCGAGTGGAAATCACAGAGACGCGTGAGATTTCCCAGTATGAGGCTGAGCCCAAGCTGTTTGCATACAGCCAGCAGCGCTTTAGCAATGATCCGTTGTCCTGGGAAACGCCGGCGGGTTGGGTGCAGGCGGAACGGAGTCAGATGCGACCGATCAATTTGCGTTTTGGTCCGAATGGGGAGGGAGAATGCTATCTATCGATGCTTCCAGGAGGGGCAGGAGGAACGGTGGCGAATGTGAATCGCTGGCGAAAGCAGATGGGACAGGCTGAATTGCCCGAAGCTGAGGTGGCGGCGTTGCCGAAGCGGGTGTTGATGGGAATCGAGGGGGTCTTTGTCACTCTGGATGGCTCATACACCAATGTGGGGTCGGCAGAGGCAACGGCCGATCAACGGTTGATGGGGGTGATCGCTGCGTTGGGTGAGGTGGGTTTGTTTGTCAAGATGGTGGGTCCGAAAGAACTTGTTGTCGCCAATGAGCCAGCCTTTAACCAGTTTGTCGAATCGCTGCGTCTGCGGCTTCCACAGGGCGGCGGTAAGTGAACTGGTCTGGGCCAGCAGTCGTAATGGCTTTGATGATTTTATCTTTTTGATTTCCATGAGTTCCTCTTCTTCCCGGTCAACTACGAATCCATTCGTGCTGCTGTTCCGTTTCGTTTCTTCGTTCGGTCTCGCCGTCACGGTTCTGAGTTTGCTCTTGGTGATCACGCTGCTTGGCACGTTGTCTCAATCGGACATTGGTCTTCTCGATAGCCAAAGAAAGTATTTCGATTCGTGGTCAGTGGTTCATGATTTTCATGTGGGCAGCACGGTGATTCCGATTTGGCTACCGGGCGGCATGGCTTTGATGATGCTGCTTTTTGTGAACATGGCGTGTGGGGCGGTGATTCGAATGCGGAAGGGGTGGAAGACGATTGGGGTTTTGATTTCGCACCTATCGATCATGTTCATGCTGGCGGCGGGCTATGTGTCCTATTTGTTTAAAACGGAGGGGGCATTGCCTCTGTTTGAAGGGCAAAGTGGCGATCTGTATCAAAGCTATCATGACCGTGTGATTGAGGTTCGGAAGTTTGATGCGGAGGGTAAGGGTGAAGCGACGACTTTGATGATTCCGATGGAGGATTTTATGGATTTGGAGCCTGGTAAGGCCCGGACCTTTTACAGCAAGGATTTGCCATTTGAACTCTTGGTGACGGGCTACCAGCGCAATGCGCAAGTGGTGCCGAAGCAAGAAAAGGGGGCTAGTGTCATCGATGGGTTTGGAATTCAGCCCGTGCGTGTCGAGACGACAGACGAGCAAAACTTGAGCGCCCTAGTGGTCACGGTGACGCCGAAGGATGGGGGCGCGGTGGAGCGCGCCATTTTGTGGGAGGCGGCATTTGAGCCGTTTACAGTGAAAGCGGGTAAAGAGGCTTACACGTTGTCACTGACACGTCGGAAGTGGAAGTTGCCGTTTGCGCTTCGCCTGGAGGATTTTCAGCGTGAACTTCACCCTGGCACCGAGAAGCCGAAACGATACACCAGCCACGTGACCAAGATCGACAATGGGAATGAACAGCCGCAGGTGATTACGATGAACGTGCCGATGCGTGATCGGGGTTTTGTACTGTATCAAGCGTCCTTCAGTCAGGGCACGTCGGGGGAGCAATCGGTGTTTACGGTGGCAAGCAATCCATCGGATCAGTGGCCGCTGTGGTCCTGCGTTGCGGTGGCGTTCGGGTTAACCATTCACTTTGTGATGCATTTGGCGCAATTCCTCAAAAGGACCTTGAAGCCCAAGGATAAGGCGGCTGCCTGATGATTTTTTAGCTCACTTCGATCGCCTATTTGATTTATGAAGACGTTTGTTTTGTTTGTCATACTCTTTGCCTCGATTTGCCAGGCACAACTGGTTGATCCGGCTTGGTTGCGCGATCCAGAGGTTGTGGCGGCGTTTCAATCGGTTCCGATTTTGGAAGGCGGGAGGCATAAGCCGCTGGATACGCATGCGCGGTTTTTGCTGCTGAGGTTGCACGGTAAGCAGAGCATGAAGGTGGAGGATCCTGAACGGCCGGGTGCGGAGCATCCTGATTTGCCTGGGGTGAAAAAACTGAGCGCTTCAGAGTGGCTTTTGTTGAGCTGGTTCCGGCCTGACATTGCGCGAAAGCTACCTTTGTTTGTGGTGGATAACTCGCAGGCTGTAGGTGAGATTGACGTCGAACCGAAGGGGCTGAGGGACCGTTATTCCTGGAATGAGATCAACCCGGCTCGGAAAAAGCTGCAAGAGAAGGCCGAGGGCTATAGCAACATCGAGCGCAATGATCGGACAGGGGTTCAAAGTCAGGTGATCAGTTTGGCGCGGAATTTTTTCGATTATGATGCGACTAGCGACTACTTGCTGGGTGCGCGAAGTGATTGGCGGGCGCTGTCGTGGGAGGTGCTACCGGTGGAAGTGCAGTCGGGACTTCCGAAGGAGGGGGCTTATTCCTACTGGGACATGGCTTCGGGTCTGGGGAAGTTCATCCGTGAAAAAGGTGCCGATGCGTTGGCGCCCGGCACGGGTGACAAGTTGCTCACGGAGATGATTGACCGTGTGGTTCGGCCAGGGATGACTTTGGCAATTGTGCCGCCGGCTGACAAGGCGAATACAGCATGGATCAAAGTAGGTGACCTGATCACAAATGTGATGCGCGAGCCTCAAGTGGCGGAGAGTGAATTGGCGATTGGTAGGAATCGGGACGCGATGCTTCTTGCGGCTGCCAACGGAAAAGAGGCGTTCAAGGAAGCGGTGAAGAAGTGGAGTGGGGAGATTCGTGCCGCAGCTGAGGCCAGGGGGGAGTTGAAGCATGTGGATCGTGAAGTCAGCTACTACAAAAGGGATTACTTCACGAATGCACTGGTGCTGTTTTTGCTGGGTTTCCTGATTGCGACAATTGGGTTGGTGGCACCGCAGACGAAGTTTGCACGGATTGCCGGGCGCATTGCTTTCGTGCCGTTAGTGGTGGCGCTTGCTTACAGTGTGTGGGGGATTGCTGAGCGGTGCATCATTAATGAGCGGCCACCGGTGGCGACGCTTTATGAAACCATTTTGTTCATCACTGCGGTGAGTAGTTTGGTGGCGTTGCTTTTGGAGCGGGTGATGCGAAATGGCGCGGGGTTGGCTTTGACTGGTTTTCTGGGTGCGCTCGGATTGTTTTTATCGAATCGCTTCATGGCGCTTGATGGGCAGGATACGATGCCGACTTTGGAGGCGGTGCTGATTACCAATTTCTGGTTGGCGACGCACGTCACGAGTATCAATATTGGGTATGCGGGGGCGATGTTGGCTTCGATTTTGTCGATGGTGGTGCTGGCTTACCGGACTTTTGCGAGGGGACCTGGAGCGATTGAGAAGAGGCGGTTGCTGACGCGAATCACTTATGGAGTGGTTTGTTTTGGGTTGCTGTTCTCGCTGGTGGGAACGGTTTTGGGCGGTATTTGGGCGAATGATTCATGGGGTCGATTTTGGGGTTGGGATCCCAAGGAGAATGGGGCCCTTATGATTGTGCTTATGGGTTTGGTCATTCTGCATGCGCGGCTTGGGGGCTACATCAGAGAGACCGGGTTGCATGTGCTCTCGGTGCTTTTGGGGATGATCACGTTGTTTTCCTGGTTTGGGGTGAATCAATTGGGGGTGGGCCTTCACAGTTACGGATTTACGGATGGCATTTGGCGGGCGCTTTTGATTTCTTGGGGGATTCAGGGAGGGTTTATGCTTTTGGGACTTGGTCATTGGGCGTTTGAAAGGTGGGGCAAAGGTGCGAACGCGGCCAAGGCTCCTGTGAAGGCACAGGGATGACGGGGGCGAAGGGGGGTATTCGTTTGGTGCGGGTGTTGAAGGTGGTGGCGACGCTCCTTGCATCAGTGGCGATTGTCTACGCCATTTGGCAGCGATTGGCACCGCGATTGGAAGCGTTGCCAGCCAAGGCGACGACAGCCAAGCCTTTGGATGTGGCCTTTCAGCGTCTAACGCCGCGCGAGATTGCGGTGTTGCCGGTTGCGACGCGGTTTGATCATCCGTTGGGGTCTGAGCACGGGGCGTTGACGTATGATGCGCAACCGTTCCGAGTGACACGGCATTTGGGGGATGATTTGAACGGGATTGGGGGGCAGAATTCGGATCTGGGAGACTCGGTTTATGCGGCGGGAGCAGGGCGAGTGGTTTTGGCTCAAAATGTGGGAGGAGGGTGGGGGAAGATGGTCATATTGGCCCATCGATTGCCGATAGAGAATGGGCAGGTCGTGTCGAAGGTGGTGCAAACGGTTTACGCGCACTTGGATGAGATCAAGGTGCGACTGGGTGAGACTGTTCAGCGAGGTGCGGAGATTGGGAGTGTTGGCACAGCTGATGGGAAGTATTTGGCGCATTTGCATTTTGAGGTGCGTGAAGGGCCGTATCCTGGCCCTGGAGTGGGCTATGCTGATGTGCCGATGAATCGGGTGAGTCCGACGCGGTTTCTTTATGAGAATCGGGGGGCTCCGGATGACCTGCTCAATGCTGCGCCCATGCGCGCTGCGGCTGAAGTCGAAGTGACTCGAAAGCCTGCTAAGCTGCAGGGCCAAAAAGTTCGCGAGCCAGAGCAAGGCTCTCCTCAATGAAGAGTTCCGCGAGGGGTGAGGGACGGACGCGATGGAAGACGCTGAAAACGACTGGAGGAAAACCTTCCAAGGGGAGTTCAATGATTCCTTTGGGCTTTCGTACCCGGACGAGTTCGACACTAAGACCCACGCCGAAGCCCTGCGCTGCGTATCGAGCAACAAGGTCGAGGCTGCCGAGTTCCAAGCTGGGCAGCCATTCGACACGGCGTTCCCGCAGTTCATCCAAGAAGATGCGCCGGACTGTGTCACTGCCTGACAGGGTGATTAGGGGCACGGTGATGCGCTCGAGAGCAAACAATTCGGACGCTTTTTTGATGCCGAGTTTTTCGGGGGCCAAGAGAGTGAGATGAAACTTGTTGATCGGAGTGCAATGCAGGCCGGGACTTGGCTTGGAAGTTTGCACGGCAAGTCCGATATCGACTTCTTGATCGTTGAGCAACTTCTCGATTTGATCCTGACGCGCCTCGATCAGAGTAAACCTGAATCGACGACGTTTGTTTTGGAGTCTTCCGAGAAGTGCGGGAAGGTATTCCCTCTGAATGAGTTCAGGGGCCGCGATGCGCAGGCATTCGTCACCGCCACTGGCAATGCGGGAGCGAAGTTCGGGAAGGCCGCTGAAGAAGGGTTCGATATGCTGGAAGAGTGATTCACCCTCGCGAGTCAATTGGAAGGGGCGTCGATGAAACAGAGTGACTCCCAAACTCGACTCCAGTTGGAGGACTTGAGCGCTGATGGCCGGTTGTTGAATGCCATACGGGATATGGCGCGCCGCCGCGCTCACCCCATGATGTTTGGCAACGTAATAGAAGAGTTCGAGGTGGTGAATGTTCACGTGCGAGAGGCTTTAGTAGGAGAGTATGCCATCGGCCCGATCCATTTCCTGGGGATCCATCTCATCTTCCAACGCGGACCATGTGCCTTCGGGGGACCAGCCGAAAATCTCGGGAAGTTGTGACTGCAAGTTCACCAGGCCTAGATCTAGTTGACGCATGAAGGCGATGGCTGCCTGGGCGGTATGGCCCGAGTGCGCGAGCGGTCTGGCGGCCGCTAGAGATACTTGGATGAGAGAATCGGTAACAAGAGGTTCTAAGCCGTAGCCAAGGATGGCGGAAAGGTGACAGGAGTCGGGGTCGATCCAAAGCAAGATGTGTCGGTTGGCGCCAGCTTTTTCGAGGGCGGTATGCAGTCCGCTGCGATTGAACAACCAAAAAAGGTAGGGCCGATATGGAGTGCCCTCTGGAGCGACATGGATTAGGGTTGTAATGGGAATGGTCGGAAATCGCTGTTCGAATTCCAGGGTCGCTTTGAGAACCGAGGATCGGCCGCTTTTTGAAAGATGGCCTTGTAGGTCGGTCAGACGCGGTTTGGCCTGAAGTGCAGAGCCAAATTGAGCATCAGCCTGGGACAAGGAGAAACCGCATTTCGCACAGGCGGCGGTGGATTCTTCGAGGGGGTGTTCACAAGCAGGGCAAAGCACGAGGTAGAGGATAGCGGCTTCAGATGAAATGCCAACTCGGAATGCGGGTGTGTTGCGGCAGGGATCTGCTAAGGTTCGATTTCCAAGAGTCGCTTGGATTCTTTGAGGAGGAAGGGAATGTCCATGAAAGGTTGATAGCTGATGTCGATCCAGCGAATGCGATTGTCAGCGTCGAGGAGAACGGTTGCATGGAGGGCGTCGTTTTCGAAGTCATCGAAAGCGCGGAAGGATTTGAACGCAATAAAGTGTGGGTCACTCAGGAGGTGAAGTTGGGTGATGTCTTTGAGGTTGGTGAGTTTGGGGCGTACTTTGACGGCTTCTGGGGGGAGTTGTGGGCTGATGGCTTGGACGATTATCCCTTGGTTGGCGAAGGCATCGAGGTGCTTTGACAGGGTATTGAGTTGATCGACGCAGTGGGTGCACTCGGAGCCCAGGTAAAAGACTAGGAGTTGGGGCTTGCCGGGTTTGACTCCGCCAACGATTGGGTGGCTTTCGAGATCACTGGCGGCCCACTCGGGGGCGATTGGGGGAGTCCAGAGGAGGGGGCCGAGTTCGTCGAGAGGTGGGCGGGAGCCCAGGTCGGTGCGTTTTTGGGGAGAGCCTTGCCAGGACTTGGCGTTGAATTTCTTGGCAAGTCGTTTCAGAGTGACGGCGGCGGGGAGGTCGGGGTCCATGTTGAAGGCCAATTTTTGGGCGGATTCGAAGGCCTTCTTGGCTTCGGCTGTTTTTTTGCATTGATCGAGAATTTCGGCCTTGGTGATCAACCCCGCGAGATCTTGTGGAAGATTGCTGGTGGCGGCGATGGCCTTAGGGAGGTCGCCAAGGAGAAGCCAACTCTTTGCGACGAGTGTTTTGTCGAGTTCTTTGGCTTCGCTGAGGCGTTTGGCTGCTTCTGGAGTTTTTTTGAGAATGCTTTCGAGGAGTTGAAGTTCTTTGATGGCGGTTTCGGAAGGGCGTGTCTTGGGTTTTTCTTTCGAGGGTTTCTTTGAGGTATCTGCCGTTTTTTTGGAATCGATTGGTGGGGTCGCTGGTGCAGGGGATTTGACGGGTTCGGCTTTGCGGACTTCTTCGGTGGGCTTGGGGACCGGGGCTTTTTGAGCTTTAGCGGCTTCGGATTTGTCGAGGGCGACTAAGCGGTCTATGGTTTGCGCTAACTCGGTTGGGCTTTCTTGAGCGAAATGAGCCAAGCCGATGGCTTTGAGGCGGGCCGATTCGTGGGAGGGTTGGGGGACGATGGGAATGAGGAGCGAGTTTTCGGAGCAAGAGGCGAGGAGCAAAGGCCAAAGTTCCCACTTGATGAGAGTGTCGAGCAGGCGAGTGCGGCCGTAGCTAGCAGAGCAACCGCCTTTGTCGAGAGTGTTGTTGGCTGGATGTTGGGGATGAGCGATGAGGTCGCTGGCGAGGGTGATGGCCTTTTGAGCTTGCCCTAGTTCGTTGTAGGTGCGGATGAGCCACTCTTCATTGTGGGCGTAGTTGTGAATCTGGTCGGGCTGGACGAAGTTTTCGATCATGTAGGCGTGATCAACGCGAGTGGAGGCTTCTTGCTGCCAGGCAGCGTCGTCGAAGCGGCGGAGCTTGGAGTAGATGTGACCAGGCATGTGCCACATGTGAGCGATGCCGGGAGCGGAAGGACCGCCAGCGGCTGCGGACTTGAGGCCTTGCTCAGGCTTGAAGCCGTCCCACAGATGGATGGCGTAGTGATGGGCGGGGTGATTGGGGTCGACTGCGAAGACTTGATCCAAGATGGCTTGAACGGCCATAGGACTGCTGATGGAGGCTTCGTTTTTGCCATGCCAAATCTTCCATGCGAGGAAGGCTTTCGCTTCGATGTTGTCGGGGTAGGTTTGGACGATAAGCTCTAAGTCGCGGATGGCATCGAGCTCGCGTTTGTTGTCGTCTCGTTTGTCCTCTTTGAGGTAGCTCTCGAGCATGTTGATCCAGAGCAACTCGTGTGGATGGGCCTTGGCTTTTCGATCTACGGCCTTCACAATGAAGCCGCGGGCGCGTTTCTCGTTGTTGAGGTTGGCCATGGCCATACCCCAGTAGGCCATGGCGCAGTCGGGATCGAGTTTTGCGACTTGCCGGAAGGAACGTTCAGCTTCGAAGAACCAGAAACCATGAAGCTGACCGATGCCTTGATTGAAGAAGCGCTGAGCGAGAGGTTTGGCAGTGGTCACAGGGAAGTTGACCTTCCCTGTGCCAGCCATGAAGTGAGCCTCTTGCCGGGGGCCTTCGTTGAAGGCTTCGCCATGCACGGAGTGGCCGGGCAGGGGATCCGCGGCCTGCAGGCTAACGATGGCAAATGCCGAAAGAAGGAGCAGGCGTGAAGACATGATTGTTTGAGGGGCCAGTTAAGGCTTCGAGTAACCGGGAGCGGGTGTGCCGTCGGCTTGCAGTTTATCTGTGGACCATAGCAAGCCACGTGTGACGAGGTCGAGATACCGAGGGTCTGAGACGGTATCGTTGTTGTGACCGATTGTGGTGCTGAAGATACGAGTCTTGCTTGGGCCGAACTCATTGGTCCATGCGACGACGGCATTGACTTCGACAGGTTTGGCTTCGGTTTCGGCTGCTGGTTTGGCGTCTTTGCCCTTTGGCTTTTTGGGGAGTTGCATTTGGCGACCAGAGGCGAGCGCTTTGGCTGTGGGGAAGATTTGGACGTTGTTGTAGAGTTCTTCGTTGATGGTTGTCCAAGGAAGAAGGCCTTTGGTGACTGGGTGTGTTGCGTCAGTGAAGGTGATGTCGATTGGAGATTGGGGGCCGTGACCAGTGGATTGGATGCCGATCATTTCATACCAGCCGGCGTTTTCGGCACCAGCGGCGACAGGCTCGCGGAAGTTGTCCCAGCGGTAGCTGTGCATGGCACAGTGGAGATTGACGGCAGGTTTGCCATCGCGGTGAGCTTTGATGATACGCGACACATAGGGGCGCTCGGTGACATCGGCTGAGCATTCGTCGTGGAGAATGACATCGAAGTCTTTGGCCCAATCATCTGAGGCGTAGATCGGGAAGGTGGCTTTGGTGGTTTTGTCCGGGTTGAACGCGATGTCGACAACAGCGTTGAGCCGTGACTCGATGCCGTCCTTGAGAAGTTGGGTTTGGGTGGCGTAATCGTGGCAGCAACCGCCAGCGACGATGAGGACTCTGAGGGGTTTGGGTTTGTCTGCCTGCCCTTGGACGGAAGGGTAGAGGCAAGCGCCTAGAGTGGCTAGAGCTATGGAGAGGGGTAGGAAGGTCTTTTTCATGGTTGAGAGTAAATGGTGGACGAGTTGAACGATCTTAGAGAGGTAAATCGAGCATAAAATCCCTCGAAATGACGAATTTTGAATCGTCGAATTATAGATAGGGAGGGCGAGTGGGCTAGGACTTAACACTCGGCCCCTCTATCCATTTCGGCGGGATCATGATCTGGCGCGGCACCGCAGGCACGCCGCGCTCGTGCTGGGAAAGCTGCGTGACGACCAAATCGACCGCGGCAGCGGCGAGATGATCGCGCTGCTGGTAGATGCCCGCGAAGCCCTCCATC
>Ga0164292_10005163_pt1 | contig 10669 bp, 1 predicted proteins | sample GEODES117metaG_FD_111486 | JGI IMG/M metagenome (GOLD analysis project Ga0164292, IMG submission 111486) | Eutrophic lake water microbial communities from Lake Mendota, Wisconsin, USA - GEODES117 metaG | ecosystem: Environmental > Aquatic > Freshwater > Lake | place: USA: Lake Mendota, Wisconsin... | reverse complement strand
CCGGAAGATTTACTGCCGTACCTGGACAAAGTGCCGCATTGGTTTCTACAACGCTAACATTGCCTGCACCTGCAGCACCCCAAGTAACAGTAATACTGTTTGTATTGGTTCCTGATGCTTGTGCACCACCTGTAATTGTCCAGGAATAGGTACTTCCTGCAGTGTTAGTAACACTGTAAGAAGCAGTCGAACCAGAACAAGCGGTAGTTGCACCAACAATGGCAGAAGTAGTTGGGATGGCGTTTATCGTTATACTCGCACTTCCAGAAGAAAGACAAGAAGCCACTGTTCTTGTAGCCGTTACAGTACCTGTAGCGGATGGTCTAGCATAGATTGTAGCTCTAGGCGTTGTTCCATCGTATGGAGCAGTACCAGCAGCATCTGTAAATAAACCACCGTTTTGAGAAGTCCAAACGTATTGAGGCGATGGAGGATTGGTTCCCCCCGTAATATTAACGCTATAGTCTTCATATTCACCCCATCCAGGATTAGAACAAGCATTTGCACTTGTTAGAGCGTTATTCCATCTACTGGCTACACGCAAACGTGTTGTTCCATTCAAAGCAGTATTTGGTATGGTAATGGTTCCATTAACAACAGCTGTAGTTCCAGAGGTAGTTGAACCCAAAAACTCATTAGTCTCAAAAATAGCATTTTGGTTGAAATCAACGTATATACCAAAAAATTGAGAAGATCCAGAACCTGATTGTACACTAAATGGTGTTGCAACACCTGCCACAACATTGGCTACTAAGTTAGTATAGTCAACATACTGACCAGTAGTTTGTCCTGTACCATTATTTACAATACCTCCAAAAGAGAAATTATTGATAAAATCTACATCTACATTTGCCACAGTTGGAATACAGTATCCAGTAGCTGGTACTATACCACCAGCACCTGTTAACAATACCGGACTAGCATTACTACAAATAGTAGAAGTAGCAGGAGTAACAGTTATAGCTGTTGGTGTTGGATTTACAGTATAAGTAAAGGTTGTAGCTGTACCCGAACATCCGTTAGCCACTGGAGTTACCGTAATGGTAGCCGTTCCGGTAATTGGCGTAAACGAAGGTATTGAAGTAACACCTGTAGCATTGGCTAAACCAATAGCAGCACCACCTGTAATGTTATAAGCAACACCACTTGGCGAACCTGTTAACGCTATTGGAGCAGTAGCTACACCTGAACAAGCCACTTGGTTTCCTACAGTAGTTACTGTTGGAGTTGGATTAATGGTTAACGTTACCGCAGTACTCGTAACAGGAGCACTACCACAAGCGTCATTAATCACAACATCATACGTACCTGAATTTGCAGGAGTAGCAGCTGGAATTGATAAAGTCGGAGTCGTTTGAGGTGAACCAACATCAACACCATTTCTTCTCCATTGGTAAGTCAAACCAGAACCAGTAGCTGTTACAGATAGTGAAGCCGTAGTTCCTTGACAGAAACTAGCACCCGATGGCTCTGTAGTAATAGCAATGCCAGAAGCAACAGTTACTGTAGTAGGAGTAGTGGTTGCACTACAACCACTAGAACTTGTTACAGTTAATGTGTATGCAGTAGTCGTAGTAACCGCAGTAGCCACTGGATTAGCAATACTCGTGCTAGAAAGGAAGGTAGCTGGCGACCAAGCATAAGTGTATGTTGGAGGCGAGAATGTGTATACCGTTCCGCTTGGAATATCGGTAACAGAGGAAATAGCGTTGTTGGCAGTTACAGCACTGGCTGTAGCTACCGCAGCAGGAGTTACACTTAAGAACTTACCAACCGCACCAGATATACCTATAGAAGCTGATAACGTGTTAGTACCATCTAAACCATCATAATTGAATTTAATTTGATTGGTCGTTTCGAACAACTGTATTTGAAAAGTACTGTTTGGAGAACCTGTAGCACCACCACCACCGATAGTAATGCTATTCCATTCTACCGTTAATACTCGGTTAGGAGCTGTACCGGTAGTTAAATAAGTAATAGTACCTGTATCACGGTTGTTGTCGTCCCACATAGCACCCACAATATTGGTGTTAGTACCTAATCCATTAATCCATGGACTAGCTTGAACGTTTGCTCCAATTTTAATAAATCCGTTAGTATTGATACTGAACGTTGTTACTGAAGTACCATTGTAATTGAATGGAAAACCAATTGCAATTCCATTTTCTGAACCATCATCACCAGAAGCCGTACTGTTAGTACCACCTGAAAGCGGTGTAAATGTTCCTGCGGAAGCAGCAAATGAGTATTTATCTACAGTGTTTCCGGCACCACCTACAGCAGCATTTAATTGCGAGTTAGTTCCCGAACAAACCGTAGCAGGAGTTGCTGTTGCTGTAACAGTTACTGCATCACTAACGGTTACAGTAGCAGTAGCTGTATTAGAACAACCTGACGAGTCTGTTCCGGTTACAGTATAAGTAGTTGTAGCAGTAGGATTAGCACTTACCACAGCACCTGTTCCTGTTAAACCAGTAGTTGGTGACCAAACATAAGTTCCACCAGCACCAGCTCCACTACCGGTTAAAGTAACTGCAGTGCCTCCAGGATTACAGATAGCTGAACTTGATGGGGTTGCAGTAATCACTGGTGTTTTGATTTGCAACTGACCAGCAGATGAATTCACCGCAGCACATGGCGATGACGAACCTACCACTACTCTATAGAAATAGGTTCCGCCAGCAGGAGTAGCAGCAGTAGTAGCCACACTCAATGAAGCTGAAGTAGCTCCAGTATAAGTAGCTCCAGCAGGAGTAGCATTAACAACATTACTCCAAGGACCAGCTGCTGAGGTAGCATATTCCCATTGGAAACCTGTTCCTCCAGAAGATGTTACACTAAATACAGAAGTTCCCCCAGAATAACAAACCGATAGATTCGCTGGTTGAGCACTTATTGTGGCAGGTGAATTAACCGTTAGAATAGCAGGATTAGAGGTAACTGTTACATCTCCATCATCTCCATTCACTCTAAATCGGTATAAACTAGTGGTAGCAGTGATACCATTAACCACTAAGCTTGCAGTAGCGACATCTTGGAAAGTAAGCCCACCAATAGTATAACTAGGAGTAATAATACTATAAGGACTCCAAGTAGTACCGTTATTAGTAGACAGAGACACTTCCCAAAAAAGATCAATATTGTTTCCTGTAGGTACAGTAGTGAAAGTAACTGTATTAGTAGGAACACATATAGTTTGTGAAACAGGATTAGATACCGAAATACTCTCTGCAGTTAAAAGAGCTGCTGCAGAGTTAACGGGAGAAGCACAAGGGCTTGTTCCCGATATTTCGCATCTATAATACCTTCCGTTAAGTGCATTAGTTACATTAGTTATTGATAATGTTGCCGAAGCAGCACCACTGAAAGTAGCATCATTGGATACAGCAGTGAAACCACTAACTGGGTTTGTCGATGAATACCATTGGTAAGTAAGACCTGAACCTGTTGCATTTACAGTAAATGAAGTGTTATCACCTGTTAAAACACTAACATCGCTTGGCTGACTTGTTATTGCGATTGGCGCATAAACATCCACAGTTTGTGGATTAGCGGCAAAAGTAGTACAACCAGTAGTTGGATTAAAAATAAAGGCATTAATAGTAGTAGTACCAGTTGTTAAAGCAGTTACCACACCATTTTCATCTACAGAAGCCACTGCAGTATTTGAAGATGACCATGAAACACCAATAGTACTATCAAAATCAATAGTACCCGAACCAAGACACATAGCAGCAGCGCCACCTGTAATATTAGCTACTGGATCGGTGTTCACAAAAACATCAACTGTTCCTGTAGTTACACAACCAGCAGGAGAGGTAGCCGTTACCGTATAAGTATTTATACCACCCACAGTTGGAGTTACCAAAGTTGAAGCTGTTGTAGCACCACCTGGACTCCATGAATACGAGTAAGAACCTGTAGCATCAGCAACACCAATAACGTTTATAGTATAGTCTTGCGTAGTACCAGAACCAAATGTAGTGTCACAAGCAGAGACATCTCCATTAGTATTACCCGATAGTCTAGAACGAATTCTCATACCAGTAGCACCAGCTACAGCATTAGAAGGCACGGTAATATTTACAGTTCCACTAGTAGCACTAGTCCATGGCTGTGTCCACTCCGAAGCAGCAAATACACCATCTCGGTTCCAGTCAAACCAAACAGAAACAATAGAAGTTCCATTAGTTGCTAAAGTTAAAGGATAGGTTTGTCCTGAAGTTACTGTAGTTGTAGTTGCTCCAGTAGCTGGTAAAATATCATAGAAAGGAGTTACTTGAACAAGTCCTCCAGTTAAAGTATTAAATGTGACAGTGTCGATATTAGCAGAACCTGTTTGGCCAGGAACACAATATACTCCAGGTAAAGTAGATGGACCAGATGATAAAGTAGTTGAAGTAGCCGATACTGTTGTAGAACCACCCAAACATATTGGGGTTGTACTTACTGCAGTAGTAACGTTAGCAGTGCTAACCGTTACTGTTACCGTAGCTGTAGCTTGACATAAAAGACCTCCCGTTTGAGTAGCCGTTAAGGTATACGTAGTGGTAGTTGTAGGATTGAATGTCCAACCCGCTAAAGCATCACCCGAAACACCTGTAGCAGGCGACCAAGTATACGTATCATAGAAACCTGAACCACTAGTTAATGTAATTGAAGAAGAGCTTACACCCGAACATATAGAAGCAGTACTTGCACTTAATGTAAGCGCAGTCGCTGGTGTTGTAGCTGTAGCCGTAACTGCCACTCTTGGACTTGAACAAGCTGGACCTGTAGTTTCAGCCGCTGCATAATAGGTTGTAGTGCCAAGTGGTAAGTTAGTAATATTTAAAGGTGACCCTGAAAATATTGATGTTCCACCTGTAGCTGCAGTATACCATTCAATTGTAGCACCAGGACTTGTAGTAGTTGCTGCTAAACTTACTGGACCTGCACCACAACGGGTTGCTGGAGTAGTAGAGTCGATATTATTTGTAAATGTGATGGTAACCGGAGTAGTAGTTGACTGTCCAGCTACTGAAGCACAGGATGTAATGACACAACGGTAGGATGTTATTGCTGAAGGAGTTGCTACATAAGTAGTAGCGTTAGCTCCAGAAATATCATTATATCCTGAACCTGTATCTTGTTGCCATTGGAATGTCAAACCATCCAATAAACCAGCGTAATCTAGACTTAAAGTAGTACCACCACCCAAACAAACTGTTGGTAACGAAGCCAATGTATTTACTCCTGTAGGAGCAGCTGTACCTAATACACTCATTACTACTTGCGCAGAACCTGGAGCATTTGCACAACCTGTTGTTTGATTAGTATACGATATAGCATACGTTGTCGTTACTAAAGGAGAAACCGATTGAGTAAAGATATTAGTGCCTGATGCAATTACACTTGGGCCTGAACCTGTATCAGCAGTCCAAACTGTAGTATAATTAGCTGGAGGTGAGAATCTGAAAGCAAACGGATTTGTTATTGGATTTTGTGGATTTGTAGTAGCCGCAGTACCTGAGTTGTATGCTAAAACACCAACAGTACCTGTACCGTTGTTAACCCCTACCAATTTCACTCGGTCTTGATTTGTTGAAGATGTAATATGTGGTTCGATTAAACCTGTAGTTTCGTAGAAGATAGCTTGAGCTGTACTGTATTTTGTATCACCAAATTCTTTAACTGCCTCATAGCTCACTACAAACTTTCTATTAGGAGCAATACCTTCTGTCCAATATTTAATAGCACCACCATCGGCACCTGCAAAATTATTATCCATTGCAAGCACTGCTACCATATTAAATGGCTCTGAAGTACTTGGTAATGTTGTGAACGTAAAATCCCCCAAAGCAGTACCATTATATGTACCAAATGTTAGCGTACCGTTAGTACCCACATTGATTGTAGAATAGGTAGTTCCAAAGAAGTTAAAACCAAATCCAATTGGAATTGCACCCCATCCACCATCATCTAAAGTACCTGAAGTTTGAGGAACCAAAGCCACCCCGCCTGTTACTAATGTTGTAGCAGTTCCTGGAGCAGTTCTTGGAGCATGCGTAATAGCCACACTTGAGAAGTTACCTGCACTTAAACCAGAGTTGATGGTAGCACTTGTACCAGGACAAACTCCATTTGCAGAAGTGGTTACAGTTGCAGAAGGAAGTGGGTAAACTGAAACAGACACAAACGCAGTAGCGGTACATCCGCCAGGACCTGAAGCCGTTACTTGAAAATCTGAATTTTCAGTAACAGTAGCAGTAACCGTACTTCCTGTATTTGTTATTAAGTTAGCAGATGGTGTTAAAGATGTCCAAGCATAGGATATAGAACCATCAATTGGAGTAACATCTAAAGTTACAGTACCACCCGTTCCACAAAAAGTTGCAGGAGTAGCTGCAATAGCTGTTGGATTAACTGTTATAGTAACCGCAGCTCTTGCACCATCACAAGAACCGTTATTTTCGGCAACATACAATGTACCAGAAGCACATGCAGGAGCTGAATACGTAGCGCCTGTAAATAGTGGTGTACCACCAGCAGCTACATTATACCAATTAAATGTACCCGCACCGCCAGTTGCGTTAAAAGTTACTGTACCACCTAAGTTTACTGTTGCAGTAGCTGGTAAAACAGATGGAGCACTTGGTGAGGCATCAACAGTTATGGTTTGAGTACCTGTAACAACTGAAGAATTTTTTGTAACTGCAACAAAACCGCTAGTTCCTGCAGCTACAACACCAGTAATAGTAGTAGCATTAACTACTGTAAAGGAAGTAACAGCAGTTCCACCTATAGTTACAGCAGAAACACCCGTAAGATTAGTACCCGTAATCGTAAATGTACCTGAATTAGCACATACGGTTAAAGGTGCAAAATTGGTAATTGTTGGTGCATTAGTTGCCCAAGCATAATAGCTATCAGCAGTAGGAACAATTGGTCCTGGAACAACTGTGGCAGTAGTTCTACTTCCAGTTGCTGGTAAAACACCAGTCCCTGAAGCAACACTTCTAGTTGTCCAAGCACCTGTTAAACCAGTACCTTCAGCAACAAATAAATTGTCTTGTGTTACGGTTAAACCATCTTGACTGTTAAATCCTAAAGAAACTGTTGGATTTAAACCTGTTACTCCAGTTCCTAATTGAACTCTATACGCTCTGTTTCCTAAAGCTAATCCTGTACCAAGTGTTGCATTGGTTGGGGCTGCCGTATCTGATACGGTAACTCTTGTAATGCTAGACCCTGTAGTTACAGCTGTAGGAGTTGAACCTGCAAACCATGTGAAAGTTCCAGAAAATGGGAAATTAAAGGTACTAGCACCACCACGTCCTGTAAGCGACATAGCACCATTGGTGATATAGGTATTAGTAGCACCGAAAGTTGAAGTAGTACCTGCATAACCATTCCATGTAAAGTTTAAGGTATTACCTCCTAAATTTAAAACATTACCTGGTGCATTTCCACTCGCAACTAAGGTAAGAGGAGAAGAACCATATAAAGTTAAACCACTAGTTAAGTTAAGACCTAATCCATTTCCGTTTAATGCTAATGTATTTATTTTGCGATTACTAGGAATTGCAGCATCGTCGCTATTGACTACTGCAGCTACAGCAGGAGCAAAGAAATTAAGAGTTAAGTTATAAAGTGCAATACGAGCCGTTGGCGCAGTAGCAGCTGTAGTAAACGTACCGCCTAGTAAACCAACTGTTGGAGCAGCAACATAGCCAAAACCAGGATTCGTTACTGTAAAGTTGGTGATTTGTCTGTTGGCACCGATTGTGGCAGTAGCCGTTGGCCAAGATCCAGTAGGGAATTCTAAAGTTGCTGTAACCCCTGGACTAGTAGTTAATGTTAATGTTGGAGGAACAGAATACGTAGCTGTAGTAGCAGCATTTAAATATACTGACTCTACTACTCCACTATTTACCGTAACGGTAAAGTTGGCATTAGCAAGAGCTGTGCCTGAAACTAAAGTTCCACCTGTAACTGTAACTGTTGGGGCAGTAGTATAACCCGAACCTGGATTGGTAATTAAGTTTAAAGCGGTTGGCCCTGCAAAACCTACTGTAGGTGCCACAGTGTAATTCACACCACCACCGGTTGTAGAAATAGCACCAACACCCGAAGATGCTTGTAGATTGGTAGTGGCAACACTTGTCCCTTGGTCACTATTAATAGTCAACCCTCCAGAAATAGTGGCAGCACCACCACTTTTTGAAAAAGTAATATTAGCAGGACCAGCAACTTGTTGGAATAAAACTGCCACAGCAGCGGCACCAGCTCCCGTTATATCTCCTACACCTCGACTAAATACAATTGTTGGAGCAGCAGTAGCATAACCTGAACCCGCACTTGTTACATTTAAACTACGAACCGTACCAGTAACGGTGTCAAAATTAGTGGTAACAGTGGCTGGAGAGCCTACGTATAAGAACTGAGTCGTCCCACTATTAGCTGTCCCACTAGTATGTGTTGGGAAATAACCGGCAGCTGGAGTTCCTGTAGTAGTACAAGTATATAAATTACCCCCTAAGAAATATTGCGTTCCAGCAGTATGAGATACGATACCTAAATAAGGAGTACCAATAGTACCCACAGTACCTATCCATAACAAGTTCTGAGCAATCCCAGAAGTATGTGTTGGAGCCAATGGTCCTATATTAGCTGCAGTTGAACAACGATACACATTGTTACCTGAAACATATACTGTATTTAAAACCCCAGTAATATTAGTCCACTGCGTAGCAGCAACACCAAAAACAACAGGATTAACACTATACGCTGTAGTACCCATGTTATTAACAGCCACACTTGCAATTTGATTGTTTAATGGTAAACCATAAATTTGAGCCGTATTGTCTAATGTTAATTTACCATTAGTATTTAATGAACCAGCAGTAAGAGCTAATCCAAACGTAGCAATTAAATTTTGTGATGTGGTTATTGAATTACTTCCTGTATTAGCAAATGTTAAAGCACGAATAATTCCTTTTGATCCATCACCTTGAAAAATTCCACTTCCACTTAACGTAGAACCTGAACCGTTAAAAGTAAGCTGTGTTGAAGCAATCGCTAAATTGGCATACCCATCATTTTGAAAGTTACCCGCGACATTTAGTGTTTGCCCGACGGAACCAGTTGTATAAGGTAGGAATCTACCTCCTGAATTAATTAACAAATTGCCCGACAACGTCATAGCAAATGTAGCAGAACCCCATTGCAGTGTTCCGTCAATTGTTAAGTTGTTGTATGAAATAGCTTGGTTCACCGTTACTATTACACCCGCAGGTATTGTTACGTTATTCCCTGCAGCAGGAACTACTCCACCTGCCCATGTAGCAGGAGAATTCCATAAACCACCTTGAACCGCTGAAAAAGCAGCTGGTGCTGCAGTTACCATATTTACTCTATCAAATGAGTAGGGTGTAGTAAGATTACCAAATGAACCATCACATCTAAAACCAATCCAAATTCTTCTTAATGAAGAAGAAACAGAGTTCCCTAAAGCAGCACTTGGAAACGTAAAAGTACGTGAAGTAGCCGTAGCATAATTTCCATCTTCAATAAAGGTATTCGATGTAGCCGTAGTGGCAAGGGTCATTCCTGTAATTGTTGTTGCAGCTATTGTTCCTGTTGCTCCGGTAGTTAAGGAAGCTGAATAGGTTTGGTCGGTAATACCTACAACAATACCGTCAAAACCAGTATCACCACAGTTACCAAATAAATCCATGGTCATTGTAGCAAGGGTTTCACCCGCCGGTAGGGTTACGTCTTTGTAAATCCAAGTAATGGCCGAAGTATGGGCATATCCTCTACTCGTTCCATTGTTGGTTACAAAAACACCTCGTGTACCGTTTGTTGGTGTGAAACCAATAGTGGCGGCGTTCCCAATCGCAAAAATGTTATTTGTGGGAGTTGCGCCAGCAACAGGTATCCAACCATCCGCTGCGAAAGTACTTTCAAAACTTCCAGTTGTTGTTCCATTAATAATTGTTGTTTGCGCACTAGCACTAAAAGAAGCCAATAGCAAAAACACTAATGCCGCTTTAAACGAGTACAACCCGAAGGCATTTCGGGTGTTGAAATTGATTGCAGCAGTGGTCGTAGCCGAAGTTTTGCCCACATGTTCTGCTTTCAATCCTAATAGTATCAAAACCGAGGAGACGATACTATTCATTTTTTGAGTTAGATAAAATTGATTCATATAATTAAGTTAAATTGAAATTTAAAATTTTTGGTTTTTTGAAAAGTAATTCAATTGGAGTAAGGCCTAAAATTAGGCACTACCCAATCATCGTTGCCATGGCCACCGCCACCGCCACCGCCGCCTCTACCCTGTGCAGAAGCTAAGTGAATGTAAGGGTTTATAAAAGTATATTTTGAAGTATTTTTATTGATGAAAATGGCATAAAATAAAGACTGTAACGCCGAGGGCAAAACAGTAAAAAATGATAATGGTTTTTTGATTAAAATCAATCTTTGTTGGTGAACCAAACGAAAATCAACTTCCATCAAAACATTCCATAACACCAAAATCTTTAAGCATGATAAAAAGTAATGTAATGCCATGTATATACTTTTATAAATTATAGAACTTGAAAATTAGTAATAAATAATTGTTAAATAATTATTAAAAAACGTAAAATCGATAATCTACGCAAATACTCGATAAAAGGAT
>Ga0164292_10005161_pt1 | contig 10670 bp, 5 predicted proteins | sample GEODES117metaG_FD_111486 | JGI IMG/M metagenome (GOLD analysis project Ga0164292, IMG submission 111486) | Eutrophic lake water microbial communities from Lake Mendota, Wisconsin, USA - GEODES117 metaG | ecosystem: Environmental > Aquatic > Freshwater > Lake | place: USA: Lake Mendota, Wisconsin... | reverse complement strand
TCGAATAAAGAACCTGAATGTCTTATTGCCGTCATACTTAAAGGCAACCCATAAAAAGCCCATAACTGCAGATCCAAGGACAGAAACTAGTGCTGAAGTAACTATCGAGCTTGGTAGAGGTAGAAATAGATCAAGGACAATTCCCATGAGCGGTGCAGCCATGACGATAGATGTCAGTGAGTATTTTCCTGAAGTTCCTGAAGAAACCTGCTCAAAGGGATCGGATGATCCTGAATCACTACAAGAATGGAGGAAATCTGCTTCCTTGAAACATAGAGGGCAGTAGTCGGCCACTTCTATTTCGTCCCGTTCGCAGGCTTAACTTGAACATAAGGATGATTATCAGGTTCACCGTATTTGTTTGCCTCCGAAGAGCCTTCTTTCGTAGCCCAACGCAATAACAAGATCCAGCCTGGAATTGGAAGAAAGACAAATAGCCAAGTCCATCCAGACTTGCCGACATCGTGCATTCTGCGTGTCCAGACAGCAACCAAAGGCATTACAACTGACAAGGTAAGCAAGAAATAAATGACGGTAAGGATGAAATACCAGGTCCCTTCTTCGGTATCCGCGAGACGAAGTGGCCAAGCAAACAAGAAAGCTAAGAGAAAACACCACCAATACTCGCTTCGTGATGCTCGACCTTTGAAAACAAAGTACTTTCTATAGCACTTTGCAACTGCCTCAAAAAATGTCATTTCATGGACCTCCACACAGGTGATCAAAAGCTCTTTGGCCTACTGCATCCATGTAGATGCCGAGACCTTCAATTCTTGGATATCGAAGTACATACTTTGCTTCAAATGCATTAATGATCTCCTCGCGAGAAAACTCCCCGGACTTTTCAATTGCATCTTTCTTCGCAGTACAAATCGCCTCGCCAATATTGAAAAGTTCGTTATCTGAGATATTCAAGAGCTTAGATTGTGGATACTTAGCACGAAACTCCACTTCATATTCAGTAATTGCCTTCAAATAACTAGCCTTGGCGCTATCACTGCGCACATTAGGGTTATTTACATAAGGACCAGGAATAGTCGGAATAGAAACTTGTCGAGCGATGTAACCCAAGGATTTAAGGGAATCAAGTGAAACATTCACCTGCGGATTGGTAAATTTCCAAATTGAACTAACGCCTAAGTAGCCTGCATATCCAATCAGAGTAATTAGGCCTGCCAAAAGCAGAGTCATTACTGAAACCTTAGTAATTGGCAAATTTACCTTTACCTCAATTGAGCTGGAGCTCTTTTTGCCATTTGATTTCTTGGGTGGTTTTCTTGTTTTTGGGGCCTTTGGCCTCTTGATCTTAGGCAATTGTGCCCCCTTGCTCAATTGAGTAATCCGCTTCGATGCTTACAGAAGATACGTCGCTGTCTGCAAAAATTGCAAAGTCTGCAGTATCAGACCAAGGACTAACATCTACACGAACAACAACATCAATTGGCGTTATCTCACTGAACTCCGTTTTCCGTATTTTAATTCTTCCATCAAGGTCTGGGAAATAGTGAGGAACAACAGCAACAGAAGATATGAGCTCTGGCGCATTTATGCTTGAACTCTTGTTGAAGATATTGAATGCGCCAAATGGAGCGGTTTCATCGCCGAGGATATCCATTAAGAATGGAATCCACTCTTCATGAATATCTTCTTCTGCTAACCAACTGGATTGGAATGAAATCTTGTCGAAACCATCATCACGCAATGACATAACCTTTGGACGTTCTTTGGAATCCCAATTTGCTAAAACCTCTTTATGCAAATCCTGAATCGCCCTAACTAATCGCGCCTTACTCACTCGATGATGAATGGAGGAATTGCTAAAGGCCTCCGTAAGCAGCCGTTGGGCATTAGTCGCGCTTACTACCGAATCAGTGTCGAGGCTTTTCAATGACAAGGAATTCGAATCTAGCATCCGGCTATCTGCATGGATTCTGGCGATTTCATTGAGCCCATTGGTTCTCCAGCCCGGAGATCTCAATACATTTAAGGCACGTCGCTGCAAAATTGCCATTTTGCTTTCGTCTGTATCAACGGCTCGAGCCAAAGTCACGCATGCCGGCAAAACAGATGGATCAAAACTGGTTGTAACTTGCGCTCTGACATTGACATCTGATTGCAGTTGTACACGATAAGCCTTTGCCAGAACCTTGAGAATTGGTTCAACGAGAGGTTGCTGCTGTGCGAGACGTGTATGTTGCTTAACTGCATGTTTAATCTTGTCATATTGTTCTTTATGTTCTATTTCAAAGGCGCGCATCTGCTTCTGAATCTTGGCGACTTTCTTGGAGTATTTCCAAAGATTTGAAACAAAGAATCCTGCCGCTATTCCAGAAATCATTACTATCGTTTTCGAAAGACCTAAGTTAAAGAATGGGAGAAACTTCATAATCCATTCAAAACGATTATAAGTTAATGCCACAACTGAGGTGATGTATAAGGTAACTATAGGAATCAACCAAGCACGTCGAGCAAACTCACGATATACCTTGATGGCTGCAGGATTAACAAATTCGATATTGTTTTCAACAAAAGAAGTTGCTTCTTCTTCAGCTTTCTTTGCCTTGACTACCTCTTCATTAACACGGTCAGCTAGTTTCCATGCGACAGATTTTCCTTGTTCACTTTTCCATGCCAATAAATCGACTAGTGCAACGTTAAGAAGCGCATCTTCATCTATCTTGTCTTTAAATCGGCGAGATGCTCTATCGAGATAACGTTCGTAGGCACTTAAACGACTTTCTGCCAATTCGTGATCTATCTGGCGTGCAGTTAATCTGCGCTTAGAAACTTTCACAATATGATCCGACAAGTCACAGGGCTCATATCTTTCCTTTACAAATTCAAGTTCCTCACGCCAGTCTGGGACCTTTAGTTGAGGAAGGATTCTTCCATCTAGGACTGATAGATCTTCCAGAAACTCTTCTTTTTCAATTTCTAACTGAGCATTCAGAGCAGCTGCTTCGGCAGCCTCAATTTCTAGACGAAGTTGCTCTTCAGCCGCTTCCGCCTCACTTCTGGCCTTAGCCTCCTGATCCTCAGCATCAGCTGCATCTTCGTCCTCAGTGGCGACATCCGCCTCAACTTCAGATTCCTCTGTTACCTGCCCGCTTTGAGTTTCTGACTCGGTTTGCTCCTGGGTTTCATCAATAGATTCATCAGTCACAACTGCATCCTCAGTCGATGATTCTGCTTCTGCTTCTTCGCCCACTTCTTCTAATTCATCGTCTGATTCAGCCGTCGTATCAGCCTCGATCTCATAATCCTCTATCTCAAGATCTGCAACTACGTTTTCTTGAATGACCGGTTCTTCACTCTTTCCAAACAACTTTTTCCAGAAACTCATTTTTTAGACCCGCCTTTCCGGCCGAAAATGCGTTTCCAATAAGAAATTTTTCTCTTTTTGCCATCCTCGTTGAGGAATTCAATCAACTCAGAACCATGTGTTGGCTTAGATTTCTTTCCCGAAACGCCACCTTCGGACTTACGCTTTGCAGTATCTGTAACTGCTCGAGGTAATTTATGAGTGTGGTTATTCTTAATTTTTTTAGCACCTTGTTCATCTGAGGCTAGTTCCTTTTGTATCAACTCAAGATCCTCGTTCACGTTCTCAAGCTCTAGTCTCGCCTCATTAACAAGTTTTTGCGTTTCAGATAACTGATTTCGCGCATCTATAATTCCGGGAGCCAGTTCATCAAGTCTCTTGTAGATTTTAGTACTGTTTTGATAAGCAACTTCTGCATCCAACCAGCGAACCGTGTTTAACTCCAAACCATCCTTGTATCGGAACTTTTCGCCACTCCAAAAAGCATCTGGATCTGGGAGCACTTGATCAACACTGGGAAAAACTAGTTTGTTTCCGTTCTTAATGTCTATCAAAACTTCTGGGTGATTACTCGTTGGAGCGTCGATTGCAGAAGAAATTGATTCGCGCATGTGTTTCCATAAATCTGGAGTTGGCATTTGAAGACGTGGTGGCAATGATGCAACCAGTACATCCAACGGTGGAAGCTTCACGCGGGGGGCTAAACGCTCTGGAACTCCCTTGTATAAGGTGTCTTCGTCTGCTTCGTCATCCATTGCAAGGTCTAGTCGGTATTCGGCGGACGCACCAATCCAGCGTGGTAAACCCGCCAAACCTGATCCCATATCGCCAAGACGTTCTAATATCCGTACCAACCATCTTGATTTACTTGCAGAACTTCGCGTTGATTCAAATGGCTTATAAAGAAAATTATGACCTTCTGGAGTAGGGCCCTTCATAATTGACTCGACTAAACTATTTGTGAAATGTTCTTGGAGCTCCGCCGGAATCGTGTCTACCTTCTGGCCTTCAACCTCGCTAATACTGGTATTGGAATCCGAATAATTCAGTTTTTGTAATGCCCAATGCGCAACGTCTGCCGATAAAGTATCACTTGTCACCGCCCGAACGAATACGCGCTGCAATCGTGCTTGCCTTAGTTGGGGTTTTTCTCCCTCAATCTGTGCAGAGCTAATTGGCAATCCTGCCCACAAGCCAGCTGTCGTTGCAATGTGAGCTAAAGCAAATCCCGTAAAACGATCCTCTAACTTAACAAATGAGTCTGACGATACTGGTGTCGCTCGATCTTCAGCTGCAGCAATCAAGTTGGCGTGCCAATATTCACTGATTACGCCTTCAAGTATCTTCCGCTCATTGGTAGGACCAATGATTAAGTTGTAACGTCGATAAAGATCCAAATTCCCTGGTACGGCCCTCTCGATAAACTTAGATGCAGTCTCAGCAGCAGTGTTAGTTGAGTTCATTAACTCAATATCTTGCTCAGTTCTTACTGCGATGAAGCGAATCGTTGTGAATGCTTGCGAGCCAAGCGTCCAGAAGATATTGACTCGCTCTTTTACTGGATTTTGCTCAAGATCGCGCCCAAGCATGTAGCCAAATAGATCTGGTGGTGTCTGCAAACTTATGTCGAGATTAGGATCGAATTCTTTCACCTCATCAGCCATCATCCATAGTGCTGGCGTGAGCAGCCATGAACGCGACCACTCCAGAGCTAAGTCAAGGATTTTCTCTCCTTGACTCCCGCTCGGCAACAAAATAACGGAGATGGCGTCATGCTTCCAAACTTTTTTAGACATATTGATGTTTAGGCAATAGTTCCGGAAGAAGTTTGTGTACTCAATAGCACGAAGTCGCGAAGATCATCTAAAACTATATTGATATCGTCGCGTAGTTCCCAAGTTTCAGGAAGGTCATACCATTTAACATGCTTGAGGCCTTCCCAGTACTTATCGTAAGAACTTCGGATGTCTTCAATAGTCTTTAGTAGAGCTGTATGACGGTCTGATTCTGTCTCTAAGTTTTTAACTAATGCACCAATCAATTCGTGCTTTTCAGATGGCTTAGAACCGGTCTCTAACCAATCAGCTAGATACCTAGACTTCCTACGTTCACCAGTTGGCAATAAGTCTCCACTTCCATTGTCATCCCATGCATCTCGGTTATCATGAATTGTTGTTACTTCACGACCAAGATACTTCAGTAAGTGATAACCCTGGAGATGTTCAACCTTTCCTGTTTTACCGAATTCTGCCAATGCAATTCCAGCTGAAGTGAGCAGCTGTGGCAACACCCAGTTTTCCTCTTTATTGTCGCGAATGTGAGTATTCAAAAGAGGAGAAGGAAATTGGCTAATTGCTGGCGTTAGAAGCGTTGGATTCCATATTTCTACAGTTCTGCCAACTGCCATACGCTTCACACTTCGTAAACCAAAGATAGAAGAGACAAACCAGCCCGCGATGATCGAAAGTCGCATCTCAGTCTCAAATGGAACGGCTTCTGGGAGTGGTCTACTTCGTCGACCTTCCCAGAACTGAATCCAAGTTCCCGCTGCATTCTTTGCTTGAGCGACTTGCTCGAGAATTGGCTCTGTCAAAGACGCGAAAGCCCAGGCAGGTAATGAGCACGAAGTTGTGGAAGTGGCGAACATGGAGATCTGGTCATCCCCCTGATCAAACCACCTTCCTGTAAATGAACCTTCTAAGGTATCAACACCTAAATTCTTTAATATAGATGTACAGGCTATTCCAACTCTAGAATCATGCTTAAATGGAATTTTGCTTGACTTCGGAAGAAGTGCGTCAGGTGCTTCACTCCCGACACTATCTATATTCTTGAATGCTTCAACATTGAACTTAGCCAATGGTTGCGCCAAGCTCATCATTGCTCCATATTCAGAGACAAAGCGATCTTCGCGAGATTGCTTTACTTCTGGGGGCTCGCCAGCTGAATTTACAAATTCACGAATTGACATGATTGTAAATTTTCCAAATGCGCTGTCTAAATTTTTTAGCCACTTACGGTTGCGCTTAGCTAGAACATCAAGGTTTGTCTCAAATTGCCAATTTGCGCTTGATGATGATCCACCTTTGTGTGCTTTTGCACCACTAATGCCTGTGCTCCATCTAGATGGCTCTGAAATCAGACTCTGCTCATTTTTTTCACCTTTTGCAACGTTCATCGATATTCCCTGCAGTGCGTAAGACACTGACTGCTGGAAAGGAGGGTTTCCAGCAGAATCTCTAGAGGCATAAAACTCATAAATCGCCTTGAAATCTGAGGGTTCTATGAGTATCCGCTCTATCGAGCGTGGCATATATCGTTTTGGAATATCTTTTGAGTCCCATTCAGGAAAACTAGAGAAAAAGTTCTTAGTGTTTTTTAAAGTCGTAGCTTTCTGGTCTCTATGTAATTCGGATCGAGCGCTATTAAGAGATTGGATGACTGGCTCTAACAAGTTCTTCAAAAGATCGTCAACAAGAGAGGAAGACAGATAAAATCCATAGGCCTGAACTTGGTACTGCGGAACATTCGCCAGGAACGTCTTTACTTTTTCAATAAAGGCGGTATTTTGCTTACTAACACCGGTCATTCCCGCACCAAATTCAAGAATTTTGCTACGAAATAGTGCCTGATCGAAGCTTTCAACCCCCGAAGCATACTTAACATGTTCTTTATTTAGCTCGCCAATAACCTCATTCTTGAGTTGATCATAGAGATCTTGAACAAGACTAGTGGTCACGTAATACCCACTTTGAGTTAATTCATTGGCTAACGTATCTTTGAAATTTGCTTGCACCTTTGGGACCCAATTGCGAGCGCGCACTTCAATCTTTTCGTTCAAAGTAGTTTCAAGTTCTTCGCTTTCTTCTTCCCATCGTGTCCATAACACCCTCATGAAATTTTCCAAGGTCATTTGTTTTTCGGTAACAATAGAATTGACCAATGCTGTTACAAATTTCTTTGAAGAATCTTTGTAGTCCTCGTCGGGAAATATCTCATTTATAATTTGATTTTGATTTCCCTTTTCACTCAGCCCGGATGCATCAAGGAAGTTTGGCCATACCTGCTTTTTCATATCCTCAATGAGATCTTGCTTCGTTTTTCCGTCTTTTTGGAGTTCTGGACTTAAGTCTGGATAAAGAAGAGTCTTCACCTGTCGTTTAGTCATTGCATCTGCAACATAGTCAACAATGCGGTCAGACCCTAGGGACAGTTGACCAAATCCAATCGCTGCAGCTGCAAAGGTTGGATTGACATGCGCCTTAGCAGCCCCTGGATCAGGCGCCAATCCGGATTTGTCGATAGAGGCACGAGTTTGTGTAATGTTGACAAATGCCTGGTTAAAGAAGAATTCAGATATTGAGCCGTTAGTGAGTGAGCCAGCTAAAGCTTCACCAATAGTTAGGAATACCTCATCCATGCCTGCGGCATCCGCGCCTATTGATAGATCTACATTTGCTTTGTTTCTGCTGCCGACCAAAATGTTACCCGCACAGCCATACTCTCCCTCTTTTGAGTTGGCGCTGTTGGCCAACCCCAGCTTGCTATAAAGCAGATGAGTTTGGCTGGAGAGCCCAACCCACTTACTCGCAGTCATTTCGTTCATTGCGCCAAGCGAGTTCTTGGAAATATTCGCACCTGCGGCCTTTAAACTTTCAAAGACTTCTGATGTGTATAGAAATGAAATAGTTTCACTTGCCCATGGTTGATCCACGGCTCGCTTCAAGAGTTCAGCAACATCCATAAACATTCCTGCGCCCGAACCACCTGCAAGTGAGGAAATAATAAATGCCCGCGGTTCTGTCACGGTTTTTTCAATACCCAGTGCCGTGGCAACCATTCGGAGTTCACCCTCTGCGGCTGGACCACTCATTTTGCCGATTGCACTTCTTAACGCGTCCAGGGTCCCTTTTGAATCTGACATTCCTGCTTGTCGGCCAATAGCACGAATTTGACCAGCGCCATCTGTAATCGTGATTGCAGATTTAGGAATACCCCATCCACCGAGCATTGAATGTTGTTCCGTTTCGTTTCCTGTGCTCGTGATTCTGCCAAGCACGCTGGCAAAATCATCGCCCCGCTTAACAACACGATAAAACTCATCATCTGGAAGCATAGGAGCCGGGAAATCAATGCCATCGCGCGTTGTGTCGATTTGCAAGAACTGCCAAGCAGATGGCAACTCACCCTCGTATCTGACGGATTCCAAACGGCGCTTCATCGCTTGCTTCATGGCGCGAATCGTTTTGCCGCCAGAACCGCCTGTACCGATGATCAAAAGTGGTCTTAACATTTCGCTCCCTCATTTCTTCGCATTTTTAGTCCCAAAGTCCCGACTTCTTATCGGAATCTTCTGTGGTATCCCCAATTTCTGGATCCTCTATCTTTTCGACTTCAATCGGAGCTACTGCGGCTTCAGCAGCTTCCAAATAAGCCTTCAATGAATCTTCCCTGATGGTCTTAATTTGTTCCAGGAGATTTGAAGCTTCTCCAAGGCTTTGAATCTTGAGCTTGAGGTCACGTAGGCCAATTCTCCTATTCACATTGGAATCCACAAAGAAAATTGCCTGTCCAGATACATCTCCAGACCTAACACTCAGAGAGCGTTCAATTTCGTTTTCATAAGTGCTAACTGCAAAAGGATTGTCATTTACGTCATAGTCAATTTGCTCAGTGACGCTTGGGGCAAAATTATTCTCCGTTGAAAAATAGAGAATTGCCTCTTTAACTAGGTTTCGCGTAAAGATTGCTTCAGGTGACTCAAATTTTCCACTGCCATAAGTTGTCAAAATTTGCGAATCTGAAATAGATGCGAGGACCTTTGGGCGTGCAAGTGGGTACCGTTTTGGAGGAACTGCTGTGATCTGCACACCGCCCACAGTGGTCGTTCTTGAGCGAGCCTCTAATTTAACTGCCGTCAAATTTTTGTGGGATATTGTGGATGAACTACCTTCGATATCGCCTGGAAAAACAACTTTACCCGTGGAAGTTATCGTGACTGGGGTAATCAAATATGAAAATTCATCGTCTGGTGGTGCTAGAACCGCATTACGTCGGGCGCTCCACAACAGGAACGCGTATGGAACTGCAATAGTCAGCAGGTATGCAGCAAGCAAAAGTAAAATGAGAGGTATTAGCGGAGCGCCACCGCCTCCTACGTTAAAGCCGAAATTCAACTGCCTAATTACAATTTGATCACCCGTGACAACTGCGTATTTAATGACGCCTTCAATTTGGCTCGCTTCACCCTTGTCGAAAGATACATCAAGCTTGAGGGTGTCATTAGGATCAAAAAGGGCCGTCTTGTCTCCTGGATTGACAACATTTCCGCTTTCATCCGTGAGAACAAATTTAAAGTTTCGAGCAAAATCATCACGAGTTACTTCAATATCAACAATGTATATCTGACCTGAAACTGCGCCAGCATCAGTTGGCTTGAGAACTTTCAATTGGACTGATTCTTTCGAAACCTTATTCTTCAGATCTGGAATTACGCAGATATCCCCTTCAGAACCGTTTCCGCAAACTAAACTAGGGAACTTTCCACTCTCTTGCACAAGTACATTGACAACGGCTGACACGTTGTATTGCCTATCTTCGCCATTATTTGAAGTTACTACAGCGGTGAATGGGACCGTCGTATCACTCATGCTTGGGAGCAACTCCAAAACTGCAGTCGCAGATCCAGTCTTGCAAACTTCCACACGATTACTTTCAAGTGTTGCGCAGATTTTCACTGACTTGAAACCCGTAACATCAAAAAGCGAGCCATCAGCATTTTCTAGTCTTGCGTTAAAAGTAGCCTTATTGCCTTCATTTACATTTTGGTTCAGTGGATCGATCACAAGCCTTACTGGATTAGGTGCAACACTAATCCCACCATAGACCTTAACTTCTGTTTCGGGGAAAGATGAAAATGCCCAAGAGCCTTGGGTTGTATTGGGATCAGTTGGAGTTACTGAAATGGTGGTGATGTTTGTCTTACCTGTCGCCACAACGCACTTTGATGGCTCAGGGTTGCTAGAAGAACAAAAAACTGAGCCATCAGGCGCTTTCAGTTCCCATTGAGAAGGTTCGCCCTTTATGTAGATCTCTATCTGTGATGTTCCACGATCCAAGACAACTTTACCGTTGGCAAAATCAAGGTCGATTAAGTTTTTAATGTTAGCGACAAGACTTACGAATCCCCAGGCCAATGAATTAATATCATCGGCTTCAATTACATAACCATTAGTCCATGAATCTTGTGTCTGTCCACAATTTTGTCCCGTAACAATTGGGCGGAATAGCGAAGAATCCCTATTCTTCGGCTTTAACAAGCCGCCGAGAACAAGAATGTTTTGTTCTC
>Ga0164292_10005159_pt1 | contig 10671 bp, 8 predicted proteins | sample GEODES117metaG_FD_111486 | JGI IMG/M metagenome (GOLD analysis project Ga0164292, IMG submission 111486) | Eutrophic lake water microbial communities from Lake Mendota, Wisconsin, USA - GEODES117 metaG | ecosystem: Environmental > Aquatic > Freshwater > Lake | place: USA: Lake Mendota, Wisconsin... | reverse complement strand
CAGCCTTTGCCTTTGCAAGGCTGAACTGCTTGAAGCCCTTGGTGGTGTACATAACGCTGGTTGGTCCTACAAGGGACATTGCAGCGCGCTGTTCGCCACCGCCACGCTTGCGTGCATAGGTCTTGCGATCCAGGCCGTAAGCAACTGCTTCGCGGCAGCTCTTGAACTTGAATGCAGGCTCTGTCTTCTGGTTGAGCCACACAGATGGGTAGTACTCGTAAGGAGTCTTGAACTCAGTCAGGATGGACTTCTTCAAACGAAGGTTCTTGATGAACGTTCCGTCTGTTGCGCCAGAGAACTGACCAATTGAGTAGCCACCGGTCTGAAGTGCCTGAGAAGCCTTAACGCCGTCCTTGATGTTGTCGAACTGAATACCGTCGAGGTAAGGCAACTGAACACCAGATGCACTCTTGCGCCAGTAGTTCGGGTTCTTCACAACAACAAGCTTTTCAGTGTTGAAGGTGTAGTTGGACTCGACCTTGAATGGACCAGTACCGATTGGGAATGTGCCGCAGAACTTGCCTTCGCCAAATCCGCCGCCGGTGTTTGCCGACATCGGATTAGATGTTGCGCCCTGGGATGGAATTGCTGGCCATGCTGCAAGCTGACGCTTTGAGCGCATGAAGTAGCGACCCGATGCGTACATGGTGCCGGTGAGGTCGTTCTGTGGACGGTCAAGTGTGACGGTCACAGTGTCTCCGCCAACGGAGCCCGTTGCTGCCTTGATGTTGGCCTGGAATGGCACCGAAGTACCAAGTACGTGGCCAGGAATTGCTTGACCAGCGGCAACCGCGCCTGGAAGCGCGCCTGGGTTGGTGGTTGCAAGTGTGAGCCATGCTGCAGTCAGCGCGCCGCGTGATGCGTTGATGTTGAACGCCACGTTGTCGGCGTCAAGGTTGGTGCCGTCGTGGAACTTGATGAACGAACCATCGGCCATCTTGCGAATCTTGATAGTCCATGTCTTCAAGTCTGAAGATGGTGTTGCAGATTCTGCAAGCATTCCAACAAGGTCGCCACCAGCTGTCTTTTCAAACAAGGTGTCGTAAATGGTACGAGTTGCCATCAATGCAGATCCGGCGGGGTTGTTACCCGTACACCAGCCTGGCATTGTGTCGCGCATTGCGACCTTGATGGTCCCGCCCACCTTCGGTGCGGAAGTCTGACGAGCAGACACTCCCGCAGTTGAAGCCACGGTGGACACCGCAATAGCTGCAGCTAACGCTGCCCCTACGCGACGCAACACTCGTGACCGATTGGTCTGACGTTGAGTCATTGAGTTACCCCCAAAGTTGGCACACCACCGTGGTGTGACTGCAGTCACCATAGCAGGGGGTTGTTCACTGCTCCTAGACAAGAATCGAAAAAAGAACTTGTGTTGGGCAATTGATTAGTTGCACATGGTCACAATGGTGAGGACTTGTAACCCACTGCCTGTGGTGTGAATTACATGGATGTGAGTAAGTGCACTTTGATGGCGCCGGCCTTGCGATCTGCAGCAACAGCAAAGGCATGCTCTGCATCTGCAAGGGCAAACCTATGCGTCACAACAGCAGACGCAATTGAAGGCACTCGATGCAGAATCTCAACAGCTTCTGCGAAGTCGTGGTGCTCTTGGGTGTGCCCGTAGAAGATGGACGGCACCACAGTGATTTCTTTCAGCAACATTGGGTTAGTGAGTGCGACGGGAGTCCAGAACATTCCGAACTCAAGCAATGACCCGCCAGGACGTGTTGCTTCAATGCAGGCGTCGAATGATTGTTGTGTGCACACGGCGTCGTACGACGCGTCGTAGTTTTTTCCTGCTTCACGAACTGGGTTCACTCCAAGTTGTTCGGCTGCACGTTCTTGGTGTGCATGTCTGGCAACGATGTCCACCGTGACTCCGCGATCACGAAGTACTGCTGCGGCCAACAAACCAATTGATCCAGCACCCACAACCACAGCAGTACTGCCGTGTTGAACGTTCATGCGATTAATTCCGTGCAACACGACAGCTAGTGGTTCCACCAATCCAACGCTCACTTCGTCAGTTCCTTTCGGAATTTCAAAGAGACGATCTTCGGTTGCGCGAACATACTCAGCAAGGCCACCGTCGCGAGAAATGCCATGACTGTTTCGCAATGCATCGGCACACAATTGTGAGTGATGCGTCGTGCAATGTGTGCACGTGCCGCAGGCACCGGTGGGGCGCACGGCAACGAGTCGGCCGTCAGATGTGTAGCCACCAAATTCATGTCCGAGAACGACATGAGAGAGGCCGTTCTCAATCATGTGTAGATCGCTTCCACAAATGCCTGACGATGTGATGGCAATGAGTTCACCCTCGCCATCGGGGATGTCGCGTTCAGCGACAGAGATCTTTCCTTGTGAAGCGGTGACGGCAAGCATGGTGTAACCGTAGCGGTTCGGGATTAGGTGCTAGGAGGTGATGGCGGCGCTGTTGTCGAAGTTGTCGTACTGGATGTGGTGGAAGATGTGGACGACGTGCTGGTGGATGTTGTCGATGTCGACGTTGTTGTTGTTGTTGTGCTGGCATTCACGATGACATCGCCGAATTGCAGTAACTGTTTTACAGAAAAGTTCGCTCGGGTTCGGTATCCATTGACGGTGAGATGAACTCCGTCGGCGATGAACCGACTGACACGATTGGGAACGAAATGTGAGTTCCAATCGGCGATGATCAAGTTGGGCCACTTCATTTGGGCCGAACGAAGAGAACGATTGAATCGTGTGGCGCGTGCACGCCAGTCGCGTCGGCTGGTAGCTGAAAACTCAAGATTGAACCACAACACGGGAACTCCGCGAGATTGGGTCATTACTTTGTCGATGACCCACGACGGGTACCACGATTCTGATTTGGAGATCATGTCGTTGGTGCCAAGTGCAACAACAATGGCAGTGGTGTGAGCGGTGCGACGCATGCGAAGAGTTGTGGCGCCACTTGATGCTGTGCGACCCTCTCGCGCATCCATGATCACTTTGGTCCACATGCGTGAGGTTCGAGTTCTGGTTGCGAGAGACCCAAACGCATCTGCACCCACGGTGAGGGAATCTCCGATGAAGAGAAGGGTTCCCTCACCATTTGCACCAATGAGTCGAGGTGTTGGTGTGGCTTTCGCCAACGAAGGCCCAGTGATGGTGACAGCCAATGCGATTGCCGTCACTAGATATGGCATCGCTCGCCAGATGCTGCGGGGGATGGCATGGGCGGACACCTATCCATTGTGGAAGGTGGAGGAGTGATGCGCAGGCACTTTCTTACGTATTTGGCTCTGTCCACCATGGCGGTGGCGCAGCCAGTGCTCGACCTCTACGGCAAGAACCCCACAATTTTCTCTGCCTCCAAGATGTCCACCCTAGAAGCGGGCTTCTTTGTGCTGGCAGTTCTTCTTGGTCCAGCTGTGTTGGCGACAGTGCTCGACCGGGCCACCCGCTGGTTTGGTCCCAAAGTAAATGAATCAATGCGTCTATGGCTGGTGGCCGGGTTCTCGTTCCTACTGGGCTTGGCCATTGCACGTTGGATCAATGTGGACGGAAACATTGGTTCGATGGTTATTGGCGTACTTGTCGCCGCGATTTTGCCTCGCCTATATGACACTCAAAAAGTTATTCGCGAGTGGTCGCGGTGGCTTTCGGTTTTGTCGTTGGCCGTTCTTGCAAATGCGGTTTTGCAACTACAGCCAGTTTTGTTTATGACCAACGGACCGCAGTCCGATGCAGTCATTGCGAATGCAGATCTCTCGGTCTTTCACGTGGTGTTCGATGAGTTCCCTCTATACGCGTTGCTTGCCGGAGATGGCACTATCAATGCGGAACGTTTTCCAGGCTTTGCTCAATTAGCAAACGAGTCAACATGGTTTCGAAACGCGGTAGCCGAATCGAACTTCACACACCAAGCAGTACCTGCATTATTAGCGTCGGCTGTTCCGGAACAGTCGGGTGGACCTTTCTTGGCTCAGTATCCGAAGAACATCTTCACGGTGTTTGCGGGGAAGACCGCTGTGGGTGGAATTGAGCCGGTCACAAGTTTGTGTCCACCCGATGTGTGTGGCGGTTCAACTGGGTCCAGGGGGACTTTCTCTGCATCGCGGTTGAAGTCATTCTTCCGAGATGCCAGCTATGTGTATGGCCATAGAGTTTTGCCGCCCTTCCTGCGCAGTCGCGTTCCGTCTATTGAAGGTGCATGGGGTGGCTTTGGTGCTGTGGCCGACAAGTTCAAAGAACAGTTCGGTGTTGGTGCGTTGTCGCAAGTAGATGCGTTGGCGCGAGGAGTGAAGGCAATGGTGGATGACCCGTCGCCACGTGTGCAAGTGACCCACGTGCTGCTGCCTCATGCACCGTGGCGCATTACGCCAGATTTGCGGATTGCTCCATTATCGAAATCAATCAGCACGGCAAACCCTGAGAGCGAAGATGGTGTGCGAGACACATACCAGACGTTCTTGTATCAATTGGCCGGGGCAGATAGGGCAATCTCAGACGCAATTGCATCGTTGAAGCAGGCGGGACGATGGGACAACACGTTGTTCATCGCTTCAGCTGACCATGGAATCTCTTTCCTGCCAACGCTTCCGCAGCGTCACACCGATTTCACCGATATGGATCAGGCCAATGACATCTACCGAGTGCCGTTGCTGGTGAAGTTCCCGAAACAGACATCGGGTTCAGTGAGTGACTGCGCAGTGACCAATCTTGATGTGTTGCCCACCATTCTCGATGTCACAGGAACCTCTACATCGTGGAAGTTCGCCGGCACGTCATTCGCAAACGAATGCCCAACTGCCCGCGAGCGTCGCGTGGTGTCGGCCACCGGGGAATCCCAGGTGTTTTCTGGCGGGTTTAGCGAGGCGCAAGACCGCGCACGCCACTATGCGGACGTTGTAAGCAATGTGGGCGGCATTCGTCGTGTTGCTGCAGTGGGTGCGTCCGCTTCGCTTATTGGTCAACCCATCGGCGCTACTGAATCAAACTCAGACATTGCATCGTGGACACTGGCGCAGAAGAAAATGTTTACGAAAGTGTCAGACACGCGGGGCAGTCGGGTTCCGTCGTTGATTACCGGCACTATCACGTTGGCTCGACCCGCTGACTTAGGAGCTGAAGGCATTGTTGTGGTGAACGGTGTTGCTGCCGGAGTGATTGGCGAATTGTCTGGTGCGCGTGATGTTGTGGAGTACACCGCCATCTTGGATTATTCACTGCTCACAGACGGCGCTCATACTGTTGAGTTGTTCGTGCGGGCCCCGGATGGGTCTCTGACAAAAGTCGGAGCGCCTCGTTAACTTGTCACGTTAGTCGCGTGTCGTGCGCTGACTCCACGTCTCGACATCGTGCAACTGTTTCACAGTGTCGGGTACATCTGCGGTAGCCACTGGCTTGCTAATGAAGTATCCCTGCGCACGATGACACTCAAGTGACTGAAGAACCCGAAGTTGACCTTCGGTTTCAATTCCTTCAGCAACAACATCTGCGCCCAGTGCATCGGCCATTGCAATGATGGTCTTCACAAGGTTTCGCGTGCCCACTTCATCGGTGATGTTTTGTACAAATGCTCTGTCGATCTTGACGCACTGAATAGGGAACTGTTGAAGCAACGAAAGAGACGAGTACCCGGTGCCGAAATCGTCAATTGCAATGCGAACACCCAGGGTGTTCAAGCGTCGTAAAGCAGATAATGCTTGCGCGGGTTCGGTGATCATCACCGACTCGGTGACTTCTAGCCATAACTGCTCGGCGGGAATCCCTGTTGCTTGCAGTGCATTGCTGACGGTGGTGACGAATTGAGGATCATTGAGTTGACGTGGAGAAACGTTGACGCTCATAGTTGTGCTGGGTGTGACCACGCCAGTTTCTATCCACTGACGCAAATGCGTGAGCGCATCGTTAATGGCCCACGAGCCGAGGGGCACGATTGTTCCGGTTTCTTCGGCGATGGGAATGAACTCTGCAGGAGAAACGATGGCACCATCACTGCGGTTCCAGCGCATGAGAGCTTCGAACCCAACAACAATTCCCAAATCGATGTCAACAATGGGTTGGTGAACAAGGTGCAGTTCATTGCGTTCAAGTGCGCGGTACAACGCCGTTTCAACATCGAGCCGTTGCGACACCGTTTGCAGCATGGAGTCGTCAAACAATGCAATGCAGTTTCGTCCAGCGCCTTTGGCGCGATACATGGCTGTATCCGCGTGACGCAAGAGATCGTCAGCGCTCAGTTCCATTCCCTTGGGTGCATACGCAACTCCAATACTGGCCGTTACAAACATGTCCCCTTCTGGGGTGGAGACTGGTTCGCGAAAAGCATCAAGGACTCGCTCTGCCAGAAGAACGGATTGAGTGGGACTCTCGGTGGTGGGGTCGAGCACAACAAACTCGTCACCCGAAATGCGCGCCACCGTGGCGTGTTGGTTCACGCTGGTGAGAAGTCGCGATGCCACATGCATAAGAACATCGTCACCAATGGAGTGGCCGAGGCTGTCGTTGATGTTCTTGAATCTGTCAACGTCAATGAAGAGAACAGTGGGTTGACGACTTGTTCTCCACGATTGTTGAACTGCATTCTCAATGTGTTCCAACATGAGAACGCGGTTCGGAAGTCCGGTGAGTGAATCGGTGAGTGCGTTGCGAACAAGACGTTCTTGTGTTCGCGCATTTGATCTGACCGACTGAATAATGCGAACCATGGCGGCAATTGCAAGTACAGATACCGAAAGGGTGCGAACAACGCGGTCCTGTGTTCCGTGAGCATCTGTTAGCGCCAACACGATGACGGGCGCAATGAGCGAGACCGTTGTGGTGAGTAGGCGGGTCATCAACGGGGGTGACAACCGAACTGACCCAGGCTTGTGAACATCGCGTACCGACGGATGCAGAAGTGCCGCCCCTGATAAGCCGGCGGCCATCAGGAATGGTGCGGTAAATGTTGTGTCGGAAATTGCAATATCGCCTCGGAACGACAACGCACGCAACACCACTCCCACTAAACCAAGACCAATGGCAACACCGAACATTCCCACGGCAACAGTGGGTGACGTGTCGGAGAATAAAAGAGTGGCAAGAAGGAACAGAACAACCATGGCTGCACCTAGTGCCGCACCGCGCAATGTGGTGAGAGACGTTGTTGCGTTGGTGTCGATGAGTGGACGAACAAGAACCACCCAGATAAGTACCCACGCACCCATTGCCACGATGACGCCGTCGGCGAGAACTGCCGATGCGCGTGCACCCAGGCGTCGCTTCACAAACGCGGCTAATCCCAAAGCAAGCGATACCTGCGACAGCAGCACCAATGTCTCAAGTGTCGAGGACGATGTTGAGCCCGCAGAAAGGCCCAATGCGAATCCCAATGGAAGGCAGGTGGCCGTCACAGTGACAAGCACGGTGAACGATGGGCGATTGACAGGGGAGCCAGCCACAATGCCGAGGCCCAAGAGGGCGAGAGCGGACCATGTCCACGGCGATGTAAGTGACTGCGCCACAAAGCCATGCGTTGCGCCAGTCACTATGGCGGCCAATGCGCCCACCCACGAGGCGGCGGAGAAAGCCTTACGCACCTGAGTCCTCAGTTTTCGACATGTTGCGACCGCCCAATAGGTACCGCTGTGACGGTACTACGGGCGGTTTGTCCTGCTGTGGAATCTCAGGGAACCACGGCTTCTCGGTAGTCTGAAGGACAGATGAGCACAGTCGCCCCCACCGTCACGGTCGTAGTTCCGGGCACGCATCTCATGGCCGAGTTACTGGGTCAGCGAGATGAACTGTTGCGCAGAGTCGAAGAGTCTTTTCCCGATGTTTCGGTTGTGGTGCGCGGGAATGAAATTCATTGTGCAGGTCCGCGCGCACACCAAGTAGGCAAGCTGTTCGAAGAAATGGTCTTGCTACTGCAACGCGGTGAACGTCTCGACCAATCGGTCATGGACCGAAGCATTGTTATGGTTCGCGCTGAACAGAGACCATCAACAGTTCTCACGGACGACATTCTGAAAGGCTCGCGTGGTCGCATGGTGCGACCAAAGACCGCAGGTCAGAAACGCTACGTAGACGCCATTCGGGAAAACACCATCACCTTCGGAATTGGGCCCGCGGGAACTGGTAAGAGTTGGTTAGCGGTGGCCATGGCTGTGCAGGCTCTGCATGCGCGTCAAGTGCAACGCATCATTCTCACCAGACCTGCTGTTGAGGCAGGAGAGCGATTGGGTTTCTTGCCCGGCGATCTCATGGCCAAGATTGATCCGTATCTGCGTCCGTTGTACGACGCATTGTTCGACATGGTGGAAGCCGAAGCAGCGCAGAAGTTGATTGAGCGTCAAACTATTGAAGTAGCCCCACTTGCCTTCATGCGTGGACGTACTTTGAACAACTCATTCATCATTTTGGACGAAGCGCAAAACACCACTCCCGAACAAATGAAGATGTTTCTCACGCGAATTGGGTTTGGGTCAAAGGTTGTTGTCACCGGCGACGTATCGCAAATTGATGTTCCCGATGGCCGTAGCGGTTTAGTGGGGCTAGAAAAGAAACTCGGCAGCATCGATTCTCTTGCGTTCGTCATGCTCGATGGCTCCGATGTTGTGCGACACCGTATTGTTGCCGACATTGTTGCTGCCTATGAAAGAGCGGGCAGTTCAGACCGCTCGTCTTCGAAGCGAGGTCAACAACGTGGGTGATTCTCGACCGCGTATTGATGCTCCGAAGCGTGCCGGTGGCGATGGTGTGCCTGAAGTTTTTTGTTCCGACGAACAATCGGACGTACCTATAGATCTTCCCCGTTGGAGAGAACTTGCCGTACATGCCCTGCGGGCAGAGGGTGTTCGCGGCGCATGTGAGTTGTCATTGTTCTTTGTGGACGAAACGAGCATTGCTGATTTGAATTCTGAACACATGGGGAAAGTTGGCCCCACGGATGTGCTGTCATTTCCTCTAGATGGTGTTGAGGTTGCCGACTCACAAGGTCCGGGTGCGCTCACGCGTGGGCCCGCGCGTCCTCACGCCGACCACGATGACATGCCTACATTGTTGGGTGATGTACTTGTGTGTCCCGCGGTCGCACAGCGGCAAGCTCCCGAACATGCCGGAAACCTCGATGATGAAATTGCACTTCTTGTGGTTCACGGAGTTCTTCATGTGCTTGGTTATGACCATGCCATTGAAGAGGACACGATTCGTATGAGAGAACGAGAGTTGCGCATTTTGTGCGACCATCATTGGAATGGCCCAGCGCCACAAGGATTCAGACAGGACCACGACGAATGATTGCAGCCGCTCCAACCACTATTGATTGGTGGATGCTTTTTGGCATTGGGCTCTTGTTGCTCATCCTGATCGTGCTGTCTATTGCCGAGATGGGCTTGTCGCGAGTGTCAAAGCCCAAGGCACAGGCATTGGCCGATTCTGGCGCACGAGGTGGCGCAGCACTGCTGGCGCTCGTGACTCAACCAGAGCGATGGGTGAATCCGTTGCTGTTGTCTGTGAATGTCTGCCAGACAGTTCAAGCCACGCTCACGGGTGTGGTCGCTGGCAGATTGTTCGGCGCCGTGGGCGTTGCAGTGGGTGTCATTTTGAACGTTGTGGTGTTCTTTGTGTTTGCCGAAGCTGTGCCTAAGACGTACGCCGTTTTGCATTCTGACCGCGCCGCATTGTCAACATCACGATTGGTGTCGTTGCTGGTCGCATTTTGGCCTCTTCGCATGGTCAGTCGTGCGCTTATCGGGCTCACCAACATTGTTGTCAAGGGAAAAGGGCTTGAACAAGGTCCGTTCATTGGTGAACAAGAGTTCTTGGGAATCGTCGAAGCTGCGGCCGAAGAAGAGATCATCGAACATGAAGAGCGTGAACTCATCGAGTCCATTATTGAATTCGGTGACACAGTGGTCCGAGAAATCATGCGGCCAAAGCCCGACATCATCAGTGTGGATGCTGGTTCATCTATAGACGATGCACTCGACGAAGCGTTTGAACATGGCGTGAGCCGAGTGCCAGTGATGCGAGAAGACGAAGAAGGAAACGAAGATGTTCTCGGAATCATCTACGCCAAAGACCTTATGCGTCGTATTCGTTCAGGTGAAGGAGCACTAACGGTTGATTCATTGGTGAGGCCGGCAATTGTTATTCCTGAAAACAAGCCAGTGGCAAAGCTAATGCGTGAGATGCAGCGCGAACATTTCCACATGGCGATCGTGGCCGATGAATACGGCAGCATCGTTGGTCTTGTCACATTGGAAGACTGTCTTGAAGAACTGGTAGGGGAAATTGTTGACGAGCACGACGATGAAGACCCTTTAGTGCGTCAGTTGTCCAACGGTGAATCTCTTGTCGATGCCGGAATGGCAATTTCTGAGTTCAACGATCACTTCCGTCTCAACCTTGACGACGATGAATTCGACACGGTCGGCGGTTACTTGTTCGGAACTCTCGAACATGTTCCCGTTGTTGGAGAGTCCATTCAGGTAGATGGTTGGCGCATTGTGGTGGAGGCCCTCGAAGGGCGTCGCATCACTGAGGTTCGTCTGAAACCCGTTCTGGAAGATGACTAAGTCGTTGCAGATGCGATGAGTTCAGATCGCTTTGGTTTACCCAAGGCGGTTCGGGGAATTTGGTCAATAACGTGTACAGCGTGAGGTGCGCAGTGTGCGGGAAGTGATTCCTTTACAAAGTCTCGGACATCATTTAGTT
>Ga0164292_10005158_pt1 | contig 10671 bp, 9 predicted proteins | sample GEODES117metaG_FD_111486 | JGI IMG/M metagenome (GOLD analysis project Ga0164292, IMG submission 111486) | Eutrophic lake water microbial communities from Lake Mendota, Wisconsin, USA - GEODES117 metaG | ecosystem: Environmental > Aquatic > Freshwater > Lake | place: USA: Lake Mendota, Wisconsin... | reverse complement strand
TGAACGTCACGTTGCGGGCGACGGTTTCGCGGCAGGCATCGAGGGCGTCGGTGTAGCGGGTCCCCATCATCGCGGCGACCTTGTAACCGACGTGCAGCAATTGCCTCAGGTCGGCGTTGAAGTTGGGGGCGTGGGGGTCATGTCGCAGCGCGGCGACGAACCGATCGGCGGGCCAACGATCGACCTCGGACGGTTCGGGGAGGCGGTCGGGGTCGATGTCGATCACGGCGGCGTAAGGTTCGCAAAGTGCATCCCGTTTGGCGTGGGCTTGGCGATAGATCTCTTTCGCGATCGCCAGCCCTTCGCCGTCCGATTCGGCCAGTCCGATCACCTCTTCCAGCCAGGTGGTGCCGGCGGTTTTGATGTGCAGACCGGCGCCGGTGTCGCGGATAGCGTCGCGGATGATCGGATAGATCGAGAACTTGTCGCTGCCGGAATGGACGCTCAGTTTCAGCTCTTGGGGGAGCCCGAACCGCCGGACGGCGTGGTCGATGACGGCGAGGTCGTCGCGGAATTCGCGTGCGAACTGGGCGAGATCGCCGACGTAATCGACCCCTTTGTTGAAGCGGCCGGTGAACTTGGGGGCGATCGTTTGGGCGGGGACCTGTTGGTCGGCGAGGGCGGCGAGGATGATCAGTAGTTGGGGCGGCGTTTGGGGGGCGTCGGTTTCGTCCATCGAGACCTCGGTCACGAACGGGACGTCCCCTTTGGCGGCCAGGATGTGCCGGTAGGTTTCGCCGGCGCGGATCGCCGCGGCGAGGTACTTGGCGGCGACTTCGCGGAGGCGGGGCTCGTCGATCGTGAAGGGTGCGGCGAGTCCGGGGAAATCGTGCCGACCGATCAGCCCGCGGTTGGCGGTGACGAACCTGTCGAGCTCATCAGCCGGTGCCGGCTTGCCGATCGAGTCGGCGACATCGAGGGTAAAAAAATCGCTGCAATCGAGGAACGGGGCGACCGTTGCGATCCCGATGTGGTCGGCATCGACGTGGAACCCAGCGGTCCAATTCGCGTCGCGGACGGCGGCTTGGGCGGCGGCGAGGACCGACGGGGGCTGGGAACCGACGGTGAGGTGCTCGCGGTTCGACTTGTTCCACACGGGGACGACCTGCCAACCCCGGTTGCGGGCTTGGACGAAGGCGGCGAGTTGGGCGGGGGCTTGGTGGGCGAAGCGGTCCCCCACGCCGAAGGTGTACTTTGCGAGCGGTTTGATCACGGCGGGATGATCCGGGTGTTGCGGTGGGGTGGGTCAGATCTGCCCGAGGTCGACGACGGCCTTGATGACGCCGCTGTCGGGGTGGGTGAAGGTCGGGAATTCGCCGATCATCTGATCGGCGGTGGTCCGATGGGTGATCCAGCGGCGGGTGTTGATCTTGCCGTCGCGGATCAACCCGATGATGCGGGTGAAATCGTGCGGCAGCGCGTTGCGGCTGGCGAGGATCGTCAATTCGGGTTTGTGCATCGCGAGGTGGTCGAAGGCGATCTTTTGGTTCGTGATCCCGACGTAGACCAGCGACCCGGTCTGGGCGACATGGGCCAGGGCCGCGGCCATCGAATGGTGGTTGCCGGTGGCGTCGATCACGACGGCGAAGCGATCGCCTTGGGTGATGCGGTCGGTTTCGCGAAGGGCCGACGCGTCGTCGCGGTAATGGATCGTCTCTTTGACCCCGTAGTGCGACTTGACGAAGTCGAGCCGAGAATCGACGAGGTCCATGACGCAGACGTTGGCCCCGGTCAGGTTGACGAATTCGAGGGCCGATAACCCGATCGGGCCTGCGCCGATGATCAGGACGTGATCGCCGGGTTGTGGGGCGCCGCGGTCACACGCGTGGCAACCGATCGCGAGCGTCTCGACGAGCGCGAGCTGTTCCCAATCGAGATCGTTTCCGGGATGGAGCTTGTCGGCGCGGATCAGGAACCGTTCGCGGAGTCCGCCGTCGCACATCACCCCGAAGGTGAGGTTGAATTGGCAGCAATTGGTGTGGCCGCGTCGGCAGGCATAGCACTTGCCGCAGTTCAGGTAGGGTTCCACGGAGCAGCGGTCGCCGGGGCGAAGGTGGGTCACACCGGGGCCGAGCTCGAGGACCTCGACCCCCAGTTCGTGGCCGATGATCCGTGGGTATCCGAAGAGTGGCATTTTGCCGAGGAAGCCGCTGACGTCGGTGCCGCAGATCCCCATCGTGCGGGGGCGGACCAGCGCCTCGCCTGGCCCCGGTTTCGCGGGCGGGTCGATGTCGGCGTGATGGAATTCGAGCGGCTTTTCGAGGACGATCGCGTGCATCGGGAGAGGTCGGGGGTTGGGTGAATCGTCAGACGGTGTCGTTGTTTTCGGGGCGTCCTTCGCAGTAGATCCAGTTGTGGATCGGTCGCAGGATATCGAGGACTTCGGCGACGAGTGTCGAATCGATCGGTTCTTCGATCCAGCGGAGCCATTGGCTGACACGTTTGGGGTCGGCGCTGCCGGTCACGCAGGAAGCGAACCCGGGGTGGGCGATCGAAAACTGCAACGCGAGTTTGGCGATGTCCGAGCCGCGAGAGCGGCAATGGTCGGCCGCGGCCTTGGCGACCGACCGGACCTCGGGCGTCGCCTTGTGCCATGGGGGGAGCGGCGCATCAGAAAGGAGCCGCGCGGAGAAGGGTGCGGCGTTGATCACCCCCACACCTTTTTGCTCGCAGAGCGGCAAAAGTTGCAGGGCCATGTCGTTCTGCAAGGTGTAGTGGTTGTAAGTCAGGATCACATCGATGTCGGTCCGTTCGAGGATGTAGCGGAACATCTTCATCGGATAGCCGCTGACGCCGATGTAGCGGACCTTGCCGTCCGCCACCTGGCGACGCAGGGCGGGAAGCGTCTCGTCGACGATCTGTTGCATGTCGACGAATTCGATGTCGTGACAGAAGACAATATCGATATAGTCGATCCGCATCCGTTCCAGGGAGATGTCGATGCTTTCTGCGACTCGGCGGGCGGAGAAATCGAAATGTTGCGGGGCGTAGCGGCCGAGTTTGGTGCTGACGAAGAACTTGTCGCGGGGGAGGTCGGGAAGGATCCTCCCCAGCATCAGTTCGCTCATCCCCCGCCCGTAGTAGGCGGCGGTGTCGATGTAATTCATCCCGCCTTCCAAGGCGACTCGGACGGCTTGGAGGGCGTCATTCAGGTCGACTTGACGAAATTCCTGGCCGATCGAAGAGGCCCCGAACCCGAGGACCGAAAGGTTCATGTCGGTCCCGGCGAGTGGTCGAAGTTGCATGGGAGTGGTGGTGGTGCGGAGAGGCGTTGGGGGAGCGAGAAACGGATTGTAACCGGGAGCCGCCGGTCGCGACATTCGCCCCTGGCGGTCGTGGGCGGTTACGCGCGGTCAGGCGCGGCCGGCCCAAAAGTTCGGGGTGGCCCAAAAGTGCGGGGTGGCCCAAAAGTGCGGGGTGGCCACGGGGGTCGGATTGCGGAGGCGTCGTTGTCGCTTTAGCTTGACCGAGGCGATTGCGGCAGGGTCCCGCGACCGAGGGCCCGCCGCCTGACCGACCGCGGCCCGGGACGAGGGCCAATCGGGATCGCGTTTTCCCAACCGGACGAAGACACGCCGAGATGAGATCGATATTGACACCCCCGACCGACACGAGCGAACCAGGTGACCACGCGACCACCAATGAGGCGGCCGGCGTGGTCGCCGCGATTGTCGTCGCGGCGGGGCGTGGTCATCGTTTTGGTGCGGGCGACAACAAGGTCCTGGTGCGGTTGGATGGTCGGCCGATTTGGGTGCATTCGGTCGAAACGCTGGCGTCGACGCCGGGGGTCGACACCGTCGTGTTGGTCGTCCACCCGGATGACCGCGAGGGGATGCGGGCCGAAGCGGAGCGGCTTGGAGTTCGATTGGTGGATGGGGGGCGGGAGCGGGTCGACAGCGTCTTGGCGGGGGTCGACGAGGTCGAGCGGCTCGATCGTCCGCGGGGGATCTTGCCGGAGCGACGGTGGGTGGCGATTCATGACGCGGCGCGGCCGTTGGTCCCGGCGGGCGACCTTGCCAACGTTCTGGGTGAGGCCTTTCGGAGCGGCGCGGCGATCCTTGCCGCACCGCTGCGGGGAACGATCAAGCTCGGTTCGGACCAAGGGAAAGTCTCCCGAACGGTCGACCGGAGCCGGATGTGGGAGGCGTTGACCCCCCAGGTCTTTCGGCTGGAACTTTGGAAATCGGCCCACCGCAGGTGGCGGGGGCGGCCGGTCACCGACGATGCCGAGCTTGTCGAACGCAGCGGCTTTGAGGTAAGCCTAGTACCCGGATCTGCCGAAAACTTGAAAATCACGCATCCCGAAGATTTGGTTTTGGCCGAAGCGATCCTGGCGCGACGCCGGGGGGCGGGGGCCGGGCGGGTGATGCGAAACGAACCGAGCTGAAAGCGAATTGAGACTATGGACCTGATTGACGAACTGCGATGGCGAGGGCTCATCCATCAATGCACCGATGAGCCTGGGCTGAGAAAGTTGCTCGGCGAGGGGCGACAGACGATCTACATCGGCTTTGACCCGACGGCCCCCAGCCTGCATGTCGGCGGGTTGATGCAGCTGATGATGTTGCGGCGATTCCAACGTGCCGGCCACCGGCCGATCGCGCTGGTCGGTGGGGCCACGGGGATGATCGGCGACCCGAGCGGTAAGAGCGAGGAGAGGAACCTGCTGAGCGCTGACGACCTGCGACGCAACGTCGAAGGGGTCGCGGCGCAGATGCGGAGGTTCCTCGACTTTGACGGCCAGCAAGGGGCGATGTTGCTGAACAACTACGACTGGATGCGGCCGTTCAGTTATCTCGATTTCCTCCGCGACGTCGGGAAGAATTTTTCGATCGGCCAGATGCTCGGCAAGGAATCGGTACGCTCGCGGCTGGATAGTGAAGCGGGGCTCAGTTACACCGAGTTCAGCTACATGTTGTTGCAGGCTTATGACTTCGTCCACCTGGCGCGTCAGCACGGTTGTCGGATCCAGGCCGGTGGGAGTGACCAGTGGGGGAACATTACCGCGGGGATCGACCTCGGCCGGCGGATGTTGGGCGAATCGTTGTTCGGGATCACCGCCCCGCTGCTCACGACATCGGATGGGCGAAAGATGGGGAAGACCGAATCGGGTGCGATTTGGCTCGACCCTGAGCGGACCAGCCCGTATGCCTTTTATCAATATTGGTTCCGGGTCGAGGACGCCGATGTGATGCGATGCATCGCGTACCTGACCGAGATCGAGCGGTCGGAGTATGAGGAGCTGGCGAAGCAGACGGCCGAGGACCCCGGGGCGCGGGCCGCGCAGAAACGGCTTGCCGCCTGGATGACCCGCTTGGTGCATGGCGACGAAGGTTTGGCTTCGGCCAACCGGGCGAGCCAGATCCTGTTCGGGGGCGAGATCGACCGCCTGAGCGATCGGGAGCTGAACGAGATCTTCGCCGACGTCCCCAGCAGAGAGCAGTCGAAATCGGTGTTGGAGGGTGAGGGTTTGTCGGTTGTCGACGCGATCAGGGGTGCCGGGTTGGCGGGGTCATCGAGCGAAGCCCGTCGCGCGATCACGGAGGGTGGGATCTATGTCAACAATCGACGTGTATCCGACCCCCAGCAGCGATTGACGCCGGCCGACCTGGCGGGTGACACGGTGATGGTGCTCCGCAAAGGGAAACGGAATTACGCCTTGTTGCGATTCGTGGCGGGGTGAGCCGGGATGGGCGATCCGATCACACCTGTCGGCGGGAGGCTATTTCCGCGCGGTCGTGAAAGACGAAGTTACGGCTGTTGCGAAAGAAGCTGATCGGGTTTTCGTAGACGACGCGTCGGATCAGCGCTTCGTCGTGACCGCGGCGGCGGAGTTCGAAGATCAGGTCGGGGATCGCCGTCGGTTTGCTGGGGCCCCAATCGCCGGCGGAGTTCGCCATCAGCCGTTCGGGGCCGTATTTTTCGATCATGTCGGCGGCGCGTTGGGGCGTGCATTTGGTGACCGGATAGAGCGTCATGCCGGCCCAATAGCCCCGATCGAGGACTTCCCCGATCGTATGCTCCTCGACGTGATCGACGAGCACGCGCGAGCGTTGGAGACGCGAGTCGGAATCGAGCATATCGAGGATCATTCGCGTCCCCTGATATTTGTCTTCCAGGTGCGGGGTGTGGATCAGGATCGGTTGGTCGTATTTGGCCGCCAGGTCGAGGTGTTCGAGGAAGACGATGACTTCGTTCTTGGTGTTTTTATTCAGGCCGATCTCGCCGATGCCGAGGACACCCGGGGCATCGAGGAATTCCGGGATCATCTTGATGACGTCGCGTGAGAGCGAGACGTTTTCGGCCTCTTTGGCGTTGATGCAGAGCCAGCAGTAATGTTGGATCCCGTATTGAGCCGCGCGTTTCGGTTCGACTTCGGTCAGTTGGCGGAAGTAATCGCGGAAGCCATCGGCGCTGCCGCGGTCGAAGCCGGCCAAGAAAGCAGGTTCGCTGACGGCGACGCAACCCATCCTCGCCAGGGTGGCGTAGTCATCGGTGATTCGCGAAACCATGTGGATGTGCGGGTCGATGTAATCCATGCTGCTCGGTTCGAGGCTTTGGGGGATGGGGCGAAGGGTTTGGGGTTGAGGGGGGCGGGCCGACAGTTCGGGCCAGCGGTTCAAACCCCGAACGATTGTCGCCAGTCTTGAGCGTAGCGGCGGGAGAGGAGTCGCTGGATCGCTTCGGTCCTTTCGCCGGGATCGACGGTACCGCGAAGCAGGATTTGGATCGCCTGTTCGATCGCTGCCCGTTTGGGCTCTTGATCGAGATCGTCGATCGCCCCCGCGCTTCCTTGCCCGCTCCCCACACCGCTCTGACCGCTCACCGCACTGGCCTGGCCGGCGGCGCGGTCCAAACGGTCGAGGACGGCGGCCACTTCGATCAACTTGGCGCGGACCGTCAGGTACTGGTCATCAAGGATGCGGGTTGGGGATGCCTGGGACACGGTGGGAGACTCGGGAGGCGGTGCGAATCGGCGTGGTCTGCCGCTGCTAGCGTGACGATCGGCTCGTCCCTTTAGATTACTTGACCTGGCAAGCCATCGCCACCTCGGCCGCCTTGTAAACGACTTTGGTGCGTCGTAGGCCGAGCCGTTCATAGAGGCGAAGGGCGGCGGTGTTGTCGGTCGTCACCTCGAGGTGCATCCGTGACAGGCCGACCGACCGGAAGCCGCGGGCGGCCATGGCAAGGAGCAACGTCCCGAGGCCACGGCCGCGATGGGGGGTGGCGATGCCGAGGTTTTGGATCCCGCCCCAACTGTCGTGGGCGATCCCCTGCACCGTCCCGATCGGTTCGGGGGTGCCGTGATCGGGTAGGTAGCGGAGCAACCAGGTCGCTTCGGGGACGAAACCGGAACGGGCGGCGATTTCGCGCATCAGCCGTAAACAGCCGTCTCTGCGGCCCAGACAGGGGAAGACGGTCACGTCGAGTTCGTGACGAAAGCTGAGGTATTTCGCTTGGGCGTGGTCTCGGATCAGGCCCTCCGAGAAAGGGACCAATTCATAATTCGCAGGACATTCCGGTGGCTCGAACGTCGGGCGGTCGAGATCGAGTTCCATCCGAAAGCGTTTGAAGTAGGTCATTCCCATCGGGAATCGGCGCTCCGGCAGAAGGGCGATTGTGACGCTTGTGCGGGTCGTGCGGTCGATGGCGACCGCCGGTACGACTCGCCTATACCCGTCCGGGGGTTGGAGAATCTCCTTCGACCTGAAATCATAGCACGCGGCCTTCGGTACCGTCGAATCGCGGCGGTCCCGATTTTCCCGTTGAAGGCCACCGCCACCCTGGACCCACCCTCGGCCGATCCTCGAAGTGGGGCCACTGCTGCAAGCCGATGAGCGACGAAGCGACCGCCTTTCCACCGATCGACGATGACGTCATTGTGATCACGGGTCCGACGGCCAGCGGCAAGTCGTCGGTCGCCTTGGAGGTCGCTAGGCGGGTTGGGGGTGAAATCGTCTCGGTAGATTCGATCGCCGTTTATCGGGGGATGGATATCGGGACGGCCAAGCCGAGTGTCGCCGACAGGGCGAAAGTAGCGCACCACCTCCTGGATGTCGCTTCGCCGGCCGATTCGTACAGCGTGGCGATGTTCCTGGCGGACACGTGGCGGGCCATGGGCGAGATTCGGGGGCGAGGGCACCGGGTGATTTTGGCGGGGGGGACGCCGATGTACCTGAAGGGGTTGCTGCAGGGTTTCGACCCAGGGCCCCCGGCCGACTGGGAATTCCGCCGGCGCGTCGAGGCAGATGTCGCTCTGTACGGCGTCCAGGCGCTCCGCGAGCGGCTCCGTCAGGTCGATCCGCTCTCCGCCCATCGGCTCGGAGAGAACGACACGCGGCGGATGACGCGGGCGTTGGAGGTCGCGTACCTCACCGGCCGACCGCTGAGCCATCGCCAGACGCAATTCGACGCCCCCTCGCCGGCGAACCGCCGCAACCGGTTCGTCCTTCGCTGGCCGCGCGAGGCGTTGCATCGGCGGATCGAGGCGCGGGTCGCGGGGATGTTTCGCGAGGGTTTGGTTGACGAGGTGCGGGGGCTGATCGCCATTCACGGGAGTTTGAGCCGAACGGCCAGCATCGCGGTCGGTTATCGGGAGGTCTTGGAGCTGCTTGCCGGAGCGGTTGACGATTCGCAGGCCATCGAGCAGGTCATTTTTCACAGCCGCCAATTGGCCCGCCGGCAGGAGACGTGGTTGCGGAGCCTGGTGACCCTACAGGTCTGCGAGGTCGCGGAGGAACGGGATTTGACGGGGATAACCGACCGAATCGTGGCGGGGATCGAGATGGGGCACGGACAAATCGGCCCGGATCGACTAACGTTGACGGATTGAACCTTCGTTTTTTCACCGTCGAGCGTCCTACCGTGTCGAGCCCTGACCCGTTTCAGTCCGAATCGCCCGTCCCTCTGGTGCTAAAGCCATCCCGCCAATTCCCATTTTTGGCCCGTCACCCTTGGGTGCACCTCAGTTCCCTCGACATGGATGGGGGAAATTTGGCCGTGGGGCAAACCGTCGATTTGACGACCTCGGAAGGCCAGTGGGTCGCCCGAGGTTTGGTAAATCCTGCCAGCCGCTTGCGGGTTCGGCTTTACGCCTGGGACGAAAAGGTGTTAGTCGACGCCGATTTCTTTCGACGTCGGATCGATCAAGCGATCGCGCGGCGCGAATTGGTGGGGACGGTCGGCAATGACGGCGCCCAGCGGATCGTCTTCAGCGAGTCGGACGGGGTAAGCGGGTTGGTGGTCGATCGGTATGCCGATTACTTGAGCGTTCAGATCACCGCGGGCGGGTTGTGGCGGTTTCGCGACGTGATTTTGGATCACCTTTGGGAGCGGTTTCGTCCGGCGGGGATTTGCTTGCGGATCGACGAAAAGACGGCTTCACACGAGGGTTTGGAGAGAACCGATGAGTGGGTTCGCGGTGCGGCCCCTAGCGAAATGATCCTCTACCGACAGAACGGGCTGACCTGGGGTGTCGATTTGTTGGGTGGGCAAAAAACGGGGGCCTATCTCGATCAGTCCGCCAATCATGCGGCGGCGGCGCACTACCTTCGAGGCCGACGGGTCCTCGATATCTGCTGTTACGTCGGCGGTTTTGGGCTGGTGGCACTGGCGGGCGGGGCGGCGGAGGTCGTCGCGGTCGATGGGAGCGAGCGGGCGTTGGCGACGGCCAAGACGAACGCCGACAGGAACGGGTTGGCGGCTATCCGGTTTGTGCAAGCCGATTGCTTTGATTACCTCCGGGATGCGGCCGCTCGCGGGGAGAGCTACGACGCGGTGGTCCTTGACCCGCCCCGTTTCGCCGGCTCTCGTCATCAACTCGATTCCGCCCTGAGGGCGTACCAGAAGTTGAACAGCGGCGCCCTGGATGTTTTGGCACCCGGTGGGGTTTTGGTGACCAACAGTTGCTCAGGTCGGGTTTCAAGGAGTGATTTCCTGAACATGCTTTGTGACGTTTCGAGGCGGCGTGGGCGATCGATCAGCATCCTCGAGAGCCGTGGTGCCGCCCCTGACCACCCGATTTCGGTTTCCTGCCCCGAGACCGATTACCTGAAGTGCATGATTTGCGATGTCGGGGGAATCGGTTGTTGAGTCGAAGGGTCGCGATGGATTACAATCGGGGGTTGCTAATCCCTCGCACGCTTCGGCCGCATCGAATCGACCCGTGCGTTTTTCCCCGTCGGATTCCCGCATGACTGGCGTGACGATCAAGATCTTGCACGGCGCTGATCGCGGCAAAGTATTCAACGAGTTGGAACCGCCCGTCACCGTCGGCCGGGAAGAAGGCAACTCGATTCAGCTCAATGACGAGCGGGTCAGCCGTTGTCACTTCAAGATCCAACGAGACAATGACCGCTTGGTGCTGACCGACCTCGACAGCACCAATGGCACGAAGGTCAATGGCAACGAGTGCCAATTGAAGATCCTTCGTCATGGCGACCTGATCGCCGTCGGGCGGAGTTTGATGGTGGTCGGGACGGATGAGCAGATCGCGGCTCGCATCGCGGCGATGCAAGGTGCCGACCCGAACAGCCAAACGTTGGCCCAGGATACCGACGACAGCCAAGCCTTCCTGCTCGGCTTGGAATCGAGCACATCCGCCGGTGCTTCAGGCCCGTATTCGAATTTATTGCAGAACGAGTTGCCCACCTTGCCCGACCGGCTGAGCCC
>Ga0164292_10005156_pt1 | contig 10673 bp, 5 predicted proteins | sample GEODES117metaG_FD_111486 | JGI IMG/M metagenome (GOLD analysis project Ga0164292, IMG submission 111486) | Eutrophic lake water microbial communities from Lake Mendota, Wisconsin, USA - GEODES117 metaG | ecosystem: Environmental > Aquatic > Freshwater > Lake | place: USA: Lake Mendota, Wisconsin... | reverse complement strand
GTGCGCATTGGCTGTGTAATCATCGCATCGCGCTGTACTGAACCAAACGAGCCAAGACGGCTGTTTGTTACGTCAGTGCCAGGAAGTGCTGAGTAAACGTCCTTCACATTGTATGAACCAGATGTGAACGAAGCCTTTACCTGCCATGGTGCAACCATGTTTGCGCCGTTACGGCCGTTTGCGAGTGTCTTGAATTCAGCTGAGTCCAAGAACATTTCGCCGATTGACTTGATTTCACGGCTTGAAAGCTGTGCAACTTCTGCACTTGCTGCAGCGAATGAACCTGCAACACTTTCTGCTGGCTGTGAAGCCCAAGAATCAACGCTGTTCATTGTCTGCATACCGTCAATGAGGCTCTTGATTTCCTTGATGTCTGACATGTTCTTGTCGAACGCTGTCTTCTGCTCAGGGGTGACGACAACTGTGCCGTCTTCTACACGGAATGAATCCGCAATGGCCTTATTATCGGCCATCTTTCCACGAAGTGCACCTTGCAGTTCGTTTAATCTTGCATTGTCTTGCGACATGTTTTGCTCCTATTGGAATTGATTGAGGGTTGGGTTGTTAACTTTTATTGTGGCTTAGGTAAGCACCCAGCCCTAGTTATATAAAGTAACAGAGATTTACACCTTTTAGTGGAACTACTTTATTTGCAAACAAAAGTGTGTAAATGATTAAATTAATCTTCTGTTAGTTCTTCTTGGATTGATTTTTTTCTTTTTAGTTTTCCTAGCTCTTCTCGTAAAACTGTTCTGATTACATTTCTTTCTTGCGCAGCTCTTCCTCTTCGCCCAAGCGAAGTTGTGCCGGCTAAACGGGCGTAATCACTCATGTTTGTGCATGGCATCCAAACTGCCCTGCCAGTTTTGGATATTCTTCTGCTTATCCCAATACACCCCATTTGACGCGAACGAGCACGAGCTGATTCTGGGTCAGTAAAAACATCTGGGTCGTTGTCTCTAACGTATTGAGGTCCAGTCATTGCCGCTTTTGCCATGCTCGCACCAAACATGTTCATTGTTGGGCCGCCAGAAACAGTTGAGCCGCTTGATACGGATGAGCCAACGGCTTGGGGTGGGGCGAACTGATTTGGGCCAGAAGTTATTCCTGGAGCAGAGCCGTTAATCCCCTGTATTGGCCGTTCATTAAGTTTTTCCCAACCATCTCTTTTTTTCTTGCGTTTCTTACGACCTACTTCTTCTCTTTCTAAACGCCCTTCGAACGATGACTTCTCTTTCCATTTAGAAGTTTCGGCTCTATTGGAAATTCGCTCCAAGGAATCCATTGAAGCACAAGGCATCCAATTCCCGTCTTCGTCTTTGTGTGCTCCTCTGCATCCAATCATTTCTGCAACACGAAGAGCTTCCATCTTCTTGACTAATTCTTTTTGCTTAGCCATCTTAGAATCGCTTCAGTCTTTGCTCTATAGCTTTGCTTATTCTTGTGCCATGGCTTAATTCTTGGTTTTCAGATATTGATTTAACTCTTCTCAGCGAGCGGTTGCTCGTGCAGCCAATTTCTGACTTCTCGTCAATAAATCGAGATATCTTTCTTGACATGCCAAATCCTGCTGTTTCTTGAATTTTCATAGATTCAAAGGATTGTTTGTATTCTGAGCGTTGGTCGATAAATTTTCCAGATTTAGTATCGATTGAGACTTTTTTACTTTTTGCCTCTTTTATCAAAGAAATCTTTTTAATTTTATTTTTGAAAGATTTTGCTCTGTAGTCGAACTTTGAGAATTCTGATGAATTTTTATCCACTTTCTCTGATTTAGTCTCAATTTCTGAATTCTTGTTAATTATGGTTCTACCAACAAAAATAGTTTTTGAAGCAAAAGTCTTCTTAATTACCTTTTCGGCAAATTCATTCAATTCTATTTTCTTTGACAATGTTTTATCAATAATTGATTTTGCTGCATTATCGCTAACAGACTTGAATGTAGTTGATTCAGTCCATTCTGGAGCTTTTATATCAGCTTCTGAAGAAACTGTCTTTTGGGCGTGCTCAGCCCAATCCGAACCCATTTCATGGAAACCATAAAAAGACAAAGAATCATCACTTTTCACAACTAGTGCAAATGGAGTATCTCTGACTACATCTTTAATTACGAGTATTTCAGGCATTTGTTCCACCTTTGAGTACTTCAACAATGCTTCTCTTGCTGTTAGAAAGTGTTTCTAGTCGGTTTTTGTATAAAGTTTCTACTATCGACAAGTGTGTCTTTTCTCCGGCCGAGAGACCATCTTTTTCGAATCTTCTACGTAGCTCATTCATCTTAAAAGAGCGTGCCCTCTTGAGTAGGGCTTCAATGTGTTTTCTATACGCAACCTGCTGGTCCTGTTTCAAGTTGTTGTAGTACTCGGAGTACCTGGCACCGTTTGAACCCTGGTAAAAACCAGCGATGGTCATTTTTGTTCTCTTGGATATTTGAATCTTGTCAAGGTCAACCAACCCAGAGGTCACGTTCTGTGCAAGCATCGGCACTGCGCCTTCAGGGGTTGTTAATGGGTAAATTGAAGAACTTGGTCTGTCTCTTTGGTCTGTCAAGAAATCAGAAATCATTATCGTAGCAACATCTTCTGGCTTGAGGTCCGAGAACTTTACGTCAGGGCTAAATTTTGCGCCCTTTAGCGCTGTTTCGACATCTTCTCGGATATATCTTCTCTTATCAGACGGCTTGTCAGCAAAGATTACGTCAGGGGATTGTAGGCCAAGATGTTGCTGAACATCTGACGCAAATCTTTCAGCCAAGTGCTGATACTTGTCTGGAGATGAGTAAAGAAAGTATTTATCTGCGCCAATCGTTAGAAGAGACTGGTTGTTTGCAAGTTTTCTTTCCTGTATAAGCTTGCTGTTCGACAATAGTTTTGGCATGATTTCCGCTGAAACCATAGATATCGAGCCACCAGCAGAGATGTGTTCAATTGCAGCTTCAAGTGAGGTTATTTTCTTCCCAGTTTGAGCATTTGATGACGACTGTCTCGCAACGGCTGCACTTTCTCCTGCAGGAGCTTTTGGCCTTCTTTTTCCGGAGAAAGCCTCTGTGGCCCAACGAAATTTACCTTTTACTATCTCGTTTGGATTCTTTAGTCCTATAAAGTTTTCCGAGTATCTAATTCCATCACCCGTTTCGTCTGCAACCATCTTCAGCTTCGATGCAGGGTCGGATGTTGACTGCGACTCAATTGCCGTATTGACAGTGCGACCAAGTTTTCTTCTCTCACCAACTGAAAGCTTTCTTGCCTTCTCTAGCGTGATTGTGGAGCCACCAGGCAAAACATAGACAAGAGACTTAACGCCAGTATTCGAAAGAAGTCCAAGCTCGTCGTTGCCTATGTCATCTGGAGAAAGAGCTGAAAGGATGTATGTTGCGCCTTCCATGTCTCTGTTATCCGGGATTGCTCTCAAAACCTTTGCAGGGACTACTGGCTCTAAAACAAAACCGTCTCTTCTAACCATTCTTGTAGCCTTGCCGTTATATCCACCAATTTCTGAAACCATTCCTTTTACTTGTTCAGCAGCAGAACGTGGATTATCAAGAGATACTTTTGGAATCTGTGGCTTGCGTGATTCAATCAGATTTCCAGGCAGGTCGCCACCGGTAAGAGGTTTTCCTGTTACGGGCTCTGGTTTTGCTGGTCCGCGTCCTGCGCGTCGAAGAGCAGCAACGAGCATCCTTAGTGGTGACGGAATATCAAAAAGTTTTGCTCCGCAAGTTGATAGACGAGAGTCAGTAAATCTTCCACCGTACTGGTAGCCCTCTGGACATCTGTAGCCACGATTTTGTCCTGGCTTTGAACCACCGACACCACCAGGCTTTCCAGGGGTAAGTGTTCTGTATATAGCAGAACGAACTGGAGAACGAATTGGGTCTGAGTCTCCGGGTATAGCAAGGCTTCTCAATGTTGAACCAATGCGTGATGCTTTTGTCTGTATCTCTACAGAGTCAAATGCACTTTTTCTGAGTATTCTGTCCGTGCCATTACGCTTGGATAAAGCCTTGAATGACACTACATTTTCAGAAAGCTTCATTCTTGAGCGCGCAATATTATGCAGATTCTTTGCATCAATATCTGCAATTACGATACGCGCGACAACTACGGCACGCTCAGGGCAGCATGGCAATGAGCCATCAATTTCACTCATAATCCCCACCGCAGCATTCTGCAGACTTGCGACCAGAAGGGATTTCAAACTTTACGGTTTCGCCTTTTTCGTCTTCGCCCTCCATTTCCCAGTTATTGTCATCCCTGAGCAATTCTGCAAACTTTGGTTCCATCTCAATGAAGTCACGCAAAACGCTAAAAGCGTGAAGAATGTCTGATTCGGTTACTACGTCATTTGGCTTTTTGTCATTAGCGCCTTTGAATTCATGGAAGAAAACATCATCTTCGTAGTACGAGTCATTTAATGACTTCTTTGCAGTTCTCTTTGCGGCGCTGCGGAGATGGCTGGCAAACTCAGTGTTCGTCCAATTTCTCTTCTTGAGCTTTCCGCGGCAATTCTTCATGCCCGGATGATGGCATCCCTCGTTTGGCCAAAGACCAGTTGTTTCATGATGTAACCATGCGCAAATATTGTTCAATGGGTATAGCTCTGGGTGGTTTGCAAGAATCACTCGGCAACGACGGAATCCGCCTGGTTTGCGCATGATTGGTCGCCAGTAGCGTAAAAGTCTTTCTAGGTTTCCACGACGAGGGCCGTATCCACGGAGCAGGTCGCCAGTAACCAGCTCTTGAGGGATTATTCCGCCAAGAGGGTCGAGTTTCACTTCGTTATTTTCGAATTCAGAACTCATTGCCATCCTCGTGTTTATTTGCGGAATTGTCTACCTTATAATCTACCATTTTAATGAGACTCTTATTATTCATAAAGTCAATTGCTCGTGCATTCTTCTTTTCGAGCTTCACTTTTGTTTCACCAACTGTTGACAGTGTTGTTATGCCCTCAAGAACTTCTTTTTCTATTTCGACATCTTTCTTGATGAACGTCTCATACCACTTGCCCTTTGTTGGATTCTTGGGAGCATCCCATAGAGAACGATGAAACTTGGTGTTTCTAATCTTGTTTAATCCTTGCGCTTTTGAAGCCCATGAAAAGAAGTGAATCTTTACAGAAGAGCCATCTGGCCTAACGATTGCTCCGTCCTTTTCTCCAGCCTTTGCGTCCACGTCGTAGTAAACCTTATTGCCGTCGTATGTTCCAACAAGTACAGCTTTCATGATTAGTCGACCATCAAATCTAATTGTCCGCTTTTTCTGATGCTGTCAAGTGTTTTCTTTAGTTCTGCTTCAACTTCTGCATCGATGTTTCTTTTAATTATCTCATCAACCCTGGTTGTTGGACTGGCTGTTTTGTCGTAAGAGCGAGGGTTCTCGATGTTTATTCCCTGTGGGTGAGCGAACTTAACATAACCAACTCCCATGCCTTCATACTTCTCTTTAATCTTCTTGGCGGCGCGGTACTCCTTGAGCTTGACCATGCTTGCCGTATTCAGTGGTTTGCCCCCAGATATTGAATAGAAGTAGGCAACCTCTTCTGGCGTGAATCCAAGTTTCTCAAGTTTTGATGCAAGCGACCTGTCGTTCACCACATCTGAGATATCTTCTGATTCAGCAATCTTGGCCACCTTTGAATACGGGTAGTGAATTCCCTCAACTTCATTCTTCTTGAATCCACCAAGAATCTGAGCCTCAAATGGCTCATGGGAACGAGCCGATGAGTCAACTGACCCAACTGGTGCCATCTTTCCATTTTCATCCATTGACGCATTGACGGAAGAAAAGTTCTTATCCATCTTTGCTCCGAGTAGATGAAGCATTGCTTCAGTGTTCTGTTTCTTTGAAGAAATTCCGTCAGCATTCATGATTGCGTCGGCAATGTCGTCAGGGTCGTTGGAGTTCATCGCTACTGGTCTGTGCGCCGACTGTAGAGCCTCTCCACGCCCATAGGCGGTGCGATTAGACACTTCAGGCTTAAGGATTACCTCTATTTCTCCGAGTGCAGTAAGACCGTCGCCAACCACGTCATTATCGCCAATCTCAAAGATTGCATCACTTCCGATGTTCCCCTTGCCAGATGCGGCTATCTGCCTCTTCTTCTCTTCGTTGTGTGAACGATGCACAACATATCCGCTTACTGGTTTTGCAGAGTTTGGGGTTGATTTGCTAATACCAATTCTGCTGTTGTACTCATCTCTAAATGCATCAGATGAGCGGCCAGCTCTTTTCCCAGAACTGAAAGCAGAATCCCCAAATGGGTCGTATTCTGTTTTTGCTGGTGTGTAATCGTTCTCATTGTAACCATCAAATGGGTCATCATATTCACTTGATGCTGGTAGTGACTCGGAGCCAAAACGACTACGCAGCTCAGCGAGGTCTGGTCCATCACTAATACCATCTTCGCCAATACCATCTTCGGTGTTTTTTTTCTTTTTTAGTTTTTTGAATTTCTTTCCAACTTTGTCTCTGGCTGAACCGACTATCTCGCCAGCATTTTCCAAAAGTTCAGCCCCCTCACCGCGTATGATGTCACCAAATTCATCAAGCCTCTGCTTGTTCTCATCTGTAACGACTCGCTCATCAATAAAATCTGAAGCAATAGTCCAAGCGTCTGCAAGCTTGTCCACCACTGGGTCCGGAAGGCCATTTGGTGCGACTCTGTCCACGGCGGACATTGCAACATCCATTTGGTTTTGAGTTATCTTCCCTCTTTGAACTGCTTCTTCTAGACCACGCTCGGCAACTTCTCTTCCAGCTCTTCTGGCAACGTCAACTGCAAGCGCGGTTGCAAAACCAACAGGACCACCAGCCGCAAGAGCGCCAGCCATATTCACGCCGTACTTAACGCGTTCACGAGTGTCTTCGTCTGCTCCAGAACGCTTCAGAACTGCGTCCAACACTCTTCCTGTTGCGCGACTGCCAGCAATTCCGGCAACTCTCTGTGTTTTACTTGGCTTGTTCGTGGTTCGACGGCCAGACGAAAATCTATCGCCTACCATGACCCCTGTTGTCCCAGTAAATTTGTCTGATATGCCAACGCTCTTTTGAGCATTTTTGCTCATTCGCGCTAGTTCTTGTGGCCACAGTTCAAGTGTTGACGGTCTGCCTAACTGCTCTTCTGTTCCGGAAGCATTCATTTCAATATATGCATGTGGCATATTTGAATGCATTTGATAATTAAATCCCTCGCCTTTTGCAATTCTTCTCACGGCCGATTCCGCTCCAGTAGATGAGCTGTATTCTCCGGGTTTAAAGAAATGTTTTGCACCAAGTTCTTTTAGTGCTGTTCTGACCATTTCATTTGAATCACCGTCTTCTGTTGTTTTTACAACCTGAAAACTACCCTTTGGCATCTTTATTCCGCCACCTGGTTTAGGTGTTAAGACGGTGTCAACTGGGAAAAGAGAATCTACGCTGTCTGGATTATTTTCCAATACATCTCTAAGTCGAACAACTATCACATTCGAACCTGGTTTTTGTTGGCGAGCAATATGACCACCAGCCATATGGTTGAGCGCAAAGTGTATAGTGTGTCTTTGGACGGTTACCTTTTCTCCTGAATCAGAGGTCAATTCATAGGCGCTAAGTGGTTTAAGTATTATGTTCCCGTCAGCGTCCAGTGGTGGGTCGTACTGAGTTTCGTGAACCAAGTACAAATCATCCACACCAATCTTGTCCAGACCCTCTTTCCGTTCTTGCAAAAGGTCGTCCTCAGAGAAAGATATTCCTTCAATAGATTTTTCTCTTTCTTCAGCAATAAGCTTCAAACCAATTTCAGAAAGCCTGTCGAACTCTTTTGCTGCGTCATCATCACCACGAACAGACGCATAAAGCAATGCGTCAACATTTGTTGACCTTCCAGGACTTCCTCCTTCACTGAGGTGCGCGGCGCGGGCAGCTACCCACTTCTCAGCAAGTTCCTGTCCTTTATCACTTGTTCTATCCAGACCGGTTATGGCGTAAGGATTTATCGGCACATTTTTTATCTCAGTGTCTGACTCCATTTCAAAATCATTAGTCGGACCACCGAATACGACAGACTCCCCTCCAATGTCGTATACATCAAATGCCTTCCTTTCTTCTCCGAATCGTCCTTCCTTTTTTGCAAATCCTTGAGTTGGAGATTTTTTAAGGTCTCCAGGTTTTAGCGTTCTCTCTATTGCCCCAGATGAAAGTTTTTCTGGTTTTTCAGAAATTTCTTTTCCTCTTTTTACTCCAAGCTCATCCTCGTCTTGAAAAGTTTCGGCTCGTTCAATTTTTCTGTATATATTTGCTCCAGACGACAGTTTTGGAGCTGTGCGCCTTGTTCTTGGGTTTAATCTTCTCTCAAGTCTGCGACCAATTGGGCCACTTTCAAGAACGATATCGTCTGTCTCAGTTGGCAAGAATTCGCCATCGTCAGCAAATTTTGTAAGTTGATTCTCTGTCATTCTTACGCGTGGACGCTTGTCTATCCCTGCGTGAAATTCGACCGCTGCATCTTCGATATCTTTAAGAATTGCTTCTACTGATTTTCTGGCAACAACATCAGCTACTGCCGGGTCTAATGATTCCCTCGACATGTCGTTCATTACTTCTTTTGGACTCTCGCCAGCCATGACGCGCTTGATATCTTCAAACGTCATATTTGCCCTAGTGGCTCTTACGACTTTTCTTTCTTCGCGCGTCTGTGGGATGCCAAGAACCTCACTTCCCGTAGTTGGGTCTAATGCTGCACCTGCTGAAGTCTTGTATGGTGCGCGCTTTTTAGTTCCAGGTACATGGTCAGGGTCGAATTCAGGTGGCTGTGGAAGATTTGCAATTATTTCTCCACGCTTTGCAAGTTCGTCGTCAATAGACTTGAGGGTTGCCCTATCTGTTCCCTGCCAACCTTTTCTATCATTTGCATAGTCTGGGTTAAGGAGCCGTCTGTAAACATCTGCTCTTCGATTAACCAGCTCATCAACGTCCATGCGGAATACTGTTGTCAGCCGCGGTCTTCCGGTTATTGGGTCGACCGGGTCTGGTTTGATGTCGGCTTCTGCTGGTTGGACGAGTGGGACCCTCGCGATAGACGTCTCGTATGGGGACCTTTCTAAAGTTCCAGGAATGTAGGGATAGTCTCGCGGTGGTGTCTTTGGAAGATTTGCGACTATCTCACCACGATAGGCTAATGTTTTATCCACTTCGGCAATTAGGCCATCATAGTCATATGGGTTGTCATCTCTATTTCTAAAGTCCGGGTCAAGCATTGCTTTGTACAGCCGAGCTCTATAATTAAGCAGTTCTTCTACGTTCAAAAGATATATTGAACTTAAATCAAACTCTTTGCCAGTTCTAGCTTTATACATGTCTCTGGCATCTTTAATATCAGCTTCTGCTGGTTGAACCAGTGGGGTCTTACCAATTTCGGCTATGTAGTCTTCGGACGGTGGCTCACCGAAAGAACCACCAGCGCTTATTACTTGACGTTTAACTTCTACGTTCTTATCTTCAATTTCAACTTCACGTTTTGGTCGTGATGGTGTAGAAGAAAGACCATTCTCTCTTCTTTGCGCAACGTACTTATTAGCAACTCTGTCAATTTTCTTTTTTGTCCCCTTTGCGTGCTGTCCAGCACCAGGACCCTCTTCGCCAATCGAGGAAGAGACTCTGTCCAAGACGTCGACGACATTGTCCTGTTCTTGGACACGCAGAACGATTGTCCCATCAGGCCTTACGTCGACAACTTTCATTTTTCCTGGAGGAAGAACAAGGGCTCCTTCTTCTCCAAGTTCAGTCTCGTTTGTCCTGAACAGTCCTTTATCACCTTTTGAAACCTGGACTATTACGCGAGTCTTTTCCTTGCCAGCACGAGTAATTACATCTCCATCAGCATCACGTGCCTCACCTGGTTTGTGTGGTGATTCATCTGTAATGATTCGTCCGCTTACAAAACTCTGATTATCAAAGTATTCGCTTACATCCTTGAATCCGCTATCTGTTACACCAAAATAAATCTCTGCTTCAATTTCTAGGTCATCAGGGATTGAAGACTCGTCCATTGCCTCCATTGCTGGAATAAGAACTTTCTCGATTTGGTCTTCGAGTGATGCTGTTTCGCTTTCTGGAGATAGGTCGCCAGCGCTTCTTTGTGCTCTTCTGTAACGTCGATTTATATTCTTTACCGCAGAAACATTCCCGTCAGGGTCAACAAGGTTTCCGATGTCAGTGAGTTCTGGGTCGCCTAGTCGCTCTACTGCAATAGCCTGTTCTTCAGTCATTGCTAAAGATTCGTCTCTTTGAATCTTCTTCGCGTAACTAGCGCCAGCTTTATCTGTCTTGACTTTCTTGGTTTTCTTTAGCGCCTGTTGCCTTGGTGGGTTTACGATTTCATCTATTCTTGTATCAAGTTCACGTCTTTGCTTTGCCCAAACTTTTGCGTCATCAGAGCCTTCAAGTTTTGACTTAAATATTGCTCTCAACATCTTCTTGTCTTCAAGCAGGACTGATTTATCGTCGGCGGAGAGTCCTGGCTCCTTCAGGGATATTTCGATATCAGCAAGCTTCTGTACAAACTCATCTTCCGTCATATCTTCGGCTTGCTGTTGCAGATTCTTTATCTCTTGCTGGCGAGAACGCGCAGCCATTTCTTTTGGTCTAAGGTTCCCTTCTGAGAACATCTTTTCGCGAACTGATTCGCGCATCTTT
>Ga0164292_10005153_pt1 | contig 10675 bp, 11 predicted proteins | sample GEODES117metaG_FD_111486 | JGI IMG/M metagenome (GOLD analysis project Ga0164292, IMG submission 111486) | Eutrophic lake water microbial communities from Lake Mendota, Wisconsin, USA - GEODES117 metaG | ecosystem: Environmental > Aquatic > Freshwater > Lake | place: USA: Lake Mendota... | reverse complement strand
GCTGTCAACCGAACCAGATAACTCCTCTCAATACCACTGAACACCGAGAAAGATCCCCCAATCAACAATTTGCCGTCCGAAAGCACTGATATTGCGGAAATTGTCTCATCCGCTCCAGTTCCTATGGCGGACGTCAAATCCAATTCACCGCTGCTCTCCAGCCGCGCAATTCTCCCAACACTCGATCCGCGAATCTCTGTGAATTCACCCCCAACAACAACCTCGCCATCACCCAGTACCACCAGCGCCCTCACAGGTGCGTTCACCCCACTTCCAGGATCGAAACTCGCATCCAAGCTTCCGTCATCATTCACCCTCGCAATCCCCGCCCTCGGGATCCCATTATACTCGCTAAAACTTCCGCCAATCATCACCTTCCCGTCGTCCCTCCTAACCATCGCAAAGAGTGATCCCCCAACCACGCCCGTTCCAGGATCAAAACTCGTGTCCAGCGTCCCATCACTGTTCAACTGCGCCAAACCCGCCCGCGCGATGCCATTGTAGCTCGTAAAGTCACCCCCAATCAAAACTTTGTCTCCGGGTAGTGCGATCACCTTTCTCACCAACCCATTCGGTCCCGTCCCCGGATTAAAGGCGATGTCACGTGAACCATTTGCATTCAATCGAGCAATCCGAACGATCCCTGTGCCATTGTAGTTCAGAAAATTCCCCCCAATCAACGCTTTGCCTCCAGGCAAGGCCACCACCGAATGAACAGCTGCATCCGCGCCTGATCCTGGAACAAATCCAGCGTCAACTGTGCCATTGGCACCAATCAATGCAATCCGCGCCCGGGATGTCCCTTTGTAACTCAGAAAGTCACCAGCAATAAATACCTTACCGCTCTCACCCACCGACACATCTCTCACCTCTCCGTTCGCTCCACTGCCCACACTGAACACAGGATCGATCGTCCCATCAGACTTCACCCCGACCACCCGGCCTGAAGAACTGCCATTAAATGTTGTGAACGATCCTCCGGCAAGAAACCCGCCTCCCGGTTGACCTTGCAACACTCCTACCGCGTCGTTCGGCCCATCACCAGGCCGGAACGAACGGTGAAACGCCACTCCATCATAGTCTCCCCCATTCACATAGGCCATGAAATTGGCCACGGCCTGCGGCGTCACCTGCTGAAAAAGAGACATCTTGATGTTCCCCAAGGTCGTCGTGAACTGAGCCGCTCGCGGTGTGTCAGGATCGGAAAAAGCGGACGCCAAATCGACGGTCATAGGTGAGGACAACCCAATCGTCCGATCCGGTAACTCAACCCCTGTCACAGGCGCCGTTGGCGGTTGCTGCACCCGAAAGACGAGATTCGCAACTGCCGAATGTCCTCCACTGTAGCTCACAGTCGCTAAACTATTGAACACTCCTACAGCTGTGGGAGTCCCATTGACGTCACCCAACGTTGAGTTGACCGCAGCAAATCCATCAGGCAGGCCAGTCACTGCTCGTGAACTCACCGTTGCACTGTCTGTCACAGCAAGGGTATGACTGAATGGGACTCCTCGAATCACCTCATTCGCGGCGTTTCCCTCGGCATTCAAGGGTGTCAACAATACCCGCCCAAAAAGATTCGCATCCAAATTGAACACATAACCTGCCGGGTCAAATCCGTGCTTGGGTGTCACCGTCACCGGCTGACTCAGAAAAGAAGCCCCACCCGACCCAACTGCTCGCACCGCCACTTCAATCGCCTCATCAGGAGTCAATCCCGTGATCAAAGTCTCTTTTGCACTCACTGGTACCGTCGCCAGCGTTGCAAACGCATCCTCCGTCCCTGCATCCCGACCTACGATCTCATATTGGCTAGTATACTCTGAACTCTCCAACCACTTCACCGCGATTGAACCCGAAAGTCCAGTCACCACCACCTCGACATTCGTTGGCGCGGGGAATTGGGTCGACACAGTCGCCGTATTGGAAAAAGTCGAATAATACAAGGTGTTCGAGCTATCCTGAAACACACCCCTCACCCGCCACTCAATCTCTGTTCCAGGACCCACCGTCACCTCATACTCAGTATCATCCCCCCCGGCATAAACCGTCCCAGATCCACCGCTCAACGCCACAAAAGGATCCGTAGAGCCAACAAACTTGTACTGCATCTCATACCCCATGGTATTCGTCGAGTTATCCTTCCACTTGAGCCTTACCTTGTCATCATCCACCGCCGCCACCGACAACTCCGTCGGTGGACTCAAGGGATCAGTGGTGAGTGTCACAATTGGGCTTGAGTAAGCCGTGAAACTCGGACCAAACCGCTCCCCGCGAACCCGAAAATCATAACTCGTCCCGGGAATCAACTGCAATGCTCGTCTGACCGAGTTCTCTCCGAACAAGCCCAATTGGAACTCGTTTGATGTCGTACTAAATTCCGCATCGGCCGTGCGCTTGAACCCTAAACGGTAGTAGATTTCTGTGGTCGCATTATCCGTGAAATTAATCTGATAGCTGCCATCCGTTCCCGGGACTTTCGTGATGGAAAGTCCGGTAGGCGTTCCAAACGTATCCGTACCCAACGTTAGCACTCGAGGACTTGTCCCTGTGCTCGTTTCAATGGCAGTACCATTGTTCTTGAAGGCCGTCACCGTGAACTGCATCGATAAGTTGGGTAACCCTGCTGTCCCAAAAAAGTCCGTTTGTCCCACGACGGTTGATGTCGCATTCGCCTCCTCCCTCGCCAAATCGAGAACCGGGGAAACCGGGCGTGTTCCAGAGAAATAACGTCCCTTGATGATGTATCCCGCTTCATCGAGCGCATTATCATCCCAAGTCACCAGCCAATAAGCCACATCATCGGCAATGACACGGGTCGTCTTGACGGTCACATTGGTCGGAGCCGCCGGCGCAAGAGCCATGACCGCCACTGGACTGAAAAGGCAGGCCAAAGCAGCAACGGCTCCCATGAGTCGACGAAAAACGAAGCAACGAGTGAAGGCAGAAAAAGAGAACATTGGGCGGAAGTAAGGCAGTGTTTTCGGGAAAGACAGCATGTTTACCTGTTTTGTAGTTACAAAGTCAATTCTAAAGCAGGGTCGAAATGAGAGCGCCTTGAGTCAATAGCGCCATGGTTTCTTTCCTTTTCGACATAACTGGGCCAATTCTGCTCATTTTTGTCCTCAATCTTCCCTTTTTAGGACAGCCTTCGCCCATTGCCCCCATCTCCGAACCTCGCTACTTTACCCCATCAGTTCGGTTCAATTGATAGCGCCAGTCACATTCAAATTTCGGTTCCCCGCTCACATGGCATCCTCTTCCCCAAAACCCATCCCTTGGCACCTCCGCTTCCGAACGCGGCTCATCATCGCCATCTTCCCCATCCTAGCTGCCGTCACCGCCGCTTCCCTCTGGATCGCAGAAAGTCGCTTCAGCGCCGTCTACCAGCAAGTCTTCGAAGCCCAATTCCAATCCTACATCGACTCGTTCGAAAAATCCCGAGCCGAACGCTTCGAAGCCATCGGCACCAAGCTCGACGAAACTTCCCGCCACCCCTCCGTTATCGCCCACCTCAAAGACGGCAAAGCCCAGCCTGCCCGCCCCCTTCTCGAACCCCTACTCCTGGAACTCGGTCGCCAACGACTCTCCTCCGAATCCGCCAACCAAGCCCAAAACCGCAAAAACACACCCCCATTTGCCCAACTCATCCGCAACCGCTCCCTCCCTAAATCCAAACCCTTACCCAACCGCCCACAAATAGACACAAACACCGCCCTCCGACCAACAAAAGACGACTCCCCTCCACCCACCAACCCTAATCCCCCCCTCTTCTTCGCCCTCCTCGACGCCTCCGGCCGCCCCCTGCCCGAAACCGCCTACCCAAACCGCTCCGTCACACCCGACCGCACCCGCCAAACCAAATCCTTCCTGAACCTCGGCTCCAGATCCCTCTCTGACCTCCTCCCCCATCAAGAAGTTGGTTACAAACTCGTCGAAGTCCCCGGCGAATCCCGTCAGCAAGTCCGCGAAATCTTCGTCACTCCCGTCCGAGCCTCCGACGACGCCTTCCTCGGCGCTCTCGTTTTCGGACTCCCCCTCCCCACCCTCGACGAACGCACTCTCTTCCAAAAAACTGGCCGCCTCGAACACGGCCAAATCCTCAGCGGCATCTGGATCGACAATCAAATCATCTCCTCCACCATTCCCGACGAAAAAAAACCAGACCTCTCCCGCCTCATAAGTGAGACGCTTGAGCAAGGCAGTCAACCCAGCGGCGACCTCACCGTCACCGTCGACAACCGCCGTTACCACGTCATCTACCGCGTCCTCAATCCCGACTCCCCATTCGAACGCGCCGTTCAAATCAATCTCTACTCTCTTGCCTCCGTGGATGCAGAAATTGCGGATCTTCGACTCACCGCAATCGAGATCGGTGGCTTGGCCATGCTCATCTCTCTCGGCCTGATCGTCATCGTCTCCCGCACCCTTTCTGGCCCGGTCAGCGCCCTCACCTCCGCCACCCATCAAATCGCCTCAGGAAACTACGCCTTCCGCGTCCCGGTCCAATCCCGCGACGAATTAGGCCTCTTGTCCAGCGCCTTCAATGAAATGGCAACCGACCTCGCCCTCAAAGAACGCTATCGCTCCGTCCTCAGCGCCGTGGCTGACCCTGCCGTCGCTCAACGATTGATCCACGACAGCCACAATCTCGGCGGCGTCCAAAAGCAAGTCTCTGTGCTCTTCTGTGATATTCGTGGTTTCACCTCTCTTAGCGAACAATTGCCCCCTCATGATGTCATCGAGCTTCTCAACCACCACATGACCGCCCTCACTGAAGTCGCTTATCAATACAATGGCACAGTCGACAAATTTGTTGGTGACATGATCATGGTCCTTTTTGGTGCCCCCGAATCGTCAGCAGATGATGCCCAACGCGCCGTCCGCTGTGCCCTCGCCATGCGACAAACCCGCAATCAACTGAACAGCCAATCCAAGTTCCCACTCGAAATAGGCATCGGCATCGCCACAGGTACCGTCGTGGCAGGCTGCATGGGTTCCGAAAAACGCCTCAATTACACCGTGCTGGGTCACCGGGTCAACTTGGCCGCCCGCCTATGTGGCATCGCTGCCGCCGGACAAATCCTTATCGACGATGCCACTCAGTCACACCTCCCCGAAGACGCTGTGATCACTCCCCTACCAGCCGCCCGACTCAAAGGCATCGCCGACGAAGTTCTCACCTACTCCGTCACCGAAATGCCAAACACCTAGACCGGTTCTCGAAAAGATTGTCATTTTGATCCGGCCAGCGCAGCGGCTTCAGTGGCAAGGAAGTCGCGCAGCCCTCTATTAAATCAATAGCGGGCAAGCGGCTAACGCAGCCAATGAGGCCGCTCCGCCGCTGGGCAATGTGACAAGCATTTCGAGAGTCGGTCTAAGGCTTCAGCAACTTCTGCAGATTGTCATCCGGCACCACACCCTTGCTGATCGCACTCTGATACTCGGTGCGCGCCTTGTCGATCTGCGGCGGGTCCCACCCAATGTACAGCACTGCCAAATTGAAATGCGCCTCGCCAAAATCAGGATTGATCGCCAGCGCTGTCCGAAACTCTTTCTCCGCCCTCGGCGCCTGCTTCAACCGGCTTGCAATGATCCCCAAATAGTGATGTGCCAGCGCCTGCTTACTGTCCCTTGCCAGTGACTCTTCAAACGCCTTCATCGCGTCATTGAGTCGATTCGCACGGAAATACGTCAGCCCCAATGCATGGCAAGCCACGGCATTGTCAGGGTCGTATTCGAGGCACTTTTTCAAAGCCGCTTCCGCCTCCTCAAACTGCCCTCCTCTTTGATACGCATCGCCCAACCCCAGCAAGGCATCCACGTCCTTCGGACTCGCCCGAACAGCCTCTTTGTAAGCCTCCACCGCCTTGGTGTAATCCTTCGCCTTCACAGCTTGCTCGCCCTCAGCCAATAGCTTCGCTAACACGCCATCGCCAGTAACAGTCGCTGTCTTTTCCTCAACCCCAGGAGCCGATCCAGCATCGCCACTGGCCATCAACTTAGCTTTCACCGCGCCCGATCCGGACTTCAACAATTCCTGCGCTTGCGGATCCGTAAACAAAGCCTCCTCCGCCGCCGTCAGCGTCATCCGCCCCGCATCCAACTCCTGCACTCGCGCCAGCAACTCAGCAGACGCCCCCTCCATCTTCTTCATCTCCTCAATCACCAGCGCCTTCGCCTGCTGCTGCCTCGCCTGATTCCGCAACTGCCGCAAAATCACCTCACGCAACATCGCACTCTCTTCCGACCCCGCACCCGCGTCCGTCTTCGCCATCCCCTGCTGCAATTCCTTCAACTGCGTCGTCAATTCCGACACCTGCGTTTGATAAGTCGTATTCTCCTTCTGCAAACTGACCAACTGGCTCTGGATCACTCCCAATTCCTTCTTCAAACTCGCAATCTCAGCATCCTTTTGGGTCACCCCCTCTTGCAACGCGGTCACCTGCAACTTCGCCGCTTCCAATTCCCCTTTAAGCCGCTCATTCTCCGCTGTCAGCTTTTTGAGAGCTTCCTCGTCAGGTCGGCTCTTCTTCATCTCCGCCACCTCAGCCATCAGTTTCTTCTCCGACGCCTGAGCCAAATCCCGGTCCTTCATGGCGGCTTCTTTCTCCAGTTTCAATTGATCCCGCTCCTTCATCACCGCATTCAGTTCAGCCGACGCCGCCGAAACCTTCTGCGCCGCCTCCGCAGCCGTCGCCTCAGCTGTCGCAAGTCGCTGATTGTTCGTCTTCTCCAAGGCCAATAGCGCCACCTTCTCTTTCAACAACGTGTCCAGTTGACCCTGCGTCGCACTCCCGGCGTCCACTTCCCGTTGCATTTGCTTCACACGTCCTTCCATCTCCGCAGTGCTCGCCGCCAAAGCTTCCTTTTCCGTCCTCGCCACCTGAATCTCCTTCGACGCCCACCGATACCAGTCGTCCCACTTCCTCAGCGCCCCCTCCATCTCCAAATTCTTGCGCTGCAACCCCTCCATCTTCAACTTCACCTGCTTCTCATACTGCTGCAAAAACTCTCCCAAACTCGGCACCTCGCCCGCCCCCTCCCCGATCACCCCTGCCCCACCAGCACCCCAGGTCCCCACCTCCGGCGGACCCTTCGTTTCCACACTCGGCGTCACAGCCAAACCACCCGCTGGCTCACCATTCAACGCTGGCGCAGGGCTTGGCCCTGGCATCGCCCCCTCGGATACAGGAGCCACCGTGCTCGGTGCCCGCTGCAGCATCCCCTGCACCCGGGCCATCGAATCCGCCACCTTCCGCCGCCGCATCCCAATCATGTTCGTCTCCCAACCCGGATCCGTCTTCGCTAACGAATCAAACACTCCGGATGCTTCTCGATACTTCCTCAGCGCCTCCTCCAGATTCCCCTCCTTCTCGGTTCTCTCCCCATCATTGTACATCATGTAGGCATCCAAATACCGCTCCGCTTTCTCATCGACCTCCGCAACCTGCGCCTGCAAACCATTCGGCACCAACGTCCCCAGCATCGAAAACCAAAAAACCAAACACCCCAGCTGCCGCCAAAGCGATAAGCCGAGTCTGGGAAAAAGAGGCAGGACAGAAAGATTCTTCATTTCAAAGGGGGCCGTCAAAATACCGCTTCCCATCCCGCTTGTAAATCCTCTTGGCCTACTTTCATGTCAAGCTCCCCACTTCAGCTCCCCATTGCGCCCCGCCAGTCCTCCGCTAATCTCCCCTTCCTTCACCTTCCCCATCAGCTCATGCCCGATTCCAAACTCCTCGGCCAACTCCTCCTCACCGGCGTCCCCGGCCCCGAACTCGACCCCGAAACCGCCGCCCGCTTCAAAAAACTCCAACCCGGCGGCTTCATCATCTTCGGTCGCAACATCGTCTCACCCGAGCAGCTCCGCAAACTCATCGACGACCTCCGCGACCTGTCCGACATCGAACCCTTCATCACCATCGACCAGGAAGGCGGTCGCGTCTCCCGCCTCCGACTCATCGGCCAGGAACCTCCCAATGCCCAGTCCCTTCGCGACAAAGGCGACCCCAACCTCATCAAACAACACGGCAAACTCACCGGCCAAATCCTCCGCCTCTTCGGCTTCAACCTCGACCTCTGCCCTGTCCTCGACATCTCCTACGACGACACCGCAGACAACTCCCTCAAAGGCCGATGCTGGGGCAAAGACACCCAGCAAGTCATCGACAACGCCGGCATGTTCAACCGTTCCATGCGCGCCCAGGGCATCCTCTCCTGCGCCAAACACTTCCCCGGCTACGGCCCCGCCGAGTGCGATCCCCATGAATTCCTCCCCGTCATCTCCAAAACCCGTTCCGAAATGGAAATGAGCGAACTCATGCCCTACACCGCCCTCCTCCCGGAGATCGATAGCGTCATGACCTGCCACTCCAACTACACCGCCTACGACCCCGACCGCCCCCGCTGGCCCGCCAGCCTCTCTCACAACATCTGCACCAAACTCCTCCGCGACCAACTCGGCTTCGAAGGCCTCGCCATGACCGACGACCTCGACATGGGCGCCATCCTCAACGAAGTCACCTTCGAACAGGCCATCCAGGAAGCCGTCCGCGCCGGCAACGACCTCGTCATGATCTGCCACCGCCTCGAAATGGTCGAACTCGCCCGCCAACACCTCGAAGGCGTCGAAGGCCCCACCCTCCACGATGCCCTCACCCGCATCCAAAAAACCAAAAAACGCCTCGTCAAACCCGACAAATTCGACCTCGCCCGCTTCGACGCCATCAACAAAGACATCTGGGACCTCCGCGTCGCCACCCTCGGCGAAGAAGCCGCCCAAAACCTCAGCGTCGAAGACGGCAAACGCTCACCCGTCGAACTCTACTGAGCAAACCAAAGCACTTCACAAATTGAAGTGGCGCACCCGTCAGGATTCGAACCTGAAACCTTCTGATCCGTAGTCAGATGCTCTAATCCGTTGAGCTACGGGTGCGTTTCACCTTTGAGCGCTAACGCCCGAAGGGATAGCTATCCTACCCTGATACACCCATTTGTCAAATCAGGCTCACCATCTTTTTTGCTGACCCCCTCTCCGTCCTTTCCCCATCCTCTCCGCACTGGCATTCCGCCTCGCTCCAGCCTATTCTGGGTCATCGGCTATCCCGGTTCCGCATGTCTCCCCTTCGCCTGCTCCTTTGCGCCTTTCCGTTTTGTCTCGGGTGGGTGGCTTGGTGGGCCGCTCACGAAGCCACCGCCGCCCGCACCCGCCGCGGCGGTGACTTGATCGCCATGCTCCCCGGCCCTCTCCCCGAACTCAACCCCTTCCTCCCCGCCTCACCCACCGAAAAAGAACTCGTCGACCTCATCTACGAACCCCTTCTGAAGATCGACGCCTCCGGCCAACTCGCCCCCGCCCTCGCCTCCCGCTGGGAATGGAGCCAGCAAATCACTCTCTGGTTCCCCAGCAACGAAATCGCCACCAAAGCCGCCGATCACCTCCGCTCCCTCAATGCCGATCGCTGGATTGCCCTAACCCTCGATAAAGTCATCCCAGAGGCCAACCAACTCACCCTTCGCTTCAGTTCCCCAACCGGCTCCGGCCCAGACGAGACACTCAACGAACTCGCCACCTTCGAACCCCTGACCGTCACCTTCCTTCGCGTTCACTTGAAGGAACAAGCTCGCTCCTACCATGACCACTTCATGGGCAATGCCGTCGAACATCAACAAATTCGTCGCGCTTGGTTCGATCGCTCAGACCAAATCACCGAACTCGTCGTCTGTGGCACTCCAGGAAATGTGATCGAGGAGCTTCGCCAATACTACCTCAGCAAACCCGACCTCCTCCCTGACATCCAAGTCCTCGATAAAGTTACCGCCCTCCGCGAACCGGTTCTCCACTTCCGCATCGCCCCCAACCGTCAATGGCCCGATCAAACCCCGGTGACGGCGACCGACGTCACCTCCACCGTGTCCCACGTTTTACGCCATCGTGTCCCTGTCGCCAGCCTGGATGCCTTCAACGCCATCCACTCCATCGAATCTCCCGCTCCAGATGAACTCCGCGTCATCTACCGTCGCTTCCAAGGCGCAGCCATCACGGCTTGGACCCACCTCCCCATCCTCCCCGGAACTTGGCTGGAAGCCCACAGCGCCGAAACCCACCCAGGCTTCCCCCCAGGCACAGGCCCCTTCCGTCCCACTCTCCGCAACGAAAACACACTCATCCTGGACGCCGCCCCAACTGCCCATGTCCGTATCGGTCGCATCCGCCTCCAAGCAGGCGCCTCCGCCCGCGCCACCCATGCTGCCTTCGCCACCGGAGGAATCGACCTATTCTGGCCCCCGAATGAGCGCTTACCCGCCCTCAAAAAAGAATCTTCCCTCATCCTCCACGCCTCTCCCCCTAAAGGTCGTCTCCTCGTCATTTGGAACCTCCGCACCCCCATCCTCAAAGACCAACGCATTCGCCAGGCTCTCGCACTCGGCACCGATCGCACCCTTCTCATCAACGAGCTCCTCCACGGCGCAGGCAGTCTGCATGACGGCATTTTCCAGCCCAACATCTGGTTCAGCAAACCCCCTCCACCTCTCAAATACGATCCCCTCCAAGCCTCCACGATTCTCGATTCCGCCGGTTGGCTCAAAGACGCCACCACCGGGTTCCGCAAAAAACCCGGCAGCACCCTCGCCATCGAACTCCTCACCACCGCCGGCAACCCCCAGCGCG
>Ga0164292_10005152_pt1 | contig 10676 bp, 4 predicted proteins | sample GEODES117metaG_FD_111486 | JGI IMG/M metagenome (GOLD analysis project Ga0164292, IMG submission 111486) | Eutrophic lake water microbial communities from Lake Mendota, Wisconsin, USA - GEODES117 metaG | ecosystem: Environmental > Aquatic > Freshwater > Lake | place: USA: Lake Mendota, Wisconsin... | reverse complement strand
GGATCGAACCGGCGGTGCCGGCCGACGCCGCGACCCTCCGCCGTCGGCTGTCGCTCGTCCTCACCGGTCTTCCTCCGTCGTTCCACACGACACTTCCCCTCGGCGGATCGACGGCCGACGTCGTCGACGCGCTCCTGGCGTCGCCGCAGTTCGGCGAACACTTCGCCCGCCATTGGATGGACGTCGTCCGCTACACCGACACCTACGGCTACGAGTGGGATATCGCAGCCAAGGGATCGTGGGAGTACCGCGATTACCTGGTGCGCGCCTTCAACGACGGCATCGGCTTCGACCAACTCGTCCGTGAGCAGGTCGCCGGCGATCTGCTCCCCGAGCCCAGGTTCGATGCGAACGCCGGGGTGAACGCCAGCCTGATCGGGCCGATGTTCTTCCACCTCGGCGAGCACCGCCACGGGAGCAGTCTCGACTTCAACGGCATCCACCAGGAGATGATCGACAACAAAATCGACGCCTTCTCCAAGACCTTCCTGGCGATGACCGTGGGATGCGCCCGCTGCCATGATCACAAGCTCGACGCCATCTCCCAAAAGGACTACTACGCCCTCGCCGGGATGTTCATGACGCCCCGCTGGACCACGCGCGACGTCGCCCTCCCCGGTGGGAACGCAGCGGCGATCGGAGAGCTCGAGCGACTTCGCGGGGAGATCCAACGCGCCGCCGCCGCCGCGTGGGGCAGCGGGCAAGCGTCGCTGTCGGCAAACACGCTCCGCGAACGCCTCCGGGGAGACGAGAGCCTGTCCAAACCGGGCACGATCGACGACGTCGGCTATCCCGTGGCGAAGCTCCTCGAGGCAGCGGCACAGGGGACGGGCGATCCGGCCGTCACGGTGCCGGCCGCCTGGCAGGCCGTCGCCACGGAGTGGCAGACCGCACACGATTCCCGCCGCAGCACGAACAGCCGCTTCAAGGCGATCGCCGATCCTGCCCTCGAGGACCTTCCCTCCGGATGGTTGGTGGAAGGGGAGGGGATGACGCACGGTCACGTGACCGATGGGACGGTGCGCGTGGCGCTCGAAGGGGACGCGCTGATCGCCACGATCCTGCCACGCGGATACCACACCCACGCCCTTTCCCCAAGGCTCCCCGGGATCGTCCGGATTCCCCCTCCTGAAGCCTTCCCCGCGAGATTCGTGAGCCTCCGTCTCGCCGGGGGCGAGTGGGCAGCCAAGCTCGTCGTCCCCCAGAACGCGCTGCTCAACGAAGGGAGCGGCGGCCCGGCGTTTTTCGATCCCAAAGCCGGGCCGCAGTGGACGGCCCTCTCGGTCATCCCGCCAAAGAACGGCGTCACCCGTGTGCTCACGGAGATCGCCACCACCGACTTCAATCCCAACTTCCCGCCGCGCACCGGCTTGGCGACGGCCGGGGGCGTCACCCTTCCCGCGGCCGATGACGGCATCGGGAAGCGGAGCTGGTTCAGTCTCACCGGGATCGTGGCCCACGAAGAGCCCGGCGCGCCGGTCGACGACCTCGCCCTGTTCGCGCCCCTGTTCGATCGTCCTGCACCGATGACGGAGACAGAGGCGTGGGAAGCGGTGGCCGATTGGCTCCGGGGAGCGGTCGCGCGATTCGCTGCCGGCACCCCCACGGGGCCCGACGGGCGGATCCTCGACTGGATGCTCGGCCGGGGACTGCTTGCCAATACCGGCACCGCGCTCCCCGAGGTCGGCGCCCTCGTCCATCGCTACCGCGACGTCGAGGCGGGGATCCGTCCTCCACGGACGGTCAACGGGATGGATGAGCGGGCGCTCTCGCCGATCGACTACCCGCTCAACATCCGTGGCAACGTCGATGCCGAGGGGCCGGCGGTGCCGCACGGCTTTCTCGAGATCTTTCAGTCGAGCCACGGGATCGATCCGGCACCCGGGAGCGGCCGGCTGGCGTTGGCCGCGGCACTCGCCAGCGAACGGAATCCACAGACCGCTCGGGTCTATGTCAACCGGGTGTGGCAGTGGATCTTCGGCACGGGGCTCGTATCGACATCGAGTGACTTCGGCCGGCTCGGCGATCGTCCCTCCCATCCGGAGTTGCTCGACTGGCTGGCCCTCGAGTTTCTCCGCGACGGATGGTCGACCAAACGACTCGTCCGTCGGCTCGTCCTCACCGAGACCTTTCGCCAAGGATCGCGAGGATCCACCGCCGCCATCGCCGCTGATCCCGACAACCGCCTCCTCCACCACTACCCCACGCGTCGGCTCGATGGCGAGGCCATCCGTGACAGCATCCTCGCCGTTTCCGGACGGCTCGATCCACGGCTGGGGGGCCGGCCGGTCCGGCCGCAGCGGGCCGCCGAGGATCCGGCCAAACGGCTCTTCTCCGGGCCGCTCGACGGCGACGGACGGCGATCGATCTATCTCGAGATGTCGATCATGGCGCCGCCGCCGTTCCTCGTCGGCTTCAACCTCCCGGCACCGAAGATCCCCACCGGGCGACGCGATGTGACGAGCGTGCCTGCGCAGGCGCTCATCCTCTTGAACGATCCGTTCGTGATCGCGATGGCCGATCACTGGGCGGGTAGGCTCGTCGCCGACGGCCGGAGCGTGCCGGCCGAGCGCGTGACGACGATGTTCCGCGACGCGCTCGGCCGCGAGCCTGATTCACCAGAGCTTGCCGTCTGGCTCGACGCGCTCTCCGGCTTCGCCGCGCCGCACGCCTCCACCGCGGACCTGATGACGGATCGCGCGGCTTGGAAGGCGGTCGCCCACGCCCTGTTCAACACCAAAGAGTTCATCCACCACCGCTGAACGGTGGCTGCGGAGACCCGCCATGGCCGATCGACACCCCCACCACGGCCCCGCCTGCCCCGGAAGGATCGCTGCGCTCGATTCACGGCGCGGGTTCCTCACCGGGTCTTCGGCCGGTTTCGGCATGGCGGCGCTCGCCGGCCTCCTCGGACCACTCTCGGCCCATGCGTCGACGCTCTCCAAGCGACCACGCGCCCGCAACGTCATCTTCTGCTTCATGGACGGCGGCCCGAGCCATGTCGATCTGTTCGATCCCAAGCCGATGCTCAAAGCCCACGAAGGGACGAAGATCGGCGACACGAACGTCTCGAAGCGATCGCAATCGGATGCCAATCGGGTCTGGTTCGGGAGCCCGTGGGAGTTTCGCAGGCGCGGGCGGAGCGGGCTGTGGGTCAGCGATCTCTTTCCGGAAGTCGCAAAGATAGCCGACGAGCTTTGTGTCGTCCGGTCGATGGTCGGCGAACTACCGCTCCACGGCCAACAAAACCTCCTCCTCCACACCGGCCGGATCATCGGCCAGGCGCCGAGCTTCGGGGCCTGGGTCTCCTACGGCCTGGGGAAGGAGAACGACAATCTCCCCGGCTACGTCGTTCTCAACAACGACTGGGTTCCCAATGGCGGCCTCGAGAATTTCGGCAGTGCCTACCTCCCCGCCTCGCACCAGGCGACGTCGATCCGTGCAGCCGGCACGCCCGTCGACAACATTACCGCCGCCGACCCCGAGATCCTCCAGCGCCGCAAGCTCGCGTTGCTCGATTCCCAGGACCGTCGCTTCGCCACCACGGCCTCCGACGCCCGGGCGATCGAGGCCCTGATCGCGAACTACGAGACTGCCTTCCGGATGCAGGCCACCGTCCCCGACGTCGTCGACATCGGTCGCGAGCCGGAGCATGTCCGCAGGCTCTATGGTCTCGACTCACCGGACGAGCACCAGCGGCTCTACGCGATGCAGGCGCTCCGGGCCCGACGGCTCATCGAACAGGGGGTGCGATTCGTCGAGATCACTTGCCCGAGTTTCGACGGCAACAATTCCCCCTGGGACCAGCACGGCCAGATCGTGCAGAACCATGCCAAAAACGCGCTGGTGACCGAGCGATCCGTGGCGGCGCTGATTGTCGATCTCAAGGCCCGCGGGCTGCTCGACGAGACGATCGTGCTGTGGGCCGGGGAAATGGGGCGCACGCCCCACACGCCGGCGGTGTCGGCCGGCTGCGGCCGTGATCACCATGTCGACGGCTATTCGATCTTCCTCGCCGGCGGGGGCTTTCGCGGCGGCATGGCCTACGGCGAGACCGACGACTTCGGCAATTCGGTCGTCGCCGACGCCGTCGACATTCACGACATCCACGCCACGATCCTTCACCAACTCGGCGTCGATCACGAGCGGCTCACGTTCCGGCACGGCGGACGGGATCACCGTCTCACCGACGTTCATGGGCGGGTGATCCACGCGCTCTTCGCGTAACGGCATGTCGCCCCGGAAGGCGTCAGTCGAGAATCGTCACGGCATCGGCCGGCCCACCGAACATCGCCGGAAGGGGCATGTCGCGGAAGTTCACCCCTTCCCCGGCCCCATACCGGATCTGCCAGCGGTCCATCGCCACCTCGGCGGGCGCACCCTTCCACATCAGGCTCGACGTCGTCGCTCCCCAGGTGCGCTTCGCCTCGATCCCGGTCACCTCGAGCGCGAGCGTGCCGGCCCTGTGAGGCGTGGCGAGCATCGGGGGCACCTCGACCACGACGCCACCGGGAATCCTCCGAACTTTCAACTCGCGGCCATCGAACCAGCCCCGAATCCCCTCGTCGGTGAGCCCCTCTCCGCGCACGACGAGGGTAAGGCCGTCGTTGGCGGCAGCCGTATCGGGCACGATCACCCCCCGGCACCAGAGCGGCTTGTCGGCGGTGGGGAAGCGGGCCAGGACTGCTGCAGTGCTGGGGAAAGATGCCCCCCCACCGCGCCGCACCGACACCCAGCGAAGTGCCGGATCGTCGGAGTCGCGATCGTCCGGATCACCCGGCGGTGCGATCCTAGCGGCAGCATGGAGGGCGTTGAGGAGCACCCGGACCACCTCCGGTTTGGCCAGATCGTCGGCATGGCCGATCGATGTATAGATCGACCGGCCGCCGTCGGGGCGGATGAAGTCGGTGAGCACCGGCTGTGCCGGCTGCCCAGGCACCTTGCCGACGGCGAGGACCCTTGTCTTCTCCGTCACCGGCGCGACGGAATAGAGCGATCCGATCTGCTCGATCGATCCCTCGGCAGGAATCCCGGCCAGGAGCGGATCGCCGGCGGCCCCGGCGGCGATCTCGATCTTCGACCGGAGTTCGTTGCCGAAGTGGCCGCCGTATTCGATCCCGAAGACCTCGCGGTCGAACTCCCCCCACGTCTTGCGCTCGGGGACCGCCTCCTTCGGCTCCCAGGCATGGCTCGCCGTGCGGATCCCGATCACCGGCTTTCCGGCGGCGATGAAGGCCTCGAGCGCCGCCATCTCCTCGAGCCGCAGAGCACGGCGGCGTGCCGAGAGCACGAGGAGATCGGCATCGGCAAGGTTCACGAGCCCAGGGATGGAGTTGGGATCGTCAGCCGCGACGTGGTGCTCCACCACGCGAAACGACTTGCCGAGATGGCCGTCAGCGAACGCGTGGAGCGTGTGATGAGAGCCGTACTCTTCCTCGGCGATGACCAGCGCCAGAGTGGGCCGCGTGTCGCGCGGCGAGCGGAAGGGCCCGGCGTCCCGGAGCACCTGCTCGCTCGAGATCGTCGGGCAGACATGCCGCTCGACATGCCCGACCATCCTGTCGGTGCCGGTGAAGTGATGCACCCAGGGCCACTGGGCAGGGTCGTACATCGTGTCGGTGAGGTCGCGGACGAGGACGACGTCGCGGCCCGATTCGGCGATCCTGCGCAGCCCGAACGGCCGGCCGAGGACGCACATGTTGAGGTGAACACCCACGAGCATCACGTGCCGGATCCCGCGGGCGGCGAGCACCCTTGCCACCTCGGCGCCGTTGTCGCTGAGGTAATCCGACGTGGCATCGATCGGCACGAGTGCCGACTGCATCTTCCACGGCATCTTCGGATCACGCCCCATCCGCTCGAGCTCCGCGGCCCACGCCGCGTGCTCGGCCGGCTCGTCGTCTTCCCCCCCGAGTGACTGATCGAGCGGGTATTCGTCGATGCTCTCCGCCCCGATCCCGGAACACCACGACGCCCGGGCCGCCGCCGGTGGCTCGAACCCCGCAGGGAGTTGCCGCGCGACGAGTTCGACGACGCGTTCCCGGGCCGGATGGTCTTGATACTGCGGCATGCAGTCGCTCGGCGCATGGATCACAGTCCCGCCGGCGGCGCGGATGGTGTCGCAGAGCTTGGCGATCCGCGGGGCAAACTCCTCGAGCCGCTCGACCGCCCGCCGACAGTGGTGGAGATCCCACACGTCGCAGACGATCACGGCGGTCTCCGCGGCCTTCCACGAAGCAGGCGACTCGACTGTCCGCCAGAACGTCCGATCCTCATTGCCGGCCACTTGCCGCCGCAGGGAGAGGTCGAAGATGCCGGCGTCGTTCGGGGCTGCCGCTCCTGCACGCATCGAAGCGATCATGGCAATCCCTCCGAGCAGCCCCAGGACACCGAAGAGGACCATTCCCGATCGCGTCATCACCTTGTTCTCCATCTGTTCTCTCCCACCACACCACCCGGACGGACGATGGTTGCCGGCCCCCGTTGCGGCAGGATACCGTACGGCGAGGGAACCGTGGCACGGCCCCGGCCGGGACTTCGGCGCCCCTCGCCCTCCCGATTCGCCCCAGCCGAGCACCGCAGGAGTTCCAACGATGCCGAAGCCCACCGTAGCCGTCATGACGACCGCCGAGCCACAACGTGGGCTCGGAAGAGGCCTCACGCGCCGCGATCTCCTCGCCGGCGTCACCGGAGCGGCTGCGATCGCCCTTCCCACCATCGTTCCCGCCCGGGCCCTCGGCCTCGAGCCGGGCGTGGCGAGCCCGAGCGAGCGGATCACGCTCGGCGTCATCGGCATCGGGCCGCGGTGCCGGTATGTCCTCGGGGCCATGCTCCCCTTCGCCGACGTTCAGTGCCTCACGATCGCCGACGTCCAGGCCTCCCGCCGGGACGAGGGGAAGGCGATGGTCGACGCCCATTACGGCAACACCGACTGCAAGACGACCCGCGACATGCGTGAGCTGCTCGGCCGCAAGGACATCGACGCGGTCCTCATCGCCACCGGCGACCGCTGGCATGGCGCCGCCTCGATGATGGCAGCCGACGCGGGCAAGGACGTCTACAGTGAAAAGCCGTGCGGGATCACGATCGACGTCTGCCAGCGTCTCGCCGCCACGTTCGCCAGAACCGGCCGCGTCTTCCAGGCAGGGACGCAGCGGCGGAGCGTGCCGAACTTCATCAACGCCGTCCGCCTCGCTCACTCCGGCAAGCTTGGGAAGCTCCAGACGCTTTACGCCTCGGCCTACGAGCCGGTCCTCAAGAACGACTGGCTCCCGGCAGAGCCGACGCCCGACATCGAGATCTGCGACTGGAACCGGTGGCTCGGGCCGGCGGCCTGGCGCCCCTACAACCGCGAGTACGTCGGTGGCGGCTGGCGTGGCTACCACGACTTCGATTCCGGTGCCCGCCTCCTCGACTGGGGCGCGCACACCGTCGACCTCTGCCAGTGGGCCAACCAAGCCGATGACACCGGCCCGGTCGAGTTCGACCCGCAACCCACGGCGATGCACTGCGTCTATCCCAACGGCGTGAAGCTCGTCGTCGACTTTCTTCCCACACCGTTCGGCGATCGGTCGCCGAACTGGAATACGAAGCTCGGCACCTGTCCGGTGAAGTTCGTCGGCGACGCCGGCTGGGTGGAAACCGGCGACGCCGGCGGCACCGACGTCTCGCCGGGGCTCGAGGGCGAGATCGGCGAGGCGACCAAGAAGCTCGCCGGTACCGATGCCGCCCTCCATGCCCGCGACTTCTTCGACTGCGTGAAGTCACGCAAGGCCACGGCCGCGAACCCGGAGGTGATGCGCCGCGCCCACGTCGCCTGCCATGCCGCAGCCATCGCCTGGATCCTCAAGCGGAAGCTCCGCTTCGACCCGAAGACCGAAGTGTTCCTGACGGCCGACGGAAAGCCCGATCAGGAGGCCAACGGCCTGAAGAGCCGCCCAGAGCGGGATTGCTTTGCGGTGTGACGGTTTACGCCGTGGCTGTCCGGGACGTCGTGGCGGCCGCTCGGGGTCGATTGGTAGGACCGTGTGCCGACTCGTTGACGACGATTCCGACCTCGACTCGATCGACCTCTGAACCACGGAGCTCCCCCCAGCATGGCACTCCACCCCGAGGCCCTTCCTGCAGCAAGCGCTTTCGTGAAGTCCGGCAGCCGCTGGCGACGGCTCCGGTCATTTCCTGTCATCGCGATGATCTTTGCCGTCGGCCTCCTGCCGACAACGGGTCGAGGCGCGCGGGCCGACGATCCCGTTGCCGTGAAGCTCACACTCCATCCCGCCCGGATTGACGAGCTCGTCCCCCCGCCGCGGCTCCTGCCAGCTGACCCCGATCTGAAGCCGGGCAACGCCGCCGTCGTCCTCCTGCGGATGCCGTGGGAACAGCGGGCGTGGATGCAGGAGTGGCTGCCGCAGCTTGCCGAGATCGCCAAGCTCTCTCCGGATGATCCCCGCGTCGCCGAGTTCCCGTTCAACCGCTTTGCCGGCGAGATGCGTCGGGCGGCTTACCTCCGTAATGCCGAGTGGAACTACCCGCTCGACGACGAGCCGCTCGACGAGATCCTCCTCCCCGATCTTCAGGGACTGCGTCAGTTCGTCGGCCAGGGGATGAGCGTTTGGGTGAACCAACAGATCGCCACGGGGAACCTCGAGTCAGCCCGCGAAGGGGTCCTCGTGCAGTTGGCCTGTGCCCGGCATGTCGGCCGAACGCCGCTCCTCATCAACCAGCTGGTCGCAGCGGCAATCGCGGATCAGGGCCTCGACAGCCTCGAACGGGTCGTTGGAGCCCCTGATTGCCCGAATCTCCAAACCTCGCTACGGATGCTTCCCGACGCCCTCAGTAGCGGCGTCGAAGCGGTACAGTGGGCAGCCGTGTTCGAGGAGCGGTCGCTCCCGATGAAGCGAGACGGCGTTCCCCGGGCGGGGGATAGCGAATCGTGGACCCGAGTCTTCGACACGTGGCTCGAGCGTTGGATGGCCTTGGTCAACCCGCCGTCGCCGGAAACGCGATCGGCGATCCGGGCCCGGATCGCCGTTGCCGGCCGAAACGCCTTCGCTCTAGAGCCTCCAACCGATCTCGATCTCGAGACGGCGTCCGATGACGAGATCGCCATGCGCTTCCTCCTCGTCACCTTCCGCCAGATCCACGAGGCCACCGAAATGGCGTGGCGGCTCGAGCAACCCGATGCGATCGCCGCACTGGTCCCCATCGACGCCCGGGTCAGCGAGCTCGAGCCTGTCTTCGGGGGGGGGCTCCTGTCGTTCCTCGCCCATCCGTTGAACTGGTATCTCCCGATCCATCGCTTCGGCAGGCGTGCCCGGATGCTCGAGGTCGTCGAGGCCCTCCGCGACTCGCTCGCGCGCAACGGTGGCCGGTTTCCAGCGTCGCTTGCCGAGGTGCCGGCCCGTGTCCCGCTCGATCCGTTCACCGGGAAGCCGTTCCTCTACGAACCGGCCGCCGACGGCCGCTCGGCCCGGCTCGCCACGCCACCGATCCCGGGCGTGGCTGACCCCCGCTCCGGCCGCGTCTACGAGCTCACGATCGGCAGTGAGTGAGGGCACGCTCGAGCAGTGGCCTGTGGGCCGGCGAAAACAGCGGCTCCTGCGACGGATTCGCTTTGCCCGCGCCCTCAACGCGCCTGCACGAGATCCGCCAACGGAACGACCTCGATCCGGTCGGTGAGTCGATACCTTCGCGAGCCCGGATATGCAACCATGAGCTCATCCAGATTGAGATCGTCACAGGCGATCCGCATGGAGGGCGTCAGGGTCGGGGCATCGCTCCGCTTGCACTCGACCCCGATCCGACGCCCGTTCTTGAAGAGCAAGAGATCGAGCTCGGCGCCCTGATGGGTGGCCCAGGTGTAGGCCTCATCGGGACGCAAAGCCTTCAGAATCTCCTCGACCGCATACCCCTCCCAGGACGCTCCGACCTTCGGGTGGTGTTCGAGGTCTCTCCGGCCGCTGATGCCGAGAAGAACGTGCAACAATCCGCTGTCGCGGATGTACACCTTGGGTGATTTCACCTGCCGCTTCCCGAGGTTCTCGTGCCAAGGTGGCAACTGCCGCACCATGAAAACGCCGGTCATGAGATCGAGATACCGGCGAACCGTCGACTCGTTCACGGCGAGAGCGCGGCCGAGTTCGGCTGCATTCCAGGTCTGACCGTGGTAGTGGGCGAGCATGCTCCAAAACCGCCGCAGGGCCATGGCGGGGATCCGCACGCCCAACTGCGGTATATCCCGCTCGAGGAATGTCTGCAGGAACTGTCGTCGCCACGAGCATGAATCGGACTCCGTCCGCGTCGTGATCGAGCGTGGAAAGCCCCCCCTTACCCAATGTCGCTCCAGACTGGCAGCACCGAGGTCTGACAGGCGAATCCCCTCGAGCGTCACCGTCTCCAAACGCCCCGCCAGCGTCTCCGATGATTGCCGGAGCAATTCCGGGGCCGCACTCCCCAAGATCAAGAACCGGGCAGGAAGCGGGCTCCGGTCCGCCAACACCCGCAACAGCGGAAACAGGTCGGGCCGACGCTGGATCTCGTCGATCACCACCAGTTTCTTGAGTGGCCGCAGGGCGGTGTCCGGCGCCTCGAGCCTCGCGAGGCTCGCCGGATCCTCGAGGTCGAAATAGTTGAGCGAGTCGGCGGAGAGGAACTCACGTGCGAGCGTCGTCTTGCCG
>Ga0164292_10005150_pt1 | contig 10680 bp, 11 predicted proteins | sample GEODES117metaG_FD_111486 | JGI IMG/M metagenome (GOLD analysis project Ga0164292, IMG submission 111486) | Eutrophic lake water microbial communities from Lake Mendota, Wisconsin, USA - GEODES117 metaG | ecosystem: Environmental > Aquatic > Freshwater > Lake | place: USA: Lake Mendota... | reverse complement strand
ATTTCAATGTTTTACCAACAGGAGCTGAATTCCCAGCCTAATAAATAAGAATTTAAATATATAATATTTATAATAAACTAAAACAATGGCAGTACTAGATCCAAACGAAATATTTTTCACACCGTTTGAGCCCAAACAGCAAAATAGATTTATTATGTACATGGATGGATTTCCTAGTTACTTAGTAAAAGCTGTTGGAGCTGTAACAGTAACACAAGGTACCGTTGAACTCAATCATATTAATATCCAAAGATTTGTAAAAGGTAAAACAAAATGGGGTACTATCCAATTTACCCTATTTGATCCTATTACCCCTTCAGGAGCCCAAGCTGTAATAGAATGGGTAAGATTACATCACGAATCAGTAACTGGTAGAGACGGTTATTCTGATTTCTACAAAAAAGACTTAACATTTAATGTTTTAGGTCCTGTAGGTGATGTTGTATCTGAATGGATTATTAAAGGTGCTTTGATCACTGAATCATCTTTTGGTGAGTATAACTGGGATAATGAAGGTGCTATAAACCTTACTATGACAGTTCAACCTGATTACTGTGTGTTGAACTTCTAATTTTAAAAACAACTATGAAAAGAGAGCGTGGTTTTCCACGCTCTTTTTTACTTTTACATATTTATAATAAACAAAGTTATTAAAATGTCAATTGATAAATTAAAGTTACCTACAGAAACTGTAGATTTACCTTCAAAAGGTCTCCTATATTCAAAAGATAATCCTCTTTCTTCTGGTAAGATTGAAATGAAATATATGACTGCTCGTGAAGAAGATATCTTAACTAATCAGTCTTATATTCAAAATGGTACTATGATTGATAGATTACTTCAATCACTTATAATCACCAAATTTAATTATGATGATCTTTTAGTTGGAGATAAAAATGCTATTTTAATAGCAGCTCGTATTTTAGGTTATGGTAAAGATTATGAATTTATTTATAAAGGAGAAAACCAAGCAGTTGATTTATCTCAATTAGAAAACAAACCTCTTGATGAAACTTTATTCACCCCAGGCATAAATGAATTTTCTTATATACTACCTCATACAGGTACTGAAGTAACTTTTAGATTATTAACTCATGGTGATGAGAAAAAAATTCAAAATGAATTAAAAGGTTTAAAGAAAATTAGTCAAAATAGTCCTGAAGGGTCTACTAGGTTAAAGTATATTTTAACCTCTGTAGGGGGAAATAGAGAACTTAAAGATATACGAGAATTTGTAGATAATTATCTACTAGCTAAAGATGCTCGAGAACTTAGAAATTATATAGTTAAAATTCAGCCTGATGTTGATTTAACTTTTTTTCCCGACAACGGAGAAGGACCTACTCCCCTCCCAATTGGTCCAAGTTTTATTTACCCTGACATCTGAGGAGATTGTTAGGTATAGAAAAAATTTATTTACTCAAATTCATGAGATAGTATTTCATGGTCAAGGAGGATATGATTGGGAAACTGTATATAATATGCCTGTTTGGTTAAGAAAATTTACTTTTGATCAAATAAATACATTTTATTCTAAAAAACAGCAACAACAACAAGAACAGCAATCTAAAAATCCAAACCAAAAAACTGTTATAGACTCTACAGGTAAAGTTAAAGCACCTGAGTTTTTAAAAGCCCCTACCTATAAGTAAGGGCTTTAATTTTTTATATTTATAACAAAATTTTAAATATGGCTACTAAAGAAGAATTAGAAGAAACAAGAGACGCCTTTAGAGACATTGATTCATCTTTACAAAGTATAAACGCCAATCTTCAAGCCAATATATCTAATGTCATAAGTCAAGTTTCAGGTTCAGCTAAAGTTTTAGTTAAATCTTTAGGTCAAGACTTGACTAAAGCTGTTAATTTATCTAACAAATCTTTAAATGAACAAGATAAAATTATCAATAAGATAACTAGAGGGCAAAATGCTTCTAAGGATATAGCTAAAGAAATTGAAAAGATAGAACAACAAAAACAAGTTATTTTAAGAAAAATTGAAGTTTTAAATAGAAATGGTGTTGCTCTTACTGAGGAACAAAAAAATAATTTATTAAACACCTTAGATACCCAACTAACTATTTTAGGTACTTTACAAGACCAAAATGATGAAATGGTTGATTCTACAGGTTTAACTGGTAGAATGTTTGGGGATTTAGGGGGAATTTTAGGTAGATTAGGAGCTTCAAACGAAACAGCTTCTCTTTTAACAGAATCCTTAGAAAATGCCAGAGCTAGTGGAGGTGGAATAGCAGCAGTAGCTAAAAACTTTGCGGGGAATATGCTAGGGGCTATTAAACCTACTGATGTGTTTACTTTTCTCCTTGTAAAAAGTTTTGAAGCTTTAAAACAAATAGACACAAGAACAGCTGATTTTCAAAGAAATTTAGGCTTAACTAAAACTGAAGCTATAGGTTTAAATGATGAATTAGCGACCGCCGCTATATCAAGCAATACAATTGGCGTCAATGTTGACACCATGACTAAAACTGTTGGAGATTTAAATAGTGCTTTAGGAGGAACAGCTATTATATTTGATACTGAGCTTATAGAATCTGCTACCTTTTTAAGAGAAAGACTTAAATTATCTGAAGAGTCTTTAGCTAATATGACCATGCAATCATTAGCTACTGGTCAATCTTTAGAAAGTCTTAAAGATACTCAATTAGAAACTTTAGTAGCTGCTGAGAAAGAATTTGGAATGAGATTTAATACTCGCCAAGTTTTAGATGAAGCTAATAAAATATCAGGAGCTTTAAGATTAAACCTTGAAAAAGCACCAGGGGGATTAGTTAAAGCAGTAGCCCAAGCTAAAATGCTTGGTTTAAATATAGAACAAACTGCTAGAATGGCTGGTAAATTACTTGATTTTGAATCAAGTATTGAATCAGAATTAGAAGCTGAATTGTTAACTGGTAAAGAACTTAATTTAGAACAAGCTAGATTATTAGCTCTAAAGGGAGACACAGCTGGGGCGGCTGCTGAAATCGCTAAACAAGTAGGTAGCTCAGCTGAATTTGCTCAAATGAATGTTATAGCCCAACAATCTTTAGCTGAAGCAGCAGGTTTAACAGTTGATGAATTATCTGATGCTTTAAGAAAACAAGAAGGCATAGCTTCTGAAGCGGGTAAATCTTCTGATAGAACCGCTGACCAAGCTGAAAGTGCCGCTACAGCTCTTTCAGTCCAAGAAAGATTAGCAGGGGCTACTGAAAAATTAGCAGGATTTTTAGAATTTTCAGCTATAGCGATAGCAACTGCTGTAGGGGCTTTAGCAGGTCTAGCATTTGGGCCTGTAGGAGCTATAGTAGGAGCAGCAACTGCTGGTTTAGCTACAGCTGCTTTTTTAGGTAAATTTAGTAAAGGAGATGATATCCTATCAGAAGGAGGATATGGTAAACGTACCCTTTTAGCTCCTGAAGGCGCTATTAAATTAAATGATAAAGATACAGTAATAGCAGGAACTGATCTAGGTGGTGGAGGAGGAAAAACTTCAACTCCCACCGCTTCACCATCAATAGATTTAAGTCCATTAGTAGCTAAGATGGATCAAATGAATGCTATTTTGAACCAAATTTTATCTAAAGAAGGTACAGTTATGTTAGATAGTACTAAAGTAGGTACAGCTTTAACAGTTGGATCTTACAAAATGCAATAATTAAAATATTTATAGACATGGCACTAATTAACCAATTACTTAACCAAGGTTCAGTTTACTCTAATTTAGATGGAGGAGACGCTAAAGTCCCTAACCTTCAAGGATCTAAATTACATAATGAATATTCCTTAAATGGTAAACCTCGATTAAAAAATAAACCAGCCCCTTCTATTTTAGATTTGAATGGTAAAACTCCTGTAGACAACTATAGAAATACCGCTCCTGAGGGAAGAACTTTCTAAATGCCTTTAATTGATCTAAAAACAAACCTCAAATCCTTAAAATATGGGTTTGACAGACCTAATATGGGTAGTAGTAAAGAACCATTCATTACTAAACCCATACCGGATGAAAGACTCATTGATGTTCCTGATTTTATATTAAGGGATGGAGCTTTAAGAAGAGGGGTTGAGGATGTTGGTAGATTAGGTAAGTTATTATTTACTACATTTAACGGGTATAGATTTATAGCTAATACTAATCTTTTAGCGGCCCAAAACCCAAAAATCCCAGGAGCACCTCGCAATATATATTCTCCTTTAAATACTTTAGCTCAAGTTGGAGTGAATGCTGTTGGAGCTCATTTAAATCTTTTAGGAGAAACTCCTATTGATTTACCTAGTATAAACATTAATTTAGGTAATATTTCATTTAATATAGGGGGAGAAAAATATGATACTTTATATAAAAATTCATACTCTCAAGCTGGTTCTAATAGATTAGTTTTACTTCAAAAATCTAAAATTGGAAGTGCTTTTGCTCTCAATTCCCCACTTCCTCCACCTCCCGCTTTCAATTCATCCCAAAACGCATTCTTAGGGAATACTGGAGGATTAACTAATTCTTTAGATGTTTTAGGAAATCAAGCTTTTGCTCAAGGATTTGTCTCATCTATTTCTAATATTCTTAATCCTTCTTTAAACGCTGCTGAAAAAGCTAAAGCTAATGATTATGGAGTAGCAGTTAATAATAATACTTTAATCTTAAATTATGAAGGAGGACCTGGGGCAGGAATTACTGGGTTAAAAACTAAAATTAAAAGAGATTCTTATACTATAGGTAGTGAAGGATATGTTTCTCCTGTTCCTATAGAAAATGGTCAAAATCCTAAAAATTTAAAAACCTACCAAGTAGGTAGAAAAGTTATAACTTATGGTAAAAGTGTTGAAGATGAAGAAATAAATGCTCTTAAATATTTAGGAGCCTCTAATTTATTCCCTGGGGTAGAAACTGGTATTAATGATAATGGAGATCCTGCTGGTATCAATTTTGGGGTTAAATCTCCTTCTAATTTAAAACCCACTCCAAAACAGTTATACCCTACTTATACAGACATAAGCCAATCCAGAACATTTGAATCTAATCCTAATTTTGAATCTAATAAATATGGAAATTTAGATTCTAATGGGGATTATAGTGGGGATAAATTTAATAAAAAGACAACAGCTGATCTCCAAAAAGCTATATTTAATGATAATAGGTATGCTAATGTCTCTGAAGAAGCTCCTGATAGTCAATTGTTTAAATTCTATTTAAATTTAATTGAAGCTGATGCCCCCGGAAAAGATAAATACTTATACTGGCAAGCTTATGTTGATAGCTTCACGGATAACATAAGTGTTAACCATAATGAATATAATTATGTTGGTAGAGGTTACTCTTTATACAAATATGATAAATTTAATAGAGATATTAATTTAAGTTTTACTATAGTAACTCCAAATCCTGATCAAACTTTAGTTATCTATAAAAGATTAAATAGACTTATAAGATCTTTAGCACCTAACTATAGTCAAGATGGTGGATATTTACGTGGAAATTTTGTTAGACTTACATTTGGAGATTATTTGAATAATGTTCCGGGTATATTAAGAGGTTTTACATTAACTCCAATATTTGACGCTGGGTTTAGTTTAGAATCTGGTCTACAATTACCTATAGCTATTAAGGTTGACGGATTTAACTTTACACCTATTGCTTCTAATGATAATAGGATTATTGATATTAGTTCTGATTTTATAAGTTTACCTAATGACCCCTCAGCCTAAATAAAATTCTTATATGAATAGATATATTAACATACTTATCTTAACTACTCCTAAAGGGAAAAGATACTACTCAGGAGTTAGATATCCTGAAGTGGCCTATAGAGATACTGATTTTTATGTTATCTCTCAAGAAGAAGATAGATATGATTTGTATGCTAATGAATACTATGATGATCCTTCTTTATGGTGGATAATACCTATGGCTAATCCTAAATTACCTTTCAATACATTATATCCTCCTTTAGGACAACAAATTAGAATACCTGTTGAGATAACAGAAATCCTTTCAGATTATGAATTATTAAATAGATAAAAGTTATGGGAAAAATAATAGGTGAGAGTTTTGATGATTATGTTAAAAAACAAATTGACATAAGACAAAAAAAATTAGGTACATTCCAACGTGATAATGATATATTAACCTACTTAACTGGGAAAACTTCTTGGATTAGGTTAACTTCAGGTGTAGATGTAAATGAGGCTAAATGTAAAGAATTAGGTATAAGTACAAATTTTAAGGGAAGTGAATTAGCTAAAAAATATATTCTTTTTAATGGAGTAGCTTCTTATAATGGAAATGGTACAACTACTCTAAAAGAAGGTCTTCCTGAGGATGGTTACCCTGGGCTAGGATCTTCGGCTGCTTATGGGTTTAACTCAGCTGCTAATTTTGGTTTAGTCCCTACACCTGGTATAGAATCAATAGAAGTAGTACCTAAAAATAGAGGTTCTTTAAGGACAGCAACTATTAATATAAAATGTTTTAATAGAGAACAATTTACAATTATTGAAACTTTATTTTTAAGATTAAAATATACTTTATTATTAGAATGGGGTCATTCTGTTTATTTTAATAATGGAGGAACTTTAGTAACAAATCCTATAAATAATGTTTATAAACAATTTCTTACTTTAAAACCCACCCCCCCACCCCCTACCCCTACTCCTGAAGTTGTATCTTTTACAAATGCTGTAACCCCAGAAGAGGCATTAAATAAAGCTGGTATTAAAACTGCGGACACATTACTTGACTCTCCCCAAACTACTCAACCTCAACCTCAACCCCAATCTTCACCAGACCCCAACCAAACTCAAATTCTAAATGCTATTCAATCCCAACGTAAAAATAGTAATGGTAATTATGATGGTTTTCTAGGTTGGGTTACAAACTTCTCTTGGAAATTAGAAGCAGGTAATGTTTATAGTATTACTATTAAAGCTACTACCTACGGTGATATAATTGAATCTTTATCAGCTACAAATGCTGTTGCTAAGACTACTGTTCCTGAAGAAGATATTGAAAAAAATAAAGGTGAATCTTCTCCTTTAGGCTTAGCTTTAACCCGTTTTAAGCAAAAAATGGATAGTCTTAGTGGAGTTTCTACAGCTAATGGTTTAAAATATACTGCTGGGGATTATGGGCATGATTTAAATGAGATTAAAGAAATTATTAAAGCAGCTAATAAACCATATGACCCTGGTGATAATTTAACATATGAAAGGGCTATTGTTAAAGTATTTGATGTTGGTTTTTTTGGTGGAGAAACTGTTAGTGCTTATTATATAAAATTAGGATTTTTACTTAATTTAATCCAAAACTTTTTTTATAAGTATGACACTAAGTCTAATTCAAATAATCCTCCACCCATAAATAACTTTGCTTATAGACCAGGTGGTGGATTTTTTAAGCCCGATAATTACCCAAGTACATGTAATTTAACTAATGAACTTTTTTCAGTTAATCCAAAAATTTGTATAGTTCCTTCTTCTGTAAGTGTTTCTTCAACAGAAACTGTTGTTAATGAAGCTGCTTCTAGAGACGGTTACCGTAGCCCTGTAGATACTGTTAATATTGAAGCTAATTTAGCTGATTTAAATGATGTCACCGGAGTTAATGGGGGAGACACATATCATTTTTGGTCTTTAAAGAGCCAAGGAAAACAAGCAGGTCTTTCAATGCATATTCAATTAAATATTGATATGGTTCTTCAAGTTTTAAATGAAAATGTTGATGAGGATGGTAATATAGCTTATATAGATTTTTTAGAATCCATTTTATCTAATGTTAATAAAGCTTTAGTTGGGATAACCAATTTAACTTTATTCTATGATGAAAATAATAACACATATTTTGTAATAGATGAAAATTGTACTTTAACTCCTAAAAATTTTAACCAACCTGATGAAAACCCAACTGAGATAATTATTGGTACTTTAAAAGAAGGAAAAGGGAGTTTCGCTTTAGAAGCTTCAATTGATAGTCAAATTACAAATAAATTAGCTTCCCAATTAGCTATAGGAGCTCAAGCTAATAACCAAGATGTTGGGGCTAATACTTTTGCTATATCAACATGGAATGCCGGTTTGACTGATAGAATTATTAGCTCTAAAGCTGTAAATTATACAAATTATGACACTCCTGAGCAGGCTTTTGAATCTACTTTTAATAAACAAAAATTAACTAAAATACTTCAAAGGTATGTGACTTTTAAACTTACGGATGAAGATATAACTGAGCTTCAGGGTTTAGGGAAAGAATACATCACAGTAAAAAGAGATATAGCTGTTCAAAGTGGTAATTTAGCTTCTAATTTCTTTATTCCTATATCACTTAACCTAACCTTAGACGGAATATCAGGACCAAAAATATTCCAAAAATATACTATTAATGATATTATTTTACCTAGAAATTATGAAAATAATATTGAATTTTTAGTTAAAGGAATAGCTCATAAAGTTGATAGAAGTGGATGGACTACTACTTTAGAAAGTTTAAGTATCCCTAAACCTAAAGATGTTAATTTTGTTTCTACAACTCCCACCCCAAGTACTACTACTCCTGGTGGGGATGAGTGGATATATTATTTAAGACAATTTGAAAGTAATCGTAACAATCCTTGGAGTGCTGCTTTTATAAGTTACGTAGCTAGTAAAGCTATCCCTACATTCCCTAGAGCTACAGGACATGCTATATATGCCAATAGTATTAAAAATTTCTATAGCTCAACTTGGAGTGTATTAGATCCTTCTAAAACAGCCCCTGTAGTCGGTGATATTATTGTAGCCAATAGAAGTAATAATACAAATATATTCACATCTCCTAGTTATAATGCTCCTACCCATGGAGATATTGTAGTAGAGGTTACTAACCGTAATATGACAGCTATTGGAGGTAATTTAGGTAATACTGTTAAAGAAAATGTTTTTGGATTAAATTCTAACAGGTCTATTATTAAAACATATCCTCCTACAACAAATGGTGTTTTTGTTATATTAAGGTATAAAGATACTACAGCTATACAAAGAATGGCTCAATTAGCTAAAGAAGAACTTAAATTCTGGGGTGGGGTTGAAGCTACAAATCCTAATTTACCTGAACCCATAGCTAGAAGATTATATGAATATTATATAGCTGGTGGTTTTAAGGTACCTGCTAATGCTACTCCTCCCTAATAAAAATATTTATATACATGCCTTACATCCCAAAGAGTAGAATCCAATCAAACCTATACACAACAGGAAATGAATATCTTACTCAGGATAATAGTCAAGCATATGTAGGTTTTTATCATAAAACTTACAATGGGACAATCTTTACAGGCAAAAATCCAGATGATAAACCTAATAGAGTTTTAGTTCCTATAACTAATAATGATGATTCCCAAAATACCTTAACCAAGGTAACTATATTTCCTTCAGGAGATACTCTTAAATATTCTAGATTAAAAAATGTTAACTTTAATCAAAGTTTAGATGTTCCCCAATTATATTTTACTCCCCCAACAGAACAAGATTATAAGTTAGGAGAATTTAGAAGATATTTTTGTAAAAAACGTAATGAATTTATTTATTTAGAAATTTCTAAAACAGATTATAATAGAATCCTTAATCAAGATAGATCTATAGATTATACTTCTTGGTTTCCTTTTAATATTCCTTGGTTATTAACTGGTGATAAAGATAAAGTAGGCCAAACAAATAGAAATATAGTTTTATTACAAATAAATAAAAATAGACTACATGGTTTTGATAAGTATCTAAGAGAAGATTATCTAAAATATTATAAAGCTTAAATATTTATTACTAAACCCCCTATAATAACATGGCTGAAAGGTTTAGAATAGACTTAGGCTTCCCCGCTTTATATGCTTCTTTATCGTTGGATACCTCTGGTATCACTGATGGAGTTGTAGTTTATGATAAGGAGAAACAACAACTATTTTATACTGGAAGTTATGGGGGAGGTGGAGGGGGAGTTGCTGGGGTATCTAGTTTAGAAGGATTAACAGGAGATATAAATTTAATAGCTGGTTCTAATATTACTATTACAACTGGGAGTGGTACTATTACAATCGAGAGTGCTGGGGGAGGGGGGGATGGGTATTGGGAGCTAATAAGTAATACTATTGTTAATAGTGGAAGTTTAGATGTTTTAATATCATCAGCTTCTTTAACAATAGACCAATCTGCTACTAAACCTTCAGATGATATATTTTTAATTAAAAAACAAGGTGTACCTAAAGTAAAAGTTAATAACCAAGGTGTGCTAACTTTATTTCCTACAGGAAGTTTCCCAACCGCTGTAACAGGTGGGATAATCTATAAAGACAATGATTTTTATTTTGGATATTTATAATGTTTTCTTACAAGCACTCATATTTATACCCCGATAAAACATATCAATTGTTAACATAAATAAAAAAAGACATGGCTAGTTTTAAAGATATTAAAAATCTACTTAAAAAAGATGATGAAATGGTTGTTGAAAGTAAAAATCTACCCCAATTAGAACTTGAAGAAGCTGTCTTCTTGTTAAATCTAATAGCTCGTTCTGATTTTAAAGGGCAAGACATTCAAGCTGTGTATAACTCTGTTTTAAAGCTACAGGAAACAATAAAAATCTTAAATACCTAATTAAATGGCTGAATGGAAAAAGGTAATAGTATCGGGTTCTAACGCCGAACTAAATAGAAT
>Ga0164292_10005148_pt1 | contig 10682 bp, 10 predicted proteins | sample GEODES117metaG_FD_111486 | JGI IMG/M metagenome (GOLD analysis project Ga0164292, IMG submission 111486) | Eutrophic lake water microbial communities from Lake Mendota, Wisconsin, USA - GEODES117 metaG | ecosystem: Environmental > Aquatic > Freshwater > Lake | place: USA: Lake Mendota... | reverse complement strand
CCGGGCTGCCAGCCCCCCTTGATGAACTGCACCACCGCCACCGCGTCGCCGTGGCCCAGGGTGCGCAGCACCAGCCCCAGGGCTGCGGTGGTCTTGCCCTTGCCGTCTCCGGTGAACACCAGCACCAGGCCCTTTTCCAGGTTGCGTTCGCCCACCCGCTGCTGCTGGACCTCCTTGCGGCGGGCCATGCGGCGGCGATAGCCATCGGCATCCCCCTCCGGGGCCAGGTCGCCGCCGGGGCCGAGTTCGGCGGCGACCGCGTCCAGGGCTGTGGCGGCCGCTGGGGCTGGGGCGGGATCGGCTGGGGACTGGCTCACGGAACGGCTCGGGCAGGGTCACCACTCTGGCGGCGGCGGGAGAGCGCCGCATCCACGGCCTGTTGCTGATCCCGGCGGGTGATCCAGTGGTGGTAGGTGCGGGTATGAATCGCCACCGAGTGGCCCATCATCCGGGCGGCCACCGTGTCGGGCAGCCCGATGTGAATGGTGCGAACGGCCCAGGCATGGCGCAGGTCGTAGGGCGTGATCGGCAACGCGTAGCGGCGGAACTGCTCGGCCACCCGCCGGCCCACCTGCTGCAGGGTGGTGTGGCGCAGGTCGGTGCCTACCGGGGGCAGGGGGGGCTGGAGGGCACCCAGCTGCTCCAGGCCAAAGTGCTCCACCCATTCCGGTTGGAAGGGCCACACCTGGTGTTCGCCTGTCTTGCTGGTGGGCAGCACCCGAATCACCCGGTCGCCCCCGGGGGCCAGGGCGGACAGATCACAGAAAAACACCTCGTGGTTGCGGAGGCCGTAGGTGGCCATCAGGCCATATACCAGCCGCCAGGCAGGGTTCGGGATCTGCTCCACCAGGGCGAGGATCTGGGGATCGCCCGGCAGCCGCCGGAACTGGGCCGCGTGCAGGCCGTAGCCCGCCGCCCGGTCGCTCCAGTCTTCGGGGAGGGGTTCACCCAGGTGGCGGGCGAGGGCGGCCAGGGCGATGCCGCATTGCTGGCGCCCGCGACTGCTGGGGGGGTAGCTCTCCAGCACCGATTCCAGCAGGGGCAGCCCCATGGGTTGGTCCTGCGCCATCGCAGCCAGCCGCCGCAGGTAGGGGCGGTAGGCGCCGGTCCAGGTGGTGCGGCAGCCGGCCGGGTTGCGGCGGCGACGCGGGTCGGCGAAGAAGGCGGTCTGGAAGCTCTCCAATCCCAGGGGATCCGTGGGGGCCGCCGCAACCCGCCGGGGGGCGGCCGGGCCGCTGCGGCCCCACTCCGACCACTCGAACCGTCCCTGTTGCAACTGGCGCAACACCTCCTTGAGCCGCTCCCGGGCCCTGTCCAGCCCCGCCCCATCCGCGTTCAGCCCCAGGCTGATGCGTTGGACGGGATGGCCCCCGGATCCGCGCCGGCAGGGAAGGGGGCCGCGCAGCCCCAGCCGCTGGCCGCGCAGCTCGAGCCTCAGCGAAATCCCCGTCGCCGCCAGTTGGCTGTTCTCCTGGGCCAGGCGGGCCTGGATGGTTTGCGGGCTCGCCTGGCTGATCGGCTGCGCCGTTCCCTCCAGATCGAGCTCCCCAGCTCCGCTTGCCATGGGCTTTGTACAGGGCTCGACCTTATCGATCCTGGGCCGATACCGCTAGAGGCGAGGTTGCAGCGTTACGCTCCTGCTCTCCCTGAGCCGTACGGAACGAAGGCATGGCCAAGGTTGGCGTGCTGCTGCTGAACCTCGGGGGGCCCGAGCGGATCCAGGACGTCGGTCCGTTCCTCTACAACCTGTTTTCCGATCCGGAGATCATCCGGCTGCCCAATCCGGCTTTGCAGAAACCCCTGGCCTGGCTGATTAGCAGCCTGCGGGCGGGGAAATCCCAGCAGGCCTACCGCTCGATTGGGGGCGGCTCGCCGTTGCGCCGGATCACCGAGCAGCAGGCCCGTGAACTGCAGAGCGAACTGCGTTCCCGGGGCATCGAGGCCACCAGCTATGTGGCCATGCGCTACTGGCATCCGTTTACCGAATCGGCCGTGGCCGACATCAAGGCCGACGGGGTGGATGAGGTGGTGGTGCTGCCCCTCTACCCCCACTTCTCGATCAGCACCAGCGGTTCGAGCTTCCGCGAGCTGCAGCGTCTGCGCCAGGCCGACACCGGCTTCTCTCGGCTGCCGATCCGTTGCATCCGCAGTTACTACGACGATCCCGGCTACATCGGTGCCATGGCCGGCCTAATTGCCAAGGAGATCCAGGCCTGCCCCGAACCGGCCACGGCCCATGTGTTCTTCAGCGCCCATGGCGTGCCCAAGAGCTATGTGGAGGAGGCTGGCGACCCCTATCAGCAAGAGATCGAGGCCTGCGCTCGCCTGATCATGGAGCGGCTGGAGTGCGATCTCGGCCACCCCAACCCCTTCACCCTGGCCTACCAGAGCCGGGTGGGCCCCGTGGAGTGGCTCAAGCCCTACACCGACGATGCCCTGCAGGAGCTGGGCGCGGCCGGCGTGACGGATCTGGTGGTGGTGCCGATCAGTTTCGTCAGCGAGCACATTGAAACGCTCGAAGAAATCGATATCGAATATCGGGAAATTGCCACCGAAGCGGGCATCATCAATTTCCGCCGGGTTCCGGCCCTGGACACCACACCCGCCTTCATCCATGGCCTGGCCGATCTGGTGCAGCATGCCCTGGAAGGCCCGGAGGTCAACCTGGATCAGGCGGCCGAGTTGCCCACCAAGGTGAAGCTCTATCCCCAGGACAAGTGGGCCTGGGGCTGGAACAACAGCTCCGAGGTCTGGAACGGTCGCTTGGCGATGGTGGGTTTTTCCGCTTTCCTGTTGGAGCTGATCAGCGGACGGGGACCGCTTCATGCTCTGGGCCTGCTTTAAGCGCTCCGGGCTGGTCGGACTGGCGGCCCTGCAACTCTCCAGTTCCGCGGCCCACGCCCAGAGCCGTTGGCAGATGGGGGTCTTTCCCGTCACGACTTTTCAGGCCTACACCAGCCACTTCGGCACCCGCAGCGGGCCCTGGGGCCGGGTGGAGCCCCATTACGGTCTTGATATCGCTGCCCCCATGGGCTCTCCCATCCGGAACTGGTGGGCCGGCGTGGTGCAGGACGTGATCCATGACGGCGCCTGTGGCGTCGGCCTGGTGATCCGCTCCGGTAACTACGAGCACATTTATTGCCACCTCTCGGGCTCCGCCGCTGGAGGGATCTACCGCAGTGGCCCGGTGCTGCTGCGCCAGGGACAGCGCCTGCGCACCGGCCAACTGATCGGCCATGTGGGCATGAGCGGCCGCACGACCGGGCCCCATCTGCACTGGGGCATGCGCCATGACGGCCGCTGGTTGGATCCGGCCCAGATTCTGCGGGCCATGGCCGCCGGCCGGCGCCAACAAGCGGCCCGCCGTGCCGCCCCAAAAGCCCCACCGGCACCTAGGGTTGCCGTAGTCCGTTAACCAGCCAAGGTGATTGGCCTGTCGCAGCCGTGACGCTGACACCCCTCACACCTGCGGCCCTGTCCGCTGCGGCCACCGCGAGTGGTGGCAATCTTGACGCTGACAGCACCGCACCCCAGCGGGTGAACGGTGGATACGCCCTGATGGACGCGCTCCATCGTCATGGGGTGAAGCATATTTTTGGCTATCCGGGTGGAGCGATCCTGCCCATCTACGACGAGCTGCACAAGGCCGAGTCCCGGGGCTGGCTCAAGCACATTCTGGTGCGCCATGAGCAGGGCGGTACCCATGCGGCGGATGCCTACGCCCGTGCCACCGGTCAGGTGGGCGTCTGCTTCGGCACCTCAGGCCCCGGCGCCACCAACCTGGTGACGGGGATCGCCACCGCCCAGATGGATTCGGTGCCCATGGTGGTGATCACCGGTCAGGTGCCCCGGGCGGCGATCGGCACCGACGCCTTCCAGGAAACCGACATCTTCGGCATCACGCTGCCGATCGTGAAACACTCCTGGGTGGTGCGCGATCCCCGCGACATCGGTCGGATCGTCGCCGAAGCCTTCCTGATTGCCGCCAGTGGCCGTCCGGGCCCCGTGTTGATCGACGTGCCCAAGGACGTAGGGCTGGAGGAATTCGACTACACCCCGGTGGCCCCCGGCACGGCGATTCCCGCCGGCTTCAAGCTGCCGGTCAGCCCCGATCCAGCTGCGGTGGCAGCCGCTCTGGCCCTGATCCGTCAGGCGCGGCGTCCCCTCCTCTACGTGGGCGGCGGCGCCATCAGCAGCGGCGCCCACGAGGCGGTGAAACAGCTGGCTGAGCGGTTCCGGCTGCCCGTCACCACCACCTTGATGGGCAAAGGGGCCTTTGACGAGAAACATCCCCAGTCATTGGGCATGCTCGGCATGCATGGCACCGCCTATGCCAATTTCGCCGTCACCGAGTGTGATCTGTTGATCGCCACCGGCGCCCGCTTTGACGACCGAGTCACGGGCCGGCTGGATGGCTTCGCCCCGCGGGCCCAGGTGATCCACATCGACATCGATGCGGCGGAGATGGGCAAGACCCGCCTGCCGGACGTGGCGCTCGTGGCCGATGTGCAGGCTGCCCTCGAGGCCCTTCTGGCCGCGTCAGCCCAGGACAGCTCGGAGGGCCGCACCGAGGCCTGGTTGCAGCGTATCGACACCTGGAAGCAGCACTACCCCCTGGTGGTGCCCGCACCGGAAGGCGACATCGCGCCTCAGGAGGTGGTGGTCGCCCTACGGGAGCTGGCTCCGGACGCCTTCTACACCACCGATGTGGGCCAACACCAGATGTGGGCAGCCCAGTTCCTCCACAATGGCCCCCGCCGCTGGATCAGCTCGGCGGGCCTGGGCACCATGGGCTTCGGCATGCCCGCCGCCATGGGCGTGCAGACCGCCTTCCCTGCGGAGCAAGTGATCTGCGTCGCCGGCGACGCCAGCATCCTGATGAACATCCAGGAGCTCGGCACCCTGAGCCAGTACAACCTGCCCGTGAAGGTGGTGGTGCTCAACAACGGTTGGCAGGGCATGGTGCGCCAATGGCAGGAGAGCTTCTACGGCGAGCGCTACTCCGCCTCGGAGATGATGGGTGGCATGCCTGATTTCGCCGCCCTGGCCGAGGCGTTTGGGGTTCGGGGGGTGTGTATCGAGCAGCGATCTACCCTGCGCCAGCAGCTTCAGGAGGCCCTCGACCATCCCGGGCCCGCCTTCATTGATGTGAAGGTGCGCCGCAATGAAAACTGTTATCCGATGGTGCCGCCGGGAGCTAGCAATGCCCAGATGGTGGGCCTGCCCAGCCATCCTGAACTGGCCATCGACACCACGCGCCATTGCCACGCCTGCGGCAGTACCACCGAAAGTGCCCACCTGTTTTGCCCCAGCTGTGGCGCCAAGCTTTGAGGTGGTTCGCGGCGGTTCTGGTCGTCCTGCTGTCGTGGTCGGGCGTTGCGGCTGCCGCTGAAGTGCTGCAGGTGCGCGGGCCCACCCTGCTCCAACTGGGCGATCAGAACCGCAGCTACACCGTCGAACTGGCCTGCGTTGCGGTGCCCGAGGCCCGGCAGGAGCGGGCCCTGGAGTGGTTGCGTCAGGCGGTGCCACGCCACAGCAGGGTCAATCTGCGTCCCATGGGCCAGAACCAAGGAGTGCTGTTGGCGCGTGTTCAGAAGATCGGCGCGGCTGACGACTTGGGCGCCGGCCTGATCGCCGCTGGTCTGGCCGAGACGGACCCCACAGCCTCCGGCGACTGTGCCAGGGTCAGCTTCTGAACCCCCCTGTCTCCTGAGAGCCCGTGAGCCTGAACCGCACAGCCAAGGGCATCGTGCTGGTGCCATCCCTGTTGCTGGGAGGAGCCTTCCTGGCGGCGGGTGTCTGGAGTGACGGACCCGCTGCCAGCAACAAGGCATTGGCGCTGACCCTTGGGGGCGTGCTGATGGCCGCGGGCCTGCTCGCCCAGCTGCTCCCCGAGAGTGCCCCTGAGAGCTCCGATCAGGACTGAAGCGGATTGGCTGACACCGCCTCGCTTTGAGCAGGAACCCCTGGGGATCAAAGGGGAGATGGATTGGGCTACTTCTTCTGCTGTTTGGCCTGGGCGGTGAACTGGGCGATCACCTCGTCGACAAATTTCTTGTCGTCCGCAGTGATTTTGGGATAGCAGCCCTGCTTCACCCTGCCGACGATCTGCACGATCGTGCCGTTGACGATCTGGGAGGCTTCCAGCTTTCCGGGTCCGGCGATCTGACCGCCGTGGGCCGCCGTCACCACATAGGTGATGGCCTTGGCGTTGGAGATGACCGCGTTCTGGACCGGCACCTTCTGCTCCACCGCCAGCTCACAGACGTTGACAGCGGCGGCGAGGGCCATGTCGTTCATCGTCTCGACGGAAGCGGGCTTGGCTGCTGCCGCAGCCGCAGCTCCTGACTGGGCCAGGGCTGGTGCACCCAGCAATAGGGCAGTCGTGCCAACGGCGGAAGCTGCGATCCAGGCCAGGGGAGAACGAGACACGGGAACCGGTGGACGACGAACGGGCACGCCCCACTGTGGCACCCGATTCGTGCCCGCGATAGGGGGTGAGGGGCCGGCTGGGCGGGCTTCACAGTTGTCCCAACGGCGTCGGACGGCGCCAGAGTCGGGGTTGGCTGCCCTGGTCAGATGCTCTCTGCTGAAACCCTGGTGGTGCCCTTCGCTGCGGTGGGCATCGAGGCGATCGCCGATGTGGGGGGGAAGAACGCCTCCCTGGGCGAGATGATCCGCGAGCTCGGCGATCAGGGGGTGCGGGTGCCGGGTGGCTTCGCCACCACCGCCTCCGCCTACCGCCACCTGTTGCGCAGCAATGGTTTGATCGGCCCTCTCCAGGAGCTCCTGGGAGACCTGGATGTGGACGATCTCGTCGCCCTCCAGAGCGCTGGCAGGGCCGCCCGCACCCTGGTGCTGGCGGCGGCCCTCCCCGCCGACCTCGCCGACGCGATCGTGGCGGCCTATCGGCAGCTGGCTGCCCCCGACGGTTCCTTGCCAGCGGTGGCGGTGCGCTCCAGTGCCACCGCTGAAGATCTCCCCGACGCCAGCTTTGCTGGCCAGCAGGAAACCTTCCTGCACATCGAGGGGGAGGCGGCCCTGCTGGAGGCCTGCCGGCACTGCTACGCCTCACTGTTCACCGACCGGGCCATCTCCTACCGCCAGCTGAACGGTTTCGATCACCTGGAGGTGGCCCTCTCGATTGGGGTGCAGCGCATGGTGCGCTCGGATCGGGCCTGCGCTGGCGTGATGTTCAGCATCGACACCGAAACCGGGTTCCGGGATGCGGTGCTGCTCACCGCCGCCTATGGCCTGGGCGAGAACGTCGTCCAGGGGGCGGTCAATCCCGATGAGGTGCTGATCTTCAAACCCACCCTGGAACAGGGGTTCGCCCCGATCCTCAGCAAGCGGCTGGGCAGCAAGGCGATCCGGATGGTGTACGGAGCCGGGCCTACGGGCGGTGAGGGGGCCGGTAGCGCTCCGGTGCACAACGAGCCGGTGCCCCAGGCCGAACGTGAGCGCTTTGCCATCAGCGACGACGACTGCCTCACCTTGGCGCGCTGGGCCTGCCGAATCGAGCGCCACTACAGCGACCGGCGCGGCACCCCCACGCCCATGGACATCGAGTGGGCGAAGGATGGCCTCACCGGAGAGCTGTTCATCCTCCAGGCTCGCCCCGAAACGGTGCAGTCGCGGCAGCAGCAGGCGGTGCTGCGCAGTTGGCACCTGGAGCCCCATCAGGCCGAACTTCTGGTGAGCGGCCGCGCCATCGGCGCCTCCGTGAGCAGCGGCGTGGCCCGGGTGATCCGCCATCCCTCCGAAATCGAGCGCTTCGAGAGCGGCGATCTGTTGATCACCGAGCGCACCGATCCCGACTGGGAGCCAATCCTCAAGCGGGCCAGCGGCGTGGTGACTGACCAGGGGGGGCGAACCTGCCATGCGGCGATCATTGCCCGGGAGATGGGCATCACCGCCATCGTCGGCACCGGGGAGGCCACCCGCCGCATCCATGACGGCGATGCCATCACGATCAGCTGCTGCGAGGGCGATGTGGGTCGGGTCTACCGGGGCACGTTGCCGTTTTCGCTGACGGAGCAGGCCATCGGTGACCTGCCCGCGACCCGTACCCGGATCCTGATGAACGTGGGCAATCCTGAGGAGGCCTTCAACCTGGCTGCCATCCCCTGCGACGGCGTGGGCCTGGCGCGGCTTGAGTTCATCATCGCCAACCACATCAAGGTGCATCCGATGGCCCTGCTCCAGCCGGAGCGGGTGGCCGATGCGGGACAACTCCAGGAGATCAACCGGCTCACGGCGCGCCATGCCAGCCCGGCGGAGTACTACGTGGATCTGTTGGCCCAGGGCATGGCCCGCATTGCGGCCGCCTTCTACCCCAGGCCGGTGATCCTGCGCTTCTCCGATTTCAAGAGCAACGAATATTCCCGCCTGCTTGGCGGTGGAGCCTTCGAGCCCAGCGAGGAAAACCCGATGATCGGCTGGCGGGGGGCGGCGCGGTACTACGCCCCCGATTTCCGCGAGGCCTTTGCCCTGGAATGCCAGGCCTTGCGGCGGGTGCGCGACCACATGGGCCTCACCAACGTGATCCCGATGGTGCCCTTCTGCCGTACCCCGGAGGAGGGGGATCGGGTGCTGGCGGAAATGGCCCGCTCCGGCCTGGTGCGGGGCGAGAACGGCTTGGAGGTGTACGTGATGTGCGAGCTGCCCAGCAATGTGGTCGGGGCCGAGGCGTTTGCCGAGCGCTTCGATGGCTTTTCGATCGGCTCCAACGACCTCACCCAGCTCACCCTGGGCCTGGATCGGGACTCCGCGTTGGTGGCCGACCTGTTCGACGAGCGCCATCCCACCGTGAAGGCCATGATCCGGCTGGCGATCCAGACGGCCCACCGCTGCGGCCGCAAGATCGGCATCTGCGGCCAGGCCCCCAGCGACTATCCCGATTTCGCCCGCTTTCTCGTGGAGGAGGGCATCGATTCGATCAGCCTCAACCCCGATGCCCTGATCGCCACCCGCCTGGAGGTGGCCCGGATCGAAGCCAGCCTGGGCTGGGCGTCTCCGTTGCGCCGCTAATCGATCCGGCGCAGCAGCGGGCCCTGGCTGGGGCGGATCTGGGCTGGCAGCTGCTGGCTTCCGATGGGCTGCAAGGTGGCCATGTTGTAGGTCGTGTACACCGTGCGGCCCGCCGAACTGCCATCGGTGGCCCCCTCGCCCCGGGGCCAGTAGGCATCGATCAGGGTGAGGGTTTGCACCGGCGGCGTGCTGTCCTGCAGGCGCCGGCGTGGGCCGCTGCCCAGGGCTCCGAGGTTCAAGAGATCCAGTTGCCCCACCCGACCGGGGAAGTAGGCGTGGTGATGTCCACTGATGTAGGCGTGGGCTCCGGTGCGTTCCAGCAGTTGGCGTAGGGCTTCGCTGTGGTGCAGCACGTCACCGGGGCGGTCGCGGCCCTGGGCCACCGCCAGCAGGGGCAGGTGACCCAGCACCAGCCGGAGCCGGGCTGAGCGGGCCTGCGGACTGCGCAGTTGCTGTTCCGCCCAGGCCATCTGCTCGGCGGGCACCGTGGCGGAGGAGGCGTCCCATACCAGCAGGAACAGGTCGTGCTGGCGCACGCTGTAGGCGAAGGGGAACCGGGTGGCATCCACGAACTCCAGGCCGAGGGCGTCCTGTTGCCCGCGCCAATAGCGCTCGGCCTCCTGGCGGTCGAGCGCGAAGGTGTAGCGGCCGCCGGACCGAGCCGACGAGGCGTCGTGGTTGCCCATGGTGATGGCCACCGGCAGCCCCGCCCGCTCCAGGGGGGCGAGCAGCTGGCGGTGGAAGGAGGCCCACATCGCACTGAGGTGAACGCGGCTGAGGCCCAGCTTCTGACCGGCCACCATGTCGCCGCCGCAGAGCACCAGGTCGGGCTTCCAGCTGGGGATCAGCTCCACGGCCCGCAGCACCTCCGGGAGGTAGCTGGTGGAGCCGTAACTGCTGTTTAGATCGCTGATGGCCACCAGGCGCAGGTCGCCGCGGCGGGGCAGCTTGATTCCGGAGGCGCGGGATGGCTTTGGGCTGAGGGCCCAGGCTCCCACGGCCAGGCCGGCCAGGCTGAGAAAGCCCCGGCGGGTGAGGGTGACTCCGAACCTCGGATCCATGGCAGGGGGGTGCTGGCGAGACCGCCTAACGGGCCAGTTTCCACAGCAGGGTGCCATGGGCCGTGGCCCGCAGCACACACATCACCGCCAGGGCAACGCAGAGGGGGCAGTGGGTGATCCCCATCGAACCAGCAGCGCAGCAGCATCCACCCTGGCAGTTCCCGGCGATTTCCGGTTGGTTGACCAGGGGACTGCTGGAATAACGGCATGAATTGGACCCATCGTCGGAAGGGCTCCGGCAGGAGTTGGCTGTGCTGCGGTTGAGCGAACTGAAGCTGCCCCTGGATCACAGCGAGGCCGATCTCGAGGCTGCGGTGTGCCGGCGGCTACGCCTGGAGTCTCACCAGCTGCGGTGCCTGCGGTTGGTCAAACGCAGCGTCGACGCCCGCAAGCCCCAGTCCATTGCGCTGGTCTACAGCCTGGATCTGGAGTTGGACCTGGATGCCCGGGCCGAAGCACGCCTGCTCCAGCGGTTCGCCGGCGATCCCCATCTCCGCCCGAGCCCCGACACCACCTACCAACCGGTGGCCATCGCCTCGGGCCGTTTTCAGCGTCCGGTGGTGGTGGGGGCTGGACCCTGTGGCTACTTTG
>Ga0164292_10005147_pt1 | contig 10682 bp, 10 predicted proteins | sample GEODES117metaG_FD_111486 | JGI IMG/M metagenome (GOLD analysis project Ga0164292, IMG submission 111486) | Eutrophic lake water microbial communities from Lake Mendota, Wisconsin, USA - GEODES117 metaG | ecosystem: Environmental > Aquatic > Freshwater > Lake | place: USA: Lake Mendota... | reverse complement strand
GGCGGCATTCAAGCCTTTGTGCAGGCGCAGCGGCTCGGCCACCTGACGGGCCACCGTGTGCACCGGGTTGAGCGCGGTCATGGGCTCCTGAAAGACCATCGCGATGCGGTCGCCGCGCAGCGCTGCCATCTCGCGCTCGGGCAGCCCGACCATCTCGCGGCCGTTCAGGCGGATGCTGCCACTGACCTGCGCACCCTCAGGGAGCAGGCCCATCAGCGCCAGCGCGGTGAGCGACTTGCCGCAGCCGGACTCTCCCACCAGGCCCAAGGTGTCACCCGGCGCCAGCGTGAAGGACAGGTCGCGCACTGCCACCGCCGGCCCCCGGGCGGTGCGCAGCACGACCCGCAGGTCGGTGACGGACAGAAGGGGCGTCGTCATGGTGTTGGGAAAATCAGCGCCGACGCGCCAGCTTGGGGTCGAACAGGTCGCGCAGGCCGTCGCCCAGGAGGTTCAGGCCCAGCACCGCCAGCGCGATGGCTACCCCGGGGTAGACAGCCAGCATCGGTGCCTGAAAGAGCAGCGTCTGGGCCTCGGCCAACATGCGTCCCCAGGAGGGCTGTGGCGGCTGGGTGCCCAGGCCCAGATAGGACAGCGCCGCCTCGGCCAGGATGGCAATGGCAAAGCGGATGGTGGCCTGCACGATCAGCACCGAGGCGATATTGGGCAGCACATGCTCGATCGTGATGCGCCAGGCGCCCTTGCCGGCGGCGCGGGCGGCCAGCACGTACTCCCGGCCCCAGATCTGGTTGGCGCTGGCCCGGGTGATGCGGGCGAAGGTCGGAATGTTGTAGATGCCGATGGCGACGATGGCAATGACCATGCCCGGGCCGAAAACGGCGGTAAGCATGATGGCCGAGAGAATGGCCGGAAAGGCGAAGCCGAAGTCGGCCACCCGCATGATGACCTCCTCGGTCCAGCCTCGGCAGGCCGAGGCCAGCAGGCCCAGCGCGGTACCAGCCAGGAGGCCAATGCCAACGGCGATCACCCCCACCGCAATGGAGGCGCGCGCGCCTACCAGCAGCAGCGAGGCAATGTCACGGCCATAAGGGTCTGTGCCCAGCCAGTGGCTGGCGTCTGGCGGCTGCAGCCTCAGCGCCATGTCGATCTCGTAGGGCGACTGCGGTGTCCAGACCAGAGACAGCAAGGCGGCCAGTACGAGCAGCGCGCTGAGGACGGCGCCGATGACAAAGCTCGGGTGACCCAGGGCGCGTTGGCGCAGGCTCATCATGACCTCGCTCCTGCGTCGGGCCGCGCTTTTCCGCACATGAAATGGGCAGCGCTCATATGTCGCTCGCCTTCACCCGGGGGTCGATCGCGGCGTAGAGCAGATCGACCAGGAAGTTGACGATGACCACCATCGCCGCCAAGAGCATCACGCAGTTGCGCACCACGATCAGGTCGCGGTTGGCGATGGACTGGAAGATGAGGCGCCCCAGACCCGGCAGGTAGAACACGCTCTCGACCACGATGGTGCCCGCCAGCAGCTCGGCAAACTGCAGGCCCATCACGGTCACCACCGGCACCATCGCGTTACGCAGCACATGGCCCCAGAGCACGCGCCGCTGCGAGGCGCCCTTGGCGCGTGCGGTACGCACGAAGTCTTCGCGCAGCACCTCGAGCACCGCCGAGCGTGTGATGCGCGCCAGAATGGCTGCCTGCACCACCGCCAGCGACAGCGCGGGCAGTATCAGCGCGCGCAGGGCGTCGACCCAGTCCTCCTCCCAACCCGGAAAGCCACCGGCGGAAAACCATTTGAGCTGCACCGAAAACAGCAGGATCAGCAAAATGGCGAACCAAAAATTGGGAATGGCAATACCGATCTGGCTCAGGCCCATGAGACCGACGTCGCCCAGCTTGTTGTGGCGGGCCGCGGCGTAGATGCCAGCCGAGAGCGCCAGCACGATGGTGAGCGACATCGCCAGTACCGCCAGTGGCACCGTGAGCGCCAGGCGCTCGAGTACCAGCTCGCTCACTGGCGAGCTGTAGGCGTAGGAGAGGCCCAGGTCCCCGGTCAGCAGGCCGGCGATCCAGTGGAAGTAGCGGGTGAGGGCGGGCTGGTCCAGCCCCAGCTTGGTGGCCAGGGCGGCCACTGCCTCGGGCGAGGCGTCCGGGCCCATGAGAATTTGCGCCGCGTTGCCGGGCAGCACCTCCAGCACCACGAAGACCACCACCGAGGTGCCCGCCAATGTGGCCAGCAGGGTGATGAGGCGTTTGACGAGAAACAAGGCCATGCAGCGGCGGATAATGCCAGATCATCGGCAGGCGCCCTCTGGGCGCTTTCCCGCACGCGCAGGCCTTCAGCTATGGAGCTTCCCCCATGTCCCTCATGATCACCGACGAGTGCATCAACTGCGACGTGTGCGAGCCCGAGTGCCCCAACGAGGCGATCTTTCTGGGCCCCGAGATCTACGAAATCAACCCGGACAAGTGCACCGAGTGCGTGGGGCACTTCGATGAGCCGCAATGCGTGCAGGTCTGCCCGGTGGCCTGCATCCCGGTCAACCCCGAGCGAGTGGAGAGCCGGGAGACCTTGATGCAGAAGTACCTTCGGCTGACCGCGCAGGCAGCGCCTCCCCCTGCCTGACTAACAAGTCTCTAGCGCCCTCTTTCGTTCAAACCCCCTCCGGCCTCGGCGGCTTCGGCCGAGGCGGCTTATGCGTGTGCACCGTGCTGGTGGCGCGTGTCATCTCGCCCGCCAGCAGGTCGGGCGCTGCCTTGAGCGTGCGGGCCACGCACTCTTCGATCAGCGTGCGGTGATCCGGTGAGGGCTTGCGCAGCACGTAGTCGGCCACCTCGTTCTTGTCGCCCGGGTGGCCGATGCCGATGCGCAGGCGCCAGTAGTCGCTGCTGCCCAATTGCGCGTGGATGTCGCGCAGCCCGTTGTGGCCGCCGTGGCCGCCACCAAATTTCAATTTGGCCTGGCCGGGCGGCACGTCGAGCTCGTCGTGCACCACCAAAATCTCCTCGGGCGCGATTTTGAAAAAGCGCGCCAGCGCCGCCACCGACTTGCCCGAGAGGTTCATGAAGGTCTGCGGCTCGAGCAGCCAGACGTTCTGACCCTTCACGCTGCCTCGAGCCACCAGGCCGTGGTAGGCGCGGTCGGAGTTCAGGTGCAGGCCGAGGTCTCGGGCCAGGCCGTCGACCCACCAGAAGCCCGCGTTGTGCCGCGTGGCCTCGTACTCGGTGCCTGGGTTGCCCAGGCCAACGAAGAGCTTGATCATGGGGTGCTATTAGAAACGAGTCGGTCGGCAGGTCCGCCCCGGCTGCTGCTGGCGCAAATGAAAAGGCCCGCTCAAAGCGGGCCTTGGGGAAAAAGCCCGCTTTGAGCGGGCCTTCCACAGCAAGCGCGACGCGCTTACTTCTTGGCTGCGGGCTTAGCAGCAGGCTTTGCAGCGGCCTTGGCGTCGGCAGCCGGGGCGGCTTCGGCGGCCGGCGCTTCTTCGGCGACGGTGGACACCACCGACACGAGCACCGGGTTCTTTTTTCCGTGGGTCACGGCGGTCACGCCCTTGGGGAGCTGAATGTCGCCCAGGTGCAGAGACGCGCCCTTCTTCAGGCCAGACAGGTCGACCTCGATGAACTCGGGCAGGTCGGCGGGCAGGCAGGTGATGGCCAGTTCGGCGATCACGTGGTTGACCACGCAGGCCTCGAACTTGACGGCCTGGGACTCCTCGGCCTTCACGTAGTGGAGCGGCACCTTCATGTGCAGCTTGGTGTTGGCGTCGACCTTCTGGAAGTCGACGTGCAAAACGAGTTGCTTGAAGGGGTGGTACTGCACGTCACGCAGCAGGACCTGGCTGGACTTGCCGTCCATTTCCATTTCGAGAATGGAGGCGTGGAAGGCTTCCTTCTTCAGGGCGTGCCACAGCGCGTTGTGGTCCAGTTCGATGGCCTGGGGTTCACCCGTGCCACCGTAGACGATACCGGGCGTGCGGCCCGTGATGCGCAGACGGCGGCTCGCACCCGTACCCTGCTTGGCGCGCTCAAAAGCGACGAATTTCATAACTTACTCCGGAAGGGCCCACCGCGACCAGTGTGACCCGGGTTGAAAAAGCCGGCGTACCCTTGCAGGCCCGCCGGCGGGGAAGGCCTGCCTTGTCAGGCGGGCCGGGAAAGTCTCAGAACAGGTTCTCCTGGTCTGAGAACAAACTCATGACCGACTCGCCCTTGGCGATCCGCTGGATCGTCTCGGCGACCAGGGGTGCCACCGACAGCTGGCGGATCTTGGTGCAGCCGTGTGCGGCGTCAGTCAGGGGGATGGTGTTGGTGACAACCACCTCGTCGAGCGCGGTGCCCTTGGCGATGCGTTCGATGGCAGGGCCCGAGAAGATGGGGTGCGTGCAATAGGCGTAGACCTTCTTGGCGCCGCGCTCCTTGAGCACTTCAGCCGCCTTCACCAGGGTGCCGGCGGTGTCGATCATGTCGTCCATGATGACGCAGTTGCGGCCCTCGATGTCACCGATGACGTGCATCACCTCGCTCACATTGGCCTTGGGCCGACGCTTGTCGATGATGGCCAGGTCGCAACTGAGTTGCTTGGCCAAGGCGCGTGCACGCACCACGCCGCCGACGTCGGGCGAGACGACCATCAGGTCGGCGTAGTTCTTCTGGCGCAGGTCCGACAGCAGCACCGGCGAGGCGTAGATGTTGTCGACCGGAATGTCGAAGAAGCCCTGGATCTGGTCGGCGTGCAAGTCCATGGTGAGGACGCGCGAGACGCCCACGGTCTGCAGCAGGTTGGCCACCACCTTGGCCGAGATCGGCACGCGTGAGGAGCGCGGGCGGCGGTCTTGCCGGGCGTAGCCGAAGTAGGGGATCACGGCGCTGATGCGTTCGGCCGAGGCGCGCTTGAGCGCGTCGACCATGATCAGCAATTCCATCAGGTTTTCGTTCGTGGGGGCGCAGGTGGACTGGATCACGAACACGTCGCGGGCGCGAACGTTGGTGTTGAGTTCGACCGTCACCTCGCCGTCGGAGAAGCGGCCGACGCTGGCGGCGCCGAGCGTGATGCCCAGGTGACCGGCGATCTCGGCGGCCAGCGCCGGGTTGGCGTTGCCGGTGAACACCATGAAGTCGGGGGTGTGAGCAGCCTGCATGTGGGTAGCCAGCGAACTAGATCCAGGTTTGCCTGTGAGCGACCGCCAAAATCGACGAGAGGAGCGTCAAGAACGGAAACAAGAAAACTTCCGGAGCTCCGCTCATGCCAGTGCTTCGGCTCAGAAGGTGGCTGTACCGGACAGATACCTCTGTCCGGTACAGCCACCTGTGTCATTTGGCAGGGGAGGAAGGACTCGAACCCTCGCATGCCGGAATCAAAATCCGGTGCCTTTACCAACTTGGCGACTCCCCTACACAGGAGGACGGCTTTTCAGCCACCCACCGATCAATCGTCGCTGGAGGCCCACTCCACCAGGGGATGGGCCGCCAAATTGCTACAAACTTCTACCTGCCAGCCCGGTGGGGGGCTGGCGATGTCGGCGGTGGTCTCGGTTGCATCGTCCGGCAGCTTGGCAAACACCGCGCTACCTGAACCGGTCATCCGGGCCTTCAACTTTGCCGCTCCACTCGAGCTTTTTGCAAAGCGTTCACTCTGATCGGACACCCAGGCCAGGGCCTTTTGGACGTCGGGGCAGAGCTTTTCGGCCACCACCTGCAGATCGTTATGGCCAAAGCCGTATGGGTCCGCAGCAAAGCGCGAGAGTATAGCAGGCTCAGTGGACCTCGAAAGCTGCGCGTCACCGAAGATGCGCGCGGTTTCCAAGCCCTGAGCCGGCTTGGCGACGAGGAAGCGCGCCGGGGGCAGGCTCACAGGGCTGATGCGTTCGCCGATGCCCTCGACCCAGGCGTTGCGCCCACGCAGAAAAAAGGGAACATCCGCGCCCAGCGCCAGGCCAATGCGCTCGAGCGCGGCGCGGGGCAGGCCCAGGCCCCATAGGCGGTTGAGGGCCAGCAGGCAACTGGCCGCGTCTGAGGAGCCGCCGCCCATGCCTGCTTGTGCCGGCAGCCGCTTGGCGATGCCGATGTGGACGCCGTCCTTGCAGCCTGTGGCCTCTCGCAGGGCCCGGGCCGCGCGCAAGCACAAGTCGTCCTCGGGCAGGGGCGTGAGCAGGTCCTCGCGGCTGATCAGGCCGTCCGGGCGCCGTTCAAATTGAATGGTGTCGTGCCAGTCGACCAGCATGAACACCGACTGCAGTAGGTGGTAACCGTCGGCGCGCCGACCTGTGACATGCAGGAACAGGTTCAGTTTGGCCGGCGCCGGCACGTCATAGAGGGCTTTCACGATGCGCGTGTGGAGGGGTCGCGGTGATGAGGGGCCGTGTGGCGAGTGGGCGTTCTCAGCGATTGTCCAGCACGAGGCGCAATTCGGCCGGGGGCTGTAGGCGCCGGGCCTGCAGGCGCCCTTGCCCGCGCTGCGACAGGTCGACCTGCCAGCCCAATGCCGGCGTGGGTTGACCCGCCAGCCAGTCAAAGAGCACCGCGATCGGTACCTCGGTTCCGGTGGCTGCCCTTACCAGTGCCTCGACCGAGGCTGCCTCGCGCATGGGCTCACCGGGCACCTGTAGCCGGGCACCCGCGACCGACCATGCAAGGATGGCGGCGGTATTGCCCAGGGGGGTGACCAGCTCCAACGTACCTTGGCGGGCTGACCCCCGTAGATCAAAACCGGCGCTGAAGGACAGCCGGGGGTTGTCCTCTACCTTGAGGGTCAGCCGGCCTATCCATTGCGGTTGGTCCGCCGCTAGGGCCGGTTTACGGGGCGTCGCGCAGCCAACGAGGGCCATCGCCAGCACCACGCACACACCCAGGGCCACCGCGCGCAGGGCGGATCGCCAGACGCTTGGGAAGGGAGTCGGCAGGAGGTGCATCGGAGGGCGCAGGTTTTGGGGATCGTGCCGAGGCGGTTTTGTGTGAGCGTCTCGTGTCTGTGCCTCAGGCGGCGGGCTTGCCATCTGGGGGGGCTGGCAGCCGCAGCCTCTCAGGGCTTGACTTGAAGACGCCGGAGGGTGGACTGCAGGGTCTCGTTTTCGCGGTTGATGGACAGGCCCTCTCGCCAGATCTCGAGCGCACGCGGCTTGTTGCCCAGGCTCCAGAGGACCTCGCCGAGGTGAGCGGCGATTTCAGCGTCGGGTCGTTCGCGAAAGGCCAGTTCCAGCAGGCGCAGGGCCTCGGCCTTGTTCCCCAAGCGGAACTCGACCCAGCCCAGGCTGTCGGTGATGAAGGGATCGCCGGGGGCCAGCTCGAGGGCCTTGCGGATCAAATCCCGCGCCTCCGGCAGGCGAACGTTGCGATCGGCCAAGGAGTAGCCCAGGGCGTTGTAGGCGTGCTGGAAGTCGGGTTTGGCAACCATCGCCCGGCGGAGCAGGCGTTCCATTTCGTCGAGGCGACCCAGCTTTTCCGCGGTGGTGGCCTGCTCATAGAGAAGTTCGTGGTCTGCGGGGCTTCGCGCCACCGCCTCGGACAGCAGATCGTAGGCCGCTTGAACCTGCCGGTTGTCCCGAAGCAAGTGAACCTCGGCCAGGACCTTGGCGCGGGCACTGGACGCGTCGCGGTCCGGCAGTGCCCGCAGCAATTTGCGTGCGTCATCGAGCCGGCCCTGGCGCGCCAGCACCGAGGCCCGGCGCACCTGGGTGGCCAGCAGGTCTGCGTTGCCGGGGATGCGGTCCAGCCACTGCGAGGCCCGCGCTAGGTCGCCGCGCCGCTCGGCGGCTTGGGCCAGCGCCAGGTAGGCCTGGGCCAGGCCGCGGTTGGTCTCCTCGGTTGGCGCGCGGCCGCCCGCCTGGAGGAGCGACAGGTATTTCTGCAGCGAAGCTTCGCCGGCCTCGAGCTGGTTGTCTTGAACCTGGAGCACCCCTTGCACCAGCCAGGCCTCGGCGAAGTCGCTTTTTTGCCGGGTCAGTAGCTGGAGTTGCAGGCGGGCATCGCTCGTGCGCTGCGCTTCCAGCAGGGTGCGTGCGTAGGCCAGGCGCACCTCAGGCCGGGCCTGGGCGCCATCGAGGTAGCGGCGCACCAGGGCTTCGGCCTGCGGCAGGCGCGGGTCGATCAGCTCCAGTGCGAGCAGGGCCGGCCCCTCGTCGGTGGGGGCGGCGGACTGCGCACGCTGGGCGGCCTCGAGCGCTGGCCCTTCCTGGCCTGCGGCCAGGCGCATGCGGGCGATCGCGGTCCAGGCCGGGCCGGCGGTCTCCGGCCGGGTGACGGCGTCTGCGAGGGCTTGCTCGACCAGGCGCTGAGCCTGGGCCTTGTCGCTGGCACGGGCATAGAGGCGCGGTACCAAGGCCAGGGTGGTGGCGCGTTCGGCTGGCGGGCTCAGGGCCAGCAGCTGGCGCAGCGGCTCGGCGGTTTCACCCACTCGATTGAGGGCCAGCAGGATCTGCAGCACGAAGCGGGTTGCCTCGCGCGAGTCGGGCTTGGCTTGCCTCCAGGCGCGCGCGGCCTGCAGCGCCGATTCGCCGGCACGTGCCTGCAGCGCGATTTCGACGGCACGCTGGTAGACCGCGGAGTCGTTGCTGCGGCGGGCGGCGTCGAGCATCATCTGGAAGCCGCCTCCGGGATCGTTGTTGCGGGCGGCCATTTCGCCCACCAGCAATTGGTAGAACAGTTCGGCGGTGAGGGCGGAGGATTGGACAGGCGATGCGGACGCAGCCGCCGCAGCGGGGCGCGCAGGCGTTGCGGGTGCCTGGGCCAGAGCGCTGGTGCTTGGCGCCAGCAGGCAGGCGAGCACCGGGGCCCACGCAAATCGCCATGGCGCAGGCTTGGAGAACGCGGGGCGGGTGGGCGCTGCCCGGCCCATTGCGGGGCGATGCTCAGTCATGCGGACCATCATAATCGCCACGGAACTCCCATGCCCGAACTGCCAGAAGTCGAAGTCACGCGCCGCAGCTTTGCCGACCGCATTGCGGGCGCCCACGTGCTGCAATTGCGCATGGGAAAGCCCCTGCGCTGGCCCTTGGGCTGTGACCCCCAGCTGCTGGCAGGCCGCCAGGTGCAGGGCGTGCGCCGCCGCGGCAAGTACCTGCTTGTGGACCTAGACACGGGCCTGCTGCTGGTGCATTTGGGCATGTCGGGCAGCCTCAATTTCAGCAGCGCCTTGCCGGCGCCCGGGCCCCATGATCATTTTGATCTCGTCACCAGCCGGGGCACGCTGCGCCTGAACGACCCGCGTCGCTTCGGCGCCTTGGTCTACGCCGACGCCGAGGACGCGCCGGTGGCACGCAAGCTCCTGGGCGGCCTCGGGGTCGAGCCCCTGGGGCCGGACTTCGACCCTCAGGTCTTTCACGCCGGCCTGCGCCAGCGCCGCTCGCCGATCAAGCAGGTGCTGCTCGCGGGGGATGTGGTGGTGGGCGTAGGCAATATCTACGCCTCTGAGGCTTTGTTCCTGGCGGGCATCCGCCCGACCACCCGCGCCAGTCGCATCAGCCTGGCGCGGGCGACGCGGCTGCATGCCGCCATCTGCCAAGTGCTCGCGCGCGCAGTGGAGGCCGGCGGCAGCACCCTGCGCGACTTCTCCAATGCCTGGGGCGAGAGCGGCTACTTCCAGTTGCAAGCCATGGTCTATGACCGGGCCGGCGAACCCTGCCGCGTTTGCGCGCAGCCAATCCGCCGCCTGTTGCAGGGGCAGCGCGCCACCTACTACTGCGCGACATGCCAGCGATGAAGGCGCCTGACGACAACAACACGCTGGCCGAGCGCGTCGTGCGCTGGCAGCGTGCCCATGGTCGCAGTGGCCTGCCTTGGCAGGGCGCGCGCGACCCCTACCGGGTCTGGCTGTCCGAGATCATGTTGCAGCAAACCCAGGTGGCCACGGTCCTGGGCTACTACGAGCGCTTTCTTGCACGCTTTCCCAATGTGGGAGCGTTGGCCGCCGCCTCGGAGGACGAGGTGCTGGGCCTGTGGAGCGGCCTGGGTTACTACAGCCGTGCCCGCAACCTGCACCGATGCGCGCAGGCGGTGGCTACCTTGCACGGCGGTCGATTCCCCGGCAGCGCCGAGGCCCTGCAGACGCTTCCTGGCATCGGCCGCTCGACTGCGGCGGCGATTGCAGCTTTTTGCTTTGACGAGCGCGTGGCCATCCTGGACGGCAACGTCAAGCGCGTGATTTCCCGTGTGCTCGCCTTTGATGGCGATCTGGCGCAGGCGGCGCAGGAAAAGCGCCTTTGGGCGCTGGCGCAGGACCTGGTGCCCACGTGCGGCCAGGACATGCCGGCCTACACGCAGGGCCTGATGGACCTGGGCGCGACCGTCTGTCTGGCCCGCACCCCTGGCTGCGCCGCCTGTCCGTTGCAGGCCGGCTGCGCGGGCCGGCGCCAAGGTGAGCCAGAGCGCTTCCCGGTGCGTACCCGCAAACTCAAACGCAGCGCGCAGTCGCTGTGGCTGCTGCTGGCGCAGCGTACCGATGGCGCGGTCTGGCTGACCAAGCGTCCCGGCACCGGCATCTGGGCGGGTCTGCACTGCTTGCCGGTGTTCGAGTCCGCCGAAGGACTCGATGCAGTGCTCGCGGTGGCGGACGCACCGGAGCGCCCCGCCACGTCCGCGCTGTTTGCACGCGAGGACCTGCCGCCCTTTGTCCATGTGCTCACGCACAAGGATCTGCACCTGCACCCGGTGCATATTTCCCTCGAGGCGAAGGCCCAGCTCGGGATTGAAGGCGCTTGGGTTTCGGCTACCGACTGGCCCGCGCTGGGGCT
>Ga0164292_10005145_pt1 | contig 10686 bp, 9 predicted proteins | sample GEODES117metaG_FD_111486 | JGI IMG/M metagenome (GOLD analysis project Ga0164292, IMG submission 111486) | Eutrophic lake water microbial communities from Lake Mendota, Wisconsin, USA - GEODES117 metaG | ecosystem: Environmental > Aquatic > Freshwater > Lake | place: USA: Lake Mendota, Wisconsin... | reverse complement strand
GGAAAGTAAGGGCATATTTATCTTTTTTAATGGTATCTCAAATTTACATTTTAAACATGTATAATATTGACTTAATTAGTGTTTTATGAAACGACCTTCTATTTGTATTTCTCCTATTGATTGGGGCCTTGGCCATGCCACTAGGTGCATTACAATTATTAAGGCTTTTGAAAAATTAGGGTATCAAGTATATATAGCAACGGAAGGATATCACGAAGCCATTTTAAAAGAGGCAATTCCTACTGCGCATTTTTTACACTTAAGGGGCTACCGCATTCGATATGCTAAATGGGGGTTTATACTTCCTATTGTTTTGCTTTTACAATTACCTCAAATTATATACAGTATTCTACATGAAAACAGCTGGTTGAAAAAAGCGCATGCACAATACCAATTTGATTTGATTATTTCCGATAATCGTTTTGGATTTTATCATAAACAATTGCCTTCTGTTTTTATAACCCATCAGCTTAATTTACAAATGCATTTTGAATTAGCTACTCGTTTATTTCAAAAACTACAATATGCATGGCTTAACCATTTTACTGCTTGTTGGATTCCTGATATAGAAGGCAGCAATAATTTATCGGGCATATTATCCAACCCAAAACATAAACCTAGTATTCCTTTATGGTATATGGGTTGCCTGTCTAGGCTAATTGAAACTGCTACTAACAATAACGACGCTATTAATAAGACTGATAAAAATGCATCTATCGTTTTTTTAGGTATTGTGTCTGGACCGGAGCCACAAAGAACCTTGCTCGAAAATTTATTATGGAAAGCGGGTAACAAATTAAATATTCCCTTTGTTGTCATTGCAGGCACTCCTTCTAACGAAGAGCCTAATAAAATAATTGCGGAAAATAAAAATGCGATACTTTATGCACATTTAGCAGCGCCTCAATTAGTAAGAGAAATTAAAAGAGCAGATTATATTATTTGCAGAGGCGGCTATACTACATTAATGGAATTAATACCATTTGAAAAAAAATTGATTTTTATTCCAACCCCTGGTCAAACAGAACAAATGTATTTGGGAAAATTATGGGAAGAAAAAAATTGGGCCCTTTGCTATGCACAAGAAAATTTTAAATTAAATATTGCTTTGGCTGAAGCAAAAAGATTTCATTTTAAACAAGCGCCTTTTAAAGCTTTTTCAATAGAGTCGCTTGAAGCTGCCATAAAGCAGTTAACTTTATAATTATGGCAGTTCAAAAAATAAATATTGAAGATTTTATTGCAACAACGACTTCTATTATTATTGATGTAAGAAGCCCTGCAGAATATGAACATGCGCATATTCCTTCTGCACTGAACCTTCCTTTGTTTGATAATGATGAACGTGCAATGATTGGAACTACTTATAAAAAACAAAGTAGAGAGGCGGCTATTAAAGCAGGCCTACCTCTATTTGGAAATAAGATGCTCTCCATGATTGAAACCGTTGAAAGTTGGATAGCTGCTGCTCAAAAAGAAGGCGATTTAACCAAGCCCACCCTATATGTGCATTGTTGGAGAGGGGGCATGCGCAGTGCTGCAGTGGCTTGGCTATTAGATTTGTATGGATATAAAGTAGTACAATTAACAGGAGGCTACAAGGCTTATAGAAATTGGGTGCTAGAGCAATTTACTATTGCCTATTCGTTAAAAGTGGTAGGGGGTTACACAGGTTCTGGTAAAACAGAAATTTTACATGCTTTGCAAGAAAAAAATTATTCGGTAATAGATCTAGAAGGACTAGCGCATCATAAGGGCTCTGCATTCGGTGCCATTGGACAATTGCCGCAACCTAGTCAAGAAATGTTTGAAAACATTTTAGCTGAAAAATTATGGGAGATCAATAAAAATAATAAGCCAATTTGGATTGAGGATGAAAGTCAAAGAATAGGAACGGTATTAATTCCAACTCCTTTATTTCATTTAATGCGAAACAGTACTTGTTATTTTATGACCATTCCATTTGAACAAAGGCTTGCCTTTATAATAGAAGGGTATGGAAAATTTGATGCACAAAGTTTGATAGAGGCCACCGAAAGAATTCAAAAAAGATTAGGGGGTTTAGAAACTAAAAATACTGTTGAACATATTAAACAAGGAGAATTGAAAGAAGCTTTTTCTATTTTGTTAAAATACTATGACAAATGGTATGAAAAAAATGCACAAAACCAATTGCTACCAAAAGTAGAATTAATTCCCGTTTTATCTGAAGTGGTCGATCCAAATTATAATGCAAGTTTGCTAGAAAAATAAATGAACTATGTTGCTCATTATTCATTCAATTTTTTGGTTATCTTCAATTTTATAAATTATGCAACAATTACTTGCTTGGTGGCTATTCAACATTAGAGGCTGGAGAGTTGAAGGTAAATTTCATTTTGAATTACCTAAGTCTATTATAATAGTAGCACCGCATACACATTGGGTTGATTTTTTTATAGGACTAGCTGTTCGTAAAAAATTACATTTTGAGTTTGTACATTTTTTAGGCAAAAGCGAACTTTTTTGGCCACCACTAGGTTGGTTTTTACGCTCTCTGGGAGCCTATCCTGTGGATAGACATCAGAAACACAATATGGTAGATCAGGTCGTTGAAATATTTAATAAAAAAGAGCGATTTCATCTAGCCCTTTCTCCAGAAGGAACCCGAAAAAAGGTCACAAAGCTTAGGTCTGGCTTTTATCATATTGCCAAAAACGCCCATATTCCGATTGTGACGGTGGGTTTTGATTTTGCTAAAAGAAGGATTGTTTTTGCAGAGCCCTTTTTTGCCACCACCGACGAAAAAGCGGATAAATACAAAATAGTGCAGTTTTTCAAGCAGTTTACAGGCTATATCCCCGAATATGGGATCACCACAGACCTAGAAAATTAGCCTCTTGTTTAACAAAATATTGTTTTTCAGTATAAACTATATTAGTATTTTTGTCCTAGACCTATTTATATTCATTTTAAATTAAACAGATACAGTATGAAAAGTAAAATTTTTTTAGCGCTTGCAATACTTAGCATTGGTGCTTATTCTTGCGTAAGTCCTAAGAAATTGCAAGATGCAGAAGCTAAATATGGCCAGTTAAATGGAGCTTATGCCGATTTACAAGGTAAATACCGTGATGCACAAGATGCTATCGCTAAAAGTAAAACAGATGCTGAAAGAGCTTCTGATAAAACAAAATCATTACAAAGTACTATTGACGAATTAAACAAACAAGTTGATTTCTTAAAATCAAATAACAATGTTGTTTTAAGTCAATTAAAAGATTTATCTGTAGTGACAGGCGCACAAGCAGAAAGCATTAAAAAGTCATTAGACAATATTGGTGCTAAAGATTTATATATCCAAGGTTTACAAAGTTCAATGGCCCGCAAAGATTCTATCAACATGAACTTGGTGATGAATTTGAAAGGTGCGATTGGAGATTTAAATGATGGCGATATCAATGTGAAAGTAGATAAGGGTGTTGTCTATGTTGACATTTCTGATAAATTATTATTTAAAAGTGGCAGCTTCAACATTACTGATAAAGCTAAAGTGGTCTTAGGTAAAGTAGCTAAAGTATTGGCTGCACAACCAGCTATTGAATTTATGGTAGAAGGCCATACCGATTCTAAGCAATTAATTAGCGGTGGTAGTTTAATGGAAGACAACTGGGATTTAAGTGTGAAAAGAGCAACAACTATTGTACGTGTATTACAAGATACTTATGGTATCGACCCTAAGCGTATGACTGCGGCTGGTAGAAGTGAATATATGCCTCTTGCAGAAAATAATACGGCAGAACGTAGAGCGGCGAATCGCAGAACAAGAATTGTAATTCTTCCTCAATTAGATCAATTCTTTCAATTGTTAGAGAAGAAATAGTTTCTTTTCTCTATATAAATACTTAAACCCCTTCCCGTTTTTCGGGAGGGGGTTTATTTTTTATAAAAAGATTTTGTTTTTAGTTTTCCACCTCTTAGTAGAATGAAAGTTCTTGCCCGTATCTTCGCTGCATGCAAGATGCGTATTTACAAGGTTTGAACGAAAAGCAATTAGAGGCGGTATTACATATTAAAGGCCCCTTAATGATTATTGCTGGAGCGGGTAGCGGTAAAACAAAGGTTTTAACCACCCGTGTAGCGCATCTAATGCATAGCGGGGTGGATTCTTTTAATATATTGGCGCTCACTTTTACCAATAAGGCTGCAGCCGAAATGAAAGAGCGTGTTGAAAAAGCACTAGGCAATACGGATGCGCGTAATTTATATATTGGTACTTTTCATAGCGTATTTGCAAGAATACTAAGGGCCGAAGCAGATAAGTTAGGCTATCCAAAAAGTTTTACTATTTACGATACAGATGATTCACGCTCTGTGATAAAAGCAGTAGTAAATGATATGGGTTTAGATGATAAATTATACAAACCCAATATTGTACATAATCGTATATCTGGTGCGAAGAATGCATTAGTGGGTCCCTCAGAATATGCAATGGATACTTTTTTAAAGCAGGAAGATGCGAGATCAAACCGACCAGCCATTGCAGAAATATATGCAAGCTATGCAGCACGTTGTTTTAAAAATGGTGCGATGGACTTTGATGATTTGCTATTTAAAATGCATGAGCTATTACAAAACTTTCCAGAAGTCTTACATAAGTACCAACATAAGTTTAAATATATTTTAATTGATGAGTATCAGGATACTAATCCGGTGCAATATCAAATTGCCAAATTACTAGCGGCCGTGCATGAAAATTTATGCGTGGTGGGGGATGATGCGCAAAGTATTTATAGTTTCCGCGGTGCCACCATTGAAAATATTTTACAGTTCCAAAAGGATTACGACGATGTAAAACTGGTGAAGCTAGAACAAAATTATAGAAGTAGTCAGTCCATTATTGGCGTAGCAAATTATGTTATTAAAAACAATGTAGGGCAAATACCTAAAGAGTTGTGGACAGAAAATGAAGCGGGCGATAAAATCAAGCTAGTGCGCACCATGACCGACAACGATGAAGGAAAATTTGTAGCCGACGCCATTCAAGAAAATAAATTAAGAAATCATTTTTATAATAAGGACTTTGCAATTTTATATAGAACAAATGCACAAAGTAGATCCTTCGAAGAAAGCTTAAGAAGAACGGGCATAGCTTATAAAATCTATGGTGGGCTTAGCTTCTATCAAAGAAAAGAGGTAAAAGATTATATCGCTTATCTAAGAATTATTGCCAATACCAAGGATGAAGAAGGTTTAAAAAGAATTATCAATTATCCTGCAAGAGGTATTGGAAAAACCACCATGGAAAAATGTTTAGTGATAGCAGGTGAACAAAATATTACATTTTTTGAAGTACTAGAAAAAGCAAAAGGCTTTGGATTTAAAGCAGGTACCCTTACAGCTATTGAAGAGTTTGTAACCATGATTAAGTATTTTCAAAATCAACTCACGAAGCATAATGCCTATGATGTAGCAGTACAAGTAGGTAAACATACTAATTTAGTCAAAGAATTATTTAATGATAAGTCCACCGAAGGTTTGGCGCGTTATGAAAACATTCAAGAATTATTAAACTCCATTAAAGAGTGGACTGAAAGCCCAAGCAATGACGATGGTGAATTGGGCGATAAAAGTTTAGGTTCCTATTTACAACAAATTACTTTAATCACCGATGCCGATAATGATAACGGTAATGAGGATACGGTAAAATTAATGACCGTGCATGCAGCTAAAGGTTTAGAGTTTGCCTGCGTATTTTTAGTAGGATTAGAAGAGTCTTTATTCCCCAGTGGAATGAGTGTGAATACTAGAGAAGAATTAGAGGAAGAAAGAAGATTATTTTATGTTGCAGTTACTAGAGCTAAAAAACATTTATGGTTAACCTATGCCAATACTAGATATAGATATGGTCAATTAGTACAAAACGATCCAAGCCGTTTTATAGATGAAATGCCAGATGATCAAATTGACAAAAGTAGTTCAGGCGGTGGGGCAAGAAATCAATCTAGTGGATGGGGATCGGCTTATGATAGAATGCAGGGTGGCAATAATAAAAGCTGGATTGACCCAGAAAAGTCTTCTAGTAAAAAAGCGGAGGGGTCAAAACCTAGTTATTTACCCGTAGTGCCTCCTCATACCTTAAATAAAAACCATATTCCATCGGCCAATTTTACTGCCTGCGACCCTTCGGCATTAGAGGCGGGCGCTAAAATTGAACATCAAAAATTTGGATTTGGGGTGATTAAAGAAATAGAAGGGTCGGCCCATAACCCCATTGCCATTATCCTTTTTGATAAAAATGGCGAGAAAAAGATCATGCTGAACTACGCCAAGCTTAGTATTGTACCCTAAAAGTCTTTCGATATCGGAAAAATAAAGCTCCGATTAGCCCAAAGCCCTCTTCCTGCTCGCTTTTTGATTATTTTTGTACTGCGTTGAATTTTAAAACGCATTGATATAAAATTGAAACTATGATTACCACAGGCAATACCATTGTAAGTATTTATACAGAAATGACTCCCAACCCAGAAACCATGAAGTTTGTGGCCAACAAGCTTTTGTATCCTGGAAAAAGTATTGACATTGCTGAGGAAAGCCTTGCCTTCGCTTCTCCACTTGCGAAAGAATTATTTAGTTTTCCTTTTATTAAAAGTGTTTTTATAGCCAGCAATTTTGTAACGCTTACAAAAAATACAGAACAAGATGACTGGCAGGATGTAATTCCTACAATTAAAACTTTCTTAAAAGAGTATTTAGAAAATGGTGGCGCAGTGGTGAATGAAGAAGAAGTAGCTAAAATGAAACAAGAAGCGAGCAACACTGTAAACGCAGATGATAATGATATAGTAAAACGTATTAAAGAATTATTAGAAAATTATGTAAAGCCCGCAGTAGAAATGGATGGCGGTGCCATACAATTTAAAAGTTATAACGACGGCATCGTAAATTTAATGTTACAAGGTTCTTGTAGCGGATGCCCTTCTAGTATGGTTACTTTAAAAGCAGGTATTGAAGGCATGATGAAGCGCATGATACCAGAAGTGAAAGAAGTAGTAGCCGAGGCAGAGTAGTTGGCTATTCTGCTGCGCTTTAAAAAAGATAGCGCACCAGAATTTACCCTCTTATGATTTTGTTCAAAAAAATAAAAAATTTTTCAACGAGTTATATTTTGTTCGAACCTATTTTACAACCTACCATAAAGGTCTCTCAATTTTTCTCGAGTCATAATGCTTTCCCAATTAGGGCCCAAGGCGTTTTCCCATAAAGGTTTCATGCCCATAGATACATTAATCATGGAATCGAACTGCTCTTCAGTTAAATTAGCACAGATACCAGTTGGAATTTCTATTTTATTTTTTTCTACCATTAGCTTGAACTCTTCTACCCCTACTGGATAGTATTCACTTAAATGATTCATCACAATACAGTTCCCAACACCATGCTTGGTGCCTAATAAATAACTTAAGCCATAGCTTACCGCATGGGCCACACCCACTTGGCTATAAGCAATACTCATGCCGCCTGCAAAAGAGGCCATCATTAATTGGTCATCACTTTCTTCATCCCATTTATCTTTATGTACAAATATTTTTTGACATAGGTCTAAAGCTTTTTCTCCGTAGCTTTTACTAAACTCATTTAAAAAAGTACCTTCTAAACTTTCGATACAATGTATATAACAATCCATACCTGTATAAAAACGTTGATTGGCTGGAACGTTCTTCGTTAATTCAGGATCTAATACAATTTGATTAAAGGGTGTGAAGTCGGAGTTCATACCTAGTTTACGTGTAGGCCCAGTAAGTACTGTGGTACGGCTTACCTCAGCTCCTGTTCCACTTAAGGTTGGAATACCTACTTTATATACACCAGGTAATTTTACTAAGTCCCAACCTTGATAATCTGCAGAAGAACCTGGATTGGTCATCATTAAAGAAACGGCCTTGGCTAAATCTAAAGTAGAGCCGCCACCAATACCAATGATGCCACTCACCTCTCCAAACTCTGCCTTTAATTCAGCTGCGAGTGCATCAACTTGTTTTGTTTTAGGTTCATGCGTAACATCAACATATACAATTTTATCTTTCCCTCTTAAGGGTATTCTACCAGCTAGTGTTTTGCCCACAAAAAAATGATCTAAAAAAAATATCATTGGATAATCACCCTTACGATGTGGGGCAATGATTTCATCTACTTGATTAAAAGAACCACGACCAAAGACCACGTAGTCAACCATTTTAAAATTACGAAACTGCATATTTATTTTTTTACTAGTATTAAAGTTACAATCTTATTAAGATTTATGCTGTTAATTTCTTTTGAAAATTAATTATTTTGAGGCTACCTATTTTAAAGTAAGTACTAAAGTAGTTTCGCTGCTTTAATTAAATCTTCTGGTGTATCTATTTCTACACCCATATAACTTGTGACTACCATTTTCATTGAAACCCCATTTTCTAAATATCGAAGGCATTCAATTTTTTCAGCCGCTTCCAGTGGGGACATAGGCCAATTTGTAAAATCGAGTAGTGCTTGTTTTTTAAAGGCGTAGACACCAATATGTTCATAATAGGGAATGGCTAATTCCCTATTTCTTGGATAAGGAATAACACTGCGTGAAAAAAATAAAGCATTCATATTTTTATCAACAGCGACTTTTACATAATTAGGATCGGCGATTAAATCGCTATGGGTTAGCACTTGCATAAGTGAAGCCACTTGCACTGTATCATCCTTAAAAACAGCAATGAGTTTTTCAAGGGGCTCTTTTTTTACAAAGGGTTCGTCTCCTTGTACATTCACCACAATATCTATGGCTAGATCTTCTATGGCTTCTGCAATTCTATCCGATCCACTTTCATGTTCTTTTTTACTCATGATGGCCTTGCCGCCATGGGCAGTAATTTCATTAAAAATAATTTCGCTGTCGGTTACCACATACACTTCATCGAAAAGGCCGGTTGCCAATGTATTATCGTAGGTATGTCTAATTACTGTTTTATCGCCCAGGGCCTGCATGAGCTTTGCAGGAAAGCGAGTGGCCGCATAGCGGGCAGGGATAAAGGCTCCAATTTTAGTCATTGCGCTGTTATATTTTTAAAAATTGGATTAGTAGTCTGATTTTATTGATTTATCGAAAGGCGCTTTTAGTTGATAAGCCAAGGATTGATCTTTTGAATTATCCATTACATCCAGCCCATAAACTATTTCATTCATGGGTGTATAATTATAGGTACCTAATAAACGATCCCAGAAAGAAAATATATTTCCATAATTGCTATCGGTTTGAGGACGCCTAATATGATGATGTATTCTGTGCATATTGGGAGAGACAATTATGTATCCAAAACTCTGATCGAACCATTTAGGAATTTTAATATTCGCATGATTGAATTGCGTTAAGACCACACTTAAACTTTGATAAACCATGACCATCCACATAGGTGTACCTAAAATAAATACAGCCAAAATAGCGAAGACCGCTCTTACCACAGACTCTCCTGGATGATGTCTATTACCGGTAGTAGTGTCTACCTGTGTATCGGCATGATGTACCATATGAAATTTCCATAAAAACTTTACTTTATGTTCTATCATATGCACTAAATAAGCGCCAATAAAATCTAATAATAACAAGCCTGTTATAGCTTCTACCCATGGGCTTAGTTGTATAATATGTAGTAATCCAAAATTTTCTGTTACTGTCCAGTCACTCATTTTTACCATAACAAGTGCAAATAAAAAATTAATAACTATGGTGGTGAATGTAAAAAAGAAATTTAGCCCTGCATGTTTAAACTTATTGTATTTAAAATTAAATAAGGGTACTGCTATTTCCACCAACCAGAAAAAAGTAATGCCTCCAGCTAATAACAAGGCTCTATCTAGACTCGGAATATGTTCAAAATAGTTTTTTATTGTCTCTAGCATGTTCGTTTTTTATAGTATAAATGTAAATAAAAAAACCCGATGTACCATTGATTGGGCCAGCGGGTTTTTTTATTCAAGCGTGTAAAAATAAACGCTTTATAGGGAAGGGATTATACTAGCTATTTAACATTAAAGGCATTACCAACATAAGCAAGTCCTCTCCTGGTGCTTGCTCAGAAGGCTTAATAAGGCCGGCTTTGCTTGGTGTAGAAAGTTCTAAGTATACATCATCTGTATCTGCAGCAGATAACATTTCAATTAAAAATTTAGCATTAAAAGCAATTTGAATGTCTTCTCCTTTATATTCACAACTCATGCGCTCGTTACCTTCAAAACTAAAGTCAATATCTTGAGCAGCCATTTGCAATTCATTGCCCGTAATATTTAAAGCCACTTGATTCGTGCTCTTATTACTAAATACATTCACACGACGAAGTGCATTTTGAAAATCATGCTTGTTCACCGTTAAGCGGTAAGGATTATCGGCGGGTATAACCACTTTGTAGTCGGGGAATCTCGCATCAATTAATCGACATATTAATTGAGTAGAACCATGATCTACAAAAAGATGATTATTGTTAAAGCTTAAAGTGATAGGGTCTTCATTATCAGGTAATGCATTCTTTAATAAGTTCAAAGGTTTTTTAGGCACAATGAAAGAAGCGTTTTGTTTTGCCTTAGTATCGGTTCTTTTGTAACGCACTAAACGGTGAGCATCTGTGGCTACAAACTGAACGCTGTCCTTAGTTAATTCAAAAAATACGCCAGTCATTGCAG
>Ga0164292_10005143_pt1 | contig 10687 bp, 15 predicted proteins | sample GEODES117metaG_FD_111486 | JGI IMG/M metagenome (GOLD analysis project Ga0164292, IMG submission 111486) | Eutrophic lake water microbial communities from Lake Mendota, Wisconsin, USA - GEODES117 metaG | ecosystem: Environmental > Aquatic > Freshwater > Lake | place: USA: Lake Mendota... | reverse complement strand
GGGATTGCTCAGCGCATTGAACAAGCTGACCGCGCCGGGCACCTGCTGGTCGATATCCGCGCCCGTCAGGATCAGGCGCACATCCTGTTCCTCGCCAAACGTGTATCCGGCGTTGACGGTACCGCGCACCTGGCTCTGCGCGGAATGGGTACGATAGCCATCCGCCTGCAATCCGCTGACCGCGGCATAGACGTCCCAGTTGCCGAATTCGCGCGCCACCGCCCCGGTGCCGCGCAAGGTGCCATAGCTGCCGCCTTCCACGCGCAGCAGGTTGGGCGAGATCGCGGTGCGCCCCGTGGGCGACACCAGGTTGATCGCGCCGCCCAGTTGCGCGCCGCCGAAGCGCAGCGCGTTGCCGCCCTTGTAGACCTCGATATAGCGCGCGCCCAGCGCATCGACTTTCTGGAAATCGGAGAAGCCGTCGGCATCGGCGAAGGGAACGCCGTCCTGCGCGATCAGCACGCCGCGCTGGTGATAGGACTGGTCGATGCCCGAACCGCGGATCGAAAGCCGCGATTCCTCGCCATAGCGCTTGTTCGACAGGACGCCGGGCACGTCGCGCAGCAGGTCAGGAAAGCCGACCGCCAGCCGGTCCTGCGAGGCTTCCGCCGCCACCACCGCCACCGCGCCGGGCGTGCGCGACAGACGTTCGCGCGCCTGGGCGACGATGGGCGGATCGCGCGGATCGCCATTGGCGGTGACGATCACCGTGTCGGCACTGATCGGCGTGGCAATCTGGGCCTGGGCGGCAAGAGTGGAAACAACGGCAAGAACGGACGCGGATGCGCAAAGGCGCGACGCAAAAGACATGAGAATAATCCCGGATGTGAACGAATGAGCGCGCGCCGGAAAAACCGGCGCGGGTTAAAAACGGCTCAGGCGTTCAGCGGGGGCGCGCGCGGCGATCCGGGGGAAAAGCGCGCGGCAATGACCGCGGCGCGCAGGGTATCGGTTTTCGCTTCCGCCGCATGAACGGCGGGCGCGGTCAGCACCGGGGCATCGGGTACGAAACCGGCATGGGCGCTGGTCGCGAAGGCGCACTCTTCCGAGGGCGCGTTCTTCATCGGGGCGTCGGGGTGAAACGCCTTCTGGCCCGACACCGAGCAGATGGTGATGAGGGTATCGGCGCTGACGGACGGCATCCAGCCGGCAGGCACCAGCGCGCGGCAAAGCAGCGCGATCAAAATCAGGTGCTTGAAAACCTGCTTCTGCGTCATGCGCCCTTATCCCGCCGCCGCCCCACCGCTGTCAAGCAAGCGGTTTGCCGCAGCGCGGCTTTACCGTTCTTGGGGCCTAGAAACACTCATAGCGCACCATGGAATAGAAACCGGTGCTGGCGCCGGGACTGCCGACGCGGATGCAGGCCTGTGGGCGGAGGCCTGCGCTTTTTTCAAACACCAGCGCCTCGGTCGTGTAATGCCGCCCATCGGGTGTGATGTCTCGGCCCTGGGCTGCAAGCTCGGCCCACTGCGTGGCCGCCAGGCAAACCTGCGGCCCTTTCAGGCGCGACTTCGGCAATTGCTGCGGCTTGCGGCACTACAACTCTGCCCGCCCACACTCATCGCTTGGATACCGCCCGCCGGCACCACAGGCGGTAATCTGGCCACCCAATCGGCAGTTCAAAAACCCGGTGAAAAAAATGAGGTCAGTGAACTAACATCGCTCTTGGACCACTTAGTGGGGGCCGGTCAGGGGCACAGTACCGCGAAGACGGCATGACCGTGTCCCCCGACGGCAAGCGCGACATGCCAATCCCCAAGGCCAAGAACTGCCGCAGCAGCGGCTCCAGCGTCGGCGGTTCCAGCACCTCCAGCGCAGGCGGCATGGCTGCCAACATCACCTGCGAATAGAAAAAACCCCGTCAGCTTTCGCCGACGGGGCCAGTTGGCGGAAATCCTGCCCGTCGCAAGGGGCGGGTGGTTGGGGCAGGCCCGCGAAAATCAGGTGCCGCTGGGCTGGAAATATTGCGGCACTTCGGGACGCAGATGCGGGAACTCGTCGATCGTCACGCTGGTGTACCAGCCGCCCTTGGCGCGCGGGCGCAGCGCGCTCTTGGGCATCACCACCTGGTAGCGGCCCAGCCCGGTCCATTTCTTGGTCGGATGCACCACGACATAATCGGGGCCCAGCCGCTGGGACGGGCCTTTCAGCACGGCGACCTGGTTTTCCGCCGCGTTCCAGATCAGCGTGTCGCGCCCGGCCTGGGCCGTGACGGGCAGCGCCAGAAACGACAGGCAAACGGCGGCGGCAGCAAGAGTGTTTTTCATAGGACTTCCACGGGTTATGATAATTACGCGCGCCGCATCCCGCCGGACCATGGAACCTTTGATTTTCCGGCATTTTTTGCGTACGCAATCGTGCCGACAGATGTCGGAGAAACCGAACTGATCTGTCTTGCGTATATAAAACGTGAAGGGCCAGGAAACGGAGAATAACCCATGTTGAAAACGCTTCTGGTGGTCGCCGCCCTGATCGGCGTCACGGTTCCGGCCGTGGCCCAGTCCTACAACGGGCGTGACGAGCCCTGTCTGCGCAACCGCAATATCTATGACTATCAGGTGGTGCCGGGAGACCGTTCGCTGGTGGTGCGCGACATCGCCCGCAAGCGGTACCGGATCAACTTCCTGGGCCAGTGCTACGGCCTCAAGTACAATATGGGCCTGGCCTTCCGCACCCGCGGCGCCGGCACCCTGTCCTGCGTGACGCGCGGCGACAGCGTCTACAACAATGCCGGCATCGGCACCGACCGACAGTGCATCGTCCAGAGCGTGGAATACCAGACCCGCGCGCTGGACCAGCGCGAGTATGAAGCCCTGCGCGCCCGCGACAACCGCCGCGAACGCGGTCGCGATTACCGCTAAACTTCAAGCCTGAATCGAACAGGGCGCGTTCCTCACCGGACGCGCCCTTATGCTTCCTGTCATTCCCTATTTGTGTCATTCCCGGCGAGCCAAGCGAAGCTTGGCGAGGGAGTTCGTAGCGGCAGCGTACGAACAATCCATCCTTCATAGCGCGCATCTCTCACCATGGATTCCCTTCCCCTCGCCCTGTGCTTCGCACCGGGCTCGGCCGGGAATGACAGGCAAATGGGATGACCGCTGCGCCTGATTGTGCCAAGTTCCCTCATTCCAAAACCGGCGGCACAGCCGGGATATTTCAAGCCGGGAGCGCATGCCTGTGAAGATCGAGTCGGTTGATTTCTTCTACCTCTCCATGCCCGAAGTCCTCGACATCGGCGACGGCAGCCAGGATGCGCTCTTGGTGCGCGTGCGCGCGGGCGGCGTGACCGGCTGGGGCGAATGCGAGGCCGCGCCGCTGGTCTCCATCGCCAGCCTTGTCTGTCCCATGTCGCACAGCGCCTGCAAGCCGGTGATGGCGTCGGTGCTGGGCCAGAACCTCGACGACCCCACCGACATCGCCCGCATCGGCCGCACTGTGCGCGACAACAGCCTCGACCTTTTGCAGGCCGACCACACGCTGGCGGGCATCGACATCGCGCTGTGGGATCTGATGGGCAAGAAAAAGGGCGTACCGGTGTTCGACCTTTTGGGCATCCAGAAATCCTATCCCAAGACGCCCTATGCCTCGCTGCTGTTCGCCGACACGCCCGAACAGACGCGCGTGGCCGCCAAGGCGCTGCGGGCCAAGGGCTACCGCGCCATCAAGTTCGGCTGGGGCCCCTATGGCCGCACCACCGCGAAAGCCGACGCCGATCAGGTCCATGCCGCGCGCGAAGGTCTTGGCGCCGATGGTCACCTGCTGGTCGATGCGGGCACGGTGTGGGTCGATGATGTGGGTCAAGCGCGCCAGCGCCTGGCGGCATTGCAGGCCTGCGGCGCGATGTGGCTGGAAGAACCCTTTGTGTCGGGCGCGATCGACGCCTACGCCGAACTGTCCAAGGAAAGCGGAGCTGTGAAAATGGCGGGCGGTGAAGGCTGCCACAACTTCCACATGGCCAAGCACATGATCGATCATGCGGGTCTTGGCTTTGTGCAGATCGATACGGGCCGCATCGGCGGCATCAGCGACGCCAAGCTGGTGGCCGATTACGCCGCCAAAAAGGGCGTCACCTATGTGAACCACACCTTCACCACACACTTGGCGCTGTCGGCCTCGCTGCAGCCCTTTGCGGGCCTCGAAGAGCACCGCATCTGCGAGTATCCAGTGGAAGCCAAGCCGCTGGCCGAAGAACTCAGCCGCGACCGGCTGAAACGCGACGCCGACGGCCTGGTGCACGCGCCCGAAAAACCCGGCCTGGGCGTCGAACCCGATCACGCCGCGATCAAGAAATATCTGGTTGACGCCGAGATCAAGGTCGGCGGCAAGGTCCTCTACAGAACGCCGGAGCTTTGACCCGCAAACCCGCCACCCCGCCCGGCAAGCCCGGCGCAAAGCAGGCCGGCATTACCCGGCACGATGCGCAGGATGGGCTGATCTTCCTCGCCGCGCTGACCGTGCTGCCGTTCCTGCCCAATCGCATGATCGGGCCGATGGGGGTGTTCAACCCCTTTGCCTTCTGGCGGCTGCTGCTGGTGATGATGGGGCTGAGCGCGGCGGGATACTGGGCGGCGTGGCTGATGGGCGCGCGCCGCGGCTTGATGGTGGCGGGCTTTGCCACCGGCTTTGTCTCCAGCACCATCGGCGTCGCCGCCATGAGCGCGCGCGCCCATGACCAGCCGCTTGCCGCCAGCGCCGCCGCGGGCGCCATGGCCGCCATCATGGGAAGCCTGGTCTATCTGATCGCGCTGGTGACGGTCGCGGATGCGGAATTATTGCGCGGCCTGGCGCTGCCCTTCGCGTGCGCATTTCTTCCCGCGCTGGGTTACGCCCTGCTGCTGGCATGGCGCGCACGGACTTCGGCCTCCGCCGATCAGGACGGCCGCGCCTTCGACCTGAAAGTGATCGCCGGTTTTGCCGCGCTGGTGGTGGTGTTCTCTTTTGTCTCGGCGCTGCTGGTCGAACGCTTCGGCGCGCAAGGCATGGTGGCCAGCGCGGCGGCCACCGGTCTTGTCGATGCCCATGCCACCGCCGTGTCCATCGCCACCGTGGTGGTGGCGGGCAAGGCGGACATGGCAAGCGGCATCCTGCCATCCTGATCGGCCTGACCGTCAACATGGCGATCAAGATTCCCGCCGCCTTCGTGCTGGGCCCCCGCCCCTTCGCCCTGCAGGTAGCCGACGGCATCTCAATCCTGATCGCGGGCCTGTGGTGCGGTTATGGGCTGGCGATACTGATAGAGGCAGCCTAGTGACCGGCCATACCGCCGGGTTAGCTCTCACCGCCTGTACGTAGACGATAGTGGCTCGCTTTCGAAATATCCGAAACAGACAGATCTCCAGGCAACCGTAACTCATGGCTTGCAGTGGTATGCGTCTGGTGACCTGCACGCGTTCATGCTGGAGGCGCTAGACCACCGAGGTGCCAGCTCAATCTCGCCCAGATCTTCCCCGGAAGCCAAAACTGCCAGGTAGCCAAAACCCCCGCCTCCAGTCAGGTGTGCAACTCTCCGCTGTCATCGCTCCAATCCTGATGTAATCTGGGTGCACTAGTCTGTTGGATCAGGGGGATCGCGGGACATGAACGAGCCGACGCGCCGCGAAAATATCGTGCGATTTATCCAGCAGGCAGGGGCAGTGACCTTCGCGGTGTGGCTGGTGATCGTCTTTAACCGACGCGGTGAGTTGGGCGGGATGCCCGGCGCCGAGGCGATGGGTAGTGCCATGGGCTGGCTGGTCGCAGCCGCGCCGTTCGGTTTGATCCTGACCGCCATCGGCTGGAGCTTCCGGCTGGTAGTGAAATGGGTGTTGCGCAATTAAAAAAGATCGCATGACGCAGCAGGATGAACCGCCACCCGCAAAACGCGCACCAATCGGCACGGCGGAGTGGATCAAGATCGCCATCACTGCGGCGGTGCTGGTGCTGACCTATGCTGCACTGAACGCAAGCGGCTACACGATGGGCCGCCGCGAAACCCTCTGGTTTGTGGTGTTCACGGCGCTGCCCTTCCTGGCACTCGCAGCCATCCTCTATTTTATCTTCCGCACCAGGCAGAGCCACCGCAAGCCCTAGCGCCCGCGTCCCAACTTTCTCGTGCCAGCCTGTCGCGCAATGCACGCGCGGGTCGCACTTCCCCGCCTGTATTACGCCGCCGTGACACACGCCATGCATGCGCCGCCGCCATGGCCCCTGATGCCGGGCGGGCCAGTACTGTATAAGGCGGCATGCAAATGACCTTCCCCTTTGCCTTTTTCGCCAGCGCCATCGTCGCGCTGGCCGCGTCCATCCTCTGCGCCCTGATACTGCGGCGCATTCCGGCGGTGGCGGCGCTGGGCTGGGTGTTCGCCTCCGCCCTGATCGCCGCCGTCACCGCGATCAACTGGAGCGGCGGCCATTCCCCGATGCTGCTGTTCTTCGATTTCACCATCATCACGGGGCAGGCGATGCTGGGCGCGATCCTGGGCGCGCTGCCGGCACTGCTGTGGCTCAAGAAACGCCGCGCCCCGCCCGATCCGGCCCCCTGAAATCGCCGTAATACCGGGCAAAAGCGTGGGTTGGCGCGGCCGCACCCATGCTATAAAACCCGCCCCAACCCAAGTATTAAGCCGGAAACATCATGGCCCTGCCCCGCAATACCATTATCGCCATCGCCGCCGCCGTTATCGTGGTGGCGGGGGGCATCGGGGCGTATTTCTGGCTGAAATCGCCGTCGGACGGCACGTCTGGCACCCCCGCTGCCCCCCAGGATGACGGCCCGCTGCCCGATCCGCGCGTGCTGCTGGTCAGCATGGAAGCCGTCACCCAGGGCACCACGGTGGGGCAGAGCATCGTCGCCCAGATGCAGGAGCTGGGTAACCAGGCGCGCGACGAACTGGGCGCCGAAGCCAAGGCGCTGCAGACCGAAGAAGCCGCCGTCGCCAAGCTGCCGGCCGCCGAGCGCGCCGCGCGTATCGAAGCACTTGCCCCGCGCCGCGCCGCCTTCCAGCTGAAGGCCGCCCAGCGCGACGCCCAGCTCAAGGGCGCGTTCGCCAATGCCCGCGCCGCCATGGCCAAGGAAATCGAACCGGTGCTGCGCGAAGTGGTGACCAAGCGCGGCGCCAACCTGGTGATGGAACGCCGCGCCAGCGCGGTCGAGCCCGACCCCAGCCTGGACATCACCGATGAAGTGGTGGGCATGCTGAACCAGCGCCTGAAGAGCTACACCGTCACCCTGCCGCCGCCGCCCCAGCCGCAGGCCGAACAACAGTAAGAACGTCTTTTTTCAAACCGTAACGCAGAAGGAAAATCTCATGGCCGCGCGCCGCAACAATGCCCGCAAGAAAGACAAACGCCGCCGTCACGCCGAAGCCCGCGCCAAGCAGCGCGAAGTTCAGGCCACCAGCGCCAAGGACTCCGCCCCCCAGCGCACCGCCAAGCGCTCGAAGTAAGCGGACAAAGTTATCGAATGCAAAAGCGCGGCACCGAAAGGTGTCGCGCTTTTCTTTTGCGCTATCGGGCTGGCGGCCGGGAACCGCTGGGTGGTGGTGCCGTTCCTTAAAGCGCGCCCCCGGACAGCCCATGCCAGCCACACCCAGAACGATTGAAATTCTGCCGCCCCTGCGGGCGCGCGCGGATGAACTGGCCGATCTGGAATGGCTGGTGGACCTGATGGACTCCCGCTTTGAGATACCGGGCACGAAAATCCGCTTCGGTCTGGACGCGATCCTGGGCCTGGTGCCCGGCATCGGCGACGGGGTCAGCGCCCTGGTCAGCGCGTTCATCTTTCAGCAGCTCAGAAAGCATGACCTGCCATGGCACGTGCAGGCGCGCATGGTCGCAAACATTCTGCTGGATTTCGGCATGGGCGCCATACCGCTGGTCGGCGACCTGCTGGACGTTTGCTTCAAGGCGAACAAGGCAAATGTCGCCCTTGCCAGGAAGCATGTCGCGAAATCCCGCACGCGCGCTTGAAACAGCAAAACAGGATTGACCATACTGAACATCAACACCGCCACCGCCGAGGAAATCGACGGCATCGAGATGCTGAAGGTCCAAGGCTTCGAGATTGTGCGCTATCGCGATGAACGCGGCGGCTTCACCAGCCTGCGTCAGCTGGACGAAGTGTCGGGACTGTCAGGCAAGACCGACAGCGCCGCGGAGTTCCTCAGCATCTGATCGGCCTGAATCAATCGGCCTGAATCCTGTAAAACGACTTCAAAAGCACGAACAGCTCGGGCGCGCGCGACAGATTGAAATCGGTTTTCATGGCATCGCGCGTCAGCCGGAAGGTGCCGCTGTTCAACTGCGCTTCGCTGGGCTGCACAAAGCCCATGCTCCAGGCGCCGAACACCCGCTCGGCGGTCCGGTCTAGCAGGATGCCGGTGTTCCAGTGCCGCGGATCCTTGCGGATGCGATTCAGCGTCTGCTCGACAAGGTCCGGCTCACCTTCCAGAACCTGCATGAAGCCGCCGTCGATATACAGAAGGACGCCCGTTATGCCGTCGCGCGTATTGTTGGTTCTGGATGTGGCAAGGATGGAATCCAGCGTCTCGGCGGACGTGTCCCGGCTGGTGCTGCTCGTATAGAGAATCTGGCGCATCGCAGACCTATGATGGACGCATATTTCAAATCAGAATAATTGAAAAGCCCTTCTCGAGTTCCGCGCTTCAAGTGAAAATCTTGTACGCAAGCTTACGGGGGCGGCAAGGGCTGGAATCCGGCGCATGGAACCGCATGCGAAGTCAGCCGGCCGAGTTACCGAATGGCAAAAGCGCGGCCCCGCCGGGGACCGCGCCTTCTCTTTTGGTGACCCACAAGACTATACCCGGAAGCTGTCCCAGGGACCGCGGATGGCAAGCGTCCGTCCGGGCGCATAAGCGTTCACAAACAGCACCTGACCATCTGGCGAGAAACAAGCCCCTGCCAGTTCGGTGTCCATGTTCAGGCGCGCCAGGGTGTAAAGCCGTCCATCGGGAGTAATGCCGCGCAGGTGATTGCGCGCGTCACCGGCGTGATCCTCGCACACGATCAGATGCCCCCAAGGCGATACCGTCAGGTTGTCGCCATATTCGAACAGGGTCGTGTCGGCGGATTCGACAAACAGTTCCAGCCGGCCAGGCGTATCCGTTTCGTCGGGAAAGCCTTCGCGCGCGCCGGGAACATACCGCATGACCTGGCCCAGCCTGGCGGCGCCGCCCGACGTGCAGGTGAAATAGACTTCGCCGGTGCCCGTCGCCTGGTGGATGCCCTCACCGCGCGCAAACTGTACCGCGCCCCGTGCCCGTCCGCGCACCCGCAGATCATCGCCGGGGCTCTCGACATCCTTCATGTCAATCCAGCGCACAGCGCGCGATGCGCGTGGCGCGAACTCCGCGCCGTACCAGTTGCGGGTGTCGTTCTCCAGGTCGCGATCCAGGAATGCGAGCGCCTGCAGGCGGCCACCACGCGCCAATGCGCCCGGCTGTTGCGGCAGGAAGCGGTAGAACAGGCTGTCGTCACGGTCTTCGGTCAGATAGACGATGCCGGTCCTGGGATCGACACAAGCCGCCTCGTGGCGAAACCGGCCCATGGCTTTCAGCGGTTCTGGCTGCACCAGTCCCTGATGCGCCGACGGTATCTCGAAAACCCAGCCGTGACTCTGCGAGGAGTCTGGTGCGGCCACGGTGTTTTCCTCGCATGTGAGCCAGCCGCCCCAGGGCGTGGTGCCGCCTGCGCAGTTGGTGGCGGTTCCGGCCAGGGACAAAAACTGCTGTTCCATGCGCCCGGATGCCAGGTCCACGATCAGCGTGGAGGTGCCGCCGGCAAACACCAGCCCCTCCTTGCTGCGCCCGAAATGCGGCAGCTTCAGCAGCCTTTCGTGCAACGGACCTGAACTGCCAGCCGCTGACTTGTCCCAGCCGCCAACGCTAAGTTCATGGTTGCGCACCAGCGCGACCTTGCCGGCGCCCGCCGTGAAGCATCCCATGCCGTCGAAATTGTCCGGGGCTCGAAAGCCATCATCCATCGCTTCGCCGGCGCGCGAGACGATCTGGTAGGAAAAGCCCTTGGGCAGATCGAGCAGCCGCGCCGGGTCCGGCGCCAGCGCGCCATAAGCCGTAACCTCGTTGCGATAGGTTTCCGCAGCTTCCACACGCCGCGCCAGGCCGGTGAAGGCCAGGCCGGTCAGGGCGCCGAAACCGAACTGCCTGCGTGAAAAGTCCATGCGACCCCCGTCAGGGTTTTACGGCGCGCAGGATATCGCGCCACGAGACCAGCTTGAAGTTCTGCGCCGCCGGGGCATTGTCGCCGTCCTGGGCAATGAACAGGCCGTCCGGATAATCGGCGCCAAACGAACCCGGCGCCACCGCGATACCGTCGGTTTCCTGCGTCGCGCCAAACATCCCCATGGCGATGCGAAAACGTCCCGCAGGCTTCAGGCCCGGCAAGGTATAAAGCGCATAGGCATTGTCACCCTGGCTGGAAGCAATCAGGAAGCCACCCCGTCGCCCGACCGGCACCAGAGCCAGGCCTTCCACATCGTCAACAAGCTGGCTGCCATCCACTGGCGCCGCCACCGTTCCCGACACCGGGCCGCGCGCATCGGCATCGAAAGACCAGATACCGCGATCTTCTTCGCCGACATACAGCGTCTGGCTGCGCTCATCCACCACGCAGCCTTCCCCCTGGGTCGCTAGTTTCAGGCTGCGCACGGTCTGCCCCTGGGGGTTGCCCG
>Ga0164292_10005140_pt1 | contig 10695 bp, 20 predicted proteins | sample GEODES117metaG_FD_111486 | JGI IMG/M metagenome (GOLD analysis project Ga0164292, IMG submission 111486) | Eutrophic lake water microbial communities from Lake Mendota, Wisconsin, USA - GEODES117 metaG | ecosystem: Environmental > Aquatic > Freshwater > Lake | place: USA: Lake Mendota... | reverse complement strand
ATGAAGAAGGTCTGGCACGACGAACGCCGTGCCAAGGAAGCCGTCGCCCGCGAGAAGGATGAAGCCCTCCGCTTTGCCCAGACCCAGTTTGAAGAGAACCGCCGCCTGAAGCAGCGGCTTGGGGTGGGTGAGAAGGCTTACATTCAAGAGGTCACCAAGGCCGCTGCCAACGAGCTGAACACTGCCAAGGACCGCCTGAAGCAGGCATATGACTCCGGGGACTCTGAAAAAATCACCGATGCACAGGAAGCCCTGACCGATGCCAAGCTCCGCCTTAAGGAGTATGAGCGCTTCCAGCCCTCTTTACAAAACCCAGAATTGGGTGTACAACAAACTAAACAAGCACAGGCACCACAGGTTCCCAATGCCCCCACGCTGGACCCCAAAGCCGAGGCGTGGAAGCAAAAGAACTCTTGGTTTGGTGTAGACGAGGAGATGACCGCCCTCGCCCTAGGCTTGCATGCGAAACTTGAAAGGTCCGGTGTTGATCTGCGTAGTGATGATTACTACTTACAAATTGACTCGACAATCAGGAAGCGCTTCCCTGACTACTTTGACGAGGAAGAGCCTACTCAAACGAAGCAGGAAGAAAAGCCTGTTCGCACAAAGCAAGCCAATGTAGTGGCTCCAGTAACGCGGGGAACCGCGCCGCGTCAGGTCCGCCTGACACCGACTCAAGTTGCGCTTGCCAAGAAGCTTGGCATTAGCAATGAACAGTACGCACGTGAAATCATGAAATTGGAGAATAACAATGGCTGAGAACAGACTTACTCGTGAACTCGAAAACCGAGAATCCGGGCTGCGCAAACTCGCTTGGGCACCCCCACAGGTTCTTCCTTCACCCAAGGAACAGCCGGGCTGGGTATTCAGGTGGATCCGGACCAGTTTGATGGGCACAGCAGACCCAACGAATACGTCCTCCAAGTTCCGTGAAGGTTGGGAGCCTTGCAAGGCCGAAGACCACCCGGAGCTGATGTTACAGGCTGATCCGAACTCCCGCTTCAAGGGAAATGTCGAGATCGGCGGGCTGTTGTTGTGCAAGGCCCCTGAAGAGATGATGAAGCAGCGAGATAATTTCTATCTCAAGCAGGCTGCAGCTCAGATGGACGCCGTTGACAACAACTTTATGCGCCAGAACGACGCCCGTATGCCGCTCTTCAATGAGAAGCGTACGACCACTTCGTTCGGGCGTGGCGGTAAATAAATTCATCTTTTAGGAGTATCAAATGGCTTACCCCACTGTTGATGCCCCTTACGGACTTAAGCCGGTCAACTTGGTTGGCGGCCTTCCGTTTGCGGGTGCTACTCGACAGATCGCGATTGGGAACAACTACGGCACTGCCATGTATAACGGCGATGTCGTGCAGTTGAACTCGTCGGGAAATGTCATCATCACGACCCTTCAGAATCAGGCCACCAACTCGGTTGCCGGTGTGATCGGCGTGTTCCTCGGCTGTTCCTACACGAACCCGGCCACGAAGCAGAAGCTCTTCTCGCAGTACTACCCCGGTAGTGTTGCGGCTGACGACATCACGGCGTATGTCTCGGATGATCCGAACGCGCTGTACCGTGTCGTCAACGTGACCAGCAACGTGGCGGATAGTTCGACGGGCGGTCTTCTCCCGGCGTTCATCAGCCGTGCCAACTCGTTTGGCACCAATGCGGAGCTCGTTCTCAACACGGGTTCCTCGACGACTGGCAACAGCCGTATGGGCGTCTTTATCAACAACGTTGCGACTTCGCTGCCGCTTCGCGTGATTGATATCGTCCCCGATTCGGTTAACACCAGCGGCAACTTTGTTGAGTTCATCGTGAAGTTCAACGCGACTTACCACGCGTACAACAACACGGTCGGCACCTAATAGGGAGTTCTAAGAAATGGCTATTTCACGCGCACAACTTCTTAAGGAGCTGCTGCCCGGCCTGAACGCCCTGTTCGGTCTGGAGTACAAGCAGTATGGTGAGGAGCACAAGGAGATCTACGAGACTGAGACCTCCGAGCGTTCCTTTGAAGAAGAGACGAAGCTGAGCGGGTTCTCCGCTGCCCCGGTCAAGCCCGAGGGTCAGGCCATTGCGTACGATAATGCGCAGGAAGCTTGGACGGCTCGTTACAACCACGAGACGATTGCTCTCGGCTTCTCCATCACGGAAGAGGCTGTTGAGGACAATCTGTACGACTCGCTCAGCAAGCGCTACACCAAGGGCCTTGCCCGCGCTATGGCGTACACGAAGCAGGTCAAGGCTGCTTCGGTCCTGAACAACGCTTTTGCTGCCGGTGTGACCGGTGGTGACGGCGTGTCGCTCTGCAATGCGAACCATCCGCTCGTTTCGGGCGGCGTCAACAGCAACCGTCTGACCGCTTCGGACCTCAACGAGACTTCGCTTGAGGCTGCAGTGATCCAGATCGCTGGTTGGACTGACGAACGTGGTCTGCTCATTGCGGCGAAGCCGCGTAAGCTCATCGTGCCCCCGTCCTTGATGTTCGTCGCCAAGCGTCTTCTTGACACGGAGCTCCGTGTTTCGACCGCTGATAACGACATCAACGCCCTCAAGGCGATGGGCTCGATCCCGGAAGGCTATACGGTCAACCACTACTTGACCGACACGAACGGCTGGTTCCTCCGAACCGATGTTCCGAATGGCCTGAAGCACTTCGTCCGTTCGCCGCTGGCGAATTCCATGGATGGAGACTTCGACACGGGGAACGTCCGTTACAAGAGCCGCGAGCGTTACAGCTTCGGCTGGAGTGACCCGCTCGGCATCTTCGGTTCGCCGGGTTCGTCCTGATAAATCAGTAACTTACGCTGATTGGGAGGGGGGCTTCGGCCCCCCTTCTTTTTGTCTTGCGCTTTAAGTTCGGTTTAAGTATCGTTACCTGTATCGTAACTCACAGGTGGCTGATGGACACTTCAACCCTGCCTAAGTCTCGCGCCGAAGCCAAGGCTACGGGGGCTAAGCATTACTTCACTGGAGAGGCGTGTAAGCACGGCCATGTCTCCCCCCGCAAGACGAAGGGGGCCTGCACTGAATGCTTAAGGGTTGACTCGGAGAAAAGAAACGTAACCCGTGCGGAGTACTTTAAGCAGTACAACCAGTCCGAAATAGCCAAACAAGCTAAGCGGGAGTACTACGAGAAAAACCGTGGTGCAATAATTGCTCGGGCGCAGGCCCGGCCTTTATCGGAAAAAAGGAAATACCAGAAGGCGTGGAAAGACCGTAATCAACTCTGGGTCCGTGCCGACACCAAAGCCCGGCGGCGCAAACACCGCATAGCGACCCCCAAGTGGCTTACTCGTAGGCAAAAGAGCGAAATCCGGCAGCTTTACCAGATCGCCATGACGATGACCAAGACCACCGGGGAGCAGTACGTTGTGGATCACATCGTCCCCCTACGCTCTGAATTTGTATGCGGTCTCCACGTCCCTTGGAACCTGCGGGTCATCACCCGCGAGGAAAACCTCGCCAAGTCAAATCAGCTTGTTGACACCCTTTCTGATTGAGCGTATACAGAACCTTCGGGAAAAATTCGCTTATCAGACAGCCCCGACTGACGACATGCAGACTGATAAGCACCGTTATTACTCGCATGTGAGGAGATATATACATGGCTAATACCACGTTCTCGGGGCCGGTCCGTTCACAGAACGGCTTCCAGTCCATCAGCATCAACAGCACCTCGGGTGCCGTGACCGTCAACTCGTCCTTCGGGACTGATGTGATCCTTGGCACCCAGTCGCTCTCGGGCGCTGGCGCGGTTGACATCACCAACGCGTTCACCTCGCTCACCACGTCCGGTGTGTCGCAGGCCCTGACGCTTGCTAACGGCGAGGTTGGCGAACTCAAGTACATCGTCCACGCGGTTGACGGTGGTTCGGCGGTGCTCACCCCGACCACGAAGATCGGCTTCAGCACGGTTACGTTTGCTGCGGTTGGCGACAGCGTGACCCTGATCTACACCTCGGCTGGCTGGGCGATCCTCGCGTCGTACAACGTTACCATCGCCTAATAGGAGCCTCACATGGCTATGCAAACAGACGTCTTAGCCAGTGCGGTCCGAACGACGGATGGGCTCCTCGCTGATCAGGCGGGCAATATCCTTGGACGTAACCGCATCAAGGCTGTGTACATCGTCCCCGACACCGTTGCAGGCAGCGTGGTGTTCAAGGACGGCGGGGCTTCGGGTTCGGTCAGGTTGACGATCAACACGCTTGCTTCGTCCACGACGCCGGACTATGTGCTGATCCCCGGCGAAGGCTTGCTCTTTCAGACTGACATCTACGTCGATCTGACGAGCGTGGTCTCGGTGATGGTGTTCTATGGCTAAGTCTCCTGCGTGGCAACGCAAGGAAGGGAAGAACCCGGCTGGCGGCTTGAATGCCAAAGGCCGGGCTTCCTACAACAAGGCCAATCCGGGTAAGCCGGGCCTGAAGCGTCCTCAGCCTGAAGGCGGTGCTCGTAAGAAATCGTTCTGTGCTCGCATGTCGGGCATGAAGAAAAAGCTTACGAGTGCCAAGACAGCGAATGACCCAAACAGCCGGATTAACAAGTCGCTCAGGGCGTGGAATTGCTGAGATGGACATCCTGATCTGGAACATAGCCCTGACTGCCGTACTTGCTTTTATCGGGTACGTGATGAAAGAGAAGTCTGACGAGATCCATCGTATTGGGATCCTGCTCAACAAGACCCGTGAAGAAGTTGCGCGGGACCACATCACCCGCGTTGAAGTTCGGGCTGACTCGCAGATGCTCATGGACCGGCTGGACCGGCTTGAGCAGAAGATTGATCGACTGGTGGAACAGCACCGTGCCCAGTAAGTCAAAGGCGCAGCGTAATCTGATGGCGATGGTTGCCAACAATCCAAAAGCAGCTAAACGCCTTAACATCCCTCAATCTGTAGGACAAGAATATATGAAAGCTGATAAGCGTAAAAAGTTTGCAATGGGGGGCCCTACTAGCTATTCCGGAGAGGAAGACTCTGAGCAGGGCCTCAAGATGTCCGCCCGCAGGGGCGTTGCCAAAGCTGATGATAGCGCTGCTAAGGGTGGCTCTAGCTTTAACGAGGCTTTCCGCGCTGCACGCAAGGACGGCCTTAAGACGTTCAAGTGGCGCGGCGGCACCTACGGCACCGAGTTGGCTAGCGAGTCCAAGAAGCCAAGCAAGGCTGCTTCTGCTACTTCCATTCCTAAGGCTGCTCCCGCCGCCGCTCCTAAAGCCGAAGCTCCTAAAGCCGAAGCTCCCGTTCGTCGTGCCACTGCTGTTCGCGGTCGTGGCGCTCCGGGTACCCGAGAGATTGATAAGCAATACGCTGAGAATCGTCGGGGTTCTTACCTTGACCGTATCAATCCTTTTAGTGGAGCTAAGCTCAACGATCTTTTCGGTATGCGAGAGCAAGAGAAGATCATGCGCGACATGGGCGTAGATCGTACGGAAGCCCGTAGGCGGCTTAACGCGCTTGAAGAAGCACAAGAGAGCGAGGGTATGCGCCGTGGTGGCAAGGTTAAGCGCTACGCTTCTGGCGGCTCTGTGTCCTCTGCGTCTAAGCGTGCTGATGGTTGTGCTACCAAGGGCAAAACCCGTGGTAAATTTATCTAATTAGGAGTAAGTCGAAATGAAGATGAAAATGAAAGGTATGGCTGACAAGGCCGGTCGCGCCATGAAGCGTCGTACGCCGGACACGATGGGCCGTGCGATGGTCAAGGGCTACAAGGAAGGCGGCGCGGTCTACCGCAAGGGTGCCGATGGCATCACTGCTAAGGGCAAGACCAAGGGCAAGATGGTCAAGATGGCTCATGGCGGTAAGTGCTAATGGCGAGTGCGTTAAAAGTTCCCCCTAACCCGATGGATGACCTTGCTCCACGCGAGAATCTTCCGTCCAAGGAGGACTTGAAGCCGCCGAAGAAGCCGGAGCCAAAGAAGCCGAAGCCGAAGCCGAAGCCGAAGCCGAAGCAGAAGCCGAAGTCTAAGGACGATATGGACGACCTTACGCCGTATCAAAACCTGCCGTCGCCTGAGGACCTGCTGCCCCCTGAGCCGTCCAAAAGGTATGCCAAGGGCGGCTCCGTCTCCTCGGCTTCCAAGCGTGCTGATGGCTGCGCTACCAAGGGCAAGACTCGCGGGAAGTTCGTCTGATGATGCCGTCGCGTGGTATGGGTGCTATGGCTCCTAGCAAGATCCCTCGTGCCAAGCGACGTGGGGACGACAAGCCCGTCAAGACTTTCAAGAAGGGCGGCGAGAGCAAGGTCAACGAGGCCGGGAACTACACCAAGCCCGGCATGCGTGAGAGCCTGTTCAAGTCGATCAAGTCTCGGGCTGTGCAGGGTACCAAGGCAGGTCAGTGGAGCGCCCGCAAGGCACAGTTGCTTGCCAAGAGCTATAAGGCCAAGGGTGGCGGGTACAGGGACTAATATGAAAGCCCCACAGCAGTCGCTTAAGGCGTGGACTCAGCAGAAATGGAGAACCAAAAGTGGTAAACGATCTTCTGACACGGGTGAAAGATATCTTCCGGAATCTGCGATCAATGCTCTCAGCTCCTCCGAGTATGCCCGAACCACCGCCGCCAAGCGAAAAGGCAAAGCCCAAGGCAAGCAGTTCGTCCGGCAACCCAAGGGCGTTGCTGCTAAAACGCGCAGCTTCCGCCAAGCGGGTAAAGGGTAAGAAGTAATGGCCGACAAGACTACAGCCACAACCGACTTCAATCTCGACCTCAACACCATCGTGGAAGAGGCTTTCGAGCGTTGTGGTGCGGAACTTCGTAGCGGTTACGACCTGCGTACGGCTAAGCGTAGTCTGTCCCTGTTGCTCATGGACTGGTCCAACCGGGGCATCAATCTGTGGACGCTTGAGCAGGGCACGCATGCCTTGACCTACAACGTCGGGACCTATGACCTCCCTGCCGACACGGTGGACTTGCTCGACCATGTGATCCGGACGGGCACCGGCACGAACCAGATCGACATCAACATCAGCCGGATTTCGTCCAGCACCTACGTTGCCATCCCGAACAAGAACGCGACGGGGCGTCCGATCCAGATCTGGATCAATCGTCGTACGGGTGCAACCGATGCCAATAATGTCGTGGTCTATCCGCAGTTCACGGTGTGGCCGAAGCCCGACAACAGCACTCCGTACACCATTTACTACACCCGGCTGCGCCGTATGTTTGACGTGGGTAATGGCTCTAACGGGCAGGACATCCCGTTCCGCTTCCTGCCCTGCATGGTCGCGGGCTTGGCCTACATGCTCTCGATGAAGATTCCCGGCTCTGAAGCTAGGATGGCATCGCTCAAGGCTCAGTACGATGAAGCTTGGGATCTGGCTGCGGGCGAGGATCGGGAGAAGGCTGCGGTGCGGTTCGTGCCGAGACAGAGCTTCCTTGGGGGCTACTGATGCCTAATCGGTTTGCAAGTGGCAAAAATGCTATCTCGCAGTGTGACCGCTGCGGGTGGCGCTTTAAGCTGAAGGAGCTTAGGCCGCTTGTCATCAAGACCAAGAACGTTAATATCCTTGTTTGTGGGTCGTGCTGGGAGCCTGATCAGCCGCAGTTGTCGCTTGGTCTCTACCCGGTGGACGATCCGCAGGCAATACGGAACCCCCGCCCGGACACGACTTATTTTGCACCCGGCAATGACGGCGCGGGTGGTAGTAGAATGATCCAGTGGGGCTGGAACCCGGTTGGTGGGGCTAGCGCAGATGATGCAGGGCTGACCCCGAATTATCTCGTATCCAAGGGATACGTAGGCGATGTAACGGTCGTAACGACCTAGGAGTATTGAGATGAAGCACAGTGACATTAAGATGGACAAGGCCATGACGAAGAAGGCCGTCCACAAGCATGAGAAGGCGATGCACCCCGGCAAGCCGCTGACCAAACTCCGTGCTGGTGGCAAGACCAACAGCGAGATGAAGAAGTACGGTCGTGGCATGGCTAAGGTCATGAATCAGCGCAGCCCGATGCGTGGCTCTTCGGGCCCGAGGTAATCATCATGGGTAAGCCTGATTTCAAGTTCTTCGATTGGAGCATGGACCCAATCGGCAAGTACAAGCAGCCTGAGCCGAACAACGCTCCTACGGGCGAGAACGGCTATCCGGAGACGGATGTGAACCGTGGCGTGACCCACATGGACATGCAGGGCTACGGCGCTGCCACCAAGGGCCGCAAGTTCATTGAGGGGGTCAACCTCGACAAGCGCAGCTTGGCTGGCGTGCTGACGCGTCAGGGCAAAGAGAAGTAATACTTCTAGACCATGAACTACGCAACGCTCACCACACTGGTACAGCAGTACTGCGAATCGACTGAAACGTCGTTCGTAGCGAACATCCCTACCTTTGTGGGACTTGCGGAAGAGCGGATCTATAACTCGGTCCAGATCCCGGCGATCCGTCGCAACCAGATTGGTACTCTGTCCATCAACAACAAGTACCTGACGCTACCGAGCGACTGGCTTGCGACGTTCTCTTTGACGGTGATCGACCCGACGACGAACGCTCAGGAGTTCCTGCTCGATAAGGACGTGAACTTCATCCGGCAGTCTTTTCCTGACCCGGATGACACGGGCATCCCGAAGTATTACGCGATCTTCGACGACAATACCTTGATCTTGGGGCCGACCCCGAATGCCGCGTATCAGGTAGAGATGCACTACTATTACTACCCGCAGAGCATCGTGACGGCGGGTACGTCGTGGCTTGGGGACAACTTCGAGAATATTCTGCTGTACGGAACACTCCGTGAGGCTTACACCTACCTGAAGGGTGAAGCCGACATGATGCAGTACTACGAGCAGAAGTATCAGGAAGCCGTTGGTCAGTTGACCCGCCTTGGCGATGGCCTCAACCGGCGTGATGCGTACCGTTCTGGTCAGGCTAGGGTTCCGGTGAACACGTGATCTTTCAGACCCAAACGTTGAGCTTCAAGGCTGAACTTCCGCAGGCGGTGCATAACCTGCTGACGGATACGATCAAGCTTGCGCTCTACACGAGCAACGCGACCTTGGATGAGAACACCACGGTCTACACGACCTCAAACGAGGTTGTCGGCGGTAGCTATGTTGCCGGGGGTGTGGTCTTGACCGGCGTGACGATCAACACGGCGAACAACGTGGTCTACGTCGATTTCAACGATGCTGTGTGGAACCCGGCGTCCTTCACGGCGGCAGGCGGCCTCATCTACAACGCAAGCAAGAGCAACAAGTCCATAGCGGTCCTGAGTTTTGGCGCAGACAAGATCGCTACCAACACCTTCACGGTGCAGATGCCGACCAATTCATCCGATTCTGCGCTGCTTCGATTTACTTAAGGAGTTATTGAGATGCTTACCAACAAGGCTAAGTCGGTAGACGAGGCGGCGGCTTCGATCACCAAGAGTGACGGCGCGAAGGAAGGTCTTCGTGGCGGCGGCGTTTTCCGTATCGAGTGCCGCGATGCAGAAGGCAACCTGAAGTGGGCTGCTGAGTCCAAGAACCTCGTGGTGAACGTGGGCCTTCAGGACATGAACACGCAGTACTTCAAGGGCGTCACCTACACGGCGGCTTGGTACATCGGGCTCTACGGCGCGGCTGCGTCGAACACTCCGGCAGCTTCGGATACGGCTGCTTCACACGCTGGCTGGACTGAGATCGTCCCGTATAGCAACGCGACCCGTCCTGCGGCTACGTTCGGCACGGCTTCGACTGCGGACCCGTCGATCATCACCAACTCGGCTTCGCCTGCCCAGTACAACATCAACGCCACGGCTACGGTTGGCGGCGCGTTCTTGATCAGTGACAGCACCAAGCTTGGCACGACCGGGATCCTGTTCTCGGCGGCGGATTTCCAAGCCCCCGGTGATCGCAGCGTTGCATCCGGTGACACGCTCAATGTGACCTATACCTTCAGCCTCGACGCCGCATAAGGAGTATCCCATGCACAAGAAAGGTGATGTGGTTCGTGTAAAGGCCGTTGTACCTGAGGGTCCGGTGATCGCGTTGCGTATGACTGAGGATGGAGTGATCTATTACCTCATCGAGTGGACCGACACGGACGGAGTTACTCAGCAGCGTTGGTTTACAGAAGATCAGTTGATGGGGGCTTAAAATGCCTCTTGTACTTGCTGATCGTGTCAATGAGACCACGACTACTACTAGTACTGGCGCGGTAACCCTCGCGGGGGCGGTGTCTGGGTATCAGTCGTTTGCTGTCATTGGCAACGCTAACACCACGTATTACACCATCGTTCACCAGACCGCTAGTGAGTGGGAGGTGGGCATTGGTACGTATACGTCTTCGGGGACTACGCTCTCCCGAGATACGGTGCTGGCCTCGTCGAACAGCGGCAGCCTCGTCAACTTCTCAGCAGGTATCAAGTTCGTCTTCTGTGACTACCCGGCTGGCCGGGCGGTCTATTTGGACACGGCGACTAACGTCACGATCCCCGGCCTGACCCTCTCCGGCGGCACCGCCAACGGAGTCCTCTACCTCAACGGTAGCAAGGTAGCGACGAGCGGGACGGGGTTGACCTTCAACGGCACGACGTTGGTGGCCACTGACATCACGGACTCTTCGCTGACTTCGGGCCGCGTGACCTACGCAGGCGCAAGCGGGAACCTCGTTGACAGCGCGAACATGACCTTCAACGGCACGACGCTGACCGTTGCGGATATTGCGGACTCTTCTTTGACTGCAGGCCGTGTGACCTACGCAGGCGCAAGCGGGAACCT
>Ga0164292_10005137_pt1 | contig 10699 bp, 8 predicted proteins | sample GEODES117metaG_FD_111486 | JGI IMG/M metagenome (GOLD analysis project Ga0164292, IMG submission 111486) | Eutrophic lake water microbial communities from Lake Mendota, Wisconsin, USA - GEODES117 metaG | ecosystem: Environmental > Aquatic > Freshwater > Lake | place: USA: Lake Mendota, Wisconsin... | reverse complement strand
CGTGTCGTACAGGTGGACGTCACCGTCTCGCCGTTTGATGTGTGGGAACCGACGAGCACAGACGACCACTTTGAGCTGGCTGAGGCTGACGACTACCTGGCAGCCATTGACCGTGCGCTCAACCATGCCAGCGGCATCGGTGACGTGGACCTTGTCATCTACAACGCCGGCATGGATCCGATAAACGCCGAGGTGGGCGCCAACCAGCTGGCCGAACGGGAACGTCGGGTTGCCGAATGGGCGGCTGCGGCGGAGGTGCCGTTGGCGTACCTACTCGCCGGCGGGTACCTCTGGGGTGGGTTCGACTGGGACGACATCGTCGCCCTGCACCGACTCACCATCGACACGTTCGTGAGTTGATGCCGTCCGTCGGCCCCCCGACGGATCGATGGTGCGTGTCCCTCGAGTGCGAGACCTCGGTCAGGATTTACCGGTACTAGATCGAGGAGAAGTCCTAGGACTTTTCCTACTCCCGACGGAGCGACATGACTTTATTGGCGTGTTCCTACTGAAGGAGTGGCTGCACCGGGATTTGGAGACGGTTCCGGGCTTCGTGGAGCCTGATCACGTAGTCGTGGGTGGGGTAGCGATGGACGAAGCCAGGTGGGTGATCGGCAGCACCGGTCGTGGTCGTTCATGGGACTCGTAGTAGGGGTAACCATGGGGCTGGAATCAGGAGAGCGAGATGAGGTGTGCCCCAGCAGCAACTGCTGCCTCCTCGGTCCTGCGGTGACAGGTGAAGATCACGACCTGATGACCGTCATCGCAGGCTGCTGCCAGCAATTTGGTTGCTTCCACTGCCCGGTCCTCATCAAAGTGAACCAGCGGATCGTCGCACAGCAATGGGAATCGCAGGCCATTCCCGCGCTGGGCTGCGTCTTGCTCCGCAGCAGCGAGCCGAAGGGCGAGGTAGAGCAGGGCCCGACCGGCGGTTGAGAGCTTGTTCAGCGAAAGAATGGTTCCGTTGGGCCGATGCACTCGGACTGCTGTTGAGCTATCGACGATCTCTAGTCGAGGCTCGCCCCAGTTCGGCACGACTTCGTTCAGAAGTCGGGTAGTGGTCGTGACCATGGCAGGTTGGTTGCGCCGCTGCTGCTCCTCGGTTACCTCGGCGAGAAGGACACGAGCTAACTCCGCAGCGCAACCGTCAATGAGTTGCTCGGTCCTTCGCTCTTCGAGGTTGCCGAGTTGAAGCCGAAGGCCGGCGACGATTTCATTCTTCTCGGCCCCCTGGAGGATGGTAGAGATGGCGCCGATATCTTGGTTTAACTCGTTTCGTGAATCGTTGAGATCCTGAATCTCGTCTTTCACGCGTCCCAGTTCCGTAGAGAGTGCCTCCGGGTCGTTGTCCGCAAGGAATTGGTCCATCGTCACCGGGACGCCTGTCTCGCCTTCTGGTGAGTGACGGAGGTAGGAGTGCAGACAGCGCTCCGCGTCCCCTCGTTTGATCACCACCTGCGATCGCAGTGACGTGAGGATCTGCAGCCTGTCGCTCACTGCGATGGCATCATCGACGGTTAGCCGAGGTGGAACGCCGGCGTTGGTGAGGACTTCCCGAATACCGTTCTCGTGCCTCTCTAGTTGTTGGCGTGCATCGTTCTCTTCCTGCTTGGCAACAGTTAGCGCCTCGACGGTAGCGGCATGGCGCCGGGCGTTCTCCGACGCAGTCCAGCTTTCTTCGATCTGTCGCTCGAGTTCGTTCGATTGGCCGGTGAGCGACAGGCCGGACACGTCCGCCTTGTCGGAGATTCTTGAGGCGAGTTCCTTCCAGGCGCCTTGTTTCGTCTTCAGGTCGCTGCGGAGTCCGTCGATGCTTGATCGCAGCGTAGTGACGCTCCCCGTCGCGGCATGAACAGCGGTCGCCATCGCGGTGACGTGCTCGACGGAGGTGTCGTTGACGTTGTCGGATGGCTTGCGAGCGATGAGGAAGAGACCCGCCATCGCAAGTGCCATAGCGATAATGGCGATGATTGCTGGTGCAAGGAGAATGGCGAGGCACACGACGGCAACCGCTGCAACGGCGTAAAGACGTAGTGTTCCCCACGACCGGTTTCCGGCCTGGGCGGGAGTGGCGGTGCTCCCAATCCATGCCATCGCATCGATCCCGGTGTTCAGCTGTTCCCACCTCTCCTGTGCGGCCTTGGCGGTCAGTTTTGCACTGCGGAGCTTTTTCTCGTCATCCTCAAGTTGCCTCTCTAGGTCACTGCAGGTTTGCTCGATCTTGGCGAGCTCCTTGATTTCCCATCGGAGGTCGTCCCGATCCTCGGAGTCGATGATCACCGTGGATTCGGGAGGAGTTGGAAACAGTTGCAGTGTCTCTCTCGCCTCCTTGAGCTTCCCCTCTGATGTGGTCAGGTTGCTGCGTAGGAGTGACAGTGAGCCAGCCGCCCGGTTCAGGGCTTCGAGGGCGACGACGTCGAGATGGAGTTCGGCAGTCTCGTCGTGGGTGAGTCCCAGTTCCTCTCGTTGCTTGTCGCAGGCCTCGATCGCTTTCTGAAGATCTTGAGTGGAGGAGCGTAGATCATTGATTGATCGCTCTCGCAGCGCCAGATCATCGAGCCTCGTGTTGAGACCCGCGAGCTTGGTCTTGAGTTCATCGAGTTTGACCCGTTCGCCTGCGAGGCCCTCGGCTTCCGTCTGGAGGTTGCGGAGATCCTTGTTGGCCTTGGTGATCTCCGTGGTGAGCTGGGTGACGGACTCATCCCCTGCTGCCTTGCTGGTGAGGAGCTTGCGGGCAGACTCTCCGAGTAGCCCGACTGCCTCAATGGCGCGGACCGCACCGGCTGAGCCACCCACGGCGAGCGCCTGGATCCTCGTGACCACACCGGCATCATCATGCAGACTGGTTCCGGCGATGGCATACACCGATGTCAGCATGGTGTGATCGATCCCCTGGAGGTGCTGTGCTCTCCAAGCTGAGGCGCTGAGTTCCTCACCGCTGACCTGGACCGTCAGGCCTCGTTCGTTGGGCGCTCCAGTCTTGGTGACCTCAAAGTTGCCGGTGCTTGTCACGTCGAGCGGGCCGAGTGATGCCGTGAGGGTGCCGCCGATCCGGCTGCCCGGATCGCCGAAGCGGTGGGCGAGTTCGGCGAGGGTGCTTCCCCTGCCGAACGGGCCGACAAGCAGCCAACTGATGAGCGTGGACAGTGAGGACTTGCCGGACTCGTTTCGACCAGAGATCACGACGAACGGCTTGCCCTGGAGGTCGATCGAGCGGTCGCCAAGTCCCCCGAACCGATCCGCGGTGACGGAATGGATGCGGAGGCTGTGAAAGTCATCCTGAGTGTTCATAGGTCTTCGTCGAGGTGTTCGATGAGTTGTTGCTCTGCACGTTCGACGAGTTGTCGCCCGATCGTGTCATCACCAGCTTGGAGTTCTTCGAGCAGCCTTGCGATGTTCGGCTTCAGGTGGACTTCGAGCATGGTCTCTGGCTGCCCCTCCAGACTGTCGATCCGGCGAAGAGCCTCAGCGAGGATGTCTCCACGGGCGAGAAGGACCGAGCGTTCGATTGCGCGGCGCGTGGCGATCTCGACTTTCATCGCCACACGGTGATCGTCGTCATCGAGAGCCTCCTGCACCAACGTGAGCAACCGTGTCGCGCCCGCTGAGATGAGTTGTCGATTGGCATCGCTCCGTCCGACCAGGCGAATCCGCGCAACGACGATGAGCTCGGTGCCCTCGGGCTCGGGGACGGCTGCGGCGGCTGCGTCGATTGCACTACTCAGATCAGGTGACTCCGAGACGTCAACGTCGATCCGTTCGAATCGCACCTCTGCGCATGCCCGGAACTCGGGCTCTCCGAAGCCGTCGGCGAGCACAGGGACCACCAGAGCGCCCTTTGGACCGCACTCGCTCGTCTTGGCGCTTCTGCCCTGCAGGTTTCCCGGGTAGGCCCACCAGCGACCGGACTCGATTGGTCGCACCTCCCGTTTGTGGATGTGCCCCAGCGCCCAGTAGCCGATGGGGGCCCTGATGAGATCCTCAACGGTGCAAGGTGCGTAGTTCCCATGGCCGGTCTGGGACCCGACGTTGGTGTGTAGAACACCCACGGTGTGAGAGGCAGGGGTGTCGAGTTGGTGGAACCGCTCTGCCAGGTTTGCTTCCTCATGCACCTTTCCGAAGCTGACCCCAGTGACGTGGAGCGTAGCGTCATCGCGAAGTGTCACCGTGTGGGTCTGGGGGTCACCCGGCTCAAACACCGTCACGTGCTCCGGCAACTGCGCAGCGAGTTTGAGGTTGCGGATGAGCGGATCGTGGTTGCCGTGGGCGATGAAGACGGCGATTCCCTGTTCAGTGAGGCGGCGCAGTCCACGGGTGAAACGCACTTGAGCCGCAACGTCTCGCTCGGCGTGGTCGTACACATCTCCAGCGAGAACCACGACTTCGACACCCTCATCGATGGCGAGATCAACGAGGTTTTCGTAGGCGCGGGTTGCATGGTGCCGGACACGATCGGCTGTCCGCTGGTCCAGTTGGTTGCCAAGGGACTGGAGGGGTGCGCCGAGATGAAGGTCGGCTGCATGAAGAACCGTCCCGATTCTCCCATCTGCTGCGCCATTCATAATGAGAGTCTCGCACACGCTTGATCTCCTCGTCTCGAGGTCCCCGTAGCGTGCGTTGTCCCAGGCACCTTTGGGACGATCACCCATCGCGGCCCGCAGTATGACGATGATGATGAGTCTGGAGCCGTCAGCCCGCGTACAGCGGGGGAGTCTCACTCCTCACTACAAGTTGTCTAGTTCTTCGGGTTCGTCATGTTCGAGGGCGTCGGCGATGATGACCACGATGCGGAATAGTGCCTTGAAGTCCTCTCCCGGCGGTGTCGACGCGAGGGTGTCACTGTGCCGGCTTGGCATCTCCGAGGTGCTGGCTGCTGGCGCGGCCGCCGATGACTACGTTGAAGTGCGGTTGGTCGACAGGCCCGACTTGGACCTCAACCCCCACCTTGACTTCGTCTTCGCCGACACCGCCCAGGCCATCGACGACGCCATGGCAATCCCGGATGTGTGCGTCGACGAGGACCTCGCCCGGATCGAGACGGTCCTGCACATGGCTTGCCCCAGCCCCAAGTTTCGACGGACGTTGCAGCGCCTGCACGCAAATGGGGTGGTACGTCGTGCGTCGGCCTGACGATCCCGAGGGCCGCGCAGGCCGGCTCGTGGTGAGCGCCAGTGATCTGGCGTGGTTCAGCCGGTGCGCCCACCGCTCCACCATGGACCGCGCCGTGCTGGAGGGAGCCGAGTTCGAGCGCAGCCCCACCGACCCGTTCGTCCAGATTCTCATCGACGCCGGGATCGCTCACGAGGTCGCCTACCTTGAGCACCTGCGTGCCACCCTCGGCCCCGACGCCGTCGTGGACTGCTCCGCCGGCGACCTCGGCACCCAGGTCGCCGCCACCCGCGACGCGCTCGAACGGGGTGTGCCCGTCGTCTTCCAAGCGGCGCTGCTCACCCCCGACCCCGAGGTGGCCGACGTGTGGTGGCAGGGGCATATCGACTTCGCCGTGCGCGCCCCCGACGGCACTTACGAACCACACGACACCAAGCTGGGTGCCAATCCCAAGGCGCCGTGGGCGGTGCAGTTGGCGGTCTACGGCGCCCAACTCGGTTTCGTGTGTGGCACCACGCCGCAGCGCGGCGTCGTCGTCAGTCCCGGCGGCGACGGATTCACCGCCACCGAGGTGAACCTCGACGCCGTTGACCTCAACGGGCTCCGCCGGGGTCTCGTCTACGCCCTCACCGCCGACCCCGCACCGTCGACACTCCCCGACCGCAAGGGGGCGTGCAGCCAGTGTCTGTGGACGAACATCTGTGACGACGAGCGGCGGCGTCAGGGCAGCCTCACGCTCGTGCGCGACATCCGCGCCAACCAGGTAGCGGCCCTGCGGGAGGTGGGTATCGCCACGATCGACGAACTCGCCGACTGCCACCCCGACGGCGTTCCGGCGCTCACCGGCGTGTCCGACGCCGTGGCTGCCAAGTTGGCCCGTCAGGCCGCCGCCCAGATGGCCACGCTGCGCACCGGCCAGGTGTTCGTCGACGTCATCGACCGGGGCGCCAAGGGGCTGGGTGCACTGCCGCCTCCCGCCAAGGGCGACACGTTCTTCGACATCGAGGGCACCCACCTTGTGCCCGGCGGGCTCGAGTACCTGTTCGGGGTGGGGTGGGAGAAGGGTTTGCGCCATCGGTTCGCCTTCGAGGCCATCTGGGCCACCGACACCGGTCTCGAGCGCCAGGCGTTCGACGACCTCGTGCGCCTGCTCACCAAACGCCTCGGCTCGTCACCCGGCGCCCACCTTTACCACTTCAACTTCTACGAGCGCACCGCTCTCCTGCGTCTCGCCGCACGTCACGGCATCCACCAGCGTGTCGTCGACGAAGTGATCGTCCCCGCCATGGTGGACCTGCTGCCCATCGTGCGTAACGGCCTCGTGGTGGGCACCGAGCGCTACGGCCTCAAGCAGCTCGAGCCGCTGTTCCGGGGCAAGCGGGACGGCGACGTCACCGACGCGGTTGCGTCGCTGGTCGAGTTCGACCGCTTCCGCGCAACCGGCGACCGCCGGATCTTGGCGGCACTCGAGGCCTACAACCGCGACGACGTCGAGTCGACGTGGTTGCTTCATCGCTGGCTACTGAGCTTGCGGAACGATGCATGAGGGGTCGATCCCAAAGATCCCGCTCTGGCTGAGCCGGGTGTCCTTGTCGTGGCCCCGGTCGGGCTCATAACCCGAAGGTCGTCGGTTCAAATCCGACCCCCGCCACCAACGAGGCGAAACGCCAGCAACGGAGCCGGTCCTACGGGACCGGCTTCTGTGCTTTCGGGTGAGGTGAATGCACCTCACCCTGGGGTGGTTTCCGTCAAGTAGACGAACCTCAGGCCCCGATCGGAAGTCCCTCGCTCCCGCTCCTGTGGCCAGGGATCGGGGCCAGTCAGGTTGAGTCCGGGTCAGGAGCGCCGCCAAGGTCGGTCAGTCAAAGCCACGGTCTACGGTGAAAGCGTGTATCAGCATCAACGAGTAGTTAGAACCACCCCATGAGTGGTCCATGGCGCATCACGACCCAGGCCCTCGTCGGCCTGGAGGCAAGCCGAGCATGGCGCAACTCAGCGCTCGCCGGTCGGTTCACCGTCGAGGAGGTGTATGGCCCCAGCGGCAAGCTGCGGGTACTGGGCCACGAGTGGGATGGTGCTCGCGCCATGAGCGGCGCACTGATGAGAACATGGGCGGTGGTGTGCCCATCGAGGTCATCAGAGAACTCGTCCGTCAGTGTTCGCCCGGTGGCTACCTGCCGCCACTGCGCATCGCCACCTGGAATGTTGAACGACCCAAACCCCGGGGCTGGAAGATCCCGCCGGCGCAACGAGAGCGCATGGCCGAGGTTGGTGCCGACATTTGGGTGCTCACCGAAACCCACCTCGACCACCAGCCGACGCCCGAGCACACCCACTGTGCTTTCAGTCCCCCGCACCCCGAACGGCGGCCCGAGCACGAGCGTTGGGTGGGCATCTGGTCGCGCTGGCCGTTGATCGAACTCACCGACCCACCCGCGCATCGGCGGGGCAGTCTGGCCGTCGAGGTCGCCACCCCGTGGGGACCGGTGATGGTGTTTGGCACCGTGCTGGCTTGGGCGAACGAGCCGCACTTCGACGACGGGACACCGGCACGCAAGTGGGAGGTCCACAACGTTGAAGTGCATCGGCAGGTGTCCGAGTGGGTCGCCATCACCCGCGCCTACCCCGGTGTCCCCTTGGTCGTCGCTGGGGACTTCAACCAAGACCGCGACGGGTCGGGCTGGTACGGCTCAGCCACAGCGCGCCGCGTGGTGACTGGAGGCCTCGAGGCCGCCGGGCTGGAATGTGTCACGGAGTTCGATGCCGTTGCCGAGGGTCGCTTGGCCACGAGTCACCTGGTTGACCACATCTGTGTCAGCCGGCCATGGGCGCACCGGTCAACGGTCGAGTTGGCTGAGCGCATCGACACCCAGGGCCGCCAGTTGTCCGATCACCCCACGGTCACCGTTGAGGTTGATCTCGATCCCTCAGACATTCCATTGGCCGCACCGATCGTTCAGTGACGACGATGGGTCGCAGGGAGCGGTCCACCGCCTGATCTCCCCTGCGCTGGCTGCACCCCTAGCCCCCTGGCTCACTGACTTCCGCCAAGGCCAGTTGGCAGAAGTCAGCGACCCCCACGAGGTCATGTGCGAACGACCGGCCCCGTCATTAGCTGCCGGCTAAGTACCACTGTCTATTTCATCAGACCTCCAGGAACCGGCTGCCACGGCGGTTCAACTCGCTTCCTGGAATAGGACAAATCGTTCTTCAAGCAAGTCGGCTCTCGGACGAAGATCGGTGCTCACGGGTTCTACCAGGTTGGCGTCGTGGATCTCTTGGAGTCCATGGCGAAGCATCGGACCATCCGTCTCTCCCAGAATCCGGGCGGACACCTCGATCCGGCGGTCAGGTCGAATGCCGAAAAGATTGGCGTCGAACGCTGCATGGTGAAGCTTGCAAAGCGCAAGGCCGTTCTGGACAATTGGCTCGCCCCGAGGGTGTCGGTCCGGGAGGATATGGGCGGCATCGATCAGCTGGGCCTCCTTGAGGCGGCATATGGCGCACGCACGGCGATATGCCGCCATGACCCGCTTACTAAAGGCTCCCTGGTGAATCCGCCGAGTTGTGACCGACTGGAAGTAGCTGCGGTTCAGGACGGGGTCGACCATCGGCTGGAGATCAGCGCCAAGCACCTGCGGGTCGGCCATTGCGATTGTGAAGGTGAGCGACCCGGGATCGTCGGCGACGACATAGACCGGCCAGGTGGCGAAGTACTGACCGGGCGTGATGCCGTAGAAGTAGACGATGGGAGTCCTGGTGGAAATGGCAGCTCGCAACCCAACGTTGTCCCGATGCTGTGGATCGTTCTGGAAGTACTTGTAGAGCAACAGACCTTCATCACTTAGCTGATCCTCATACGGCGGCACCCGACCTGGCTTCGGCGCAGCTGTGTAGATGCTCAAAGGGATAGTCCGCAGGATGGCTGGCTTGAAGATGCCGCGTTGGCTAAGGAAGGCAACCTGTCGGCCATCGAACTGGAACCCACGGACAGGTTCATCTCTGGGAAGAACGTCGCCAAACGAGTCCCTGAGCACATTCAGCCGATCGAACGCGGCCCGGCGAACCAGAAGATCCTCCGAGTCGACCCCCAATACCGTTGCGATGCTTCCCCCTTAGCCAGCAGGATGCTGCCTGCATGCTGCCTGCATGTTGCATCATCGAGCGTAGCGTTCACAAGTGCGCCGACGCTGACTGGCAGGGACTGGCCTCAGTACGTGGAGGCCGGCAAGCAGAGAAGCCGGACCATGGCGCTCAGCCATGCCCAGGGATACTTGGTGAACGCCCTTGGTATGCCTCGACGGAACCCACCGATTTCCATAACGGCGTACCGACAGGCAGGTATCGGTACGTCGACCGCACCACGGCCAATGTGTGCTCGAGATCCGACAGCCAACCGGTGCTGTCGGCAAGACCGGCCAGATCCTCAGCCCGGGCGACATGACCATTGCGCCATCGGGCGACATGCCCAACCGCTGGCAGGCTGTCGCTCTTGGCGGTGTTGCAGCGCCGGTCGGCCGGCACGAGGTTCTCGATAGCGTCATTGGGGTGTCGCGACCACGGGATGACGTGGTCCAGGTCCCAGCTCGAACCCAGCGGCCCGGCGCAGTAAAAGCACCGCCCGTCGTGCAGGTCCCCTAACCTGGCGCGCAGTTTGCGGGGAAACGACCGACGGCTGGCACCGAACAGGTGCGCTCGCAGGCGCTCCTCCTCGAGGTCTATGCCGTTGAGCGTGGCCACCATGCGCGTCCAGTGCGTCTCGACGAGGGGCCGCATAAGCGGGCCGAGGCGCACCAAGGCGTCGGCGGCACCAGGATGGAACCGAACCAGTCCCCCGCCGTCGGCATGAAGACGCCGCAGGCTGACGCCCTCGCCCCAGTCGATGTCATAGAGGAAGGGCAGGTCCTGGCCGCCGACGACCTGGAGCAACCGCAGTGGGTACCGGGCGAAGGTCAGCTCGATGACATCCAGGGTCCGTTCAAATGCCTCTGGCAGACGCCCGGCCATCTCGGCGACACTGCGACAACCCATGTGCCGTGCTTGGTCGTTGAGCGCACTAATGGCGTCGAGCACCGGTGAGCGCCGGGCGGTGATCTGGCGCAGCGTCGCCGCCCCGGCGTCCCGACCGACGAAGGTGGCAACCTGGGGCAGGTAGAGCCGAAGGACGTGGGAAGCGATGACGCGCGTCTGCAGCACCTCCGGCGCGGCGCCCGAGGGCGTCGACTCGGCGGCGCTGGCATCAAGCAGGGCCAACAGCAATGCCAACTTGTATGACCCAATCCGGCGACCCTCGTCGATGATGCGCAGGAGCCGCTCAGCGAACAACGCCGAGGGGTCTGCGGGGGCCGGGGACGCGCCGATCACGGGCAGAGGGTAATGGGAGCGCCGAGCCGGGTGCCGGGGATCGGCCACGTCCCTGACCGGTGACAGGTGTGGGGGGACAGGTGGGGGCAGCGGTCGGCCCACGACAACCGGCGCCGCCCCCACCTATCGACCCGGCGGGGGGACGCCAGCTCCACTGCCATGCCCGCTCGCACGCTGGTCGCCGTCGCCGCCGTGATCAGACGGGCCGCACCTCGGCGGCGCACTT
>Ga0164292_10005132_pt1 | contig 10704 bp, 15 predicted proteins | sample GEODES117metaG_FD_111486 | JGI IMG/M metagenome (GOLD analysis project Ga0164292, IMG submission 111486) | Eutrophic lake water microbial communities from Lake Mendota, Wisconsin, USA - GEODES117 metaG | ecosystem: Environmental > Aquatic > Freshwater > Lake | place: USA: Lake Mendota... | reverse complement strand
GTGCTGGATGACCGGCACTTCATCCCGCACGCTCCAGAGCATGGCAACACCTGGGCGCTGCCTTACGACTACAACGCGGCCGCAACCTGCCCCGCGATTGAAGCCTTCCTGCTGGACCGGCTGTGTGAAGCGGCCAGCGTAGCGGTGTTCCGCGCCTTCGCCCGGGCGCTGCTGACCGGTGACCGCCTTAAGTGCTTTCTGGAAATCACCGGGCCAGGTAACACCGGCAAAACCGTCATCGCCAACCTGTTGGAGGCGTTGGTGGGCCGGGAGAACACCGCCGGCGGCACCCTGCAGCGATTGGAGGACCGGACGCAGCGATTCGAGACAGCCAAGCTCGCGGGGAAGCGTCTGGCGATGTTCCGTGAGTGCCAGGACTACTCAGGCCAACTGCAGACACTGAAGGCGCTCACCGGGGATGACGCCATCCCGGCCGAGGTGAAGGGCGGGCGCCATTTCGACTTCACCTTCACCGGAGGGGTGGTACTGGTGGGCAATGGCCCCATCCGCGCCAGTGACCCGTCCGGCGCTGTCATCAACCGCCGCCGGTCGCTGATTGTTCCAAAGGTGGTGCCTGCAGGACAGGAACGGCAACTGCTGGAGTCAGACGGTCACGGCGGCTGGCGAGGTGAGCTGGCCGGCGAGCTGGCAGGCCTGGTGAACTGGGCGCTGGCGATGCCCGCAGCAGAAGCCCGTAAGGCGCTGGCTCGGGACGTGAACTCACTGGCTCGCGCCGAGGCCAAGCTGGAAACACTGCTGGCTACTGACCTGCTGGCGGATTGGGCTGAACAGCACCTCATCTGGGAACCGAAGAACATCGGGGACAAATCCCTGCGGGTTGGCTCACTGGACGGTGACCCAGGAGTGTTCCTCTTCCCGTCCTATGTCCGGTTTGTGGAGCAACAGGGCCGCAACAGCAAGCCGCTGTCGTTGAAGGTCTTCAAGACCAAGCTGGTTGACCTGCTGCGGGACACCTCGGGGCTGGCGATGCCGCCCGGGAACCCTGCAGCCGGTGACTACCGGCAGCGTGACCTGGGCTCTGTTGTGCCGTGCCTGCGGTGGCGCAAGCCCAAGGAAGACGAGGAACCCGGAGTGATTCGCTATGCGGTCATGGCTGGAGTGAACGGAACGGGTGCGGAACGAGTAGGGAACGGCAAGACCCCAACAGGGAACGGATGGAACGGGTGTAACGGGTCAGAGCCACTTACGCACATGAGAGAAGAAGACACTTCCGTTGTTTCCCCTATAGGCGGCGAGGCCGCCGAATCCGTTCCTGCCGTTCCATCCCTTCCCTGCAATGCATCTCAGCGAACAGAACCCGTTCCCGAACAACCTCGACCCGTTCCGCAGGGGCTGCCGATAGACGTTCAAGACGCCAAGACCGGCAACTGGGAGACCGGCTGGCGGCAAATCAGCACCGGCAGGGGCTCGGGCTCGCTGCTGTGCTCTGACCCCGCCGGCCAGACCCGGATGGTGGAGAAGAAACGGACGCGCCGCGCGCTGCAGCAGGAGGCCGCCTGACGCTCTGCGCGCGACACAGGTACGCGGGCGATGGTGTGCCAGTTACGGCCCGCGGGCCGTAGGCCCAGGCGTCCCAGATGCTGCGACTTAGGCCCGTTCGGGCCTGTTTCTTGTCCACCTTCGTGGTCAGCCGTGTCCAGTCTTATGCCGTCTTAGTCGGGGTGTGCCAGTGGCCCAGCGAATGAGCACGCGATGCAGCTCATCGACGCTCGGCTCATCGAGCCGCTGCTCATACCGGCCGGCGCAGGACCGAATCCATCCGAGCCAGTCTTCCGCCTGCAGCTCCCGCGTGCGGGTCGCACTGACACGTCGCGGCGGCGGTCCCCAGGCCTCAAGCAGCAGCATCTGCTGCTCGGGCGTCAGCTCAGCAGGCAACAGGCTCTCCACCAAGGCGGCGGCAGCTTCCAGCTGCAGCAATGCGTCAACTAGCTCCATCGACGGCCTGTGGGGTGTGGGTAGTGCGACTGCTGGCCACCGGTCAACTGCAACAGCTCGCGCAGTTCACGAGCAGCGCCCACCACGGCAGCGGGTTGGCTGCTAGCCAGCGCCTTACCCAGAGCTTCCATCAGGCCATGCTCCAACTGGGCGACAATTTGCAGCCGGTCAACACCGGCCTGCTCCAGGTCATCCACCAGCACCATGTGAGCCTTGCCCACCAGGCGCCGCGCCTGCCGCCGGGACAACCCCTCCCGTTCGGCCAATTCGGCCACCACGGCTGACGTGCTGCGGCACTCCAATAGGCGATTTGCAGCCCACTGGATGCGTTGCTCGGTGACGCTGGGGCTGGCCATCAGAGCACCCCTGCGGCCTTCAGGCGCTCGATCAGGGCAACCCGCACTGATGGGGGCATCCCGACCTCTTGGATGGCATCGAAGACCTTTTGAGGCGTGATGGTCCGGCGTTGGTCAGAGACGCGGCAGGCGTACTCAATGATGGATTCACTCATGCCAACACCTCGGCTGCCATCAGGTCCTGCAGCTCGCGGATCTCGCGGCGGGTGATACCTGCCATCGGCTCCAGGTCTAAGCGTCCGCCGTCAATTTGCTGCTGCAGGTTGCCGAGCCGTAGTTGCAGCTCTGCGATGCGGTCGTGGAACTGGTTCCGGTAATACTGTTGCCGCGCCAGTGCTGGGATCTGTTGCTCTGCCACCCAGGTCAGGAACGCAGGCGCAGGACCGCTGTGGTTGATGTCATCCAGCCGGTCGCGTTCCTCGATTTGGCGCTGCAACGTGGCGCGCCAGTCTGCAGGCTGCAGATACAGCCAACCATGGCTCGGGTGGGGTCTACTCAGCATCACGCCCCCCACCGGCGACCGGTCAGCGGATTAACGCCCGCGAGCTGCTGTTGCGCGCGGTACTTGGCGCTGGCAGCGTTCACCTGCCGCAGACGGTCGGTTTGCATTTGCATCGCCTGGGTAGCCATCTGCCTGGCTGCGGCTTCCTCTTCACGGCGGCGCTGATGGTCCGAGCCGACGCCCAAAAAGGCGGCCAGCTTTGGTTCCTTGCGCTGCAAAAGGCTGGTGAGGGTCAGGTTCTTGCGGATGTCATCACCGCTGACCGGCCTGCCATAGGGACGGGTTGGTGGCACGCCACCGATGGCAAGAATGCGGGCTTCGATGGCGCGGGCTTCGTTCTCTACCCGTTCAGCGTCGCTGTGCGCTGCCTCAATCTGTTGCTCCAGTGTCAGCTCCATCAGTGCACCTCCACCGGCAGACGGCGGCTTTGGGGGCTATCTAGTGGTGACGGCACCCGAGGCTGGTCATCGTCACACTCAAAGCGCCTTAGCGCTGCCTCATAGCGCCCCTGCGCTTGCAGGTCTTGAATTAAGGCCTGCCCCATAAGCGCGAGGCTGCTGCGTTTCTTTTGTGCCATTGATGGCATCCCCCGTACACACCATCCTAGGGAGGCGTAAACGGCATGCTGACCAGCAGCAGCTAGTTAACTAGTTGCGCCAAGATGGCGCCAGGTATTGGATGCTGTTTTTGAGGCTTCTGTGGATGTTTAGATAAATAAAAACCCCTGTGATGCAGGGGTGGAGGTGGATAGGATACATTACAATTTATAGCGTCCATCACATCCCGTAAGTCCTCCGCGGCATGTTTTCTCCATAATTCCGCCAATAGTTCTCCATAATTTCCGCCGTATTTCTCCATAATTCCGATTTTTTACGTACAAATCCCCCAGAAATCCCCTCCAACTCCTCATCACTTAACTCAAGTGTCTGATTTTCCTGATACTTCAGCCAATCAGCCTTGCTGACATCAAACCCAGCCTCCTGAGCCATCGCAACGGCGGCATCAAGGTCGGCAGCGCCCTTGAGCTTCTCCTGAAGTCCTTCATCCTCATTGAGCTTGGCAAGAAATGCTGAGAGCTGGTCATCAGACATTGGCCTAGACGGCAGACAACTTCCAAGTCATAGCCCAAGGCGCCGCTGCTTTCAGCAATGGGGGCTACCCCGCCCCCTCCAGGATGTGGGCGATCAAGTTCGACAGGCTTCGCCCCTCGTAGGCCGCCCGCTCCTCAAGCCTGTGGACGAGGTGCCACGGCAGGGTGGCGCTGATCCGCGACGGCTTGCGGCGGAGTAGTTCGGATGCGGGCACAGCAGAGCCGGCAGCCCGTTGGGGCTGAGATGATGAGTACATCAGTTCAATTCAGGTTGGACTGGTCACGGGGCGGGCTGTTAGCGCAGCGCCGTCCCACCCAACTATTGCACCCTGCGACGCTCTGGTCTCGCGGTGCTGCAGATGTGCTGCATCAGCACTGAGGGCAACCGCTGAAAACCTAGTCACTGCAAGGCGACGGCAGGAATCAGAGCACCAATCGCGCCGAGTCACCGCTGAAAACGCCCGCGCCGCAACGGGTTTAGGGAATTGCCGTCAGATTGCCGTCAGAGATTGCCGTCAGACCTACCTAGGTCGCGGAACGCGCAGCCCAGAACGCTTGCGCTGCAGGGCTTTTAAGAAATCGGGGCGACAGGATTCGAACCTGCGACCTAGTGCTCCCAAAGCACCCGCGCTACCAAGCTGCGCCACGCCCCGTGTTGCGCCCACGGTAGGGCAGAGCAGGCGCATCAAGCTGGGGCAAAGGCAGGAATCGAGCTGAGTCAGGACAACTCAACCAGCCAGGGAGCGAATCAGTTGCAACAGATTGCCGCCAGGGGCAGGCATGGCGATATCGCGATCCAGGTACCACATCGTCAGGGCTGCTGCGTTCAACAGCAGGACGAGGGCCCAAACCCGCCATCCCTCAGGCAATTTCATGGCTGGGTGCGCAAAAACGAAGCAAAACCGAACACATCCTCTACACCCCAGCCTGACGCGGACACGCCACTAGTGTGGAAATCAGGACATCCAGGCATCGCATGGGCATCCCTTCACTCCCGAATCCAGGATCCGAGCCCTTCGGGTCAGGAAGCACTGACGACCTGCTGGGGCGTTCGTGCATGAAATGGGGGGATGACGGCGAGCTGTCCGCCGTGGATCTGCAGGGGATCCTGGCCCGTCTTGGCGCCGTGGATCAGCAGGCAGCTCGGCTGATGGACTGCCCGCTGGATGGTTGAGAGCGCTCTCAACCCGCCAAAGCAATGCAGTCGATTTCAACCAGGGCCCCCTTGGGCAGTGCCGCCGCCTGAATGCAGGCCCGGGCGGGTGAAACCCCCTGTCCGAACAGCTCGGCATAAATCGCGTTGACCCTGCCGAAATCGCCCAGGTCAGCCAGATAGACGGTCGTGCGCACCACCCGGGCAGGACTGGACCCCGCTGCTGTCAGCACAGCCTGCAGATTGGCGAGGGCCTGTCGGGTCTCGGCTTCGACATCGCCATCGCCGACCATCTGCCCACTGGCCGGATCCAGTGCGATCTGGCCTGAGCAGAACAGCAGCCCACCTGCCAGAACGGCCTGGTTGTAGGGGCCGACCGGATCGGGTGCGGCGCTGGTGTTGATCGCTTGAAGCTCGGGGGTGGAGGTCATCGGCAGGCGCGGGCCAAGATGGGGGGTGAGCTTATGGCCGTCGTGCCTGTCTGCCCATCACCCTCCCTCTGATCGAGCAGCCCGACAGGGGGCTGCAACACCAGCAGCACGTGCAGTTGCAAGGGCTCTGGCATCGCTATGACGGCACTGCCGAGACGGCCTGGACCCTCCAGGGGATCGATCTGACCCTGCGGCAGGGCGAACTGGTCGGCTTGTTGGGCCCTTCGGGTTGCGGCAAGACGACCCTGCTGCGGCTGATCGCCGGGTTTGAACGGCCAACGCGCGGCTGCATCAGCATTGATGGGCGTCAGGTCGCTGGACCGCAGCGCTGGCTCGAACCCGAGCGCCGGGGGGTCGGCATGGTGTTTCAGGACTATGCCCTGTTTCCCCATCTCACCGCTTGGGGCAATGCCTGCTTTGGTCTCAAACGTGGCGCCGATACCAGCAGGGCCTCCTGGTTGCTGGAGTTGCTGGGCCTGGGCGGCCTGGAAAGGCGTTACCCACACGAGCTGTCGGGCGGGCAGCGGCAGCGCTTGGCCCTGGCCAGGGCCCTGGCGCCTGCACCGGCGGTGGTGCTGCTCGACGAGCCATTCTCGAACCTGGATGTGGAGGTTCGCTTGCGGCTGCGCAGCGAACTACCAGCGGTGCTCAGTCAATGCGGTACCAGCGGTCTGATCGTCACCCACGACCCCGAGGAGGCGTTGGCGATCTGTGACCGGGTGGGGGTGATGGAGGGCGGGCTGCTGCACCAGTGCGCCAGCCCCAGGGACCTGGTTCAGCAACCTGCCACTGCCTTTGTCGGCCGATTTGTGCTGCAGGGGAATGAACTGCCTGTCACGGCCTGTAGCCCCGCCAGCGTCAGCACCCCACTGGGCACCTGGCAGCTGGCTGAATTGGGGGAAGATCTGAGCGGCCATGCCCCAGACACGCTGACTGTGCTGGTGAACCCCGAAGCCCTCCAGCTGGAGGCCGATCCCGGGGCCGAAGCGGTGGTGCTGGGGCGTGAATTTCTGGGGCGCGAGTGGTTGGTGCAGGTGCAACAGGGAACGATGCGCTTGCGCCTGCGGCTGCCCCTCGAACAAAATTGGCAAAGGGGGCAACGCTGCAGAGTGCAACGACGCCTCGGTGCAACGGCGCGGCTGTACCCCGGGGGGCGGCCGCTGTTAGCTCAGCCGCGCCAGTGATCCTTGTGCTGGCGAAGGCGTGCCAGCTCGGCCGCTGAGCCGCTGCGCACGAACAGATTGGTGGCCCGTTCGGCCGCCACGCTGCTGGGGACGCTGGGGCGGCCCTGACGGCGGAGGTCCTGAACCTGCTCGAGCCGCTGGTGAAGGACCTTGGCCAAGGAATCAAGCGGAGACACCTGGGTCAGGGCCCAGCTCAGATTGGCGGCGCTGTACTCATGGGCGCACCAGATGCGGGTGGAGTCGGGCAGGGCCGTGAGCCGTTGCAGAGCTGTCCACATCTGGGCGGCGCTGCCTTCGAACAGGCGGCCGCAGCCTGCGACGAACAGGGTGTCGCCGCAGAACAGATCCCCCGACTGCGGCAGGTAATACGCCACGTGGGCCGAGGTATGGGCCGGCACCGCCAGCACCTGCACGGGCTGTCCCAACAGTTCGAGGCAATCACCATCGGCGACCCCCAGGGTCTGCAACGGAATGCGCTGCCGATCGGCCGCCGCTGCCACCACCAGAGCCTGTGGCCAGCGGGACAGCAGGCCGGCGGTGCCGCCGATGTGGTCCTGATGGTGATGGGTCTGCAAGACCGCCACCAGCTCGAGCTGCTGCTGCTCGAGCAGGGCGATCACCGGCGCGGCGACCGCTGGATCAACAACCACGGCCTGTCCGCCACGGCTGAGCACAAAGACATAGTTGTCGTTCAGAACCGGCAGGGTCGCGATCGCGATCGGCGGCGCAGCCGGGGGCTGTTCAAGAGAGGCCATCGTTAAAGTCCGCACTGCGGCCACCCCCATGATCGGCGCCGCTGCCCGCCCATGCTGACCATCGCTCTGGCCAAGGGCGCCCTGCTCAAGGATTCGGTGCGTTGCTTTGCCGCATCCGGGATCGATTTTTCGTCCCTGCTCGACCCTGGCAACCGTCAATTGATGGTGCCTAGCCGTTGCGGCCGGGCACGGGCCCTGCTGGTGCGCAATGCCGATGTGCCTGTGTATGTGAGTTACGGCCAGGCCCAGCTGGGGGTCGTGGGCTTTGACGTGCTGCAGGAGCACCAGCTGGCCGTCGCCCAGCTGCTCGATCTGGGCTTCGGGGGTTGCCGCATGAGTGTGGCGGTCAAGGCCAGCAGTCCCTATCGCCGGGCAGCCGATCTGCCCGCCCATTGCCGGGTCGCCAGCAAATTCACCCGCTGTGCGGAGCGCTTCTTTGATGGCCTGGATCTTCCTGTCGAATTGATCCACCTGACCGGATCGGTCGAACTGGGGCCAATCACGGGCATGAGCGAAGCGATCGTCGACCTGGTCGCCACCGGACGCACCCTTGCCGAGAACGGCCTGGTGGCGATCGAAGACCTGTTCCACAGCACCGCCCGCCTGATCGGCAACCCCCTGGCCCTGCGCCTTGATCAAGGTGAGATCCAACAGCTGGTGCGTGCGTTGGCCCTGGGTCTGCATCCCACCGAGGTGGCCTGATGGCCGGCCGCGACCGTCAACGGCTGCAGCGCCTGTTGCCCTACCTGGGCCGCGACCGACGCCGTCTGACCCTGACCCTGGTGCTGCTGCTTCCAGTGGCGCTGGCAGCAGCTGTGCAACCCCTGCTGGTGGGCCAGGCGATCTCGGTGCTCAGGCGCGAACCGACGATGCCCTGGTTGGCGGGGTTGGCGGTGCCCCAGGCCCTGCAGCTGCTGGTGCTGCTGCTGTTGATTGCGGTGCTGCTGCGGCTGGGCCTGCAGGGCATACAGACCTTCAACGTGCAGGCGGTGGGCCAACGGCTGACGGCCCGTATCCGCGATGACCTGTTTGCCCATGCAATGGCTCTGTCGCTGCGGTTTCACGACCGCACCCCGGTCGGCAAACTGCTGACCCGTCTGACCAGCGACGTCGATGCCCTGGCCGAGGTGTTCGGCAGTGGCGCCGTTGGGGTGCTGGGAGACCTGGTCACCCTGCTGGTGATCGCCGCCACCATGATCACGATCGAATGGCGCCTGGGACTGCTGCTGCTGGTTGCCCAGATTCCGGTGACCCTGGGGATCATCTGGCTACAGGGCCGCTACCGCAAGGCCAATTACCGGGTCCGCGAGGAGCTCAGCCAGCTCAATGCCGATCTGCAGGAGAACCTGCAGGGATTGGAGGTGGTGCAGATGTTCCGCCGCGAGCGTCGCAACAGCGAGCGGTTTGCCACCACCACGGGCGCCTACCGCCGGGCGGTCACCGGCACCATCCTCTATGACAGCGCCATTTCGGCGTTCATCGAATGGGTCGCCCTTGTGGCGATCGCCCTGGTGCTGGCATTGGGGGGATCGATGGTCACCGCCGGTGTGATGGGTCTGGGGACGCTGACCACGTTCATCCTCTATTCCCAACGCCTGTTCGATCCTCTGCGGCAGCTGGCCGAGCGGTTCACCCAGATTCAGGGTGGTCTGACAGCGGTCGAGCGGATTGGCGAACTGCTGGAGGAGCCGATCGAGATCGCCGATCCCGCCAGGCCGATCAGGCCCCATGGGGCATCCGGCGAGGCTGCCGAAGTGGTGTTCGAGGCCGTCAGCTTTGCCTACCGGCCCGACGAACCGATTCTCCAGGACTTCTCGATCCGCATCGCCCCAGGCGAACATGTCGCCCTGGTTGGCCCCACCGGCTCGGGCAAGACCACGGTGATCCGGCTGTTGTGCCGGTTGTATGAACCCCAGCAGGGCCGGATCCTGCTCGACGGCGTCGACATCCGTGACCTGCCCTTGGCCACCCTGCGGCAGCGCCTGGGCGTGGTGCTGCAGGACACCTTTTTGTTTAGTGGGACCGTCGCCGACAACCTGCGCCTCGACACGCCGATCAGCCGTGACCAATTGGAGCGCACCTGTGCCGATCTTGGCCTCAACCCGCTGCTCGGTCGCCTCAGCGATGGTCTGGCGACCGAACTGCGAGAGCGGGGCGGCAACCTGTCGTCGGGCGAAAAGCAACTGCTGGCGGTGGCACGGGTGGCCCTGCGCAACCCTTCGGTGCTGGTCATGGATGAGGCCACGGCGTTCATGGACCCCTCCACCGAAGCCACCCTGCAACGGGACCTCGACACCCTGCTTAGCGGGCGCACGGCGATCGTGATCGCCCACCGTCTGGCAACCGTCGAAGCCGCTGATCGCATCCTGGTGCTGCAGCGCGGACGGCTGGTCGAACAGGGGAACCATCGGCAGCTGCGGGCCGCCGGCGGGCTCTATGCCCGGTTGGCGGCCCTGCAGGAGCGCGGACTCGCCAGTCTCTGAAGCAACCAGCTGTCGATCGCCTCACCAAGGACAGCCGGCATCTGACGCATCGGCAGATGTCCAGCTGCGGCCAGCTCGACCAGCGCGTGGTCGGCGGCGTAGCTGGCCAGATGCCGCACGTAGCGTGGCTCCATGACGCGGTCGTTGCTGCCAGCGATCCACAGGCTTGGCACCGCGAGCCGGTGCACCAGCAGTGGCAGTTGATGCACCGCATGGCGACGCATGCTGCAGGCCAACAGGCCGCGGGCGGCATGCAGGTCCGCCCTCAGCGGACTGGCCAGTGCCTGGGCTGCCGGCCAGTCCGCCAGCCACCCGGGCCGCCAACGCAAAAAGGCGGCCCCACCACGCCGCACTGCCATGAACGGGCGCGGTTGGTAGATGCCACCGCCCACCGCCACCTGCACCAGACCCTGCAGCTGATCCCCCAGGGATGCCGCGGCATGGAGGGCGATGCTGCCCCCCAGCGAATGGCCGATCAGCACCACGGGCTCTCCGGCCGCCCGCTGCTGCACGGCAACCGCCAGCCAGCGACCGTAACTGGCCAGGCTGGGCTGGAGGCCGCGCGGGCGGGGGGCACTACCAAACCCTGGCAGGTCAGGACACCAACAATTCCAGCGGCCCTGCCAGTGCTCAAGCAGCGGATCCCAGAGGCGCCCTGCCAACAGCCAGCCATGCACACAGACCAACATGGGAGAGGATCGGGTTGATTCCTTCATGGCTGCTGGTCCCCGACCCGTGTCAGAGCTGCTCAATCATCTCTACGGGTCGGAGCATCAGCTTTGCACCACCCCCGC
>Ga0164292_10005130_pt1 | contig 10706 bp, 12 predicted proteins | sample GEODES117metaG_FD_111486 | JGI IMG/M metagenome (GOLD analysis project Ga0164292, IMG submission 111486) | Eutrophic lake water microbial communities from Lake Mendota, Wisconsin, USA - GEODES117 metaG | ecosystem: Environmental > Aquatic > Freshwater > Lake | place: USA: Lake Mendota... | reverse complement strand
TCAACTTCCCCATGCACACCAAATGGCAAACCTCATGAAGCAAACCGAAGAACGGCACTCCGAGAGCCGGATGCGGGCAATCCGCACGTCCGGTTCGATGAGGGAGAGCCCCTCGGGAGGTCAATGGCCTTCGCGCCTATCAACCCGTCTGGGTCTTCCTACTCTACTGAAATAACTTTTACTTCGGCACGAAGGCGCTCTATCGCAATATTACCTCTCGGCGTATGGTTCCTGCAAACGGCTTTTGTTTACCTTGCAGGTCTACCGGCTTTTCTCCGTGGACAGTGATCAAACAGGCAGAGTTTCCATCAATGCATCGAAACCTCGTGCATCCGGCAGCGTTTTTTTGGGGAAAGGTGAAAGGCAGGTCTAATGACTCTATTAAGGTGCAGTAGGGATGGTCATTTTCACCGGATTTTTTTCCGCTCGTACTGATGCGGAAGAGATATTGTGTTGGGTTGAAATTATTCATTTCGCAAGGAGCTGGTGTTCGTGTTTAATTTATACGTTTATGGAACACGTTATTATTGTGGGCACCGGCTGTGCCGGACTCACCGCCGCAATCTACACCGCGCGAGCCAATCTTTCGCCGCTTGTTCTCGAGGGACGCCTTCCAGGCGGACAGCTTACCACCACGACGGCCGTCGAAAATTTTCCGGGATTTCCGGACGGTGTTGACGGTCCGGAATTGATCCAGCGGATGCATCAGCAGGCTGAAAAATTCGGCGCACGGTTCCAATACGGCGTCGTGGAGGAATTCGAACCTGGCACTCCGCACCGGCTGAAAGTTGATGGCAATTGGATAGAAACCAAATCCCTGATCATAGCCAGTGGAGCTTCTCCCCGCTACATCGGCATCGAGGGGGAGCAAGCTCTCATCGGCCGCGGGCTGACTTCTTGTGCGACATGCGATGGCGCATTTTACCGAAATGTTCCTGTTTGTGTCGTCGGCGGTGGCGACTCAGCTTGCGAGGAGGCGACATTCCTCACACGCTTTGCCTCGGAAGTTTATCTCATCCATCGCCGCGATACGCTCCGCGCCTCGAAAATCATGGCCGACCGGGCACTTGCAAATCCTAAAATCAAGCCACTCTGGAACTCGGCCGTGACCGGCTACATCACCGACGATGCTGGTGAGGTGAGGGGAGTTTATTTGAAAAATCTGAAGGACGGCACGACATCTGAGTTGGCCCTCAAATGCGTTTTCGTCGCCATCGGCCACGAGCCAAACACCGCACCCTTTCGCAAAAGCCTTACCACCGATTCGAACGGCTACTTGGTTCAAACCGGCGGCACGCGCACAAATGTATCCGGAGTCTTCGCGGCTGGCGATGTGGCCGACCATGTCTACCGTCAAGCGATCACAGCCGCAGGGCAGGGGTGTGCAGCGGCGATCGAGGCTGAGCGCTGGTTGGCCGACTCGGAGTAAAAGCTCTCGCTTTTGAAAATTTGCGACCTCACGCAGTTCTACTCACCCGTCAGTGGGGGAGTCAGACGATACATCGAGCAGAAGAGTGTTTTTCTCCGGCGTCACAGGCCGGACTGCCAGCACATCGTTATTGTGCCGGGCGAAATGACCGCTTTCTCCGGCGATGACACCGTTCGTATTTACACGATCGCCTCGCCGCTCCTGTCACGCACGTCACGCTACCGCGCCCTCACCAAGCTCCATCTTGTCGAAGAGGTTCTGGAAAGAGAAAGGCCTCAAATCATCGAATCGGGGGACCCTTATCAGGTCGCCTGGAAGGCTGTTGCCTCCGGTCGTGGACTCGATATACCGGTTGTTGGCTTCTATCATTCGCATTTTTCGGAATCCATTCTACGCACCGTCGGAAAGTTCATGGGGCCACTCACAGTCTCGATCGCGGAGGAGATTTGTCGAAAATACATCGTAACTCTCTATAATCGATTTGAATGCACATTTGTTCCGAGTCCAATCCTGTCCGGGCTTTTGGGAGGGTGGGGCGTCGAGAATACCCATACCGTCGACCTTGGAGTTGATGACGAGATTTTCCGCCCTGAGCCTGCGGATCGTCCCGCCACGCGTGCGCAACTCGGAATTTCGAATAACGCTCGGCTCCTGCTTTATGTCGGTCGCCTCGCCACAGAGAAAAATGTCAGAACGCTCTTCGAGGCCTACACTCTCCTGCGCGCGCGGTCTCGCGAGCCCTACGAGCTTCTCTGCCTCGGGGACGGCACCCAGCGTTCATCATTGATCGATCTTCAAAAACAAACGCCTGGCGTGCATTGGATGCCGTATTGCTCCGACCCAGCCGAACTGGCCAGAATCTACCGCGCTGCTGATCTTTTCGTGCATCCCGGTGTGCAGGAGACCTTCGGCCTCGTCGCCTTGGAAAGCCAGGCGAGCGGGACACCTGTAGTTGGAATTAAGGGCAGCTACATGGATCGCATTATTTTTTCCGACCAGAAGCAGTGGGCTACAGAAAACTCGCCATCGGCACTTGCTGAAGCCATCGAAGGCAAATTCACCATCGATCTTCGCGCCGCCGGATTGCGTGCCAGCGAGTTGGCGCGTGGACGTTACTCCTGGAGGACAGTCTTCTCAGGGCTTATGGAGATTTACTCGGATGTGGTGGCGCGGTATTCACCCTGAAAAATCCGTGGCGCGATACGGAAAAGGGCCTAATCTTCGAGGTCATGACGATATCGCCACAGATCACCATGCGGGAGTTGCTCGAGCGGTGCCCAGGCGCCCAACGCACGCTCTTCCGTCATTACCACATCGGCGGGTGTGCCAGTTGTGGTTTTCAACCCGAGGAAACACTCGAAGGCGTCTGCGCCAGAAATGACGGCATCGATCCGCACGAGGCCATCGCCCGGATCAAGGAATCCCACGAGGCAGACGAGAAGGTTTTTATGAGCCCGCGCGATGCCGCCGAGGCACTGCAAAAAGCCGGTGCCCGCCTGCTCGACATCCGGACTCGCGAGGAATTCGAGGCTGTTCATATCCCAGGCTCTCAGCTGATGGGGCAGGATTTTTTGCAGGAAGTCATGGGAACCTGGCCCAAGGATACAGTGATCATCATCGTGGATCACACCGGCTCGCGAAGTCTCGATGCGGCGGCCTACTTCGCTGGCCACTCTTTCACAAACATCCGCGCCCTCCGAGGCGGTATCGACGCGTGGAGTTGCGAGGTGGATGCCTCCCTGCCACGCTACACGACCGAATGAATACTCAGGACAAAATTGACGAAGCCATTCTTAATCCCAAAAATCTCGGCGAAATGAGCGGAGCCGATGCGGTCGGAACCGCCGGCAGCAGCGATTGTGGCGATATGCTCCGCATGTGGATCAAATTCCGCGAAGAGGGTGGCAAGCGCGTCATAGACAAGGCGACCTTCCAATCCTTTGGTTGTCAAACCGCCATCGCCGTTGCAAGCATGGCGACGGAACTCATCAAAGGCAAAACACCCCAAGAAGCATTAACCCTTTCCGGCGAGGCCCTCTTCGAACCGCTTGGGCCGCTTCCTCCGATGAAAATCCACTGCGCCCAACTCGTCGAGGGAGCCCTCAAAAATGCCCTGACTGGCGAATCTGCGCCATCTCCTGGCGCTTCGGCCCCAATGCTCGCGGATAGTCTCCAAGCCAGGGGGACTGTAAAAATCAATTTCCGCTGAGCGGCTCAGATCACGCCCATTCGGCGGTGTGCCCGCTTTTGACTTTTCTCATGCCCGATGGGCCATGTTCGTCCCAGATCCAATATCCTGAGCCCGGTTCGGCACCCTCGCCCAAGAGGTCTTCATCTGGTTGAAATCGCAACCAGACGATACCGGGTTTCCAGACTGTATTGTCCGCTTGGATGCATCCTGAGGTTTGATTCAACGGAGTGGTGATTTTCCACTCCTCGGGGACGCTGATTTCTTCATGGGCTGCAATCCGGAGATTTTTCATAATGCACCGGTCCCGCCGAGAGGCAGAACCTTCCATGGGGTGATCATTCGACAGTCAGGTGGTTGCTGTTCGCGGTCTCATTGCGTAGCGTGCGTCTCGCCGATGGTTCAGCACCTCTATGTTCACATTCCGTTTTGTCCGAAGGTTTGTCCTTATTGCAGTTTCTACAAGGAGGCGAGCGACAGGAACAAGACGCAGGTCTTTTTGGATGCGGTTCTCCGCGAGGCGGAGTTCGAGGCGAAAGGGCTTCGTCCAAGAACCGTTTTTTTTGGTGGTGGCACTCCCACCGCCCTCTCGACGCCACAGCTGAAATTTCTGATCGGCGGCTTGCGGGATCGTATCGATTTCTCGGGCGTTGAGGAATTCACAATCGAAATGAACCCTGCCACCGTTTCGCATGAAAAAGCCGAGTCTCTTCTGGCCCTTGGAGTCAACCGTGTCAGCATGGGGGTGCAGTCATGGGATGAGGAGTTGCTGAAAATCCTTGGCCGCGTGCACTCGGGAGCTCAAGCGGCCCGGAGTTACGCCATCCTTCGCGAGGCTGGCGTGCCAAATGTGAATCTCGACTTGATGTTCGGAGTCCCCGGCCAGACACGTAGTCAGTGGATCGAGTCGATTCGCCGGACTGTTGATCTCAGGCCTGACCACATCTCGGCTTATTGCCTCACCTATGAGGAGGATACGGAATTTTTTGAGCGCTTTCAGCGTGGTGAAATGGGGCCTCAGGAGGATCGGGACTCGGATTTTTTTGAAGTGGCGATGAACGAACTCGAAGCGGTGGGATATCTGCAGTATGAAATCTCAAACTATGCTAGGCCGGGTCGGGAGTGCCTGCACAATCTCGGCTACTGGCGTGGATCCGATTACGCCGGACTTGGCCCGAGCGCCTTCTCCACGCGTGCTGGATGGCGGAGGAGGAATGTGGCGGATACGGCGGACTACACCCGTCGAGTCCTGTCAAACGAAGATCGCTTTGATTTCGTGGAGCGTATTGATGAACACTCCCGTCGCGCAGAGAGGATAGCCTTTTCCCTGCGCACGACGGATGGTGTGCCAGAGACAATTCTGCCCGAAAACCAAGCTGCGGCTCTGGTGCGACATGGCTTGGTGACCAAGAAGGACGGCCGGATTTTTCTGACTCGTGAGGGGCGGTTGGTGGCTGATGAGATCGCTGCGGAGCTGATCTGATCAGCCAAGGCCCGAAAGGATCAGAGCACCTTCAGCAATTCGACATCGAAAATCAGAGTCTCATCAGGCCCGATCACTCCACCGGCTCCACGGGGGCCGTAGGCGAGGTTCGAGGGAATGAAAAGTTGGATTTTTCCGCCCTCCTTGATGAGTTGGAGGCCCTCTGTCCAGCCCTTGATAACGGCATTCAGAGGAAACTCGATCGGTTCATTGCGCTTGTAGGAGCTATCGAATTCCGTGCCGTTGAGAAGCGTTCCACGGTAGTTGACCCTGACAGTGTCGGTCGCCTTTGGGCTGCGGCCCTCGCCAGGGTTGAGTATGATGTATTGCAAGCCGCTCGCCGTTTTTTGGACGCCGGGTTTCGTTGCATTTTCGGCCAGGAAAGCCTGACCCTTCTCGAGTGCGGATTGTGCCATGATGGTGTGTGTGAAAAATAAAGTCGCAAGTGCAGCGATAGGTAGCAGCTGTTTGATCATGTCCAGAATCTACCCGCTTGAAACCGGGCTTGGCAAACCCGAAGGCTCGATGGCATGCGATTTCTTCGCTGAGTTATCCGGGCGCCGCACATAGTGGCTTGGCGGCATGCCGGTATGGCGCTTGAACCAGCGAGAAAAATAATTCGGATCATCATGCCCGATGCGCGCGGCGACTTCTTGCATCGGAAGTCCTTGGGTGATGAATCGCTTTGCTTTCTCCAAATTCAGCGCGTCCCGTTGCTGGAGTAGGGTGAGTCCGGTTATTTGCTTGAAGCGCCGGTTGAGATAGTCGGGCTGGTAACCTGTCGCCCCTGCCAAGTCGCCAATCGACTTCGCCTGGCTTTCCTCACCGGCGGCGAGGTTGATGAATTTTTTTACAAAGGCGGGCATCGCGCGATTTTCGCGGGGCAGAATGCCCAATGAGCGAAGTTGAGTGTCGAGGATCGTCAATGCTGCCGAGGCGGCCATCAATCGAGCTTCTGGCGCATCCGGGTTTTTAAGGCGGTTTAGTTGCGACATCGCGTGCCTTATGCCGGTGGACTCGGATTGGTTCAAGTGCGAGAAACGCAATTCCATCGGGTCTTCCCACTCGAAGTCCACGGCTAGGCTCAGTGGCCGCCGGCCGCTTGACTCGCGGAAGCCGTGCTCCATTCCACTGGGTAAGAGGGCGATCGCGCCGGAGAAAACCTGGTATTCAGCCGAAGGTGTCAGAAGTGTTCCACCGCCGGAGAAATAACAAAGTATCTGACAAAACGTGTGCCGGTGCATTTCAAGGGCATCGGCCTCCGGAAGGTGTTTGTGGAGGCACAGGCGGCGCATGCGCAGACCGGGTAGACGCAAATCGAGCGCTTGTAAAAGCAGGGGGCGATAGTCTTTCATCGTTTCTCAAAAAAAATAAGTCGGAATCGTGCTAGTTTCTACTGGCATTGTCATCACTTGAATTTTCATTCTCTGGGATGCTCCTTTCGCATGAATCAACCAGCCAATATCCTTGTTACCGGATCGAGTCGCGGTCTCGGTCGTGGAATCGCCGTCAAACTGGCCGCCTCCGGCCACAGCGTCGCCATCCACTATGCGAACAACCGCGCTGCTGCAGACGAAACTGCCGCAGCATGCGCTCAAATCGCTCCGAACAGCGCCCAGAAATTCCCTGTTGTTGGCGGAAATGTCGGCCTCGCTTCTGATCGGGAGCGCCTCATGGATGAAACGCTCGCCGCATTCGGTCGCCTCGACGCCCTCGTCAACAACGCCGGTATTGCTCCTCGCGTTCGCGCCGACATCATCGACGCGACAGAGGATGTTTTTGACGAGGTGATCGCCGTTAATCTGAAGGGGCCGTATTTTCTGTCCCAGTTGGCTGCGAAGCACTGGCTGGCGAATCCGGGACAATCGACGCTCAAGGGTGGCTACAAACTCATCTTCATTTCATCCCTCTCCGCCAACACCGCATCGATCAACCGCGGCGAGTATTGCATCTCCAAGGCTGGACTCGGTATGGCCACTCAGCTCTGGGCCGTCCGACTTGCCGAGGCTGGGATTTCGGTTCTCGAACTCCGCCCAGGCATCATGGCGACGGACATGACCGCAGGAGTGAAGGAAAAATATGACAAGCTTCTTTCAGAGGGACTCGTTCCTCAAAAACGCTGGGGCAACCCCGACGATGTCGGCCTCGCTGTGGAATCCATCCTTGGCGGTGCGTTCCCATTCTCCACCGGCGATGTCATCAACATCGATGGAGGCTTCCATCTTCGTAGACTCTAACCACACCCACAAATGATCTCAATCGACTCTAACCTCCAAACATCAGCGCTCTCCAGTGCCCTCGAACGCTTCTTCTCACTTGCCAAGACGAAAATCGCGGCAATCGACCGCGAATACGATGAACACAAGGGATCGCCCGTCTTTACCGTTGCCGGAAAATACACGACACGCGGTTGGACCGAATGGACCGAAGGTTTCCGCTACGGCATCGCGATCCTTCATTTTGATGCCACGGGCGATCAGGAAAGCCTCACGAGCGGCCGCAACAACACCGTTCGCCGCATGGCCACGCATGTCTCCCATATCGGTGTCCATGACCATGGTTTCAACAACCTCTCGACCTATGGAAACCTCCGCCGCTTGATGCTCGAAGGCCGTCTCCCAGAAAACGAGTGGGAAAAAAATTTTTACGAACTAGCCATCAAGACCAGCGGAGCCGTCCAGGCCGCCCGCTGGACCGAGCGGCAGGGTGGGGGATTCATCTACAGCTTCAACGGCCCGCACTCATTGTTCGTAGACACCATTCGCTCCTGCCGAATTCTCATGAAAGCGCATCAACTCGGACATGTGCTGATGGCCGAAGGTGACAAACCCGTGAGCCTTCTCGAGCGCGCGTTGCAGCATATCGACTCTACGGCCAAGTATTCCATCTTCTACGGCGAGGGACGCGATTCCTACGACGAACGCGGGCGCACGACCCACGAGGCGATTTTCAATACGAAGGATGGCGCCTACCGTTGCCCGAATTCGCAGCAAGGCTACACCGGCTTCAGCACCTGGACACGCGGCCAGGCTTGGGCGGTTCTGGGTTTTGCGGAAGAACTCGAATTGCTCGCCACCCTCTCCGACTTACAGTTGGAGCCATTCGGTGGCCGCCAGGCGATTGAGTCCATGATGCTCAAAGCTGCCACAGCCACGGCGGACCATTTCATCGAAAAAACGCCGACCTGCGGCATTCCCTACTGGGATACCGGTGCACCGACGCTTCACCTGCTCGGCGATTACACGAGCCGTCCCGCAGATCCCTTCAACGCTTACGAACCGGTGGATAGCTCCGCCGCCGCGATCGATGCCCAGGGTCTTCTCCGCCTCGGCACCTACCTTAAAGCAAAAGGCCAGACCGCAACCGGCGAGCGCTATTTCCAAGCCGGACTCAAGGTAGCGCAAACGCTCTTCTCCGAGCCTTACCTCTCGGCCGATCCGAAACACCACGGCCTCATCCTGCACTCGATCTACCATCAGCCCAATGGTTGGGATTACAAACCAGACCCCGCCAAAGCGGCCTGCGGAGAATCCTCGATGTGGGGCGACTACCACGCCATGGAGCTTGCCGTCTATTTGCAGCGCCTCATCAACGGCACGCCCTACCTTACCTTCTTCGCCTGATTTCTATGGAAAATTTCGATCGTCTCGCGATTCACACGATGACCACCAAGCCATGGGATCTCCCCACGGCTGTCGAAAAATACTCGCGTGCTGGAGTTCGTGGAGTTGGCCTCTGGCGTCAATGGCTTGAGGGGCGCTCTCTCACGGAGTCCCGTGCTCTTTTGGATGATCACGGAATAAAGGCCGTCTCACTTGTTCGCAGTGGCTTTTTCCCCGGCCTCACTCCGGAGGAACGCCAGACCGCCCTTGACGACAACCGCCGCGCCTTGGATGAAGCCGCCGCTGTGGGCGCTCCGCAGGTCGTTCTCGTTTGCGGTGCAAAACCCGAACTCAGCCTCGCGGAAAACCGCTGCCAGATCACGGAAGGCATCGCCGCCTGCATCGACCATGCCTCGTCCGTTGGCGTGAAGCTTTCTATCGAACCACTCCACCCGATGTACGCGGATTGCCGCAGCGCGGTGAACACCATCGGCCAATGCAATGACATGATCGATCAACTCGGAGACGCCTGGGTGGGTATCGCGGCTGATGTTTACCACATCTGGTGGGATCCACATCTGGAGCAGGAAATCCGCCGCGCCGGCAAGCGCATCATCGGATTCCATGTCTGCGACTGGCTCACGCCCACACAAGATTTTCTCAACGACCGAGGACTCATGGGTGAAGGCTGCATCGATATTCGTGGCATCCGCGCCATGGTCGAGCAAGCCGGCTTCTCCAGTTCGATCGAAGTCGAAATTTTCTCCAACCGCCACTGGGCCCGCGATCAGGACGAGTTCCTCTCCGACATCATCACCGCCTACAAATCCCAAACTTAAAAACCAAATTATGAAAACACACCGCATCGGCATCATCATGAACGGCGTCACTGGACGCATGGGCACAAACCAACATCTCATCCGCTCGATTGACGCGATCATCAAGCAGGGCGGCCTTCGTATCGGGCCGGATGAAGTCATTATGCCCGACCCTATTCTCATCGGACGCAGCGAAAGCAAACTCCGCGAACTCTGCGCGCGCACCAGCGTGACGAAGTGGAGCACGAACCTCGACGAGACACTTGCGAATCCCGAATACACCGTTTACTTCGACTCACAGACCACCGGTCGCCGCGCGGATGGCGTGCGCAAGGCCGTTGCCGCCGGAAAGCATATCTACTGCGAAAAACCGATCGCTGTGGATTCCAAGACCGCGCTGGAATTGCATGACCTCTGCAAAAAAGCCGGAGTCAAAAACGGCGTCGTGCAGGACAAACTCTGGCTCACCAGCTTTGTCAAACTCAAGCGCCTCATCCAAACCGGATTCTTCGGAAAAATCCTTAGCGTTCGTGGTGAATTCGGCTACTGGGTTTTTGAAGGCCACACCATCCCCGCACAGCGCCCCAGCTGGAACTACCGCAAGGAAGATGACGGCGGCATTATCGTAGACATGCTGTGCCACTGGCAATATGTGCTCGAAAATCTCTTCGGCGAACCCAAGGCCATGAGCTGCTACGGCGCCACCCATATCGCCGAGCGCGTTGATGAGCAGGGCAAACCATACAAATGCACGGCGGATGACGCCGCCTATGCCACCTTCGAACTCGAAGGCGGAGTTGTCGCTCATTTCAACTCCTCATGGGTGACTCGCGTGCGACGAGACGACCTCCTCACGGTTCAAGTCGATGGTGAAAAAGGTTCTGCCGTCTGCGGCCTCCGCGATGTCTGGATTCAGCACTACGGCAACACCCCGCGCCCGACCTGGAACCCCGACATTCCGCAGCCCATCAACTTCTTTGAAGGCTGGTCCAAAGTCCCCGATCAGGAAACCTACGACAACGCCTTCAAAATCCAGTGGGAACTCTTCCTGCGTCACCTCGTTCTCGACGAACCCTTCCCATGGGATCTCCTGCGCGGAGCCAAAGGCGTCCAATTCGCCGAACTCGGCCTCAAGAGCTGGGCGGAGCGCAAATGGGTCACGGTTGATCCGCTGGTCTAAAGCTCG
>Ga0164292_10005129_pt1 | contig 10706 bp, 6 predicted proteins | sample GEODES117metaG_FD_111486 | JGI IMG/M metagenome (GOLD analysis project Ga0164292, IMG submission 111486) | Eutrophic lake water microbial communities from Lake Mendota, Wisconsin, USA - GEODES117 metaG | ecosystem: Environmental > Aquatic > Freshwater > Lake | place: USA: Lake Mendota, Wisconsin... | reverse complement strand
TGTTTCCAGGCAGGTCATCTGGAAACCGAATTTTGATTTTCCGGTTTCTTTGTATCCCAATGTGAGCGTGTAGCTGGAGTCCGGAATGTATCCGTTGCCGGTAAAATTATTACCCAGGTTGATGCGGCCATGATTGGCGCCCGATGTCTGCAATGAAAAACTATTATGGCAATTGGTGCAGTTACTTTCTTTGGTAGAGGATGTAATGGGTGCATGGGTCAGTGACCAACTTGGTCCGGAGGTGTTGGTTCTTACGATGAGTGATGCACTGCAAATGAAAATAACACCCAATGTACGCAAAATTATTTTGTTCATTCTAATTACAAATAAAATCTACTATTGTAAACTTTAAAAGGAACAAATATTAAATGACAATGTTTTTACACATTATGCAACGGGCTATTTTCTAATCAGATAACCCTGATAATAAGAACCGTTTTCCAGTCTAATATTTAGCAAATGGGTGCCTCTTTCTATGGCTAGGACCTCGATTTTTGTGTCCTTGTTTTTGATTACCCTTCCCCTATTGACCAATTTGCCGTCAATGGAATATATTTCATAGAAGCCATTATACGGCAGTGAAGAAACAGTCCAAAAGCCCTGCTGTAATGGATTGGGCCAAATGGAAATGGCTTTGGCATAATCTAGATTTTTTAAACCCGTATTTTTCATCACAACCCAAACTGTTGATGTGTCACAGGCATAGCAGCCGGATGAATTTTGGGTAACACAATACTTAAACTGATACCTACCTGTATCTGAAATCTGATCAAAGCGCATCCAGAATTGATTAGACCCTGCAGGGTCTTCAAATAAAACAGCGCCTGCATTTACTCCGGAAGGTACAGAAAGTACAGTCCATTGAGCTGTGGAAGATGTATCATTTACCGGGCGAATGATAAGATTATTCATGGATGCCTTCAGCATCGACTGTTGATACTGTGTATCTTTAACACTAACTATCGGTGAGCTATTAATACGCTGTTCAGTGCTGTCCATATTTACACAACCGACGGAATCTGTGAATTGCAGGTATATTTTTTCTGTGTGGTATTTTCCGCTCTGCAGGGAATTGTTATCCAATCGGCTGGTTTTAAACAGGAAACTACCGGCATTGATACTGTCAATCAGTTTATTTTTTGAGGAAATTACAATGCCGGCATTGGCTTGTGGATTCACAAACGGATACAATTCAATGTCGCCATCTGCATAGCAATGATTAGGCAATGGTTTTCGATTCCAAGATACCGCAGGCAATGCATGAACTGTAACCAAAACCGTATCTGTGGCTTCACATGCCAATCCATTTTGGGTAACTACAGAAAGTAATGTATACGAAAACGATACTGCAGGTCCACCAACACCGTTAGAATTGGCAGGCCCAATTTGATACGTACTATCCCCTCCCAGTAATATTCCCTGAGTTAGGTTGTTCCAGGTGTATTTGGCAGACAGACCAGCCGGTAAGTGCGATGCAGACAGCCATGTTTTATCATTGTTGCAAATATGAATATCCTGGCCAGCGTTACTATATACAGTATCATTAACCCACAAATAAATTGTATCGCTACTTTGGCAGAGGTTGATGGAATCGCTTATAGTTACTGAGTAACTGCCTTCCATATTTTTTTGAATAATGCGAGTCGTTTCACCTGTATTCCATAAATAGCGCATGGTATCGGCATGACCTGCATCAAAAGTTGCTGACTGATAAATGCAAATGCGTTGATCTAAGCCCAAGCTGGCGGTTGGTAAAGGCAATGTTGTAACAGAAACGGTATCGTATAGAAGGCAGCCATTGCCTGTGGTTACCGTCAAAGCTATACTGGTGTCTCTGTTTATATTGTTTACTTGCAAAACCTGATTGGTATCGCCGGAAATGTGGCTTAATGGCCTTGTCCAATAGTACTTGTAAGGGGCAACACCATTAATGATGGTAGCCTTTAAAAACAATGTAGACAGACTGCAAACTTGGGTATCCCTGCTTCCCAATTGCACCATGGGTGGCGCGGGTAAGGTGAGCGTGTCTTTGTATGTCGTCGCACATCCGGAAGAATTGGTGATGGTATGGGAAAGTATAAACTTCCCACCAGAGGGGTAGTAAAAACTATCGGCTTTTTTTACACTCACCCGTAAATCATTTTTATCCAGAGAATCCCTGAGCGCCCAGCGGAACGATGGTGTTCCCTTGAAGCCGACCGGAGTTGATGCCTCGAAACTTAATTTACCACAGGAAGCGGCCTTGATTTTATATATACTAACCGGTTTTTGGTTAACCAATATGTGAAAACCTTTGGCGCTGAGCAATGGTTTTGGACAATGCTGATCGGTGGCAGTAACGGTAAAATGGTATGGGAATTCTTTGGCATCGCCAACCTTGGTTTGCCAACAAAACTCGGCTTTTTTCTCACGGTCTTTTGGATTCAAAATTGAAAATGTAGCATTGGGGATGGTTTGATTCCATGAGAGTTTTACCGTATCCGGTATGGACTGATTAGGCGTAAAAGTTTCATCCTTACCATCTATCGTGAAACAAATTTTATCTCCCTCACAGACCTTGTTGATCGCCGGTCCTTCAATTGTCGGGGTTTTATTGAAATCGCAATCGTTAACATACAAATTCACATCCCTGCGGGTTTTGCCAATAACCAGGAATGCGCCTGAAGCCGAATCTCTTCGGTATTCCGTTGCCTCAACCACAACCACACCAACTTCATTGCAGTTGGTGGGTGTAAAATTGACATCACCATTGGATTCATTAAGATAAAATCCTCGTGGTGGTCTGGTAAAGACATTTGGAGCACAATCGACTTTGCCCGGAGGTATGCAATAAGGAGTCATAGGGTACCGGGCAGTAAACGGAGATGAATAGGAAATGGAAGTGTTGGGTAACGACGCTATCCCACTTGCCATTTTTAGGGTAATTGAATCGTAATCAATGGTGTCAACAACGCCGTTGTTGAAATAATACGGCTGATTGCAGCAGAGAAACTGAATGGGTGGGTTGCTATAATCTGGAGCAGAATTGCATTTGCGAATTGTTTTTGAAATGTTACAAATGTTCATCATGCAAGTAGCCCAAAAGTCGTTACTGGCTGAACCTGTAGTAATGGCGCCACTTCTGCAACACTGGCCAATGGCAAATGTTACTTCACAACAGCCGGAATTTCCAACAAATCCTTTTAGCGGGGATGTCGAAAAATCAACAGTGGTTTCATAGGTGTGTTCTTCCACGCCTTCTCCTGTTCCAAAGGTATTGGAAGGGGTACAAGGCACGGTAGCGGAAGAACATAACGGGGTAATGTTTCTGATACCTGTTCGGGTGGTTGATAAGGTATAGCTGCCACATCCATTTCCACCGCTTGTACCTGCAAATACCTGCAATGTTGGGTTATTAAAAGAAGCAGCTCTGCAATCACGGTAAATCTTTGCAATGATTTTATACTTGCCGCCTCCTAAACATCTGTAGGTTATGTCAGCACCAATTTTGGCTAAGCCTGCTTTGGGGCTTATCGCTAACAAAAGCATGACTAAAATGATTCGAAAAATTGTATGCATAAAAAACTTCATAACGAATATAAAGAAAAAAATCTAATTAACAAAATTTATAGCTTCAAGGCAGATTTAACCATCGTGAACCCTGATGTTGTTGTAATCAGCAACTTATACTGACCTGACGGCAAATTCCCATGCTCAATCAGCAGTTCTGTATTTTGTTTCAGGTCCCCTTTTAATAGTAGTTTTCCTTTACAGTCAAATAATTGATATCGGGCATCAGAAATCGAACATCTCACAAACCACTCACGGCCATGGGAAGGATTCGGATAGAATGCAACATCATTATCGATATTTTTTACGCTGTTTTTAATCACCTCAGGCACATAGGGCTGGTGTACCACGGCCACATCCTCAAAACAGGCGGGGTATGGTTTTAGCTCATTGAGACCCTGATCTCTAATCATCATATAATCTGCCGTTACTGAGACTGTGCTGCCTAAAATTTGTTCATATTTATACAATGCCTTTCCTTTGGGTAGCCCTTTTCTTCCCAGAAAGCAAAATTGTCCACCCGTTCCGGAGGGAATTTCTGATACGTCAAGACCTACTTTGGCCCATATTGCAGACTGTGCATATAAATCGGCGGCTGTGATGCTGGGCCAGGATGCATAGGCAAAATAATCACCGGAATCCAGCCCTTCAATAATCGAATCGAGATGCTTGCTATCTGAGGTGCGAAAACTGTAGTACAAAACACTGTCTTTTGGGAAACCAAATGACGTCCATTGCCGGCCACCCGGGCACTTGGGAACCACACGCGAAGTGGTTTGTTTTAGTGAATAAGGGTTGAATGCATTGGCCACCGCACTCCCCGAACTTATGGCTTGACAAACATTGGGATTCAGCGAAGGATAAACAGAAGAATAAAAATGAATACCCTGTTCCTTCCAGCGTGATGTAATGAAAATCCGTTTGTAATCGCAGGAGGCACCATTGGGCACTACAGGCCATTCCTTTATCTCAGGTTTGTTAGTAAAGAGCGTTATACCGGCCGGCATGATGGTATCCGTGACAGCATTATTATAATTGACTGATATGGCAACCGGGATAGCATTTCCCGGAAAGAGGGTATCCGATACGGAACAACCAAAAGAGGTGGCGTATTTCCAAGTATATTTTGTTCCTTTAATGGTAATTTTTTCGGAATTGCTGAAAAAACCGGGACCCGTATTGATGGGTGTCACAGCCAGATTGGGCAGCATGTGATGAACTTTACAGGTAGCCGAAGTGGGATACAGCGTATCGGCAGTATTGTTTTGAATATACCAAACCGTAGAATCACTATAATTCACAGATTGAATGGTCAATGCCTGTGAAAAAACGGTTGACGAAAATAAAAACCCCAGAATAACGGTGAACTTAATTAGAAATACGTACCCACTTTTACTGATGCACATACGTACAAAATTACTCATATTTTTTTTGTAGTTTCGAAACATGCGAAAAGAGGCCAAAAAATTCATTGAAAAATACCTTAACAACGTCTCCCCCACAGGATTTGAGAGTTCAGGACAAAAGCTATGGTTGGATTATATAAAATCTGATATTGACGAACAATTGGTAGATACCTACGGAACCGCTGTAGGGATCATTAACCCCGGACAACCCTACAAAGTGGTGATAGAGGCACATGCCGATGAAATCAGTTGGTTTGTTAATTACATTTCTGATGATGGGTACATATATGTTATCCGAAACGGAGGCAGTGATTTTCAGATTGCTCCCAGCATGCGCTGCAACATATACTGTGAAAACGGGAATATTGTGAAAGGTATTTTCGGGTGGCCTGCCATCCACGTGCGTGAAGGCAAAGACCCTGAAACCAAGCAGGAAAACATTTTTATTGATATCGGATGCAGCAGCCGCAAAGAAGTGGAAGCCATGGGCGTGCATGTGGGCGCCGTGGCTGTTTTTGAAGCCGATTGTATGTGGCTGAATGAGAAATATGTGGTAGGCAGGGCGCTGGATAACAGAATGGGCGGCTATATCATAGCCGAAGTGGTTAAAAAGCTCAAGGCCAATAAAAAGAAATTGCCCTATACCCTTTACGTGGTCAACAGCGTGCAGGAAGAAATCGGTTTACGGGGTGCCGAAATGATTAGTCGCAGATTGCAACCGGATGTGGCGATTTGCACAGATGTAACCCACGACACCACTTCCCCACTATACAATAAGAAAAAACAGGGAGAATGCAAATCCGGCAAAGGTGCTGTATTGACTTATGGACCTGCTGTTCAAAACAATTTACTGCAATTGCTGATACAGACCGCCAAAAAGAAAAAAATCAATATCCAAAGAAGTGCAGTGAGCCGAAGTACCGGTACAGATACCGACAGCTTTGCCTACAGCAGCCATGGCGTGGCCTCTGCTTTGATTTCCCTACCGTTAAAATACATGCATACCACGGTGGAAATGGTGCATGAAGACGATATACAAAGCTGTATTGATTTGATGTATGAAACCCTGTTAAACATTAAATCCGGACAGGATTTCAGGTATTTCAGCTGATTGAATTATGTGGCTCAAGGTGTTTGTATATCCATTGCTGAAAGGCATATCCCTGTTGCCGTTTCCCTTACTTTACGGATTGTCAAACCTACTGTGTTTTATTCTCTATCAGGTATTCGGATATCGCAAAGCCGTAGTGAGGCAAAATCTTAAAAATGCCTTTCCTGATAAAGACAGTGCATGGTTGATGACCATTGAAAAAGATTTCTACAGACACCTCACCGACCTGATTCTGGAGACTTTCAAAGGCATGAGTCTCAGCGAATCTGAATTAAAGAAAAGATTGATTAATGTTTCACAGGAATTATACGATGAAGCGAATAATCAAAACAGAAGTAGCATTATCATTATGAGCCATGCCGGTAACTGGGAATGGGTTTGCATGTCGGCTCAGTTGCATGCTAAACAGAAAGCCCAGTGCATATACAAACAATTAAAAAATCCTTTTTTCGAGAAATTGATGCTGGGGATACGCAGTAAATTCGGAACCATGCCCATTCCCATGGAGCAAACCCTGAGGGTAATGGCCACCCAAAAAGATATTATTACGGCTACAGCATTTATGGGAGATCAGAACCCGAGCAGCGGTAAAAACGTGTATTGGACACGCTTTCTCAATCAGGATACTGCTTTTATGTGGGGAACTGAGAAAATAGCCCGAAAATTCAACCATGAAGTGTGGTATATGCAGGTGAAGAAAGTCAGGAGAGGATATTATGAGGCCCACACCCGACTTTTATGTGCCAATCCTGCAGCAACACAAGAAGGTGAAATAACCGAAATGCTTGCAAGGGCTACTGAGGAAGACATTTTAAGTCAGCCCGCCATGTGGCTTTGGAGCCATCGAAGATGGAAGCATAAAAAAGGATAAATTCCAATGGGAAAATATCTGCTACTGTTAATCGGGATTCTGTCTTGGGGCGCAAAATCAGTGGCTCAGATAACCTGGATTAAAACACCGGCTGATATGCAGTTTGTATGCCGAAACTTACAAACCCAAAAAGGCACTTTATACTTTGAAGGATGGGTTAACCAAACAGGTTTTAATTCTTTGGAAATAACCATCTCTGCCAGTCCCGGGGCCAGCACGGTGTATTCAGTCCCTTTGTTCTACACAGGGTCCGGTCAGGCATATTTTAACCGAAAGATTTATATCAATACCGGAAAAGTCAAGTATTCGGTTTCAGTCGATCTGGTTAGTGGAAGCAATACCGTGAGCGTTAATAAAACTGATAACATCATTTGTGGTGATACGTATCTGATTAACGGACAAAGCAATAGCGTAGCCAATGCCTATGTTGGCCTGGCCAATACCCGCTATAAAGACAGCTTTATTCGGAGTTTTGGTAGTTCCAATTATAGTGCTGTATCCGCTCAGTCTGATACAGGATGGTACATAGCAGATGGCGATGGCCTCTACAATAAGGGTTGTATTGGACAATGGGGACTTGTTTTAGCCCGAAAAATCCTGGATTCTGCTGGTATTCCGGTTTGTATTATCAATGCCGGCGTGGGAGGCACCCCTATTACCTACCATCAGCGCAATCCACTCAATGCAGAAGATGTAAATACCAATTACGGCCGCATGTATTACAGGGCAAAAAAGGCAGGCATCCTGGATAAAGTAAGAGGGATTTTATGGTTTCAGGGCGAAAGCGATGGGAGCAATGCCGCACTGCACGATACCTTATTCCGTAAAATGTGGTACAATTGGTACAGTGATTTTCCGTCAGCGGAGCGGTTTGTAGTAGTTCAAATCAGGTCGGGTTGTGCCAATGTTGGGCTGGAAATACGCGAAAAACAGCGATTGTACAAAGACCTGAAAAAAACCACCGTCATCAGCGCGAATGGCCTCAATAGCCACGATGGTTGTCATTATGGTTTTGTGAACGGCTATTAAAAACTGGGAATACTGATGTTTAATCAGCTAAAAACCACCCTATATAAACTGCCTTCCACACCCGAAAACCAACCCTTACATCCTTACCTGGCATATTTCAGTAATAGCAGTAAATCAGAGATTTGCATAGAATTTTCACCCCTAAATGCGACCCTAAAAGTTGACCCTAATTTTCATCGGCTATTTTCATTGAATGGGACTTCCAATACAATTACTTCGGGCTATCTGAAAAACAACAAAATTTACCTCACCCTGTCCGCCGGGGATTGCAGTGTTCCAAGTATCAACTACGAAGGACTAATGCGGGTGCAGCCATGGGTAACAACCACCGCAGATGCCAGTTTGATGACATTCTGGAAATTTCCTGTACAGAAAACAAGGCCCTATCCCAATGTGAGCGTTTGTAAAGGACAGGTTGCCATAATGGGAACGGACAGTATTCCCGGCTGCACCTATCAATGGAAAGGTGCGTTGAGCGGTAAAACCTACAATGGTGCTGTTTTTCAGTTTAAACCAGACTATTCGGAAAAATTCATACTCATCATTAAAAACTCAAATCCTCAGTGCTTTTATGACACCACCTCTCAAAATGTGATTGTGGATTCTACATCATCCCCCAACCTACGCAAATACGAATTTATCTGCTTGGGAGATTCTGTAACAATTGGTAATAAAAAAGATGACTGGGTGGCGGGTACATGGTATCAAAAAAACCTGTCGACGCAAGGGTTTTATTTAAAGACAGGCGACACCGGCTTGTATCGTTTCATTGTAAGAAACAGAGCAGGATGTGAGGCGAGAGATTCAGTCAATATCCGTTTTTATAAAAAACCCAGTACCGGCTTACCGGACAGTATTACGCTGTGTTCAATGAAAACAATGCTCATTCATGCCCCGGTCAAATCAAGCCATTGGCAATGGAACAATTATGCCGGTGCCGATACATTTTTATTATCTTCCAATCTTAGAAAACTGTCTTTAACCTACCGCGATAGCCATGGTTGCTTGCAAAATGATAGCTCAAAGATTATAGAATTGATTCCCGCATCTACCGGAATTAACGCTAAATATTGGGTTTGCGAAAGTGATAGTTTGCTACTGATAAAGCCATCTGTATTTCAAAAATGGACTCTAGATGGTCTGTCCACAAAGGATTCTATTTATATTACATTACCCAAAACGTATCTATTAAATGGCCTGGATAAGCAAAACTGCGAAACGAAGCAGGAAATCACGCTAAGTCACTACCCTGCTGTACAATTTTCACTGCCAGATACGGCTTTTTGCGCGGGTGACAGCGTTTTGTATTCTGCATCATCAGGACCTTTCAAAACCTGGCATTGGTTTGATGGCTCCAATAATAATTCCTGCACGCACAGGACACAGGGTTATTATGAATTTCAATGGACTGATACCCATGGATGCAATGGTAGGAGCTCATACCTCATTAAAACTGAGCTGCTACCCCAGATAAACTTTCCTGCTGACACCTCATTTTGCCGGGGCGATTCCATCATACTGAGTCCATCCATTACAAACGTACCCTACATGATGGTAAATAACGAATTAATCAATTCCTACAAGCCCATCAAACAACCTGGATTTTATACAATTACCGCATACAAGGAAAAATACTGCACTGCTGCAGCCGTTGTAAATATTAAGGAAATAATCTGTAAGAACAGTATTGATCCTTTTTTGAATGGGCTTGTACAATGCAGAAGGCATAGATTAGGACTTCAGTTAGAAAATACAAACCACAGTATTTACAACGTAGTATTAATCAGCGCAGAAGGCAAGGTGCTTTACAAGCAACCTTTAAAACCCAACGAAGCAGTCAATTTTTCTGTACCCGCAGCAGGGTTTTACATACTGGGAATTGGGCAATATGGCGCTGGAGATTTTACCTATAGAAAGTACTTTATTGATTAAATTAATTCACTTCATTGTATTTTTGCGTTGAATACGATGAACAAGAAAAAGAAACCTGAATTTGACGAAAAAGCGGAAATCATCAGCAACAAGGCAAAAGCCCTTTCCCATCCTGCCAGAATTCTGATTTTGCTTTCCCTTCAAAAAGCCAATCATCAGTCTTGCAAAGAACTGGTTGATCAATTGCCGTTTAGCCAAAGCACTGTATCCCAACATTTATATGCCCTGGTATCAGCCGGATTCCTGGAAAGCAAAGGCCATAAGACCAGTACCATTTTTTCGCTGAAAAACGGAGCCATTCAAGAGTATCAAATGCTGTTTTCCGCAGTCTTCACCATGAAAAAGGAAGACCGTCAATTGAGCATATTTTAATTAAACCAGCTGTTTAATTAAAACATGTATATTATTGAAATTATTTAAAATACATTAATCAACATTCCTGCAGGAATTTTGGGTTCAATCCAGGTGCTTTTGGGCGGCATGGTTTCACCTGCATCTGCCACATCCTTAATTTCTTTAATGGTATTGGGGTATAAAATAAATGCCCCATCAATTTCACCCCTATTTTTCCATTGTTGGAGGGTGTTTAAATCTTCATCACCTCTCAAAAACTCCAAACGGCTGTCAGATTTTGAGTCTTTGATATGGAAAAACTTCTTAAACACAAATTCTTCCAGCCGATATACATCCAGATTTTCTGAAGGATTGGGCTTTACATGACCCGGCTTGAGTCGAAGACGATACCAGCCCAGTGGGGTTAATGCCACAATATCTCCTTTCTTTCGTGGACGTTCAGGCTTATTCAGCA
>Ga0164292_10005127_pt1 | contig 10709 bp, 8 predicted proteins | sample GEODES117metaG_FD_111486 | JGI IMG/M metagenome (GOLD analysis project Ga0164292, IMG submission 111486) | Eutrophic lake water microbial communities from Lake Mendota, Wisconsin, USA - GEODES117 metaG | ecosystem: Environmental > Aquatic > Freshwater > Lake | place: USA: Lake Mendota, Wisconsin... | reverse complement strand
TCTTAGAACTAGTGGCCATTATGGATCGACTAAGAGCAGAATGCCCTTGGGATAAAAAACAAACTATACATAGTTTAAGAAGTAATACCATTGAAGAGTTATATGAATTAGTAGATTCAATCATTGAAGAAGATTGGCAAGGTATTAAAGAAGAGCTTGGCGATTTATTATTACATATTTTATTTTATACTAAAATAGCTTCTGAAAAAAATGAATTCATTTTAGAAGAAGTGATTGCGGGTATTTCTAAAAAATTAATTCATAGACATCCACATATTTATGGTGATGTAAAAGCAGAGACGGAAGAGCAAGTAAAATTAAATTGGGAGCAGCTTAAGTTAAAAGAAGGCGATGGTAAAAAAACAATATTAAGTGGTGTTCCAAATAGCTTACCCTCCATGGTAAAAGCTTTAAGGATACAAGAAAAGGTAAAACAAGTGGGTTTTGAATGGGAAAATAAAGAACAGGTTTGGGATAAGGTAAATGAGGAAATAGGAGAACTGCAGCATGAAGTTGGTAAAAACGACCATGAGAAGATGGAAGACGAGTTAGGGGATGTATTTTTTAGTCTCATCAACTATGCCCGTTTTTTAAAAATTGACCCAGAAACAGCCCTTGAGAAAACTAATAAGAAGTTTAAACATCGATTTGAACTAATGGAGGCCTATGCCAAGAAAAATAGCCTAAACCTGGCAGCACTAAGTCTGGCCGAAAAAGAGGCTATTTGGCAGCGAATGAAGGGCTAATTCTTATTATATTATCTACATTTCAAGTAGAGCATTCGAATTTCAAGCTATTTTATTGTGTAAAAACCTATTTTTTTTCAAAATTTTGATTTTGTAACTTATTGAATATCAATGATTCAAGATTGTTATCCCCATTTTTTTTCTATTTTCTTTGAATATTTGTTGCTAGACTTTGTTCAAACTACTTTGCATGCCCTTCTAGAGTTTTTACTATAGATAAATTTCTCAAAAGGGGTAAAATTTCAAAGTATGAAAACAAATAAGGATCAATTAGAAGATGCCGTTATTGCTGGTAAAGAACCAGAAGTGGCTCAATCCGAAATGGTTGTTAAAAAGAAGCTTGACATTTTTAACCTATTTTATAGTGGGGCTGCCGTGGTTATCCTAATTGGGGTAATTGCCAAATTATTGGAGTGGCCAGCCCAGGATTTATTGATTACTGCTGGTTTGACCATTGAGGCCATTGTATTTGGCGTTTCTGCCGTAAAATTTGTAGAAGTACAGGTAAAAAGAGAAGTGGCAACAGAAGAGACTTTAGCAAAGCTTGCAGAGGGTATATCTGCTATTTCAGGATCTATGACTGAGGGTAGCGGCGATGACAACTCAAGTACTTATGTTAACATACAAACGGGCTTAGTGGGGTCAGATGTAGCCACCATGGCTCCAGGTGCAATAGCTCAAGGTTCAATTGTTCCTAGTTCAATGGCTCAATCAGGTCCAGCACCATTTAGTTTAGATAACTATAGAACAGATAAAAAAGTAGATGAAGTGAAGGTTTCTATTGGTACACCAAGTATGCCTAACGAAACTAAAGTAGATAGCAGCAATGTTACTATTGAAATTAATCCTTCAATGAATAAAAATGTAGATTCATTTAGTAATCAACAAGGGACTACTTCAATTGGAGCTAATACCACACAGCAATTCTCTGAATTAGAGAAATTAGCTATTACAAGTTTAATCAAAGATCAATACTTCCAACCACAGTGGATTAAGTTGGATGAAAATGAGTATTCTAGCTTAACAAATATTGTTAAAAGAGTTTTTGACAAGAAAGTGGCTACTAAAGAGTCGACAATTTTATTGAGTCAATTTAAAGTTGAATTGCCTTCATTAACTATGACTGATTTACAATTAAAAAGTCCTGCAGCCTTAACTGAAAACGAATTAGACCTATTATTTACTGCAATGGCGAATATCAATTTTACAAGCCTTTTTGATTATTTCGTAGTAGAATCATTTGAATCAAAATATCAATTAAGAAATAAAGCATTAAACGAAACAGTGGCATTTGGAGGAGAGAACAGTAACCTTATAGCACATTGTAATAAATACTTTAGTAATACTTACAAATTTACTCCTGCTATAGCCTCACTTAAGACTAATGTAAAGTTGAAGACTAATGATATACTTGATTATTTAATTGAAAATGCGAATGTAAGGTCTGAAGAGGAGTTTGCCTCACTTTCAGATATTTTAATGGGTGCTGAAGATGAATTGAAAGTCAAACTTTTTAACAAGTTTAAAAAAGTAAGATTCAATATTCAAACCAATGCGGGGTACATTCACACGAAGCATCTTATTTTATTGTCTTTGAGTTTTAGTAATCAACAATTAGGTAAACAATTATTCCAACAGCTGTTTGAAGTGCAAGTAGATGAAAATTCTGTAGTCTTAATTGAAGACTTAGTGAATTACAATTCTAACTCAATTCATTTTGGTCCAAATAATGAGTACAAAGTTGAATTAAATGAAGTATTGTTAAATGGAGAATTGAAAAATTTTAAAAGTGTTGATGCCATGTTAGATAAATTAACAATGGAGGCGTCTATTGAGAAAACTAAGTTGCTAGACATTTTTAATTTAAAAGAGCAAAATTCAAAATTAGATATTTTCAATAAGTTGAATAATCACTTAGAAAAAACGAATACGCAGCCGACAGGTTCTCAATTAGCATTTATTTTATTATACAAGCAGTATAATTAAACTTAAAATTTAGTATATGGCCGAAGGTCACGTTGATGTCAAAAGATACCAAATTATAAGTCTCTTATACATCGTATTTATTTGTTTTTCTGTAATTAATATTAAGATGTCAGTATTGGACTCCAATATCTGGACCATTAAGTCATTTCAATCATTGATTAAGGAGGAAGAAAAAAAAGTAGCTATAGGGAACCAAGTTGTTCAGGATAATATTGATACTTTAAATTCACTACCTAAAGCACAGAGCTATTTAAATATACGTTCAAGATTAGCCAAAAGTTATTTAGTGGTGGACGGTGTGTTAAAGCACGTTGATGAAGAGTTTGTTAAAAATAAAACAACATTATTAAAACAGTTTAATAGTAGAAATTTAATTGAAGAGATTTTGCGTTCACCTAAAGGGGTGGGTTTGATAGAAAAAGACTTATTTGAATTATCGGATTTCATTAAAAAGTCGCCTTACAAACTTGATATTAAAAACTCATTAGACAGTGTTATACCCATTATGCATCAAGTAACTTCTATTAAAGGCAAGGTAGATGAATGGGAATACTATATGTTTGAGCATAAGCCTGCTGCAATTAGTTATATGCAGTTAGAGCGTATAAAATTATTAATAACTAAGCATCAATTGATATACCAAGAAGCAGCGCTTGCTGAAATTGGGTATCAACCAACTTATTTTTCTAAAGGTAACCCCAAACTATATATACTTAAAGAGTTAGTTAAAGAGTATAGGCCAGAGCAAATTTTAGCTGATGATGAAAAAGCGGTAGCTAAGACAGATGAAATATTTGATGAACTTTTCAAAAGCATTATTAATTCACTACATACTGAAAATATATTTATTGGATTAAATACTACTTTCATCACTGATTTTAATTTCGTAATTGATAAAGATTTTACTTTCGAAGTAGTTCCAAAGACAAAAGTTACCCAAGTGGGAAAGGATTTCAAAATCACCTTTTCAAAAACGGGTGAATATCTTCTAAAATTCTACGATTTAAGAAAGAATGAAAAAAAATTATTATTTGATAAGAAAATTGTGGTAAATCCCTTACCTGACCCATTAGTGCGTGTAAAAGGCGATAACTTAAATACCTATAGTATTAGTGTTAAAGATTTATTAGGATCTGAGCGTCTAGAGGCTACTTTAGAAATTAATAATTTAAATTATTTTCCAGGTAGAATTAATAGTTATAAAGTGGTTAAAATTCGTAATGGAAGAGAAGAAGAGACTGCTAATAATTATGGAGAATTATTTCAATCCACTACACAGAAAATACTTGGCGGCTTAAGAAAGAATGATTTAGTCATTTTTGATAATATTAATATGTCATTAATTGACGGATCTACCAGAACATCTCCTCCCATCGTTTATAAAATTACTGATTAATGCAAAGCAGATTTTTACTTTTTATATTTTCAGTTTTTTTACTAGCGAATGTAGCCATTGGACAGGATACATTATCGGGGAACTATGACAATTTGAAAATTGCAGCTGGAGCACATGTGATTAAAGATGTAATTCGTGTAAAAGGAACCTTTGAAGTTGCCGCTGGTGCTAAAATAGAAATGATTGACGCGGGTCTTATTGTATGTGAAGGAAGTATTACTATTAAAGGAGTTCAAAATAATATTGAATTTTTTGGTAAGAAGAATTTAGAAGGTGTAGGAATTTTGATTAAAAATATTGATTCTAGCAAGGTAATTATTAACAACACTATTTTTAGGAACTTGCAACTTCCTTTATTATTTGATTTTGGTTGGAAACGAGATGATATTGAAATATCTAATAATGTTTTTTCGAATAATATCGGTAAGATTTCCGTCCTACAAGTTTTAAATCCGCCATTTAATTTCAATACCGATTCTGCTATGATTAGCTTTAAAGTAAATAATAATTTATTTACAGGTAATAGTGCAGGTGTATACTTTGAAGATTTAAAAAGTGATCACGTTGATATTGAAATAACCAATAATACATTTGCTAATAATTTAGTTTTTGGGTTTAAAAATTATAATATTTCTACTAATTATATTTATGGTCGTGCCGACCAAGTGCATACAAGATTTAATTCAAAAATAGAGAATAATAGTTTTGTCAAAAATTTTCTTGTTGATAATATTTCTGATACCATCGTACATAGTGCCAATTTTGGAATATACGGTTCTGAAAAATTATTTAATATTGGTAATAATTATTGGGGGTCTGTAGAAAAAGACAAAATAACTAGAGGATTTTATGACCAAACTATTAATTATAGTTCTCCCAAATTAGAATTTGATCCTTTTCTAACTGTTCCAAAAGAATCTAATCCTGCACACGTTTATTCTATGAAAAATGGGGAGAACGCTACTGAGTTTCAAGATACCATTACCATAAGGGATCAATTAAAAAGTATCTTATTGGTTGCTAATAAAAAACTTAATTACAGTAAGGCTGCCATTAACTATTCTTATTTTAAAAAGGATAGTACCATGGAAAGAGTTGATACACTCTTAACTTTCAATCCGCAGGACGTAAATACAACTACATCAAAATTAGATATTACTAAAACAGTTGCCTCTCAAAGGCGCATAGGTTACTATACTATCAAAGGAATTTTAGGTGCCAATAATGAATTAGTACCTGAAGTAAGAATAGGATACCAGGCATTTTTACTGGATTATAGAAAACATAAAATGTTTGTAGATTCCTTAAAAATAAAAAAGGACACAGTTCCTAAAATCCCAAAAGAATTAGATTCCGTTAAAAATCAATTTCAAAAGTTGGAGACTCCTCAAAAAAGTAGAATTGAACTTTCCTTATTAGGTGGGGGTACAATTTTTACTGGAACCGTAAGTAATCCAAGTATATTCAATAATGAAATGAATATACTAATGGGTGTAAATATTGGATATACATTATATTCAAATTTAAGTGCTAGTTTAACCATTATGAGTTCTAAATTGAGTAACGCAGATATCACTTCTACAAATAATGAACAACTATCTAGGAGAATGAGCTTCGTTACTTCCATCTTGGGTATTTCTCCATCAATCAATTTTGATTTTGTTGATAATAGATTATACACCAAAGCAAAACGATTCAGACCTTCCATTGGTGTGGGTTTAGATTTTATATCATTTACTCCTACAGGATTGTTCAAAAATAAGTTATATAATTTACAGCCATTAGGAACTGGAGGTCAATTAATAGATAGTTTAAAAACGCCTTATTCTACAATGGCATTAGGGTATTTTTTAAATTTAAAATTAAAATACCAAATCAATAGATTTAATAGTGTTGGTTTATTCTTTACTATACATAAAAGTATGTCTGATTACTTAGACGATGTTGGACCAGATGAATATCCTACTGTTGCAAATATTTTAGCTAATAGTAAAAAATATCCCGATGCTGAATCTGTTGCGGCTGCTGTCTATTTTTCAAACCCAAATCCTAGTAGGATGATGAGTCCAGGCCAATTGAGAAGTAGTCCGAATAATTCAAAAGATGGTTTTATAAATTTTGGATTCTTTTATGCCAGAAAATTATTTAAATAATTATTAAGCAATAAATAAAGAAATGAAAATGTTTAAATTTGACAGAATAAAGTTTTTAAGATCATTTGCCCTGTTGCTTGTAATTTCTTGTTTCATTTCTTGTGTAAAACAAGAAGTTATTTCAGATTTAGATTTTCAGAAAAGCTTATTAGCAGGTTCTGGATCTTTTGAAAATACAAGTCGTAACTGGAAACTAGATTCATTAACTGAAAATGGTCTTGTACTAAAATTACCAGTATATCAAATAACTTTCAACTCAAATGGAACTCTTGTAGACAGTGATGGATATCCTGGGACTTGGCTGATGCCCACCACCAAGGATTTAACTATAGTTAAAAAAACAAAATTTCAATTAACCAACAAGTTTCAGATAATTAATATCAATTCTGCCCAGCTGCACCTTAAATACGACAGCGCCGGCATTAAACAAGATTTACACTTCGTCATTTTTAATTAGTGTTTTTTTTGTTTTATATTTTTTTTTAAAAATTTCGAATAATATAGATTTAAATCGATATTGTTTTCTATATTTAGCTGTATGTATATATGTAATATATGTATTTTATTTAATATATGAATTTCATTTACGAAAAAATTTTCTTTTCAATATTCACTATAGCCATCTTGGTACTTTTTGATATTTTAGTAAAGTTCAAAAGACCCTTTATTCTTAAATATAATTTTGCATTAATTACATTTTGTATTGGGGCAGCCTCTTATATACATAGTCTTGACCTGTTCACTAATAGATATGTTTTTTATATTATACTTTGTAAGGCAATTGTTTCATCTTGTTTTTTGAATATTTTTAGTATTTTATATTTTCCTAAATATAGAATATGGGTAACTATTATTTCTATTTTACTTATCTCATTTACAGCTTATTCATTCTACTATAATGAAGCATTTAACCCAAATTATGTAAGCTCTTTAAAATCACAAACATTAGTAGTTGTGAAATCTGAAAACTTACAACTACCATTCTATCTCAAAGCATTCAGAGTCGTATTAATAGCAAGTTTCTTTATTACTTTTATTACTTTTTTATATAAAATAATAAGCAAATTTGGGATGAATAATATATACTTTGATAAAATTAAGGCATGGACTATTTCTATTTTTATTTTAATAATTCTAATGTTATTAATGTATTTGCCAAATCCTTATTTAAAAGATAATTTTTATATGGGGTATGCTGTTTCGGCAGCAATATATGTTTATATATTATTTGTTATTTTATACAGACCAGTTTTTTTGAATAAGTCATCAATGAAAATTTCATTGGGGGATAGTTTTAGTAAAAACGCCGATTTTTTAATAAATGATCTAGATTTTATTACCAACTTCTTCACTCATTTTTATTTTACAAATCCAGATGCTTCATTGGAAAATTTTGCTAAAGTATTGAATGTAGGCAGCAATGATTTATACAAATTTGTATATTACAAATACAATATGACCTTTAATGATTTAGTGAACAAGCATAGGGTAGAGTACTTTATTGATATTATTCATAACCCCAAGTTTCTAAATTACACTATTGATGCTCTGGCGAAAGAAGTAGGTTTCTCCTCTAGGCAGCATTTATACAAACCATTCAAGAAATTTCATGGCGGAAATCCATCTGATTTGATAGATTCAATAGCTCAATAACCTAATTTATCTCTAAGTTTCACCTCTATTTTATTATCAGTTCGCCCCTATTTTTGAGGTATTTTCTTATTTTTTCAATTCATTTTGGGAATATTATCCCATAATTTTTCATCATTTCACTCTTCATTTAGCCAGTTTTTGCAATTTTTTGTCTGAGAAAACCCTATTTTGAAAATACCCATCTGGCTTTATTCTTGGTGCCTATTTTCTGCATCGACTTTCTATCAATTTTATTGTTTTTATTGCGTTTTTTTTCTAAAAGTGCAATTATTAATGCATTCATAAGTTATTGAATATCAGTGATTCATATAAGTTTTCTTCGAATTTATGTATTTGTCTCAGCCTATTTGCTAAATATTTTTAATTGTTGAATCTTGTACTCCCAAAATTTTAAAATGTTGTAATATGAAAGTCCTAAACGCATTAAAATTATTTTACATACGTAATCTAATTAAAAATGAAAATAAGGTCAAGTTTTTATTTGACCATCATTTTTTTACAAACCAGTACTACCTGCATAAATCTGCAAGCGAAGTACATATGGCAAATATTTTAAATATTTTGCCAACGCATTTAAATGATATTACTCGAAAGTCTTACAATCTAGACTTCGAGGATTTATGTGAAAAATACAGATTTGCTCATTTCTGGAATGAGTTTACCAATCCTTTAAATGCCGATTTGCCTATTAACTCTTTAATTGATGCATCTGGATTTAAATCCAATGAAGATTTTTCAAGTTTAATGTCTAATCATAAAGAGGAAAGTAAAAACATTATAACAGGACAATACCTATAATATTCTTGAGATATTTCACTTTCATATTATTAATATTTATGTCCATTACTACTTATTCACAAATAGGCATTAGCTATTCTATTGGATCCATTGGAACTATGCCAAAGGCATCTTCATTCAGTGCACCAATTATGATATCTGGGGACAACTGTTTTGTAGTTACAAACAGTATTGCAAAATTTTGGTCTAGTAAAAAAGGAGAATTTTTTGCTAGTTGTTTTGTTGATTTAGACTATATAAAATTGAGTATTAAGATAACGCCTAATCCGGTGATTACTTATGCCAATATTAAGTTTTCAAACATGTTACAAAATGATAATAAGTTTAAAATTATCGTTTTCAATAATATTGGACAACCGGCCATTACAAAAGATGTTTCACAAGAGTCTTTTTTAGCTGGCTACCAGCTTGACATGTCCACTTTAGCAGCTGGATATTATTTTATCCAAATTGCTTCAAGTTCTGTCTTGCAAACATTTAAAATTCTAAAAAATTAATAATAATTAATGTATAGAATTATAAAAATATCATTGTTGTTTTTACTGTTTTTTTCAGTACAGGGTTTATTTGGTCAATCAACACCAGATAAGATCCCTAATGGTATTTCTATACAATCTGTTGCCAGAGATGCCAGTGGTAATGCGGCTTCCAATAGAAATATCTTTTTGAAAGTAGAATTATTACAAGGAACAGCTACTGGAGAATCAGTTTTGATAGAAACACATTCCGTTACTTCAAATGATGATGGAATTTTTAATTTTAATATTGGACAGGGGAATAGGGTTTCTGGTATTTCTTCTTTAATTTCTTTAGACTGGAAGGGTAAAATTTATTTTTTAAATATTAAAATGGCTATTGAGCCTTCATTACCTACACCAGGCTGGGTACTTGAAAGAGAATATGTAGACTTAGGTACTTCTCAAATTTGGTCTGTTCCTTATGCCTTTACTTCTTATAGATCGATTGTTGCAGACTCTGCAACGACAATTGCTGGAATTTTACCAGGATCGCAAGGGGGTACAGGAGTAAACAATACTGGTAGAACTATTACACTAGGAAGAAACTTTGAAATACAAGGATTAGGGAATTTGAAGTTTAATACAGTAGGGCCAACTACGCTAACTTTACCTCTAAAAGGTACCTTGGTAACTAGTGAGAGTTTAGATACTTTAATAAATAAGTATTTACTTTCTCCTACCTTCTTAGGATCCCCTAAAACACCAACACCAGATGTTAAAAGTAATGACAGTTCGGTGGCGAGTACACAGTTTGTAAAATCTGTTATTAATTCTGAAATCAATTTATTAAATACTAAACTAAGTTCAACACTAGATACATCTGCGGGTGCGAAATTAAAAATTGCAGACACCTCGGCAATGTTAAGTAAAAGAATAGAAAGAGACACCACTTCATTATCCAACAGAATAAATTTAAAAGTAAATACATTAAATGCACTGATTGATTCCAGTTTATATGTGAAGGGACTCGTTACAATAGACTCCATACTTACTATTAATGATTCATTAAGGGTGAAAGGCAATGTATTGATAGATACTAATTTAACAGTAGGTAAGGATTTAGAGATTAAAGGAAATCTAATATTAAATAAGGGCTTAGACTTTAATGATTCCTTAGTCGTTCAAAAAGGAGCTAGGATAGAACAAAGTATTCTAGCAAAGAGTAAATTATATGTTGCAGACTCGGTTTTAGCAAAGGGCAATGTTAAAATTGATAGTAATTTAAATGTAGGTAAAGTAACAAGTTTAAATGATTCATTATATGTCAAGGGGCAGGTTAGGTTTGATTCTCTATTAACCATAAATGACTCATTAAGAGTAAAAGGAAATGTTTTAATAGACAGCAATTTAACAGTATTGGGAAGATTAAGTTTAAGTACTGCATTGCAGTTTAATGACTCATTAATTGTATCAAAGGGTGCAAGAGTTGATCAAAGCATTTTAGCGAAGAGTAAACTAT
>Ga0164292_10005125_pt1 | contig 10711 bp, 6 predicted proteins | sample GEODES117metaG_FD_111486 | JGI IMG/M metagenome (GOLD analysis project Ga0164292, IMG submission 111486) | Eutrophic lake water microbial communities from Lake Mendota, Wisconsin, USA - GEODES117 metaG | ecosystem: Environmental > Aquatic > Freshwater > Lake | place: USA: Lake Mendota, Wisconsin... | reverse complement strand
TTACAAATATAAAAATAAAAAAACAAAGACCAAAGAAATGAGTAGAATTTAATATATAAACAAAAAATCATTTTAAATAAAATGGCAATTCAATCGTCTTTTCCCAGAGTAGCAGATCAAGTACTTTCTTTTAATAAAAATGTTGTAGAGATTTTATCAAAAATCAACAACTTAACAACGACTGCAGAAAATACAACAACCGTAAATATTACCGATGAAACAGGTACATTAAGGTCTTTTACATTACCTTCATTTACCTCACTTAAAGCTGATATTGAAAGGTTAAACAATAATATCAATTCATTGTACAGTATCGATGCGGCGGGTGCTTTAATAGCAACTGATAATACAAATAAATTTAAGAAAATTATTACAGTCGACTTAAACCGAGAACCTACTGAATTGTCAAGTGTTGGGGCTGTTACACAATTTAAAACAGCACCAAACTGGTTTTTTGACTCTCTACTTGATCCACTTCTTTCTGTTGAATTTGATTTAAGTACGCAGGTAGAAGATAATGTTAGAAAATGTTTTGTAAGAAGATATATTGTTGAATTTGCGAAAGATATTGATGGTAACTTAACAAATTTAGGACAATCCGCCTTAAATAGCTTTAACTCTAATTTTGTTGGCAATCCAAATATAGTAGTTACAGAATTTGAAAACTGGCATAGAAACACACCAGGAGTTGTTGAACCTTTAAACCCTAAATTTGATGAGCAAATGTTTGACTTTGAGCCAAACAGTTTAAGATTTGATGGTGTTTTCTCAGTTTTAAGAATACAAGAAGATAGACTTAATAGAAAATTGTGGTATGTTCTAAATACACTTGACTATTTAGAAATTGAAACATCAACTATACTTAAGTTATCTGTTGGCGTTGAATTAATGGTTAACTCACCAAAAACTTCAACAAAATATAAAATTATTGAAGTATCAACCGCTGAATCTAATCCAAGAATTAGATTAGAAAGAATAGAAGGTATCGAACCGATTCCGGTTGGTATTAGTACTATCAAAATATATTCACCAGTAAGCTATACTAAGAAAGTAAGGGTTAGTGTTGGATTTGATGAGAGAAATGTAGTCTTTATGAAGCCAGTAAATGCTGATAATAATTTAGTAGCGAGAAAGTGGAGTTTAGGTACTGGTTACTATACTGGTGATTTGACATTAAACTCAAACTCATCAGCAAATGGGCTTACTATGCAACAATTTTATACAGATTATGTATATGACTATGGTGAAATACTTAAAGATTTAGTTGCAAAAAAGACGCCAAATAAACTTGCCGGTACACCAGTTGCTCCAACATTAGTTTTAGACAACTTTAAAGTTGTACAAATTAACACACACTTAACAGATACACCGGATGCAAATCTAATCAAACAAAAACATAATTATCAATTAACTCTTAAGTCTGAAGTTGAGCAGATTCAACAAGCACTTAATGATAGACAAAAGAAAATAAAAATCACTAAGTTTAAATCAGATGCTCAAAAGCAACAGTCTAAACTTGAGGTTGGTGACTTAACTAAAAAGAAAGAAAGTAGAAGTAAACTTTTAGCTACACTTACTCAAGAGATAATAGATTTAGCTAAAAATCCCACTACAAAAGTAGAACCTAAATTTAGAGTAAGAGGATTCTGGTCAATGCCTGAAGCGGTAGCCACTAGAGGAACTAAACCTCAAGAAATTGTTCAATTTAGAGTTCAATATAGATATGTTAGTAAAGATGGTAAAGAAGCTCCTGTTGAGACTTATCAAGTTGATGATGTTCAAACAAAAGCATCATTCTCAAATTGGGTAGAGTTTAAAACAGATGCTAGAAAAAGACAATTTGATCCTTCAACTGGTGAGTATTTCTGGCAAATTGAAGATGTTGAAAATGCCGACACACCTAATATTAATCAAATTGATATTTCAATACAAGTAGGAGAAAAAGTAGAAATGAGAGTAAAATCTATTTCTGAAGTTGGTTGGCCAGAAGCTCCTGTAGAATCAGACTGGTCTGAAATAGCATCAGTAGAGTTTCCAGATGATTTAAATAATGTATTAAATGAAAATGACTTTATCTTACAAGAAGCAACTAAAGAGGACTTACAAGTAAGAATGCAGTCTGAATTATCTTCAAGAGGATTAGATGAGCACTTATCAGAACAAGTAACTGTAGATAATGTTACATACCATCACGATTCAGAAAAAATACTTTCCGGATTTAAAGATGATAATGGAACATCACTTTCTCTTTTTGAGTACTTAAGAAGTCTACAAAACAAAATAACCTCTCTTGAAGAGAAAATTGCAAGAGCTAAAGGTGAGCTTGAAGTTGTTATTCTTAGAAATAATCAAGAATTTGTTATACAAAATGGTTCTGAAACTATATTTAACATAGAGTGTGAAGATTACTTAGAAAACTTTAGTGGAACTGGAATTCCTACTGGTAGAGTATATGCAAATAATATTTATGTAATCAAAGACTTTGTTATTAGAGTTAAAAACAAAGCTACTTCATCTCCACTTGGATTACTTTCATCTAAGACTTATTTACAAAATTCAGATGTTTATAACACATCTGTTCCTCAAACATTCTGGGTAAATGATAAAGATGAATTATTAACACAAGACTCCACTGGTCAAACTAGAACACAGTTAAATAATCAATTTATTTGGCAAGTAAACTATGATTCAGTCAGTGATGAGACAGTAACAAAACTATCTGAAAATGTTGGTAACTCATTTACTACGAATAATTCTATTACTAGTATTTTATCAAGTAATGAATTCAACTTAGGATATAACGAAACGACGATTTTAGATTTTGTTGGTAATAATAAATCACTACTTGAACCATCAAAATGGATTGACACATCAACATCTGTTGCATCAACAACTAAGTTATTAACATCAATACATCCAATTGTTCAAGATTTAGAAACAATAACTGAGACCAATAGTCAAAAAGTCAAAACAGTAAATACTGGAGACTCAAATGCTATTATTGTACCATTGAATATTTACTTTAAGATGAACTCATTAGATATTACTCAAACTGGATTAAACTATGAGTATATAAATCTTAATGGTTCTAAAAAAACAACAAAACATATAAAGAAAGTTAAGTTTTTACTGGAAAACGAAGCTGATAATAGACCTTTCACATTTAGTCTAAAGTTCAATATCAACAGAAACAAAATAATTCTGAAAAAAGTTACCCCAGCAATAAATACTCAAATTAAATAATGAAAAGTTTTGCTCTTCTAAGAACCAATGTCGGCTTAACAACAAACATAAAAGTAATGATAGATTCGCAGTATAATCTGTCATTAGATAGCATTGAATCAAATGAACAACTTTCAACAGATAAATTAAAAAAAGTAAAATTTAACAAAACAAACTATTATGATGAGTTAGTTTCTTACTTCTATAAAAATATCCCAGCAGAAACTGCGTTTCAGATAAAATTTGATGATGACATAGAAACTATGTCAGATGACTTTAGTCAGCAATATGATGAGCTTTATCAATATGGAGCCAGAAATATCATTAATAATAAAAACTATTCTGAAGAGTTTGAATATTTTGCACCACTTTATATAAAAAGAAATAACTTACCAAAAAAGTTTATAGTATTTAGAGTAGACGGACCAGGTATTCAAATATCTGCAAAAGAAAATTTCACAAGTGATGTTGTTGATAAATTTAAAACCGTTAAAATATTTGATTTAACAAGTCTTACAAAGTTAGGTGAATGGTTAGAAACAAACTTTAAAAATAACTCGAGCTTTCCAGAAGCACCACTTGAGATGGATTTTAGAAATCTTGAGTTTTGTAAGTGGAATGGAATTGATTATCAAACTGGTGGATATACTACTAAATCGTTCTTTATGGATGATATATTAGATGAGGAAAAAGAAATATATGAATTAGAAAAATTTGTATTTGATCAATACGCAAATAATAAATTAGTATTTCCAAACATATTAAATCTGTCGTTTTTATTTGATGATGAGCCAGCAACCTCTGAATCTTTAAGAAAGTGGTCAATTAATAGATATTTTGGATTTTATTTAGATGACTTAGAACTAGTAACTACAATATCACCATACATTACACCTTTTTTAAGAAATGATGTTGAAGTTCAAGAGGGAAATATTCTTTACTCACCATCAAATGTCGATCCATTTTTAGAAGGATTTGTTGACACAAGACCGTTCTATGTTGAATATCAAGGAAATTACTATAAGGTAGAAAAATTCACAGAGGAAGGAGCTGTTACTTTATCACAAACTTCGAGTGGCAACTTTGTTAGTGAAGAATACTCACCAACTATAAATACAAAATTTAGAATAATTTCTGAAGTAGATATTACTGGTAAACAATTAGAACTTAATCAGAACTATGGTTATATTGATTCAAATCAAATTTTAACAAACTACTTAAATGATGATTTAGAAATAGATAACTTTGATGAGTCGGATGTTTGGATTATTGAAATAGATGGAATATATCATAATCTTGTAAAAACAGATGATGGAATTAAAATAAATTCAGACTACACCTTTACATTTAGACAAAATGATTTTAGTTATAAATTAGCAGGTAAAGAAACAACTGTAAGTTTTGTAGTTGATTCTAAAAATTTTCCACCAAAAAAGTTTAATATTTACAGAGCTAATTTCACAGAAATAAAAGATTTTGATACAAAAATACTAGACACTACATATTCCAGATTTGAATATGAAAGAAAAGAAGGATTAACAGATACCGATGAAACTAAAATGTATTTAGAAAATTTATCAAGCAATTCTATTCCAAAAGATTTAGATGATTTTATCTATGAAGGTGAAGTTGTGAATATACCAGTTTCTTCTGAATACACAGCGAACTGGGAAACATTTAAAATAGAAAATAATGAGTTATCTGAAATTTGGAAAAGAAATTCGGTTTATTGTAGATGGGCTTTTCAAAACTCACTTTCTACAAATGATTATCCTTACTTATTAAACAACTCAAATATTTTTGAGGATTATAATAGAAGTATAAATCCTTATACACAATTTCCATCTAGAATTGAAAGAAATTTAGATTATTTTTATACAGTAAACTCATCAACATCATCCTATGTTTATCACTCACTACATATTGAGTCTATGGATGATGAGGGAAATATAGATACATCATTTAAGTTTGAGTTAGATAAATATTTAAATTTAGGAACATTCTCAGTTGGTACATCTTCAGCAACTTATTCTTATGACTACTTTAGTAATTTCTTTTATCAAAATCAAAAATTTGATGAAGCAAAAATAAAATATAATAGAAAAAAATATTCAGAATTTAATATCGGGGATAGAGCTATACCAAATATTACTTTATTCAGAGGTATAAGATTTCTTATATATGATGTTGACTCAATTGAATTAAACGAAGATAACTCAATAGAAAATATTAATCTTTCAACATCTAATAAATTTGAAGACTATAAGTTTTCAATTTTACTATCAGACAATGACCTTTCTGTAAATTCAGAAGGCGAGATAGAACAATCAAATAATTCAATGGATTGGACTATTATCGAAAATTGGGAAATGGATACTACATACGCAACCAACTCAGTTGTTCTTTACGATGGAGTCTTATATAAAACATTAGGCGAGGTATCAACACCTGAGCCTGAAAAACTATTATTAAATCTTAAAAAGATTAAGTCAGCTCCTTATTTATTACCAACAGAATACGAGGACTACTTACTAGCGACTGGTCAACAAACTATTTTCTGGTCACCTTATCAAATATACTCTGATGGAGATCTTGTATTTAATAATGACGAATACTATTACTATGACTCTACTGGAACAGAGGATTTTTGGAATCCTACTTATTCAGCTGGAACTGGTTACAATGTTGGTGATGTAGTATTATTTAAAGGTAATTACTATATGTCAATGACAAGTAGTAATAACTATCCACCGAACTACAAAAGACCTATAATTCAAAAGATTATAAACAATATATCTTCAATATCAAGTGCTACTTATAATAGAGTATGGGTGGCTACGCAATCAACATCACCTAAATGGTGGGAAGTTACTCTTTGGGCACCAAATGAGTTTTACTATCAAGATGAGAAAGTTGTTCATAACGAGGTTGTTTATAAATCTAATCAAGATGTACCAGCTGGTGAAATTCCTGGTGTATCAAGTTTTTGGGTAAGAGATTACAGTATGTCTCCTGATACAAATTATAACTATCAACCAAATGATAATCAAGTAATAGAGATGAATAATAAGTTTTACCTATTAACATCAAATGTAAACAATTCAACTTTAGACAATGGTGTTGTAATTTACATAAATAAAAAATGGAAAAATATTTTGGTAAATATAAATATATCAGATAACACATTACCAAATATTTCATCAACTGATAGAGATAGTATATACACAGACTTATACACTAAGATAACAGCTTTTAATTTCTGTCAATCAATAAATGATATATCTAATAAATATGACTTTACTGATTATGTGACTTATGTTGTTATTGATGAGAATGGTTCAATATCAAAGTATAACCTTTTTAATAATATAAAACAATTACCATATTTGATAAAGTGTGAAGAACCTGAAGAGTTTCAGACTAAAGTTTTTTCTCTCACTAAAACATCAGTAAATCTTCCTGAAAAATTAAAACCCGGTAGGTCATTAAAAGACGGAAATATCAAAAATATAAATCAATTAAACTGGTTTAATAACACACCAGTTGCTTGTAATATAATTGAAAATAAGTTTGTACCAAAAGTACTTGAAAATTTACACGGTCTAAAGAATATTGTGGCGGATGAGATTTATAGATTTGGTGGGTATTATATGCCACTTTTCTATGAAGTAGAATTATTTAGTAAAGATTTTACAAGAACGGGTAATGGTAATTATAAATTTGACACATCACTTACCGATTTTGGATTAATGAAGGAAAGAAAATTCAGAAAAGTTAACAGAAAAGGAAGTGTATTGAAGTTAAGAGACCAAGAAGATACTAAGTCAATTTATCCAATGCTTCAAGAATTTGCTATCGGATATCAAGATTTCTTTATATTCTCAGGAACATGGGATATGAACTATCATATAGAAACATCTGAACTAAAAGGAAAATTAATTAAATTAGACTTACCTACTATTGTTTCATCAGTTTCAGGTCAATTTGGTCAACCGGCTAGTGTTATATCAGGAAATCAAAATAATCAAACACTATAATGAGAAGAACATATATATCACCGGAATACATATCAACAAAGTTATATGGAACATTTAATATGGTTGAAGAAAGTAATTTCTTTTCGGCTAAAATGTTGGATATAGAAGACTCTTTATATCTTAGAGATCAGGATTTAATTTACTATCAAAATGCAAATGGTGAACAAACTGACTTTTCAATTGAATCTTCACTAACTCCTCAGGTATATTCTACAATTGATAGCAAAAAGTCTAACCACACACTATTATTAGATGAGACACAATCACAATTTCAGAAAGATACTAATACTAAGTGGGTAATGACAATTGACTTAGAAACTATTTTAAGTGATTATATTTTTTCTTCAATGAAGAAATTTAGATCTTTCGAGGGTCTTAAAAATAAGATGACTAGAGCCGGTGATGTAAACGTTGCTCTAAGACAGTATGTAGCAGCTAATGTAACAAACAGATATAAATTCAGTAAAATTGAACTTTATATATCATATAAGGACTTAAGAAATCAAAGTATCTTAAGATATAAAACGTACTGGAATCACGTCATACAAAAAGAAGAAAATAAGGTTGTTAAGTTTCAGACAGAAACCGCTTTTGATCAATCATCAGTAAAACTATTTTTTAGTCAAGAAAAGAACAGCACACAGTATTCCTTTGAGTATTACTATAATATTTTATTTGAAAAATTGTAAACCTTAGTTCTAACTTTGATATAAGATAAAGTATGAACTCTAACAACGACGATTTAAATAAAAAAATAGTAGTTTTATTCAAGTTATTTAAGAACAGACCCTATCATTTGGCTAAATACCTAATGGAAAATGGAGCCTTTAATAAACAGTTTCTAAATAAAATATCTAAATCTACTAAGTTAGAACAAATCTCTACAGAAGATGAGATAAATAAATATCTGTCTTCACAATTCTCAGATTTAAATCACATGCAGGATTTTTATAACTCATTACTTGATGAGATTAAAGAAATTACTTTGAATAAATCAAAGGGTGAAATATCTAAGGAATTAAATGATAAATTAGACAATTATATAAGAGAAGAAAAGTTTGAAGAAGCTGCTAAGTTAAGAGACTATATGCAGAAAAATTCAATAAAAAGAAAAAATAAATCTTAGTAAACTTTTCTTAATATTACTTATACAATTTTAGAACTCGAAAAAATATGAATATGACAAATACAATTGGTAATCCAGAACTTGACTATCTCTTTGAAGAAGATAGCTTCAAGTCAAAAAGAAACAAAAAAGAACATCAAGACCTTTGGAAAAGATACGAATCAACATTCGTAGACATGCCAAAGAAAGGTGACATCATCAACGCAAGATATATGGGAGTTATGTCAACTACTCACATATTTAGCGTACCTGGTCTAAAAGATGATATTCGTGTCGATAATAGACTTAACGAAGCTAAATATCTTAAGAACTGTCCAGTAGGAGAAACAGTAGATGTATTAATCACTGATATCAATCACGACAACTTTTACATCAAAGGTTCTATCGCATCTCTTTATGAGTCTATGGCTCGTCAGAACTTGAAAGCCTTAGAAGAAGGAGTATCAGTGACAGTTACAGTAAAATCTCTAAATCCAGCTGGATATGACGTTGAGATTTCACACGGTGGTGTTACACTTCCAGGATTTATGCCAAACACACTCGCTGGCATCAACAAACTTTACGATCCTACCTCTATTGTTGGTCAAACATTTGAGGTAATGATTGAGTCTTACGCTGAGTCTGAAGGTACCTATATCGTTAGTAGACGTAAATACCTACAAACTTTGATTCCAGAAGCCGTTAAACAAATTGAATACAATGTAGCGTATGACGGACACGTAACGGGTACTACACCATTTGGAGTTTTCGTAGAATTCAATGAGTGTTTAACTGGTATGATTCACAAAGCTAATATCAATCCAGATTGGGCTGATAGAATTAGTGACATCAAACCTGGATTCGAGATTACTTTCTACATCAAAGAAATTATCAGAGACAAATTCCAACCTAAATTAATCCTTACCCAAATTTTGAGAGAAACTCTTTGGGATAATATTAAGAATGGTCAGGTAATTGAGGGAACTGTTAAAGATGTGAAACAGTTTGGTACTCTTGTAAATCTTGATGAAGAAACAGTTGGTCTTATCCACACATCAGAGATGGAGAAGTTAAAACGAAGATTTCAACAGGGTGAACAATTGAAAGTTAAAGTACTTTCAGTAGACAGAACGTCTCGTAAGATTTTCTTAACAGTAGCTTAAAAAGAAAAACCTCAGTGAAAACTGAGGTTTTTTTATATATAATAAGATTTAGGTAACGATTTAGATACAAGAATCAATAAAGAAATAGGTGGTAACGATTTAGATACAAGCCTATTTTTTTATTTCTCTAAAATTAATTGACCTGGTCTTGTATATAAACTGTGTTCATCGGACTCTCTAAATACTGTTTTAACTACTAACTTCCAATACGTAAAACTTACTTCTTCACCTATTATAACCATAGCTAGATTTCTATCTTTACTTCTAATTACAAATTCAGTTTGATTGACTATATCACCTGATACTATTGACTCAGCAATAGGCTTCTTAAACCAATTAACAAACTCAGCCATTTCAGCATTAGAAATGTGTGTATCGTTAAAAGCCTCTAAACCTCTTGCTGAAAAGTCTTGTCTTTCCCAAGCATGTTTGGTTTTAATAATATCAAAAGCAAAAGTAACCTCTATTGTCGAGGATATTTGTGATATTCTTTTCTCAAGTATTAAAAATTCTTCAATGTTCATAGTAGTATATATTAAATACTACATACAATCTTTAATACAATTTCTTCAACAAATTCTTTCATATCATCTACACTGATAGTATCAATTGTGTCTTTATCAGTATGACAGTTAAATAACATTGAATAATCTAAATAAGTATTTTCATTCCACTTGACTTGTGATGTGCCGGATTCTAAAGGCGGAAGAGGATTTATAACAACAGAATCAATTCCATTCTTTCTAAATGTAACAGAATCATTGTAGGGGGTAGTAGTAACTGGACAATCAAAAATTGACTTAATATGATTAGTTAATTTTCCAGGATAGTCACCAATGAAAAAATATTTACCACCTCTTCCAGTGAGTTCCAAATTAAGAATCCATTCAATATCACCAAACTCACCTTTGTTTATTTGTTGTGATAATCTTTCTGATCCTAATCCACCACATTCTTCACCATCTAATAAAACAACATTTATTTCAGGAACAAGTTTTTTAATCATAATAGCATTAATAACTGAACATGAATTATCGTTTGCATTGTCAATATGTGGATTACTAACATCGTGATGTGCAACTACTACTCGATTGGAAGTACCTCTGAGTATGATATTATACCCGACTCCATTTTTATTATACCAACCAGATTCTATTTTAAACTTGTCTAATTCATATTTAATT
>Ga0164292_10005124_pt1 | contig 10713 bp, 10 predicted proteins | sample GEODES117metaG_FD_111486 | JGI IMG/M metagenome (GOLD analysis project Ga0164292, IMG submission 111486) | Eutrophic lake water microbial communities from Lake Mendota, Wisconsin, USA - GEODES117 metaG | ecosystem: Environmental > Aquatic > Freshwater > Lake | place: USA: Lake Mendota... | reverse complement strand
GCCATCGCATCCCGCCAATCCCGTCAATCTTCGCCACCTGATTGCCCTCCAGATAAAGAGTCCAAACCTTCGGCAACTTGAACAACGGCGACGGGTCAACGATTTGATTGTTCGCCAAATACAAAGACGTCAGCGCCTGAATGCCCGCCAGCGGCTTCACATCCACCACCTTGTTTCCCGTCAACTCCACGTATTGCAACGCCTTGCACTCCGCCAGGGGCGCAAGATCAACCACCTGATTCTGAGACAAATCCAGAAACTGCAAACGCCCCAACCCCTTCAATGGCCCCAGATTGGCAATCTGATTGCCCGGCAATGTCAGCGACGCCAATGCCGCACACTTCTCCAAACCGGACAGATCTTTAATCCCCATCCCCTTGCCATCCACCGTCGACAAATTAGCTACATCTTCAGCCGTGATCGGTTCGTTATTCTCGCGCTTGGCAAAGACCTGTTTCCTTACCGCTTTTTCCAGGTTCGCATCCGCAAAAATCGGCTTCGCCGGCGGCGCGGGTTTCGCAGCCTCCTTCTTCTTTTCCGCCATCTCCTTCCCCTCCACCTTCCCAGGAGGTGCCGTATCCTTCTTCGCCTCCGGCTTCACCGCCGGAACAGGCTTCACGGCAGGCTTCTCCGCCGCCACAGCTTCCTTTTTGACCTCAGGCTTCGCAGGGGCAGGCTTCACCTCCTGCGCCATTCCAGTCCACGAAACCACCAACATCATGGCAACGAGGTGTCGAGTAGAAAGCATCAACTTCATAGTTCAATCAGACCTGGGTTTAACTTCAAACGGAATTAATACACTTGTACGCAGTCCCAACGTTGCCATTTCGTAATAATTCGTGTCTTTTCCCATTACCATGGTCAACGTCATTGTCATTCTGGAGATCGAACCCACCCGCGTCGATGAATTTCTCAGCGTCATCACTCTTAACGCCGTCGAGTCCGTGAAGGAACCCGGCTGCCTGCGCTTCGAGGTCAACCGCCAATTCGAAAAGCCCAACCTCTTCGCCCTCAGCGAGTCCTACGTCGACGAGGCCGCCATGCACGTCCACTACACCACTCCTCACTTCGCCAAATGGAAAGAGGCCGCCGCCACCGGTTTCATCCTCAACCGCTGGTCCGTCAAAGGCCCCGTCCTGTGATGCGCACTAGCGCACCCTCCATTTCTAGCCTATTCTGCTCCCCCCATGGACCCCCTCATCCACCTCCTCCATAACAACTCCAAACTCACCCCTGCCGAACTCGCCCTCCGCCTAGGCATCTCCGAGTCCGAAATCGAGCACCGCACCGCCGACGCCGAAGCCGATGGTACCATCCTCGGCTACCAAGCCGTCATCGACCGCCAAAAAGCCGGTCAGCGCGGCGTCCGCGCTCTCATCGAAGTCCGCATCTCCCCCGAAGCCGGCGGCGGCTTCGACCGCATGGCCCGTCGCATCTCTCGTTTCGACCAAGTCCGCGACTGCTTTCTCATGAGTGGCGGTTACGACCTCGCCGTCATCGTCGAAGCCGAAGACCTCCTCGAAGTCGCCACCTTCGTGTCCGAAAAACTCAGCACCATCGGCGGCGTCCTCTCCACCGCCACCCGCTTCCAACTCAAAGCCTACAAAGAAGCTGGCTTTAATGTCGGAGCCGCCATCGAAGAAGATCGCCTCCTCGTCTCCCCCTGATTCCCCGACCTCCGCAGCCAACCTCCATGGACTACGACAGCAAACTCTCCCGCCAGGTTCGCGACCTCCCGCGCTCCGGCATCCGCGACTTCTTCGAACTCGTCATCGGTCGCACCGACGTCATCTCCCTCGGCGTCGGTGAACCCGACAAACCCACCCCCTGGCCCATCCGTGACGCCGCCATCAAATCGCTCGAACGCGGCCAAACCAGCTACACCTCCAATCTCGGACTCGAAAGCCTCCGCATCGCCATCTCCGATTACGTCGACCAACTCTTCCACGTCCGCTATGACCCCAAAACCGAGATCCTCGTCACCGTCGGTGTCTCCGAAGCCCTCGACATCGCCTTCCGCGCCGTCCTCAACCCCGGCGACGAAGTCATCTACCACGAACCCTGCTACGTCTCCTACAGCCCCAGCATCAAAATGGCTTACGGCGTCCCGGTCATCGTCAACACCCGCGAAGAAAACGAGTTCGCCATCCTGGCCGAGGACATCGAAAAAGTCATCACTCCCAAATCCCGCGTCCTCGTCCTCAACTTCCCCACCAACCCCACCGGTGGCATCATGCCCCCGGAGGAACTCGAAAAAGTCGCTGCCCTCGCTGTCAAACACGACCTGCTCGTCTTCACCGACGAAATTTACTGCGAACTCCTCTACGACGGCCGCACCCACAAAAGCATCGTCGAGTTTCCCGGCATGCGCGAGCGCACCGTCCTCCTCCACGGCTTCTCCAAAGCCTTCGCCATGACCGGTTGGCGCCTCGGTTACGCCTGCGCCCCCGCCCCGCTCCGTGAGGCCATGATGAAGGTCCACCAATACTGCATGCTCTGCGCTCCCATCATGAGCCAGGTCGCAGGCCTTGAAGCCCTCAAGCTCGGCGCCTCTGCCTACGAAGACATGCGCGTCTCCTACGAGGAACGGCGCAACCTCATCGTCGCCCGCCTCAACGCCATGGGCCTCCATTGCTTCAATCCTGGTGGTGCCTTCTACGTCTTCCCGGACATCCGTAGCACCGGCCTCACCAGCAAAGAATTCGCCCTCGGCCTACTCGAAAGCAAATCCGTCGCCGTCGTCCCAGGCACCGCCTTCGGCACCGCAGGCGAAGGCTTCGTCCGCTGCTGCTACGCCACCGCCCCCGACCTCATCGCCAAAGCCATGGACCTCATGGAAGAGTTCGTCGCCGAAGTCCGCGCCCGCAAGACCACCGCAAAGACCCCGGCTCTCGCTAACGCCTGACCCAACTCCGCGCACTGCCATCGCTCCCCCATGAAAGCCGCGCTCCTCGCGCTCCGCAACAACCCCACCGCCGCCCATGTTGGCCCCTTGGTGGTCTTCATGCTGCTCTCGATGGTGCCCGGCTGGTTCCAGGTCGAAAACTCCGCCCTCCCCTGGTACATCCAGCAGCCCGAACACTGGTGGTATCCCATCCAAACGCTCCTCTGCGCCGGCCTCCTCTTCTGGTGGCGTGATCACTACCAGCTAGCCACCTGCCAACCTTCACACCTCGCCCTCGCCACTCTCGCAGCCACTCTCGGCATCGCCCTCTGGATCCTCCCCGGCCTCCTCTTCCAACAATGGCATCTCACCGACTCCATCCCTCCCTCCTGGTGGAAATGGCTCGGCCTCGCCGACCGCTCCGACGGCTTTGACCCCACCCTCCTCGCCGATCATCCGCTCGGCCAAAAAATCTCCCTCATCTTCCGCTTCGCCCGCAGCACCCTCGTCGTCCCCCTCGTCGAGGAACTCTGCTGGCGCGGCTGGCTCATGCGCTACGCCATCGCCGGCGACAAACCCTTCACCCGCGTCCCCTTCGGCACCCACTCCTGGAAAGCTTTCTGGATCACCACCCTAGCCGTCACCCTCATCCACAACCCCGAAGACTGGGCCGCCGCCTTCCTCTGGGGCTCCCTCGTCTACGCCCTCGCCATCCACACCAAATCCCTCCGCGCCTGCATCCTCATGCACGCCCTCGGCAACCTAATCCTCGGCATCTACATCCTCAAGTCAGGCCAATACGGCTACTGGTAATCCCACCCGCGTATCTTACGCGCATGACCGTTCATCTCCTCCCCGGCATCGGTGGAACCGAAGACCTCTTCCGGGATTATGAATTCCCCTTCCCCGTTCGCCGCCTCGGATTCATCCCGCCAGACTCCATCGATGCATCCTTCGAAAGTTACGCCCAAGCCTTCGCCAGACATCATCAAATCGCCCCGGGCGATACCCTCATCGGCATGTCACTCGGCGGCATGATCGCTGCCGAAATCTCCAAACACCTCCCCATCCGCAAGCTCATCCTCATCTCCAGCGGCACCCAAAGTCACCACATCCATCCCGCCCTTCGAGCCATCTCCCCCACCGCCCGCTTCCTGCCCTTCAAACACCTCCAATCCCTCGCCTATCCCACCTCACTCTTCGGCCCGATCCGCGCCCACATGCTCGAAATGTTTCGCAATTCCGACCCCCGGTTCATCGCCTGGGCCTGCCTCCAAGCACGAACTTGGACCGGACTCCAACATCACCCCGACCTCTTTCAAATCCACGGCACCCACGACCCGGTTTTTCCCTTCGCCCGCCAAGCCTCCCAAATCCACCACCCCATTCCCAATGGCGACCACATCATCGCCTTGCGCCAACGCCCTCTGATCAATCGCATCCTCATCGAGCAACTCTCCCCCTCGTAAAGCGGACACTCCTGTCTGCCCCCTATCCGACCAAAGTCGGATGATCCCTTTCAGCTAAAGCTCGAATCCAATCTCACCCCACGCTACCTTTGGCCCATGGCCTCTCCATTCCGGGCAAATCCTCTCCGGCAACTCATCATCTTGACCGTCCTCTTCAGCCGGCTTTTGACCAGCCTGTCTTGGAGTCAAAACACCCCTGACAATCCCAGGGTCCCTCTGACCACCATTCAGTCCGTCCAAGACCTCGGCCCCGATCGCGCTGCAGACGAATCCCGCCCCGTCAAACTCCGCGGCGTCGTCACCTTCGTCTCCTTAGATCGCGACTCGTTCAAAATCCACGACGGTCAATCCGGCATCGGTGTCGCCCTCCCTGCCAATACCCCTTGCCCCCAAATCGGCGACCAAGTCGAAGTCGAAGGCCACACCAAAATCATCGACGTCCAAGACCACCGCTACCCCCACATCGAAGGCCAAACCATCTCTGTCGTCGGCACCGGCACTTTCCCCACACCCACCCCCATCTCCGTCACCGAACTGACCTCCTTCGCCCACTACAACAAATGGGTCACTGTCGAAGGCATCGTCGTCATGTGGACCCTCAAATCCCCTACCCTCAGCATCATGATCACCGGCCCCGAAACCTGGGCCGTCGTCCACATCCGGGGCTATCGTTCCAAGGACTTCCCCAAAGACCTCCACGGCGCGCGCATCCGCGTCACCGGTGTCAACATGGGCAATTCCCACTCTCAAGCCGACACCCTCATCGCCCCGACTCCCAATCAACTGGAAGTCCTCTCCTCTGGCAAACAGGATCCCTTCGACTTCCCCCTCACCCCCATGCAAAAGGTCGCCGACCAGCAAATCCCCACTGCCGAACGCATCCGCATCCGGGGCGTCGTCTCTGGTGTCACAGGCAAACAAATCGTCTGCCTGCGCAATGGCAATGACGCCGTCTGCGTCGGCCTCGAACACGGTTGGCTCAGATCCAGCAGCAGCGGCCACCTCTACGCCGACGGCGGCACCTTGCCCGTCGTCCACCCAGGCGATGAAGTGGAAGTCGTCGGCTCCCGCTGGACACCCACCCCGGACAGTCGTGAAAACGGTTTCTCCCTTCACCTCGGCCACATCCGAATCGTCGGCAGCCAGGACCCTCCCGAACCCATCGAAACCACTCTCGACGCCATCGCCAATGGCGCCCTCACCCATCACCTCGTCCAAGTCCGCGCCCGCCTCATCCGTCAGGACCAATACCCGCTCAATCGCAATCAATGGCGCTCCACCCTCATCCTCGAAGCCGATGGCGTCCAACTCCCCGCCATGCTCCAGTCCCGCTCCAAAAGCCCCTTCTCCAACCTCAATCCCAACGACGATCTGATCATCACCGGTCTCGTGGACCCCGCCACCGCCAGTGTCGCACGCCAACTCTGGCTCACCGATCCCAACGACGTCATCTCCCTCGGCCTCTCACCCGCTTATCGTCAACGCCAGATCTGGACCTGGACTGCCATCGCCGCCGTCGTCCTAGTCCTCAGCACCGCCTGGATCACCACCCTGTATCGCTCCCTCAAACAGCGCACCCTCGCCGAAACCACCGCCATCGAACTCAATCAAAACCTCGAACAGCGTGTCACCGAACGTACCCTCGAACTCAACAAAGCCAAATCCGAACTCAAACGCGCTCTCGATCAGGAACGCGAACTCGGCGAACTCAAAAGCCGCTTCATCACAATGGTCTCCCATGAGTTTCGAACCCCACTCGGCATCATCATGTCAGCCATCGAACTCATGCGTCACTACGACGACCGCCTGCCCCTCGAACAAAAACACGAACTCCAGGAAGACATCCACAGCGCTACCAAACACATGGCCGGCCTCATGGAGCAAGTCCTCGTCCTCGGCCGCGTCGAAGCCGGCAAACTCGGCTACCGCCCCGCGCCAATCGACATCGACGTCCTCGCCGCCAAACTCACCGACGAATCCCTCTCCGCCACCAACCGCAAATGCCCCATCCTCTGGCAACCCTCCGGTGATCTCTCCAACGCCCACGCCGACGAATCCCTCCTCCGTCACATCTTCGGCAACCTCATCACCAACGCCGTCAAATACTCACCCGAAGGCACCCCCGTCCTCTTCTCCGCTCACCGCGACGGCAGCGACGCCGTCTTCACCATCCAGGATCAAGGCATCGGCATCCCCGAACAAGACATCCCCAACCTCTTCGAAGCCTTCTATCGCTGCTCCAACGTCGGTGAAATCCCCGGCACAGGCCTCGGCCTCGTCATCGTCAAACGCTGCATCGATCTCCACAGCGGCACCATCCATCTCGACTCAAAACCCGGCACCGGCACCACCTTCACCATCCGCCTCCCCCTCTTCACCTGAACCATTCTAACTCCCTCCAAATTCCGCATTCCGCATTCCGCAATCACCTCAAGCCTCCACAGGCAAATCCGCCTCAGCCGCCCCCATCTTCATCACCGCCTCGACCGCCCCATAAAGCGCCGTCCACGCCTCCCGCACCTCCCGCGTGAACCCCCGGTCCAGCGTCTCCGCCAGCATGTCCAAAAGCGCGCGCCCCACCATCGCATAATGCTCGTCCTTCACCCCATAACCCGCATGCCGCAGCCCCATCGCCTTCAACTCCAACTCCAACCCCAATGGCCGCTCCAGCATCGCAATCAACACCGCCAGCATCTCCAGCAACTTCTTCGACTGCTCCTCAATGTCCCCCTTGAACAACCGCTGCAAATTCGGGTCGATTTCAAACAAACGTCGGTAAAACACCAAAGCGGCGATGTGTTCATGCCGGGACAACTCAGCGAAGGATTTGCGGATTAAATGGACTTGTTCAGGCGTCATGGGTCAAAACTATTACGATTCTCCGTCTTCGGGTATCCGACTTTTGTCGGATAGCGCCATCTCTAAAACAACGCATTCTACAACCATGCCCAAGTCAAAAATCCTCATCATCGAAGACCAAGCCCCCATGCGCCGCAACGTCGCCCTCATGCTTGAACTCGAAGGTTACGACACCTGCACCGCCGAAAATGGCCTCGTCGGCATCGAAGTCGCTCACCGGGAAAAGCCAGACCTCATCCTCTGCGATGTCATGATGCCCGAACTCGACGGCTACGGCGTCGTCCAGGCCTTGCGCGTCGAAGACGCTTTCGCCACCACCCCCTTTATCTTCCTCACTGCCAAGAGCGACCGCTCCGACATCCGCGCCGGCATGAACTTCGGCGCTGACGACTACCTCACCAAGCCCGTCGTCCGCGACGACCTCCTCGCCGCCGTGCAAACCCGACTCGCCAAAGCCGCCGCCATCCGTGGCCGCCTCGACGATGCCACCAACGCCTCCTTCGATCCCGACTTCACCTCCCACGAACCCCTCCAATCCGCCTTCGGCCTCACCCCCCGCGAAGCCGAAGTCCTCCTCTGGGTCGCCCAAGGCAAAAGCAACGGCGACGTCGCCGCCATCCTCGAAATGAGCGAAAAAACCGCCAAACAACACCTCGGCGTCTGCTTCCAAAAAATGGGCGTCGAAAGCCGCACCGCCGCCACCCTCGCCGCCATCGAAATCCTCGCCAAACGCAAAGCCTAAAACTCACAAGTTTTCCGCAACCTCATTTGTAGATATCACCTCGCGGCCCAATCGCCAGGACCACAATGACATCGACCTCTTTGTCCCAGTGGTAGATCACGCGCAGATCGCCATGCCGCAGCCGGTGACAGCCTTCGTATTCCCCCTCCATCGGCTTGACTCCCGCAGCCTCAGCCGGAGCGCTCGCTAGACCTTCAAGCTTCGTGATCAGCTGCGACTTGAGTCGCTCATCCATCCGCTTCAAATACTTTCCCGCCTTTTTGCTGAGGACAATCTGAGCCATCACTTCAAATCTTCCAGCGGCACAAAAGCGCTGCGGTCGCCACTTCGCCAGGCATTCAGGGCCTCATGCACATCCTCCCCTTCCTCATCTTCCAAGTCCCAGCCCATGCGCTCAGCTAAATCTTGATAGACATCCCAGGCGATCACCACTTCCAGTGGCTTGCCTTGCTCATCGGTAACGATTCTCTTCGCGATCTCGTTCATGCTCGCATCATATCGTCTCCTCATCCAAAAGGCAACGGTATCTCAGAACTCCCCCGAAACTGCCATCCCCCCTACTTCACCCAGGAATACCCCACCTCAATCTCCCCCGCCCCCGTCACCGGCACCACCAGGCTCTCCCCAGCCACCACCGCCCCCTTCGCCCGAATGACGCAGCGATTCTCATACGCCAGCTTCCCCAGATTCAGCGTCGGCCCCGCCACCACAAACCCGCCCTCCTGCGCCGTCACCTTCCCTGCCCCCAACCGCAAAAACGTCCCCTCCGGCACCGCCCCCGCCAGCGTCAGCACCCGCTTCAGCTTCCCAACCGCCACCTCATAGCGTTCCTCCACCTTCACCCCGTTCCACTCATACTGAAACACCGGGTGCCGCTTCTCATCCAAGCGATACCCCCTCCACACATACCCCGCCGCCCGCTCCTGCACCGTCGGCCACACCGCATCCGGCGCCGATAACACCGCAAACGGCTGCCCATACGCCGGCTGCACCGCATCATAACCCAGCGGCGTCTGATAGCCCCCGCCCCGGCTGTTCCAGTGCATCGACGCATCGATGAACGCTCCCCGCCACACCAGCGCCAAATTCATCTGCTCCGCGCTCCACGCCAAACTCACACCGCCTGGATACCCCACCGCAATCGCCCGATTCCCCGCCCCCGCAATGAAGTTCCGATACATCACCGGCTCCTCCTTCACCACCAGCGGCATCGGCGGATAATCCGCCTTCTTCTTCGCCTTCGCCCCCGATTCCCAACCCTCAGGTTTCCACGCCGAAAGCGGCGTCACATCAAAGCTCGCCCCCTTCCACGCCGCAAACACCGCCAAATCACCCGCCTTCTGAAAATACTCCAACCGCAACTCATGCCGCCCCGCATCCAGCTTCACACTCCCCTCCTTGATCTCCCCCGCTGGATGAATCCCATCATGCTCCACCACCGTCTTCCCATCGATCTTCAACCGCACCCCGTCATCCCCCGCAATGTAAAACCGATAGCTCCCCGTTCTCGGCACCTCCAGCCCACCCGTATACACCACCCCAAACTCATTCTTGTAATCATCCAGCTTGATCTGAATCAGATTGTCCTCAATCACCGCCTCCCGATGCGGCTTCAGCATGTTAAAATCCGGTAACTTGCTCCAAGCCCCCAGATACATCGCAAACCGCAGATCCTTCAAACCCCCACCCATCGGCAGCACCTTCATCACCCCCTTCATCGACAGCGCGTGCCCCGGAAACGTGCACACAAACGGATAGTCCCCCGCCTTCTCCGGCGCCGCAAACTCCAGCGTCTGCTCCTCGTGCGGATTCAGCATCTTCGAGTGCAACCAGATCGCCTTGTCCTCCGGCACCCAATCCCGCTTCAGTGCCGCCTCCGGATTCTCCATCTGCTTCAGCGCCATCGCCACCGTATCCGTCCCCGGCTGGCAAAACACGATGTTGTGCGGCAAATCATCCCCGTTCTCAAACCTCAACTTCACCCGCTCCCCCGGCCGCACCGTGAACCCCTCCACATCATACCGCATCTGCGCCGTCATCGTCTTGATCACCACCTCCTTCATCGCCCCCACCGCCTTCTCCTCCACCTTCGCCTTCACCTCCTTCTTCATCTCCTTTTTGACCTCCTTCTTCACCTCCGGCTTCGTCCCCACCTTGTCCGAATCCACCCTCAACGGCCGCATCCAAATGTTCCGAAACCGCATCGGATTGTGGTGATCCTGCAGGGCGATGTCCCCCTCCTGCACCGCACTGTCAAACTCCCGCAAATAGTGCACCACCACCCCATTGTGAATCACCGTCAGCCGAGCCTTCTGCCCCGCCTTCGACCGCTCAAACAGCACGTCATACGTCTGCCACTCCCCCGGCTTCCGACTCGCATTCACCATCGGCGGATACTGCCCGTAAAGCCCCGCCGCCTGCCCATCTGGATACGTGTCATTCTCATGCGAATCCAAAACCTGAATCTCCGGAAACCCCCCGATGAACAACCCGCTATTCCCGCGCCCCTGACCATTCCCCTTCACCTCCACCGGCGTCGCCCACTCAAAATGCAATTGCCAGTCCCCCTTGAACTTCTCCCGCGTCCGAATCCCCGCCGTCTTCGGCGCCACCTCCATGTACCCTCCCGCCACCTTCCACGTCGGCTTATCGTCACCTCCCGCCTGATCCTTCTTCGGATCCGACTTCCACTTCGAAAGATCCTTCCCATCAAACAAAACCACCGCATCCGACGGCGCAGCCCCCGCCTTCTCCTGCGT
>Ga0164292_10005120_pt1 | contig 10716 bp, 10 predicted proteins | sample GEODES117metaG_FD_111486 | JGI IMG/M metagenome (GOLD analysis project Ga0164292, IMG submission 111486) | Eutrophic lake water microbial communities from Lake Mendota, Wisconsin, USA - GEODES117 metaG | ecosystem: Environmental > Aquatic > Freshwater > Lake | place: USA: Lake Mendota... | reverse complement strand
AAATCTTGTGAGTTAAGCTTGAACGTTGCATCTTCACCAAATGAGAGTCTGCGAAGAGCACTCATATAATCACCCTGGCAGCCTGAAACGATGATGAGCATGGCGCCCTTTTCGTCTTTAACTTGCTGGGGATTCCAGAGCTCATCGGATGTTATATCAGGTAAATAACCGTGTTCGAGACCTGTTCTGAGATAATGCTCAATTGATCGGCCCATCAGAACAATTTTTCGTTTATGTTTTTTTGCAAATTTGCAAATAGCAGCAATACGATGAACGTTAGAGGCAAAAAGAGTTATGAATATTCTCTTCTCCGAACGAGAAATTACTTTTTCTAAATCAGGAAGGAGTTCATTTTCAGAAACAGTTTTCCCAGGCACTAAAGCATTTGTACTGTCGATGAAGTAAGCAACTTTTTTGCATTCACTGGCGAGCTTCTGAACCTTTTTGATATCAAAAGGTTTTTCATGAAGGGGAGAAAGGTCAAATTTAAAGTCTGATATATACAATCCTCCCCATTCTCTTTGTGAATCCCTGAGGAAAAGTCCAAAAGTTTCCGGAATAGAATGGGTGACCTCAATCGGGTGCACTTCAAGACTATCGAAGCGCAGAACGTCAGATGATTTATAAGTCACAAAGTTAGGTGATAATTTCTTTTCTTCGCACTTTTTTCGAATCAAATCTTGCGTAAATGGACTGGCATAAATCGGTAATTTAGGAAGCTTGGCTATTAAATGGGTGAGTGCGCCGATGTGATCTTCATGGCCGTGAGTAATAATAATCGCACTTAGTTTTGCTTGATCAATAAAGCTTAAATCGGGAATAAGATAATTGATGTCAAAGAAGTTTTCGTAAGGAAACAAGAGGCCACAATCAATCAGGATTTCACCTTCAGGAAAACGTACGAGTGTCATGTTGGAGCCGATTTCCCCCACCCCACCAATTGGCATGAGTGAGAAGGATAATTTGCTCACTGCTGGCCCCGTAATACTTCGTTGATTCGAGCTGCAAGAATTTTACTCGAGACGTCAGTTTCTTCACCAACAACAAAATCAGCAAATTGCCTCTGGGGCTCAAGATACTTTTGATACATTGGGCGAACCGTGTCGTAGTACTGAGCAATCACTGATTCGAGGGAGCGGCCACGCTCTTTTACATCGCGATGAAGTCGACGAGTAAAACGAATATCTGAATCAACATGTAGGAAGCATTTAATATCTAGAAGCTCGCGAATCTCTTGGTCAAATAAAGTAAAAATGCCTTCCAGGATAACAATTTTAGCTGGCCCCACTTCAACATAATCTTCAGTTCTGACTGAAGCCGCGAAATCATAAATGGGTGCCTTAATCTTTAAACCCTGTTTAAGTTCAGAGAGATGATGGCGCAAGAGATCCCAATCAAATGCATCAGGATGGTCGAAGTTGGGTTTGCCGCTTGGTGTGTAGTGAGAACGTGGAAGCTTTGGCAGGTAGTATGAGTCCATATGCAATACGCCGATCCCGTCGGGACTGGAGTGCTTAAGAACTTTATGGGCAAAGGTGGTTTTTCCCGAGCCGGAACCGCCGCAGATGCCAATTAGAAATACGGGTGATGTCATAGTCGGGACTGAGTTTTAGCAGTGTACCGGGCTTAAGTCCAGAAAGTGAAAATATTATATCCTCTCAAAGCTGGCCCAAAGGGCTATAAAACCCTATTTAGCAGGAACAATTATGAGCTATCACCTAGTCACTGCCTTTAATTTAACTGACGCAGAAGCTGCTGCCGAACTTCAATCGATCGCGATGGAAGTTTATTCTTGCTTAGGTATTGAAGAATATTCTCTCAATGAACCCGAGGTCGATGAACTCCTGGGGATGCGTTCTTATTCAGGGGGAGATCTTCCACTCGATGTTCTGGAAGAAGTTGATACGGTCATGCACGCTGGTAGCTTTCATTACAAATTCTTTTTCTCGGGCGATCAAGAAGAAGTGGCAAAAAACTTTCTTCTCGCCTTGCAAACAAAATTTTTGTGCGAAGCCCAGCTTGAAACAAAGGTAGATGAAGATTGGAATGCGGAATGGAAAAAACATTACCGTCCAATTCATGTGCCCGGTGGGCTGGTGGTGCTTCCAGAATGGGAAAAAATTGAAACAAATTCCACCGAAAGAGTTATTCGTATTCATCCCGGCATGGGATTTGGCACAGGCTCTCATGAAACAACATTTCTTTGTCTCAAAGCATTTTTAGCACTTAAGTCCGAACTCAATCAGAAAGATACCGTTTTAGATTATGGTTCAGGGTCTGGAATTTTGGGCTTGGCCACCTTATTGTATTTTCCCGATTGGCGTGCACTCATGGTGGATATTGATCCCGAAGCACATCGTAACTGTACTCAAAACATGGCACTCAATCAGATCAACTCTGATCGCGTTGATCTCTTGCTCTTAGATGAACGTCCCATGACACAATTTCCAATCGTTTTTGCCAATATCCTGCAGAATATTCTGCATGAAGAGCGAGATTATTTAATCGAACGAACGGCAGAATCGGGATATCTCATTTTGTCGGGTCTCTTGAAGTCACAATTATCTGAAACGCTAGAATTCTATTTAACAAATGCCTCAATCGAATTAGTGAATCAAGAAACCAAGCAAGATTGGGGATGTATCGTGTTGAGGAAGAAATCTTGAAAGCGGCTTATTTACCAAATGGGTTTGCGGAAAATACCGAACTCACAATTGAGGGTGATGCTTTTCATCACTTGGTGAACGTTTTACGAGTAAGAATTAATGATGAACTCGTTCTACTGGATGGTAGGGGGCTCAAAGGATTCGGACAAATTAATCAAATTGGTAAGCGCGAACTGACAGTTAAAATTAAATCGGCCACGCGTGCACTTGAATCTACCAACTGCGACTTACTGCTATTTACTCCCAAAAAAGATGCTCTCGAAATTATGCTTAAGTCAGCGACAGAGTTAGGAGTACGAAAGATCTATCTTTATCGTGGTGCCTTCTCTCAGGAGAAGCTACCAGACGCGAGTCGAGTTGATGCTTTGTTGCAAAGCGCCATGGAGCAATCTAATAATCCGTGGAAACCTGAGATTATTCACTGCTCAGAGCTTTCCGACTGCCCGCTTGATCAGTTTGACCAGATTCATTTGATGGATATTGACCCCCATGCGACTCCGTCATCTAAGCCCGGCAAAAGTTCCATTCTGGTGATTGGCCCAGAAGGTGGCTTTTCTGATGACGAGAGAAAAATTTTGAAGAGCTTTAAAAGTACTCATGTTGTCAGTTTACCAACACCAATTTTAAGAGCGCCCACAGCGATGATGGCCGGTATTGGTTGGTGGTACGCTCAAAGCTTGAAGCCCTGAGTGGCTTCAAGTAATCTTTAAAGAGGAGATCACATATGGAACAACCTCAACCTCAATCACAGTCAAATTCTCGCAAGCAGCAACCGACTGTGGATCTCTTTGAAGATTTCGACTTCAAACCTCTTAGTGAAGGACTAGGCTTTCATCAAGGTAACAAAGCCACTGAGGCAGTGAAAGAAGCAACAAGAGTGATGGTCGAGCGTTCAGCTCACAATACTCGTCAGCCCGTCCGTCAGGTTCACCCGTTCGAGCAACATAAATTAGAAATCACAACGCTTGCGAATGCTCCTAAAGAGTTTGTTCAAAATGACTTAGCTCTGTTTTATAACAACAAACAAGACCCTGTTGTTGAATTACATAGAGAAGAAGTGACGGAGAAGATTGCTTCAAAATCTCTTCGATTAGCTGCTTTCGTGATAGATATGGCGCTTATAAGTGCTTTAAGCATAATCACAATAGAATCTGTGTCGCTTCTAACTGGTCTTCCATTTTGGCTTGAGCTTTTTGCTTTTGATTCTCTGACTGTTTCTACTCTTGGAGTATTGTTCTCTGCATACTTCATTCTTTATTTTACTCTACTAGAGAAGTTTCAGGGCCGCTCACTAGGTAAAGATTTGATAGGTTTAAGTCTAAGTACAACGACCAATCTTCCAATGATGAAAATATTTTTCCGTGCACTTCTTACTTTAGCTGGATTTGTAAGTTTTGGATTAACCAATGCTGTCGATGTTCCTAGCAAAATTACTGGAACGAAAGTAGTTCATCTGTGAAGTTGTCGCTTGAGACTCAAAATTTTTTAAAACGTTTTGATGGTAAGAAAATTGTTTTCACGAATGGCTGTTTTGATATTCTCCATCGTGGTCATGTCACTTACCTAAATGAAGCTCGTAAACTTGGTGATGCATTGATTGTCGGCCTAAATGCCGATGCAAGTGTGAAACGTCTTAAGGGTCCTCAACGCCCTATTAATAACGAACTTGATAGAATGTTTGTGATGCAAAATCTTCGCTGCGTTGATGCAGTCGAAATTTTTGAAGAAGACACACCTCTCGAATTAATTAAATTAATTCGCCCAAAAGTTTTAGTGAAAGGTGGCGACTGGAAGATTGATCAAATTGTTGGAGGTCGTGAAGTGATTAGTTGGGGGGGTGAAGTGCTCTCCTTGAACTTCGTAGATGGATATTCAACCACATCGGTCATAAATAAAATTCAACTAGACCCCCGTCCATAATCTTAGGCACTCCGCCCTAACTGGCTAAAACTACAGAGCACCCTATTAATTTTGTTTGGCTTAATTTGAAAGCTAAGTGCTTGTAACAAGGCTTTTTTTCTCTTTTCCGACTTAAATAATCGGTTTTTCCTTAAGAATTATCTGAGTTATCCGATCAGAGATTCGAAGTGGGGGTATGGGATCCTCACGGCATCAAGGTACGTCTGTTGAAAGGAGAAAGTTCATGGGTCTAAGGATTAATACCAACATAGCCTCGCAAGAGGTGCAGAGGAATTTGCGAGTCAACTCCTCTGAGCAAGAAGCGGAATTCGCTCGACTGAGTTCCGGTAAACGAATAACGAAATCTGCGGATGATGCTGCGGGCTTGGCGATTGCCAAGAAATTAGAGGCATCAACTAAGGGTCTCAAGATGGCCACTCGGAACGCCAACGATGCCATCTCAATGGTGCAAGTAGCAGAAGGGGGCTTAAACGAGTCCACAAACATTCTGTCTCGCTTGCGCGAACTATCTGTCCAGGCGGCGTCTGACACCGTAGGACAGCAAGAGCGTGGGTATCTCAATATGGAGTACCAACAGCTTACACAAGAATTGGATCGTATCGCCGTTACGACCAATTACAACGGTAAGGCCTTACTGAAAGGTGAAGGCGATAGTATGCAATTCCAAGTCGGCGCATTTGGCGGTGAGGAAAACCGCATCGAATTCGATGCTGGCTCCACAGATGCAACGGTTGAAAGTTTAGGAGTAGGAGGAACAAGCTTAACCGAAAAAAGTGATGCTTCATCCAACCTAGAAAGAATCGACCAGGCAATTGATAAGGTGAGTGGATATCGAGCGAATTTGGGTGCGATGCAATCGCGACTTCAATCTTCGATTTCAAACCTTGAAATTGCGGCAGTAAACCAAGAAGCAGCTCGTTCGCGTATCGAAGATACAGATGTTGCGGCTTCATCTGCTAAGCTGGCTTCGATTAATATTATGAAAGCAGCAGGTACTGCTGTGTTGTCGCAGGCAAATGACATTCCTGCATCAGCACTTAAGCTAGTGTCGTAATCCTGTAGCTTTCGTGCCTTGAAAAAAGACCCATTCCCACCGTGAGATTAATCACGGTGGGTTTTTTGGGAGTCTCTGGGAGCTTGTGTGCTGCACTTGAGTGGTAACAAATTAAAAAAAATGCACGATCAAAAAATGATTGGGCATCAACTACTAAGTGCTAAAGAACGTAACGATGAAGCTTTTATTTGGCGAATCGTAGGTGATAAAAAAGTTCTGGCGCCAGTTCGTTTCGAGGTAATTAAGAAAGCGAAAGGTGAGCTAGTAGTAGCCCCAGCAGAAGATTCGAGAGAGATATTTCAGCATGTACTTGGTGGAGCTGATCATCTCAACTTCTTTCTCCCGAATTCTTCCCTGCTCTTTCAATGTTCAGTTAAGCAATTTGAAAGCAACGGCAGTCTGTCTTTGCAATTTCCAAAATTTATTGCTCAAGTAGACAGAAGAAAAAATCTTCGAATGGAAGCCAGCAATCATCCGAAGCTTAGAGTTCAATTCTGCAAAACATTGGCAGCGTCACAACCTACAAAGCAGTTCTACGGAAAAGGTCTCTATGATCTGAGTGCCGGAGGGCTCACCTTTCTTGCGACAAGAGCTGAATCGCGGCATTTTATACCCGGTGAAAAACTTAAAAATGTCGAACTTATTATTAACGATCAGAAAATTGTGATAACTGCTAGCATTCTAAGGGTTCAAGAATTGAATGAGATAGAATCTCAAGAACATCCCTACAAGGCATGGAAGGTAACTTTCACCTTTGACTCACTTCAAAAGAAAGAACAGGATTTACTGACAAAATTTGTCTTTGAAAATGTCGCGATTGATGAAAAGGCCGTTTGAGAGGACGCCTTTCTCTGTGCTAACATAACGCTGTATGCGTTTAGTCACTATATCAGACATTCATATTCGTTCAATTAACGATGATGGCTATCAGTGTCTTCAGCATTTCTTTGATCACCCCCTCACACAATCAGCAACCCATATTGGACTCTTGGGAGATATATTTGACCTAATGGCGGGCCATCATTCTGCCTACCTAAAAAGGTGGAAACCATTTTTTGACAGGATTCAATCTTTTTGCGAGCAAGGAAGAACAGTTTATTTAGCTGAGGGCAACCACGACATGCATTTGACTCGCTTGTGTAAGCAAGCGGCCAAGAAATGGAGCAAAGAAGCAGCGGAACGGTTTATCGTGCTTCCACACGATCTAATAATTATGGTTGGTGACAAATGTGTCCAATTGGGTCACGGAGACGAATACAATAGAGAGGACATTACATACTTAAAATATAAGGCATTCATAAAACAGCCGTGGCTTTCTATAATTGCGAATTATTTCATGCCTCTCGCCTTCTTGGATTATGCAGGAGAGAAAGCCAGTAAAAAATCGCGCGCATATGGAGTGAAGCGTTTTAATGAAGAAAACATCAGGGAAAAATTTCGAATTGGCGTAAAACAAATGACTCCTCCTCATGTTGATATTGTTCTGGGGGGTCATAGTCATGTATTGGATAGTTGGGAATTTAATGAAAAATTGTATCTCAATAATGGATTTCCACCGAAGTCGGATAAGTTTATAGTTGTAGATGATTCGGGCGCACGCTTAGAATCATTAACCGGCAATAAGGTGAAATAAATTTAAAATGATAAAACACATTTGGAGATATTGTATTGAGCGAAAAAAGCTATGGTTGCTACCGATCATAGTTGCATTACTTGTCTTTGGGCTGTTCCTCATGGTTTCACCCACAAATCCTTACGCACCTTTCATATATTCATTTTTTTAATATGAAAGCTTGCTATATCTTAGGGATATCGTGCTTTTATCATGATAGTGGGGCTGCACTTTTAAGGAACGGAACTCTTGTTGGCGCCGCTCAAGAAGAAAGGTTTAGCCGAATAAAGCATGATAGCAGTTTCCCGCTACAATCAATTCAGTATCTACTCAATGAAGCCAAGATAGGGCTACCAGAGATTGAGGCGATTATCTACTACGAAAAGCCTTTCATCACGTTTGAGCGTTTATTAGAAACTCATCTGTATAACGCCCCATGGGGTTTTAAATTATTTGCGACATCAATACCTGTTTGGATAAAAGAGAAGCTGTTTTTAGAAAGAGAAATTAAAAAACACCTAAAGAAAATAGATCCTACTCACAATCCTTTAATTAAATATTCAGAACATCATTTGTCCCATGCTGCATCGGCATTCTATCCATCACCGTATAAAAATGCGGCCATAGTATGCGTTGACGGTGTTGGTGAGTGGGCAACGACTTCTGTGTGGGTAGGAAATGAAAACCAGATTTTACCTGTGTGCGAAACACATTTCCCGCATTCATTGGGCCTTCTTTACTCAACGATTACTGCATACCTCGGCTTTAAGGTTAACTCAGGTGAGTATAAGGTTATGGGACTCGCTCCGTATGGGAAGCCTGTATACTTTGAAAAAATGATGGCCAACCTGATTGATCTTCATGATGACGGCAGCTACTCGCTTAATATGAAATACTTCACATATGGTTCCAAAATCAGAATGTTTGATAAATCATTAGAAGAATTCTTTGGTCAAAAAGCGAGAGAACCAGAATCTCAACTAACTGACTTTCATATGAATGTTGCTTCTTCAGTTCAGGCCGTACTTGAGAAAGCAATGATTCATCTCATTAGTGCCGTTAAAAGAAAAACAAGTGAGATTAATCTTTGTTTGGCTGGTGGAGTTGCTTTGAACTGTGTTGCAAACAGTAAGATATTAAATGAAGCCGGTTTTGATAATATATGGATTCAACCTGCTGCGGGGGATGCCGGAGGGGCAATTGGAGCAGCGCTTGGCTATTGGCACCTAGGATTAAAAAATTCGCGAGAAATTGAACCAAGCGACGCACTTATGGGAAGTTACTTGGGGCCTAGTTATGAAGCAATAGAAATTAAATATTATCTAGAAAAGAATAACATCCCATATGAGGAATTGAACTTAGAAACGAGGGACATAAAGACTTGTGAATTGTTAGAGGCTGGTAAAATCATAGGTTGGTTCCAGGGAAGAATGGAGTTCGGCCCTCGAGCGCTAGGACACAGATCTATCCTTGGTGATGCTCGCATCAAGGATATGCAACATCGAATGAATTTAAAGGTGAAATTTAGAGAGTCTTTTCGCCCTTTTGCACCAATAGTTTTGGAAGAAGATGTTGGAAAGATATTCAAATTTAAGGGAGTGAGCCCATACATGCTCTTTGTCGCTGATGTGAACGATGACTTGAGAGAAAAGATTAGCCCCGCGGATGAGCAAAAGTTCGGTATTGAAAGGCTAAATCAAATAAGATCGAAATATCCTGCGATTACCCATGTAGATTATTCCGCGAGATTGCAAACGGTATCTCGCAATAGGAGCCCCATTTTACATTCACTCCTTACAAAATACAAAGAAAGGAATCTAACATCTGTTCTGGTTAACACGTCTTTCAATGTTCGTGGAGAGCCTATCGTATGTACTCCACAGGACGCATTCAAATGTTTCATGAGGACAGATATAGATGCTTTAATACTTGGTAACTTTTTAATAACCAAAGATTTAAATTCACATTTTACAGATGAACTAGATTGGCGAAAATCATATGAGCTGGATTAGTTTTCGAGAGAGATACTTATATCATTTCAATTTCACCATTTTAATTTGGGTGGTTCTGTATTCATTCAAGGGAAGTAGGTACGATTATTTTCTTGTACTAATTATCTTCACGGTAGGGATCTTTTCGGAGAATTTTAGAAATTTCGAAATAAAGATAATTAAAACATTGGGACGCATTAACTCCTACCTACTTCTCGTAACAATGTATTATTTGATTTTTGTGCCGTTTTCAGTCGCTTATAAGTTGTATTTTGCACACAATTCTTTTCATAAAGACGGAGGCAGGTTCTTTAATAAAGAAAAAATTTCTAGTTTTGAACATCCATATTAAACAAGTTCTCACTAAGCCAGTCGCTAAGCCACTTGTTAAATCTATGATTTGGATGCCCGTCATGATCAATTTGAAAATCAAATGAGTTAGAGTTGATCGACTTGAGATAGCCCCAGTAGTCATCAGAGGGCAATAGCATTGCTATGTTTCTTTTTTTAAAAAACTCTTTCATCCTCACTGAGCCATCCCTGTCTTCACCGATTGGGTGAATGAGAAGATAGAACTTACCTTTCGGAAACCTTAGTAGATACTTGCGTTTAATCTCATGGATGGAGTCCACAAAACTTTCAATCTGATCGTCAGACCAAATATTACGATCCTCAGGACTTGCTAGTGCTTCTGCATATATTTGACCAAGCCCAATAAATCGAAAATATTTCATTAATTGAAACTTAGGAAGTGATTCAATGGTTGAAACCTGTAGATAGGTAGAATCATTCTTTTGATAAACTGGAATATCGACGCCAATCCAAGATAAATAATTTGGTGACAAATGCCATCGCGCAAGTTGTTGATTGAAAAACGCATAGATATATGTCCCCTCGGGGGGGGCTGTTTTAGATAGATCGATATTGTCATGAAACTGTAATGAGATGTGAGGTGAGCCCCCCATAAATGAAATATTGTATACATCAGATTCCGGATAACGAGCTTGAATAATAGATGCGAGAGTTTTTTCGTTGGGAAGACCGTCACCAAAAACAAATGAACATCCATCAATAATAACGTGCTTGCTGGGATGTTTATTATTAGATGGGACAGGTGCCCGTGTATAATTTGCATCTAATTGGAAATAAGCCTTTTTGCCGGTAGTAATATTTTCAGTATACCATGTAGCATTTCTAGCTCGCGGAAAAAACAGCATGTCACGGCCCGGCTCTTGAAAAAAAAAGCGAGTTTTCCGATCACTGTCAGACCGAAATTGTTGGTAAAGAAAAAATAACAAATAAGATACGATCACAAATAATAATGTGCAAAAAACAAGAGATTTAAATGTCTTAAGATTATGTATCATGACGGCTTTACCGCGTTTTAGTATTGATCCAGGGAAGTCCGCTGATCATTGGTCGCTAATCATATAAGAATCAATTTTATTCAATTTGTGAACAAAAAACAATTTT